>BNJV01002204.1_pt1 | contig 111391 bp, 202 predicted proteins | sample 8540591 | NCBI WGS metagenome assembly BNJV01 (sample SAMD00202457, study PRJDB9452) | human saliva metagenome | host: Homo sapiens
TTTTTACGTATTGCTAATCACCCATATTGACGCTTGCCGCCAATGCGGGCGACCTTCGCGGGAACCGATGCTCCTGACCAAGGTTTTGGAACGAGCGGCAACGATGCGGGCAACTGCGCCCGACCCCCGATGCCTTCGCGGCCGCGCTCACGCTTACGTCCGACAAGGGCATCGACCTGAGCGCCTTCGCGCCGCAGGTCAAGGACAAGGGCGACGGCACGTATGAGGTGTCGTACCGAGGTCTTCCCAAGTACAAGGGGAATGCGGGCACTGTCGTCGCCTACACGCTGACCGAGAGCGACGTCGCGATTACACGACGGATTCTGCGTCCATCCAGGGCAGCGGCATCACGGTGGAAGGAACCATCACCAACACCTGCATGCCCCTCGGCCGACCATGCATGATCCTGCGGTGGAGAAAAGAAGATAGAAGGGCCGAAGCCCTCGAGCCCCGACACCTTCTCGTTCGTGCTGAAACGCACCGATGCGTCGTTCCCCATGCCTGCGGGCAGCGACGGCGATACGAAGACGATTACGGTCGAAGGCGCGGGCAGCTCCGAATTCGGCGATATCGAATCCACCCTGCCGGGAACCTATACGTACACGATCACCGAAACGAAGGGTGGCGCCGCCTGCACCCGACGACGGATCCTCACATCGCCGCTGACATACGAAGTGACGGATGACGGCCAAGGCAAGCTTCAGGCGAAACGGTCCATGACGAGCGAGCCGTCGACGGCGCGACCGCGGTTGTCGACCTGGGCGCCCAGGGACGATGCCGTCGGTGCGGTGTTCACCAACGTGTATCCCAAGCCTGCCGATCCGGGGCATCCGACGAACCTGAGCGAATCCGACGGGAGACAGACGCCCCAGAAGCCCTCGGCCTCATCGATCGCCTCGCCGGCGACTCTGCTGCGATATCCAAGACGTCGGATGACGCCTGCGGCGAGAGCTCTGCCGCGCACGAGGCGATGGCACGCTGCCAGCACGTCCTCGGTGGTTCTTTGGCGAGCTAGAGCGCAGGTGCCGCTTTAGCCGGAGCGGAAATGAGCGCGTAGTGGCATAGCGCTCTCGAGGGCAGAAAGCGCAATCGTCCCATCTGAGTGAACCGACTCCATTTTCGTGTCCAAGAAACGGGAGTCAGTTCAGGATGATATGACGCACGTAGAAAGCAGGCCTGGACCTGCTTTTCTGCTGCAGCGTCATATGCGCATCCGAGGCGCATCCCGATCGGGCTGTCACCTTCTGCGCTTTGCGCGCGCATCCGGCTACCCTCTGAGGGTCGTAGGCGTTCGCCTGGGAGAAGACAGATCGGCGAGCACTCGGCCGAAAAGGCTCCTGCGGGCGAACGGATACACCACGTCGTTTTTCCCTTCTGAACGTGACGCCTGATCAGATGCACGTACTCCATCGACCACGAAAGAAGCTCGAGTTTATGCTCGTCCGGTGCGGGGTCGGCGGCGTAGTCCTGGGCGGCCCGCTCGATCTTCGAGGGTGGCCATGCGTCCTGCGTCGTGTTCGACCAGCATGCCGTGCTGGATGAGGGTTCTCTGCGATGCGGCCGAGGTTGGTCACCATATAGGAATACAGGACGTCCTCTTCTTTCTTATGGTGCGAAGCGTCCGCATACGCGCGGATGAACCTGACTTTGCGTAGATATGAGGCGAGGTCGAACGCATCGGTCGTCGCGAGCGCGAGGCATGCGCTCGAAGTCGTCCGCCTCTTCCAGGATGCGGTCGTGTTCGGCCAGCATCGCGTCGATGATGTCCCGTGCCGGCGGTGTCGGGCAGGTTTTCGAATTCATCAAGATTCACAGCTATGGTTCCATGCCTCCTTGGCGATACGGTAGGAACCATCTCCGGATGCCTCCGAGCGCGATGCGTGCGGCGCTCGAAATCCGGCCATCCATGCGCTGACGGACCTGCTCGTAGCAGGCGGCTGGATGGGGTCTCCAACCGGATGGTCGAAACGGCTTTCAGGGAGTTGCCGTGCAGTGACGAAGGATCGCACGGCATGCCGTCCAGCCAGTGCGCATCGACGGCCGTCCACGCATCCTGCAGGGTGATGCGTCGAGGCAAGATCGAGCTGCGCGTCCGCTTGCGCCCCAGCTCCTCTCACGAATTTTCAAAATCTCTTCCACATGGTCGGGGACGGGTTCGCATGCGCAGGCGAGCGCCGCCTCGGCATTGCCGACGAGCGCGCTCAGGCCGCCATGGATGTCGGTCACGTCGATATGGCCGGTCAGGGTCATGCCTCTGCAAGGCGAGGATGCCCCGCATTCAGGTGCGCCCTCGGCGCTGAGCCGTCCAGCCCTGCTCATCGGAAAACGCGGCGATGCGCCGCGCAGAGCGTCACGACCGCCCGGGCTTTCCTGACACATGCGGTAATGGATGGGTCCCCAAGGTCGCGCCTTTCATGCGTTGCTCCCGTTCAGCATGTCCAGCACCTCGGCGGCGTTCATGCCGTGCACCATGCAGGCGTCATCGAGCGATTCGCTCTGCGATGCCGGCAGCCTCACGCAGCCCATGCCGGCGCTTTCGAGGATGGCGATATTTCGGGGATCGCGGCGGAATGATTTCGCCGACCAGCATGTCTCTCGGTGCATAGGCGCCGCCGTTCTGCGGATACCTCTTTCTTCCTTCTCCCCTGCATCCGCGCCGGGCTGGATGCTCGTGCGTCGTGGGCCACTATGGGCCGAAGCTCCTCAGAGGTACGTTGTTAAAACAACAAATGAAGAAATGCCTATGGGATACGCCGGATCCTGCGCGCTCTACAGCTCGAACACCTGGCGACTAGCCGATCGACTGACGTCGTCGCGATCTGCCCAGGTCGATGGCGGCGTAGTCGACGACGAGAGCGACCTCGTCCCGGCATGTCGATATCGCGAGATGCTGTGGTCGGTGAAGAGCGATATCCGCAGCCCGAGCTGCTCTCCCCTTCTGCGTGATGTCCGTCTCGCTTGAGATCGGTTCGCACTCTGAGGAGGAAGTGCGTTCCGCCTGCGTACTCCTCGATCGTCGACCTGCGTGCGAGCGAGCTTTCCCGAAGCGCCTTCAGCAGCGCCTCCTTTTCTTGCGGTAGAAGTTGCGCATGCGGTTCGATATGCCGCTCGAAGGCGCCGAATCGATGAATTCCGCCAGCGCGAACCGTTCGAAGCTCGATGCCGTGCACGAATAAGTCCTCGCCGGTCGCGGTAGGCAATCCATCAGTTCGGGCGGAAGCACCATGCTAGCCGATGCGCAGCGGCACCATCGTCTCTCGAAAACGTGTTGATGAGATGACGCGATCGCGCCCATCCTCGGCAAAAGCGGGAGCGTCAACCAGTCCTGCATAGCGGAACTCGCTGTCGTAGTCGTCTTCGACGACGGGGCAGTCCCAGGTTCCTCATAAGCCCACTCAGCACGTCCGAACGCGTCGAGGCGGGCATCCGCGTCCCGTGGGGAAGCGATTCGCGGGCGAAACGTGCACATGAGCTGCGCATCGGTTCCGCGCAGACGATCCATATCGAGGTCGTCGCCTATGTCAGTCAGAGAGGTCGTCGGAAGGGTTTCAGGGCACGATGACGGCGCGCGCGCGGTAGGAATCTTCGAGGCTCTGAGGATGAGCTTCTTGAATCCCCGTGCTTTTCGATGCCAGCCCACATTGTCGCTCGAACAGCGAAGAGCCTCGCGAGCAGGTATTCCGTTCCTGGCTCCGATAACGATGCACGCAGGACTCGACATGCATGCCGCGGCTCGATGCGCAGGTATTCGGCGATGGCATTGCGCAGTTCAGGCAGGCCCCGCGTACGGAACGGTCTGCAGTAGAGGCGCGTCCTGCCGTCCAGCATCGCTCTTGCCGCATGCAGCGATTCCAGAGATCGATGGGGAAACTGTCGAGGTTCAGGCGATTGGCGCGGAAGTCCGCTGACGCAGCCGGGTTCGTCCTCTTCGATGGGAAGCCGTTTGCCGGTGCGAGCTGACTGAGGCGATGTCGCGCACGTTCGCCACGAAGTACCCCCGCTTCTCTTGCGCTGAACGAGCCTTCAGCAACGAGCTGGCCGCATGCAGGGCTATACGGTATTCGCCGACGCTCGGTTCCTGCGCGAGCGCACGCTTGAGGGCTTTTTCCCCTGCGCGGGCAGCGCCGGCGATGATGTCGTCGCGGATCTCGTTCGTCAGAGGAACGCGTGAGCGATGTGCGCCCGCGTGCGGACAGGTCGTAGGGTGATCGCGCAACTGGTTCCATTTCTTTTTCAATATCTGCGTTCTTTTGATAGCACGCATTCTATCCATGCTACCCGATTCGATCACCTACGAACAACGGAAGGAATACCGATGACCATGGAACTCAAAGAATCAGTACGGACTGCGCATATCAACGGCGCGTTCGTGCCTGCATCCGACGGAGGCACGTTCCAGACGGAAGAATCCTGCGATCGGCGAGGTGCTCGCCACGTGCGCCGATGCCACGCAGGAAGACGTCGATGCTGCGGTTTGCGGCGCGTGCAGCCGCGTTTCCCGCATGGAAGGCAGTCGAGCCTAGTCGAACGCGCGAACATCCTGCTGAAGATGCGCCGATGTCATCGACGAGAACGCCGAGCTCCCTTGCCCGCATCGAAACGCTCGACAACGGCAAAGCCATTCGCGAGACGAGCGCCATCGACGTCCCGTTCAGCGCCGATCATCGGTATTTCGCGGGCGTCCTCCGCTCCGAAGAAGCGATCGACTCTCCGTGCTCGACGGCGGTTTCCTGAGCCTCGATCCTGCGCGAGCCCCATCGGCGTCGCGGCAGATCGTGCCCTAGAACTTCGTCCCTGATGAGGCGTTGAAGCTCGCGCCCGCGCTCGCAGCCGGCGACTGCGTCGTCATCAAGTCCTCGTCGTCCACGCCTCTTTCGCTGCTCGTGCTGATCGGAGCTCATCGGCGATCTGCTTCCGCAGCGTCGTCAACGTCATCACCGGGCGCGGCTCGAAGTCGGGACAGCACATGCTCGATCGCGTGGTTCCGCAAGCTCGCCTTCACCGGCTCCACCGAGGTCGGTCTCTCCGTCGCGAGGCCGCCGAGCTGATTCCCGCCACGCTCGAGCTCGGCGGCAAGAGCGCGGGACATCTTCTTCGACGACTGCGACCTGCAGCAGGCGATCGACGACCTGCAACTGGGCATCCTGCTTCAACCAGGCCAGGTAGCGCTGCGCCGGTTCTCGCGTGTTCGTGCAGGGAGGGCATCTACGATCGGTTCTGTCGAGGGGCTGCTCCGAGCAGTTCGATAAGGTGAGATCGACGATCCGATCCCGAGACGCAGCTCGGCGCTCAGGTCAATGCGGCTCGAGCCAAGAAGGTCAAGGCCTATATCGACATCGCCCGCGAAGCGGGCGCCCAGATCCCAATGCGGCGGCGAGGCCTATACGGAAGGAGTGCGCGAACGGGACTCTTCAAGCCGACGCTCATCGTGGCGCGAACAACGGCATGCGCTGATGCCCGCGAGAAATCTTCAGCCGGTCGCGGTGGTCGTGGTTCAAGACCGAGGAAGAGGTCATCGCCATGGCGAACGACTCGGATTACGGACTGGGCGGCGGCGTCGACCAAGAACATCGACCGTGCGCTGCGCGTGGCCCGCAACGTGGAGATCCGGGCGCATGGGTGAATACCTAGCAACCAGATTCCGGCGGGCGCTCCGTTCGGCGGCTATGAGGAATCCGGCATCGGACGCGAGACGCACAAGTCGATCCTCCAGGCGTGCCGCAGACGAGAACATCATGCGAGTCAATCTGAACCAGGGGTCTCCGGGTTTCTCATCCTGAGCAAAGGCCCGCTTCCTCCGGACGGTCAGCTTCTTATAGAAGAACAAAAGGCGCTGCCCTGCTTCTCGCAGAGGGACGGCGCCTTGTCTGATGCGTGCGTTCGGCGCGGATCTCGAGGCGTTTCAAGACCCGTTTTGCGTTGCCGGCGCGGATGCAGCGCCGCTTTCGGTCGCTTTTCCGGCGGCAGGCACTCACGCCTGGAAGTTTCGGCCGCGTTCCTAGAGCGCCAGCATCCGGGAGAGCAGGGGCTTGTCGTAGGTCATGACGTTCTGCTTCATGACCGCGTTGCGGGCGATCAGCAGGCAGTCAACGTAGTCGAGCAGGCTCGACCCGAACAGGCGCGTCGCGTATTCCACGATGGGCGCTTCGATCAGGCGATGTCGTTCATAAAGGCGTGATCGGGGCGTATCCGATCTGTCGAACAGGGAACGCCGTAGACGTCGCGCAGGATGATGGCCACGCGCGCGTAGATTTCGGGATATGTGTACGCTTCGCCCGTCGCTATGGCCTCGCACGCGCGGTGGTATCCGCGCTTATTGTCGGCAAGCAGGTAGCGCAGGATGATGCTCCTCATCGATTAAAAAGTGCTCTACGTTTCGCCCCCAATGACCTGATCCATGATTCGCGTTCCGCTCGCGATGGATGTCGCTTCCATATGCCTTGAGGATGCCTTTGCGGCTCCATGGCCCCTTGCCTGCGCTATGGGTCGGTCGGAAGGGAGGCCGTGCTGTGATGGATCTCGGCTGTGAAAAAGTGCGATCGCCTCCGACAGGCTCGTGCCCAGATTCTTGAAAATTTTTCGCCTCTGCCTTTGGTCCGCATCGATTCTTGGCGTGGACGACTGAACCTGACTCGCGCATCCTCCTTCGATCGGTTTTCCGAAATGGCTGTGCGTTATTTCTTCCAGAAAATGCAAACAACAAGGTAAAAACGGTATGTTTTTCAATATTGTATCACGAATATGATACGTACGCATATCTTCAAATACAGCGTATTCTGTATAAACACGAATGTGATATATTGGTATCATTTAAGAATAATCTATTGTCAATATAATTTCCTCGAAAAATGTCCGCAAATGTCGCTTTGACAAAAACCCGTAATGGGTAGATATTCACAAACGGTTCATTTCGCTGAAAAGTCTTTTTTCACTATATGAAGGGTCTTTAGGATATATCAAATATGAATAAATCAAGGAGGTGAAGGAAGAAAAGCGCAATCGAAACGCCCTTCAAGAGGTGGAAGAAAGCTACACGAAGACTAAATTGGAAAAAGATGAGCAGCAAATGTGTTGTTGCGGATCCAAGGCTATGCATCGGTTGCAAGACCTGCAGAGTGGCGGCCTCGCATCGAGAAGCACGACGTAACGGGGACGCTGCTGTTCCGCGACTGAATCTGAGTCGAAACCATCCGGGTGTCTGCACCCATCGCCTGTCATCACTGCGTGGATGCGCCCTGCGTCAACGCCTGTCCTCAGGGCGCGCTGTACTACGATGGCGATCGCGCTTGCGTGAGCATGGAACGCTGCATCGGCTGCCGCAGCTGCGTCATGGCATGCCCGTATGGCGCATGCGACGTGGTTCGCGTCTCGAGCCGGTCATGTTCGGCGATCTGATTCTCGCGGACAAGATGGTCGCGAAGGTCATCAAATGCGATCTGTGCGCCGGCGAGCGCGAGGGTCCGCGGTGCGTGAGGGCATGCCCGACCAACGGCCTGCGTCTCGTCGATCAGGACGATTTGAAGGATATGGCTCTCAAACGCCGCCGCGTTGCCGCAGAGAGTCGTACAGAGTCCATGATGGACTCCACCGTGTACGCGCTCGTTTAAAAGAGGGAATACCATGGAAAAGCATATGGCTGTATGTCCATATTGCGGAGCCGGCTGCAAGCTCAACCTTCTGGTCGAAAACGGCCGGGTCGTTGGCGCCGAAGGCCTATAACAGCGTCACCAATGAAGGCGAGCTGTGCCTCAGGGCGCATGAGCGGATACGACTTCGTCAACGACACCAAGATCCTGACGCCCCGCATCCTGCACCCGATGATCCGTCGCCGCAAGGGCGCCGAGCTCGAGCGCGTGAGCTGGGACGAAGCACTCGATTTCACCGCCAAGCATCTTATGGAGATCAAGGCGCAGAGTACGGCCCCGATTCCACTCATGCTGACGGGCTCTTCGCGCGGTCCTGGCAACGAAGCCAACTACGTGATGCAGAAGTTCACCCGTGCATGCGTGGGCACCAATAACATCGACAACTGCGCGCGCTACCCGCGATATTCCCCTCGGTCGTCGGCCTGATCGATGCCGTTGGCTCCGGCGCCATAGAGCGTCTCGATTCCCAATATGGAAAACGCCGACTGCGTCTTCCTGTTCGGCTACAATCCCAGCGCCTCCCATCCCATCGTCGCCCGCCGCATCGTCAGGCAGGAGGAAAGGCGCGAAGATCATCGTCGCCGACCCGGCGCCTCATCGAGACCGCCCGCATCGCCGACATCTACATGCCGATCAAGAACGGCTGCAACCTGGCCTTCATGAACGCCTTCGCGAACGTCATCATCAACGAGGGGCCTGAAGACCGCGACTTCATCGAAGCCCATACCGTGGGATACGACGAATGGTGGAAGCCATCAAGAAGTACACGCCGGAATCCGTCCAGGACATCACGGGCATCGACCCTTGAGACCTTCCGCAAGGCCGTCCGCATGTACGCCACCTCCCCGAACTCCATCATCGGCTGGGGCATGGGCACACCAGCAGCGCCAGAGGCGTCAAGACCGTCCATCAGATCGCCGCCGTCGCCTGCATCGCCAATCAGATCGGCCGCGATGGCGCCGGCCCTGCGCCCCGTCCGCGCGGCTGCAACGTCCAGGGCAGCTGCGACATGGGCATGTGGCCCACGCTCTCATCCGGGCTACCAGAAGGTCGACGACCCTGCGATCCGCGCCAAGTTCGCCAAGTCCTGGGGCGTTCCCGAGAAGCTCTCCTCGAGCCCGGCTTCGGGCTGACCGATCTGCCCCACGGCGTGAAGTGAGGCAAGATCCACGCGTTCTACAACTTCGGCGAAGACCTGCTGCAGACCGAGCCCGATTCCGCCGACATGAAGGAAAACCCTGCAGAACTGCGACTTCGTGATCAGCCAGGACATCTTCATGACGCAGACACGGCATACGCCGAGCGTCGTCTTCCCCGGCACCTCCTGGGGCGAGCACGACGGCGTCTTCAGCGCCTCCGACCGTACGGTTCCAGCGCTCACGGCCGCCGTTCCTCCGAAGGCGATGCAAGCACGATTGGCGAGATCTTCAGTGAGCTCTCACGCGCATGGCTATCCGACGCTACGAGAACACCGGGAGATCTGGGACGAAGTCCGCGAGACCCGCCCGTCGTCTCTACGGTGCGACCACGAGAAGATGGAAGGCGTGGGGCACGCGCAGTGGCCTATCCCGACGCTGGAGTGCCTGGCACCGACGCTGTCAAGGGGCGGAAAGTTCAACAGCCCGACGGCAGGGCCCGCCTGCTCGCCGCCGACTTCGTGGGTTCCCACCGAGCGCTGCCTGACGACGAGTATCCGCTGGTCCTCTGCACCGTCCGCGAGGTCGGCCACCACGGCTGCCGTTCCATGACGGGCGCGCAACAGCAGTATCCTTCTGCTTCTGCCGACGAGAGCCGGCTCTCGTCAATATCAACCCGGCAGACGCCGAGGCCCGCGGCATCGCGCAGGACGATCTCGTGTCTCGTGAAGTCCCGCCGCGGCAGGGTCATCACCAGCGCCAGCCTCAACGAGCGCATCAACAAAGGGTGCCGTCTACGCGACCTACCAGTGTGGTGGATCGGCAAGTGCAGCCAGCTCACGATGCACGTGATCAGACCCGCCGTCCGGGCACACCGAGGACAAGCACAGCGCATGCCAGGTCGAGCAGATCGAAGACCAGGTCTCGGGAGCCGACGCTATGCGCAGAAGCTCTATACGGACATGAAGGACTGGCTGGCGGGCGAGGCCTCCGCGCAGGATGTCGCCCCTACCGAGCGCTGCTGGTCTGATCGCGATCCGGGACGGTAACGAAATAAAGAGGAACGACATGAATGGCGTTGCATCGTTATAAATACATATCGATGCATAGGCTGTGGAACGTGTCAGGCTGCTTGCAGCGAAGGCCATCAGAAGGCCGGGCTGCAAGCGGCCCCCGGTCTGGCTCTGGTCGCTGACGAGGGATGTGTCGGCGGCGGTCACCTGCCATCATTGCGACGGGCTCCTGCGGCAGGTGTGCCCCGTCAGGGGCAAATCACCAACGAGAACGGTTCGATCCACACTCAACGAGCAGACGTGTCGGGTGCAGATGCTCGCCGTCGTCTCGCCCGTTCGGTGCGATCCATCCTTCGGGCACCTCTCTCGCGGGCGTTGCCGGGCATGAAGTGACGACACCGCCCACCTTCCTCTTCCGCGGCGAGATGCTGCAATGGGAGGAAGGCATCACCACCAGGAGCCGTCGAGTGCGACCTGATGCTCCTTCGATCCCGAAGGCCCTCATTGCGTCAAGGCATGCGCGACCAACGCTCTGGAGCTACGTCGGCGAGGCTGCGGTCACGTCCACGTTGCGCCTGGAGCGCGCAGTCGCCGCGGAAGCGAGCGACCAGTACGCGCATGACTCACGAGGATGGGGGCTCAAAGATGAGTATGACAATCCTGCTCGCCTCGATCGCGGTCTCCGTCATCGGCGGCTCTCGCCCCTGTTCTGGGCAGGGAGCGCCCATGCGGCCAAGATCGTCGCGTGCCTGTTCGGCATGGGATCGCGCGCTCGCCGTCCTCGCGCCGGCTTCAGGCGTTATCGGCCAGGGGGCGTGCCTGTCCGTCGCGACGCCGTTTCTCCTCGCCGACTTCACCCTGCTGCTCAATCCGATCGCCGGCCTTCTGCTGGCGATCGTCCTTTATCTCCTCGCGTCGCGGCGTTCCTGTACGGCCTTTTCCTACTTCGACGAGTACAGGAAAAACGGCCCGCAAGGGCCCATGGGCCTGTTCTATCGCGTCCGCCACGTGAACGTGCTGGTGGTCGCCGATAACGCGTTCTGGTTCCTGGTCTCTTCGAGCTCATGTCGTTGACCTCGTATTTCCTGGTCGTCGTCGAGCAGAAGAAGCGAGTCCATCAAGCGGCGGCTTCATGTACCTGATCATGGCGCTGTAGGCTTCCTGACTGACCACGTGATTTCGTATTTCATCATGGCGTCCCAGACCGGCAGCGCTCGAGTTCGCCGCCTATCGCGTCCACGATTTCGGCCCTGTCTCTCGGGTCTCTCGCGTTCGTGCCGGCGTTCTTCGGCTTCGGCTGCGCCGGCATGGTGCCCTTCCATTCCTGGCTGCCCCCAGGCGCATCCTGCAGCGCCTTCCAACGTGTCATCGCGCTCATGTCCGGCGGCATGAGTCGAGATCGGCGTCTCTCGGCATCATCAAGGTCGGGCTCGACCTGCTGTCCGGCACCGATTGCATGCCGTGGTGGGGGCCTGCTGGTCCTCGTCGTCGGCGCCGTCCTCGGTGCGCTCGGCGTCGTCTACGCGCTGGGCGAGACGATGACATCGAAGCTTCTGGCCTACCACTCCGTCGAGAACACATCGGCATCATCCTGCTGGGCGTCGGCCTCGCCTTCGTCGGTCGTCGCGATGGACCAGCCCGCGCTTGCCGCCCTCGCGCTTCTGGCGGGCGTCTCTACCACATGCTCAACCACGCGATGTCTCAGGGCCTGCTCTTCCTGGGCGCCGGCTCCGTGCCATGCCACGGGCACGCGCAACATGGAGAAGATGGGCGGTGCTATCCTCACGCCATGCCCGTCACGACCATGCATGCCTATATCGGCAGCCTGGCCATCTCGGCCATTCCGCCGCTGAACGGCTTCGTGTCCGGAATGGTTCACCTATCAGGCTACGTTCAGCGCGGCCTTCATGAGCGGAACCATGATCAGGCCTTCGCCGCCTTCGCGGCCGTGCGGCGCTCGCCGTTACCGGCGCGCTTGCCGTGACCTGCTTGCCGTCAGGCTGCACGGCGTCACGTTCCTGGGCGTCGGCCGTTCTGACGCGCGCGCGTAGCGCGCGAGAGTTCCCGCCTCCATGACGGCTTCCATGAGTCATCCTATCCATCGTCTGCATCTTCCTCGGTCTGGGCTGCACCCCCGCGCCCGTGCTCGAGGGCGTCGCGCATCCGTTCTCGGCGGAAGCGCCGTCGCGGTCGCGAGCGGCGCTGCGGTCACCAACGGCATCACCGATACAGCGTCACTTTCCCGCCGTGGTCGCCGTTCTTCTGATCGCGGCCGTGTTCGTGGCCTTGGGATCCGCTCGATGTTCGCGAAAGGCGGCTGCTTCGGGTCCGTCGCGACCCCTGGGCCTGCGGATGATATAACCGAAGGTGACATGCCGGTCATCAGCGACCGCATCTGCGCGTCCGAGGCCAAGTGGGTCATGCGGCCCGCCGCTGTATGCCGCGCGCGGCGCGCTCGTGGGCACGTCCCCGAGTTCGTCAAAGCGTTCGAATCGCTCGTCAAATGGCGGAGCCAAGGTTGCGGAAACGGTGGGCGACAAGCGCCTCGATCGATCCGTCGCCGCATTCGTCGACCGTCATCGCGAAGCTCTCGCAGCGCATCGAGGCCGGCGACTCCCGCCTCTATATCGTCTACATCGTCGTCGCCTGGTGGCTCTGCTCATCGCGACCGTCGCTTTTCGATGGGAGGTGCCGCATAATGAGTATCGTCGTTGCGATCTCCAGGCGCTGCTCCTGATGCTCCTGCGCCTTTGACCTCTGGTATCGGTCGTTGGCTGCGCGCGAAGATCCGCTACGCGCAAGGGCCCTTCGATCTTCCAGGACTACTGCGACATCATCAAGCTGTTCAAGCGTGACGACGTCCGCACCGAAAGCTCGACGTTCGTATCGCGCCCATGCCCGTTCTATACGTCGGCGTCTGCTTCGTGCTCGCTATGGGTATGCCGATGGCGACCCGCGCCTGTCCGATCCCGGTGCTGCGGCGACATCATCCCGATCATCTCACCTGCTCGCCCTGCCGCGCTTCTTCTTCGGCCTGGCCGGCGTCGACCGTTCGCACACTACGCCTCGATCGGCGGCATCCGCGAGCTCATCGTGGCATCCTGGTGGAGCCTTTCCATGATGCTGCGCTGTTCGCCACCGCCATGCGATCCTCGGCACCACCAATGTGGGCACCATGGGAGAGATGATCGGATCTCTGCAGGTCGCATCTCCCGTCGGCGTGACTCGTCGCGGGCGTCGCGTTCGCCGTCGCCTGCTACATCGAACTCGGCAAGCTTCCGTAGCGACGTGGCGGAAGCCGAGCAGGAGCTGCAGGAAGGACCTCTTTCCGAGTACTCCGGCCCGTCTCTGGGCATGATCCAAAGGTCGCCGCGACCATGAAGCGAGATCCTCGTGGTCAGTTGGTTCCTCGCGATTTTCCTGCGTTGCTCGGCAGCGCTGTCGAGACGACGGTGCCGGCTTATGGGCTCTCCTGGCCTGGTCGTGCTACCTGGTCAAGATGGCCGTCGTGTTCCTCGTGATCCCTCGTCGTGGAAAAACCTCGTCGCACGTGTCCGCTTCAAGTTCACTGGGCAAGCAGACCTCACCGTCGTCGGCATCGCGTCCTGGCCTTCGTCTTCTGCGCCCTCGGAATCTAAGGCGGGCATGTGAGAATGGTATGTAATCTCGCCATGCTGGCAATCGCCTCCATACTCCGTGCCCCTTCGTCGCCTCGCTTGCCATCGTCGTGTGCCCGAGGCCTGCGGCGAAGGCCATCTGCATCGCGGCCGCCGGCATCTCCACGCTGTGCGCGATCGCGACGTGGATCGGTCTCGGCGCATCGGGCGCGGATAGCGCGCATGTCACGCTCGCCGTCATCGGCGGCATTGATCATGGGGCTCACCATCGACAAGGGTCAGCGTCACGTTTGCGACCGCGTTCCGTGAGCACTCGACCCTGCTTATCTCCGATCTACTCGGTCGGCTACCTGAACGAAGCGCAACCGCGAGCATCCCTGATAAGCCCGCCGCCGCTTCATGCGTTCTTCACCGTGTTCATCGGCGCCATGGCGAGCCTGGTCTTCAGCCTCGACGCTGATCGGCCAGCTGATGTTCTTCGAGATCACCGGTGCATGCTCTTGGGCCCTGATCGGCGTACTACGACACGCCGACCGCGCGCAAGTCCGCCATGAAGGCGCTCATCCTGACCCATATCGGCCTCTGGCCTGTACGTGGCGACCGGCGCGCTCTTCCTCGCAGACCGGATGGATTCTCGGTCGTCGACATCGCCCAGCTGGGCGAAGGTGGAAAGACCTTCATCCTGCTCGGCGTCATCTTCGCCACGCCTGGGCGAAGTTTCGGCGCAGCTGCCGTTCTACATGTGGCTGCCCTCCGCTCGCGGAGCGCCGACGCCCGTGTCCGCCTATCTCCATGGCGCGTCCATGGTCAAGGTCGGCGTCGCGGTGCTGGCCCGCGAGCTCATGAGCGCAGGCGCCATCCCCGAGGCCGATGGGTTGGGTCATCGTCATCGGTGCGATCATCACCTGCATCTTCAGCTCACCATGTACCTGCCCTCAGACCGACATGAGCGCCTTCTAGCCTTCTCGACCATCCAGCCAGCTGTCAGTGTAGCATCTTCCCTGGCGTTCGGCTCCTACGCGTTCGGCAGCGGCATCGCCCTCGAGCGGCGGCATCGCCCACATCTTCCAACCACGCCTTCGCGAAGACCCTGTTCTTCCTCGACGGCAGGTGCGCAGTTCAGCCACGCTGGGCACCCGCAGCTGTCCGCAGCTGCGCGGCGTGCTCAAAGAAGCAGCCGCTGCTCGGCGTCGCGTTCGCGTTCGCCGCGGCTAGGCCATCGCGGGCGTCCCGCCCATGAACGCTTCTTCAGCAAGACGCTCATCTTCGCGGCGGCTTCATCACCGCTGCGAACAGCGGGCATCCTGCGTCTGATGGTCATCGTGGTCATCGCCCCGCTCGAGACCGTGCGCTTCGCCTGGTTCTCAAGTGGATCGGCTCCGTGCTTTTCGGCGAGCTCCCTCGAGACCGTCGCCGCCGCCCAGCCTGTGCCTCGAGCCATGGTGGTCGCCTTCGTCGTTCTGTTGGTCATGACCGTCTGCTCCAGCTTCATCGCTGCGGCGTGGCTTGTTGGGAGGGGAACATGGACGGATTTACCATAGTGAACATCCTCGGCGCGTTCCTCATCATCACGTCGCTCGCCTGATCGTGCTGGAAAGAGCGCCTCGCAAGGTGACATACGGCTACATCGCTTCAGTCCCTGGTCCTATCGGCTGCTTCCTGGCCCTCGCCGTCACGACGGGGTCGGTCGAGCTGTACGAATGGTCCGTGACGGCCTTCGTCACGAAGGTCGTCGTGGTGCCGAGCGTCATCATCTTCCTCTCGCGGAAGATCGCCGATGACGGGGTCTGAACTCGAGCCGAAGCTCACGGCAACCAAGGCGATGCGTGCTGTCGCCGTCGAGTGTCGCCATCTGCTTCATCGCGGTCCAGAATATCGACCTTCCGGCGGCCGTCGAGGTCAACGCCTCGCGCTGGCCATTTCGCTGCGCATTTCTTCATCGGTCTGACCTGCATCACTCACGCAACGTCGTGAAGCAGATCTTCGGCTACCGCCTTATGGAGAACGGCTCGCACCTGACGCTCCGCCCCTGCTTGCGTCCAATGCGCCGGCGCTCAGTCGAGATCGGCGTCGCCACCGACGCGTTCTCGCGTGATTATCCTCTCGGTCCTGGCATACGCCTTGCGGCGTCGCCCACACGGTGAACGCCGACGACCTGACTACGGAATTGAAAGGTTAGGACCACGGACTGGTGAACTGACTGATCGATCCTGATGCTCGTGCCGCTCGTCGCGGGCGTCATCATCGCCATCCTTCCTCGAAGGAAGGCCTCATCCCGGCCTACGAGGCGCCGTGCACGGCATCGATGTCGTCGCGGTTCTGGTTCTGAGCTTCGTGTCCATCGCGGGCGTCGTGGGTCTCGGGCGAGGACCGCCGCCGCCATGGGCGAGTGGTTCCGCCTCGACCAGCTGTCCCTGCATCTTCGTGGGCCCTCATCGGATTCATCGGCTGCATGACCGGCCTGTATGCGATTCCCCATCAGGCACGATGTGCAGCGCGGCGCCATGGAGCCGCGCAAGGTGAAGCAGATTCTACCCGGTTCTTCAGCCTGTTCATCTCACGATGCTCGAGCGCGGCGCTGTCCAGCAACATCTTCGCAGTGTGGGATCGCCGTCGAGGGCCACGACGCTGTCGATCATCTTCCTGGTGGGCGCCTACGATGTGAAGCCTTCGCTCGAAGCCGCCTCGAAGTACGCCATCGTCTGCACTTCGGGCGTTGCGTTCGGCCTGCATGCGGCACCGTGCTCATCTATGCGAACGCCGCGAGCATCCCTGCCCGATCCGACCCAGGCCATCTACTGGACCGCGATCCCTCCCTATGCCGACCGATTCGACACGCTGACCGTGGCGCTGGCGTTCGTCTTCGCGATGATCGGCTTCGCGCAAGGCGGGCCTGTTCCGATGCATACCTGGCCGCCCGATGCCCATCTCGGGCGCCGAGCCCCGTGTCCGGCCTGCTGTCCGGCGTTCGCGCCTCAGGTGCGCCATGCTGCCTCATCATCCGTTACTACATTCTCGCAGCGCAGGCTTTGGGAGACGTCATTCCCTGAAGATGGTGATGCTGGTCATCGGCATCCTGTCGGTCGCCATGGCGGCCCTGTCGGTCTTCTCTCAGGACGACCTCAAGCGCAAGCTGGCCTACCACTCCGTCGAGAATCATCGGCATCGTGGCCCTCTGTTCCTAGGCTTTCCGGCGGCCCGCTCTGCATCGCGGCTGCGCGTTGACTGCGTGACCATGGCCTGACCAAGTCCTTCCTGTTCTGCCTGTCCGGCAACGTGCTCATGATACGGCACGCGCGACCTCAACGAGATCGGCGGCGTGCTCGAGGCCATGCCGGCGACCGGCGCTGCTGGCTATGGGTTTCTTCGCCCGGCCGGCTTCCCGCCCGCCGGCGATATTCGTGTCTGAGATCACGGGCATCACGGCCGGGCGTCATGGACGAGCGGTGGATCGTTCTCGCGATCTTCGTGATCGCGCTCTCACCATCGTGGTCGCCGCCTGCGCCCACGTCGTCACCGCAGCCGTCTTCGCAAAGTTCCTGATCACATCAAGAAGGGCGACGTCGGCGTCACGCCGCCTGGTTCCCCAAAAGTCATCTCTGGCCGTCACGCTTCTGTGGTTCGGCGTCGCCCGCCCGCAGCCCATGCTGCGGTGCGTCGAGGATGCGACGGGATCGTCCGCAATCCAGACCGAGGCGCTGCCGCGAGACTCTTCGTCGTGAACATCCTGTTCAGCCAGACCGATGGCGCCTCCGCAGGCCATGAAGGTCGGAAAAGGTAGCCGTCGAAGAACAAGAAGGAGCTCCAGTATCGGCGAGACCCACGTCGAAGCCGCGCGGAATCGTTTTCAGGATCGGTTGTCGACGCGAGCTGGCAGGGCGAGGATCAGCCTGCGTGACCGTGAAGCTCGATATGCCGCCTGACGTGGTGGAATTCACTCTACGATCGCGGCGGCTGGATGCCTGGTCACGGCAACGACGAACGCCCGCTCAACGGCAATTATGCGCTGTACTACATCCTGTCCATGGAGGATGAGGATCGGCGCTTCCTGACCGTGCGCGTCGAGGTTCCTCCCCTGAGCCGGGCGACACCCCTCAGCGTCCGCCGCGGGTTCCGCCGCGGTATGGAGCGAGCGCGAGGTCTACGATATGTTCGGGCTGCGCGCAGATCGGCATCATCGACAATCGTCGCCTGGTTCTGCCGGACGACTGGCCGGAAGCCTGTATCCGCTGCGCGGGCTGACAGCATGGACGGGTACCGCCATCGTCCGAAGCTCGCATCGAGATGGAAACCTACGAGTTCTGCGCGAGACCGAGATCGCGAGACCACGGTCGTTCGGATGGGGCCGCCGCAGCATCACGTCCGACGAGCCGGGGCCACTTCCGCCTGTTCGTCGAGGCGAGACATCATCGTGATGCGGACTACCGCCCGTTCTACGTGCATCGCGGCATGGAGAAGTGCCGAGCAGGGCGCCTGAACAGCGACGCCGTCACGTTCTTCGCCGACCGCATCTGCGGCATCTGCGGCTGCGCCCATTCGGTCGCGCTAGCGAGGCCGTGGAGAACGCCTAGGCATCCAGGTCCCTCTGCGGCCGCAGTACATCCGCTCGATCGTGCTCGAGGTCGAACGCCGCACTGCACCTGCTCAACATCGGCCCTCGTGTTGCCACTACTGCGGCTTCGACACGGGCTTCAAATCCATTTCTCCTGTAAGCGCGCGAGAAGTCGATGGATCTGGGCCGAACGCATCTGCACCGCAGAGACCCTACGGCTTGAACTTTACCGGCGGCGTGCCCGCCGCGACATCTTGAAAGAGCAGGTCTGGCACCTGCAGCGCCCGTCCATGAGCTGCGTGCCGAGGTCAAGAGCCTGGTCGAGGAGCTCGGCACCCCGAACTTCGATTCCCGCACCAAGGGCATCGGCATCTTGGACCCCGAAGGTCGCGTGACTACAGCCCTGTCGGCCCGCTGGTCCGCGGCAGCGCTCGCCCGCGATGCGCCACCATCACCCCTTCGATGGCTACACGCATCTGCAAAGATGGAAAGCCCCAGTTCCAGACCGGATGCGGATGTCCAGAGCCGCACGTCGTGCGCGTCGGGAGTTTCTTCGACAGCCTCGATATGATCGAGGAGCTGCTCACTCAACGCACCGTCAGGTCCGATCCTCACCGATTGACCCACGCCGCATCGGTTCGGCGTGGCGGTCACCGAGACGCCGCGCGGCGAGGACGTGCACCGCCATGGTCGGGATAATCAGAATGCTACCGCTGGCGTGCCGGCGGCCACCCACAGCAACCGGCCCGTCCTGCGCAGCGTGTTCAGGGGAACACGGTCTCGGATGCCGCGCTCATCGTCGGCAGCCCCTGATCCCCGCTATATTCCTGCACTGACCGCGTGACCGTGGTAGGATGTGGAAGCATGCCAGATCTGCTACTGTGAGACCAAGAGCGATTCCCTGAGTTCCACCGCGCGACAGGGCCCATTCCGCCGCTGAAGGACCAAGTGGAGACGGCCATGCTGAAAACCTCCTGATCAACGCCCGAAAACGGCAGTGACAGACCACCCAGTACCCGGCGGCGCCGATGGATCCGCCGCACGGCTTTCGCGGCAAGCCCGAGCACGACGAGAAGCAGTAGATCGCCTGCGCCGCGTGCGCATCGGCGTGCCCGCCCAAACTGACATTCAGATGACGTGTGGATCGGAAAGCGCGGCACCATCGCGTGGAACATCAATCGCGGTCGCCGCATCTTCTGCGGCTGCTGCGAAGAGGTCTGCCCCTCTGACGCGACTCGCATAAGCTCGGCAACGTCGTCTGGAGCGCCTGCGGGCCGATGGCGCGGGAAGACCGAGGAGAGCAGCACCCATCTGCTCGAGCACTGCGCGGCGTGCGGCAGGTGTTCGCGCCGCCAGGCGCAAGCAGTGTCGCCCGCACGCGGAGGGTCCAAGTAGAAACATCGCATAGGCTGGAGAAGATCTTTGACGCGTCCCTGGCGTAGCTGAGGGTGCGTCCCACGCAGCGGGACCGCGACGCCAAGGCGTTCCAGGCGGTTTCGGCGCATCGAAGAGGGAGGTAGTGACATGCATACCGTACTCGAGCAGGTTCGAGCGCCCGCAGCCATTCCTACTGCAGGGATAGGAGCCCGACGAGAGCATGGCGCGCGCGCCAGCCGCCGCTGCTCAACGAGATCACGCCACGTTCATCTACCGCGTCGATGCCACTGGCGGGATGCGGTAACGCGCGAGATCGAGATCTTCGCGACCATCACGCCGGTCTTCGACGCCGAACGCTTCGGCATCAAGAACACCCCGAGTCCCCGCCATGTGCGGACATCCCGGTGGCTTCCGATGGTGCCAACACGCGCGCGCCATGCGCCGCGCGCCGGTATCAGCGTCGCACGAAGGCCTCTGGATCCGGAAGCTCGTCGCGTAACTCCACGGCGCCTGCGTGGTGGCCACCCGGCGCGGTATCTTCCGGCTGACATAACCACCGGTGCAGGTGTGGGCGGCACCGACGCATCCCTCCGGTCGATGCGTCCATAGCCTGCGTCCGGCGTCGCTCGGCCCAGACCATCCACGGCTTCGCGATGACGCTCCGGCATGCTGGGGCCAGAAACTGCACCATAAGGGAGGTCACCGAGGCTCCCGGCGCGAGCTGGTGCGCCCGCCTCATGCGAGCGATCCCGTACGCTTTCGTGTACGGAAACTGGAGCACGAGGCACGTCTCATGAGCGGGGTAATCCGTGCAGTGCCGCCGACCGCCGCTGATGATTTCGCAGCGCTTGCCCTCGAACGGCAAAGCGTATCAAACGCGTTCGGTCGACGACCCTCACTGCCGGCACCTGACGACCCGGCGTCGCCGCTGACGCCTGACCTGTGAGCTTCTGGCTTAAAAAGGTGATCGTCGAGCCTGCGCAACACGGACCGACTCTTGCGCCTGGAGGCGCTCAGGCGCGGCTGCGTGAGTCCACGCCCGTCGCCCAGGCAGCTCGTGGACAGTGCGCAATCGGTGCCCGATGACGCGAAGGACGTTCGTAGCTACACGCTTTCGGTCGGCATCATACCGGGCGCTGTCATCGATTGCTCTGAGTGCGTGCGCTGAGCATGCCGGTCGAGAGATATCTGAGCGCACCCTGCGCTGCACAGCCTCCGGAGGAGGGAGGCGCGCCACAAGCCTGAGGGCATGCGCCATTCCGAGATAGGAGCTCGGCAAGGCGCAGGTCGACATCGTGGACTGACGCGCTCGAGCCGCTCGGCATCGGCTGCGTGAGGAGGAGGTCGCCCGCCACATCGGGCCTTTCCGTGAGCAGCTTCTTGCATCGTGCGCAGAGGAGCCAGTCGGTCTATGTGATGCAGCGGGGGAGGTGGTCCTGCAGAATGCGAATCTGTGTCCCGTTCACCGCCGGAAGAGCGTGCGTGCGCGGCAGGATGACGCTGCGCCCGCGATGCTCGCGTGCAGCCAGTGAGGAAAATCCCATCGAGGGGTGCGGAGCGGCCATCGACGGCGGGCAGACGCCTGAGGACGACCGTCGTCCTGATCCGCCGGCGCATCTGGAAAGCCTCGTAGCCTGTGGATGCGCTGACATGGGCCTGGAGCCCGGCGGCGTGCGCGCGACGCACGCCTGGAGGAGGCTGCGACGCACGCCCTCATCAACTACGGTACTCCCTTCCCATCATTACGTTCCTTTGGGGCAGCTCGAGTGAGCGTTGCAGACGAGATTCCGTCTCGTCGGGATCCAGCCAGCAGGACACCAGTTCTTCAACCCGCTGACGCCTGAGGCCGCGAAGGCACGTCCGGTTCGTATACGATTGGGTTGCGGCTGGAGCCGACTTTTGCGCGATGTTCGCGAGCTCGTGACGTTCAGGTAAGCTGATCGTATCTGATCTCTAGGGGAGTAACTGCATGGAGAACAAAGTAACCTGACATGTTGAAGCCCGATGCCTGCGCTTTCAGCCGCCACGCTTGCGAAAGCAGAAATCGGAGCCGGAAAACTGAAGATACTGTGCCGGGTCGTACGTCCAGATCCGGCCATGCTCGCCGTGGCGCCTCTACTCGCGCTCCGCGCTGGCGGTCTGTACTTCGCTGCGTCTTCCTCGGCGAGATCCGCGCATACGCCCTTCGCCGCGCAGCGCATCGTGTGGGCGCAGCATCTGCTTCCTGCTGCGCCCTCGTGCTCGGCCGCCGTCCGCACCAAATGTGGCGTCGGTGCCGCTCACCGGCACTATTCCGCCCATGGTCCGGTGCGCCGTCGACAAGAAGATCGGCAGACCGGACTCGCCGCTCAAGAACTGGGTCATCGTCTGATCGGCACCTGGTCGGTTCCCCGATCGCGGCGCTCATCTCATTCGCGCGCCGCTACGCCCAGTGCGCTCGGCGGCGGCGGAGCGGAGAGGCCAAGGCGGGTGAACGTGGTCAGGGCAAGCGTCGCGCCTCGCCCGGCGCAGACCTCTCTTCGCTCTGGGCGTCGTCACAGCAACGTGTACCGTGTAGCCTGCGTCTGGCTCGTTTTCCGCGCGCACGGTCGCTGACAGGTGCCCGGCGATTCTTCTGCCCATTTCCGCCTTCGTCGCCGCAGGATCTTCGAGCACTGCGTACGCCAGCACGTCCTTTCCTTGCCCGGCGTGGCTCGTTCATCAGAGACACCAGGTCGGTTACGCGATGGCCCCGCCACCTGGCGCGGCGTTATGATCTCAACCTCGCCTTCCGCCACGGCGCTCGGCAACATCGTCGGCGGCGCGCGCTCGTAGGCCCTGCGCCTTCCGCGCGATCAACTGCGCGTCAAGAGCGGCAAACAAGCGGAGGGCGTGCAAGCGCCGTAGAGCGACCAACGCGCCGGCATATCCTTGATAACGCAGCGACGACCAGGCCCCATCCACGCGTGTGCGCCGTCATGGCCGATGCTATGGAGCGCACGTTCGGCAATCCGCGGTCTCGATTCGCGGCGAATGGCGGTGCGCCAGGCTGGTCGGACCTGCTGGCCATGGAGGAAAGCCGCGAGACGCTGGGCTGAGCTGATCGGGCGCCCATCCTGACGAGGATAGTGGCCTACGTCCGCGGTGCGCAGGGAGTCTGTATGTCAACCCGCCATCGTGCCGGGTCGTGTCTCGGCTTTCGAGCGCATGAAAGGGAAAGGGTCGGTCACCACGTCGGCCTTGGAGCACGCATCGGTCACGAAGACGGTGCGCAACCTGCAGCCGCGACGGCTGGCGGACGGAGCATCTTTGATGCCGCCGTAGGGCGATCTCGGATCCTGGCGTACGCCTCGACGGCTGCTGAGCGTGACGACGTCGCTGTCACCGCTCGCGAGCGTGCAGAGCGAGCTTGGGTATCGGGTTCCCGCATCAAGCGAGGTCGTCGTTTTGCCGCGAAGATGCCATGCGGCATGCGTGTTGATTCTGACGGCAGCGCACCGGCCTCGCATCCGCTTCGTGCACACGGGATGCGGTTCAGGCGTTCGGCAAGTCTTTGATGCAGGTGGACGATCTCGGGTCGACCTGATGTCGTTTTGCAGCCAGCAAGACCGGAGGTCCTGGCGGAATGGAGCGCCGCTACGCTGTGCGGCGGGGCACGACGCTGTTCACCACAGGCCGCCGGCGGCGGTCAGGAACTGGCTCCGCTCGCCTGGGGACGCAGGGCCGTCCTCTGATCGTCGGATCTGGCCGAAGCGGCGCGCGAATCACCTGCGCGGATCGGGAAGCGTCCTTCAAGCGCGCGTATCCGCTCTGGAAGCGCATGATCCTCGAGGGCTGGCCGAGCGCCTGACGGCTCTGGCAGTGAATGCGCGCGGACGACGGCAGCCCCTGCACATCGTCAGCTTTCTCGACGGCTACCGAGCAACAGCCAGGTCATCAGAATGCTTCGACGAGCAGGGCGGGATTCGGTATCTCCGCAAGCACGGCCCGCCGTTTGACGTCCTGTGCTGCGTGCCCGAAGGCACCTGGCAGCGTGAAGCAATCGTTGACGTTGCGGCTCGTGGGTCTCGCCCGACGCATTGGCGCCAGGTACTTACCGTGCGGAGCTTCCATGCGATACGCGACCGAGGATTTCGAAGTCCGGTCGCCGTTTTCTGTGACGCGTCTCACGGTCGCGTGCGGAGAAGTCGTGTTAAAGCGCGCCGGTTAGGCGCGTCCTCGACGGCGAAGCGGCGGCTCGAAAAGCACGGTGAGTTGCCCGTTGGGCGGGCCTGTCTCTAGACGGGCGCACGCTTAGCCTTTTGCGGTCAGCGCTGGCGTCGCGTCTGCGCCGCGCGCCGGCTGTCTGCGGACGAGCCTCCTGCGCCTTCGGCGGTCACGCGGGCGGGAAGGAGAAGCACGTCATGAAGAGGACGTCCGCATCTGTCGGCGCTGTTGCCAGGCGACGGTCGCCGCTGCCCACCGCCCTTGCAGGCTTGCGTTTTCTCTCGCCGTCGATGCACTCGAGCTGGGCTCTTCTGAGATGGAGAACGCGTGCCGCGTTCTGCTTCCTCTTCGGTCGCGGGCCTGAAACCCATATCTGTTCTACGCTCACGTGCCGTCAGCGATGGCGACGGGCGTGGCTCACCGAATCGCTGAGGCGTGAATCGCGCGGAGCGGGAGAGACCGCGCGGGGAGGCGAACGCCGATCGCGTACGCGTGCGAGATGGCGGTTGACGGAATGCGTGACGATTGCTCGGTCGCCGCAGGAGAACCGCCGTGGCAGGCAGTATGGCGTGAGCGAACCGATGTCCGACGACGTGGCGTCCGGCAGAGCGTCGTGGTCGCGCTCGCGCAGGGAGGCGGCGCACGTCGGCAGGCGATGCATCCGCGCCGAATCTGGCAGTGCGCCGGGCGTGCCTTTCCTGTGAACTCCGCCTCTGCTACCGCGCCGCATCCGGGAAGCGACCGGACGCATCCTGACGCCGACCCGGGGACTCAGTATGCAGCATGATTGAGCGCATCACCGGCGGTCCCTGACCGAGCTTCCCGTGACGCTCATGCCTCGCCATATCTTCCTCGGCACCTGCATGCGACCATCCCTCTGCGGCGGCCTTCGGTCGGCAAGGAGGCGCGCTGCAGATGAGCCCGCCGCAAAGGTCGACCGCGCGCCGTCGTTCAGGGTCGATAAGAAGCTGCTGGTCACGCTTGCGCTGCGCGCGGCATGCGGCTGGTGCGCCTCGGCGTCCTTTGAGCAGCGCCGCTGGCTGCGGCGCCGCTTTCTGATCGAGCTTTGCGCGCGCAAACGCCATATCTGTGCGCACCAGGAAGCCTGGCGTCGTCGTCGCGTATCGGCGTTCGCCGGCGACGGATGCGCGAAGTCGTGTCTCTCTCCGCTTTTGATCGGCCGTCGTTGCAGGATCGCCGGTGGCGCGCGCAGACTCCGGCATTCTTGCTGGTCGTGCCTCGTGCACCTGCAGCGGGGGCGTTCTCCGCTTCATCGCGGTGCGGGGCGTGCGGCTGCGCGGCGCTGCCGGTCTCACGGCGTGGCTTCTCGTGTGATCGGCGCGGGACGAGATCAGCGGCGTGATGGTGCTGTCGCCGCCGGGCATGCGCGGTAAGCTGTCACAGGGCATGGATTACGTGACCTCCGCGCCCGCGTACGATGTGGACGGATCCGCATGGGGAAAGCCTGCGTCTCACGGCGTCTCCGCCGCATTCGGCCTGGCGCGGGGAAATCATGCCGACCATGCGCATCGGCGCGACCTGCGGATGCCTCGAGACGCTTGCGCATCGACCCTGGGATTCGGTGCCGTCGTGCTTGTCGCGTGGCCACGCGTCACAGGCGGAACCGCTCCTGATCGCAGCGTGTCTGCTCTGGCCTCGAGGCGTTCGGGTCCTCATCGGTGCGGGCTGCTTCGCGGTTGCGGCGGTCTGATCCCGCTTTTCCGCATCGCCTTTGAGCCGTGACGGGAACGTGTTTCTCGTATCGCGAGAGACGGTTCTGGCGGTGCGCAGGCAGCCGGTGCTCTGTGCGATCGGACGCGTAGGAATGGATCGCGGTGCGCATCATGCTTGCGCTCGCGCCGCCTCGCACGCGCGCCGGGCGCTTCCTTCTGTGCGGCGAGGACGATCCGCATGCAGTTTGACGGCATCTTGCGACGCCAAAAGTCGCCAGAGCATCGGAGTCGTGCTTTCAATCACTTTTGGCGCGATGCGCGATTAGAGCCTCAATGGGCGCGTTCTCAACGCTAGAAAACCGTCGTGAGAAAGGCAAATATCAGCGTGTGATGAGAGCCTGGCTGCCGTCAAAACGATCCGTTGAATGCAAGGCTTCAGCGTGCGACACCGGTGCCGCACATGCGTGGACACCGCGCACGCGTTATCGGTGAAATGCGCACGTGTTAGCCGAAAACGTGCATGCGCGCCGTCATCATGCGTTTCACGAAAAACAGGTAGCCGACCGCGCTCCAGCTGACAGTCCCAGGTTAGGTATCTGACCCCGCGACGCAGTCTTTACGGTATTTTTGTTGTTCTCGCAACGAAATGGCTCGTCGATCTCGAAAACGACTTTCAAAACTCACTAAGCTCGCAAAATCGGCAGTGCGGGCGGATTGGGCTGACGCGCGCATATACGCCCTACGCACGAACTGTGTGGGGTGCGGATCGTCCCGGAGCAGCCGAAGCAGTTCGCCCTCGCAGGCTAACGCTCTCGGCATATGGTCTGGTCGTAGTCTTCGTGCGTGAGGCGCCCGCAGCGCGGCCGATCCGAGTCGCGTCTCACATCGCGACGAAAGCCAGGCGGGATGTCATCGTAGGCCTCGATGCAGAACGATCACGATGCCGCATCGTAGCTGCCGAGGAATCCATAGGGCCCGCCGATCCATCTCGTACGCGCCGACGTAGTGGCCACGTCGTCGCGTTTCGCACGCGAGCTGCGCGTCCACCAATCGCACTTGCCTCGCCGTCGAAACGTGCGTGCGGAGTAGCTCGGTCGGCGCCGGCAGGCGTGGCGTGCGTCCTCGTGGTTGAACGCCTGCGCATCGGTCGGTGTCTTCACGACGATGCCAGTCTGCGCTGCTGCCCGCGTGCATGAAGAGCCGATACCGCTGGCCGCCGCCCTCCTCGGCGCAGCAGCAGCATCGCCGCATCAGGCCTCGACCGCACGGCGGAACCACACGCGATGTCCTGCCCCAGATTTCAAAGCGCGGCGGAGGGGAATCCAGAGGGTACCGTCCGTCACGCGCCGAGGACGACGCTTTCGGTTGTCGGGCATCGGCGCCGTCGAGGTTGTTCGTCAAAGTCTCTTCAACGGGCGTGATACGCCTGCAGGTCGTCGGGAAACGAGAGGAAGCACCGTTTGCAACAGCGCATGTACTGCGCGCAGCCTCGCTTCTTCCCAGCCGCCTGCATCTCGACGGTCTGGCATATCTATGCCGCGGTCCCACGGCCGCTGTCGCAAGCAAGGATGCCGGCTTTCTCCCGGATCCAATCGGATTTGTCATCGTGATAGACGGTCGTGCGACGCGACCGCGACATCGTCTCGCGGGACCGAGCGCGACGGATTTCGCGCCCTCAGCGATAGACCCGCATCTTCAATCGACGAAGTGCTGTACGAGGCTGCGCAGTCAAGCAGGCGTCCTCCCCATTGGACGGCAGATTCATATCGTGAGCCGCCGCCCTGATTTCATCCCAGCCGCGGTCCTTGCAAGGCCCGTGGGAAATCCATCGACGTCGCACTCGCCCTGCGCGCAGCGCCGGAGACCGCCAGCGCTCAGCGAGGAGGGCAAGGAACGACGAGGAGGACGACGGTGCGCCTGAGGGAGTCGCGTTTTGAGACGCGGCGGCCGCTCGCGAGAGTGTAGAGCATGAATCAGGGAGCTTCTTTACCCGCTTCAGACTCGCCGACGCTTGCGCGATAGCGGCCAGGTGCGAGTCTTGCCAACAATACCTTTGATGCAGTAGCATCACGAACGTCACCATCCTTTCGAGGCGCCTGAAGGGAGCCACAGCTGAACTTCGGTGTGAGGTAGATAAAGCGCCCAAGGTCCGAGAACGATTTGTCTCAAGACGATTTGGCGCGTCGAGGATACACGTGTCCGCGCCAGCACGGCCTCCCGCACTGGGAGAACGACGAGCACTCTACCTCCAGACGTGCAGAGCCTGCTGCTGTTGTCGACGACCTTCGACGTATCGGTGATAGCTTTGATCAAAGGAGACGTGACGGCTGGCATGGAAGAAAATCATTAAAGTGGGTAGAACCCGCAGTAAGAAGCTCACGATCCCGTCAGCGGATGGGCGCTGGTGTTCCTTCGTCGCTTCCTGTGGTCCTGTCTGCAGTGGAGGACATCCATGTTTCTTTGGGAACGCACGGATCCGCATCCACCATCATCTCGGCTCTCATCCTTCGAATCGGATGCTCGTCTTTGGCGGATCGACTCGGACTTCAAAAAGAGACCAGGATCTCGTGACCGTATCGAGAAATCGTCTCCTTCATCAGCAAAGGCGACCCTGCTGACTCGCGAGACAATCCGCATGCGTGCAGTGTCGCAAGAACGCCTGCGCAATACTGCGCCTCGGAGTCTTGTAGTTTGCGCAGTGATGCTGAGGTGCTGTCAGGATATCTATGTTCGGCTACAGGCGGTCATGCAACACGACGCGTCAGTGCAGCTGACGCTGAGAGTGCCATACCGCGCGCGCTGAGAGATAGCCAGGGATGCTCTCACAGGCAATATCGGACAGGTAGCTTTCGAAATGTTCGGCTAACGAGCGCGTGAGCCATGCGCATGCAGTACGCGCGCGTGCATGTGCGCAGTTCTGCACTGTCGGCGGCAACCTGTCGCTTTCCGGGAGTAGCGTGGCAGTATCTCAGCCCGCGCTCAGGTCTCCTGCGTTTCACCGTCACGCTCGTGAATCTGACGACATGCGCCGTCCGCTCCGCCGGAAGACGAGCTCGTCAATCGCCTTTAGTGACGGCACGCTTTCAGATTTTCTAATCGGCACATTGCGTGTTGGCTATGGCGCGGCTGCTAGCAGGCGGAATCCGCTAGCAGCCGCGCCGCTGAGTGCCAGCACCTAATCTCAAACTCGTACTGCAGCATGGAGAAAAGGACAATCGACTCGCACATGAATTTCGCAGTTTCTGGAAGCGATCGCGCGTTCGGTCGTGAAGCGCGATCGAAGCCGAATCCGCAACTCATGCGGGCAGCTCACCGCATCCACCTCCAAAGAGAAGCCGCAGACTGGCACGTCGTCGCCGTGGGCGAGGGCAAGCTGGACAAGGACGGCAAGCTCGTGCCGATCCGCCGGGCGCGGCGTCGGCGATCGCGCGTCCCGTACGGCAAGCACGGCGGAACCGACGATCACGCTTGATGGTTAGCGAAGAGGTCCCGATCCTGCGCGCCGACGATATCCCGGCTTGCCCACATACCGCCCGACCGTGCAGTCCTGCCGGTCGCGCCACCTGTGGCATCGCGGCCGGCAGCCGCCAGGCTGAAGGGGATAAGTGCAGATCTCTTTCCTCGAGCCTGGCGCAACGGTTCATATTCTTAAGGCAGCCCGAAGGCCGCAGGAGCGAATTTCAATGGCTAAAGAAATCAACTCGACCTGAGGCTCGCGGTGGCTCGTGCAGACGCCACGGCGTCTCCGGAAGTTTCTGGAAGCCGTCGGCAGTCACCTCGGGCCCATGGGCCGCCATATACCGCTCCCTCCCGCAGCTACGGCGGCGCTCTGTCACCGTCACCAAACGACGGCGCGACTGTCGCCAAGCGAGATCGGAGCTCCCTGATCCGGCTCGAGAAACTATGGGCGCTTGGCAGCCTGATGGAAGCCGCCACCAAGAGCCGATCGACGGCGCGGGCGGCGGCACCACCACCGCGCTGCTCGCCTCACCGACGTCACTCGCTCGAGGAAGCGTTCTCGCAGCAACGTCATCGCCGGCGCCAACCCGGCCGGCTCGTCCGCATTGCTGCGGCACTCGACAGTGGCCACCGAGGCTCTGGTCGGTGCCGAGCGAGGCGAAAACCGCGATCCCTGCTCTCCATAGGATCAGATCGCCAACGTCGGCGACCATCTCCTCCGCTGGCGACGCCGCTATCGAGGCGAGAAGACTCGCCGAGGCGCCGCGGAAATCGTTCGCGCAACGCACGGCGCTTGCCACGCGTCGAAGAGTCCCAGCCTTCGGCTGAGGATCAGAAACCGCGAACGCAGCCGCAGTTCGCGATCTCGCGGCCAAGCATCCCCCGCACATGGCCACCGGTCATAGAGTACGCGCAAGGGTCGCTTTTGAGCTCAGCGATCCCTTGGCATCCTGCCCACCGACCGTCAGAAGATTCCATCATCCGCAGGACACGGAATCCCGCTGCTCGAGCAGCAGCATGACCGCGAAAGATGCGGCCGCACGCCGCTTCGCATCGCGTCGAAGACGCCGACGGCGAAGCTCTGGCCACCATTCTGCTGAACAAGCTGCGCGGCACCTTCCAACTGCGCCGCCATCAAGGCTCCGGCTTCGGCGACCGCCGCCAGCGCATGCTCGAGGACATCGCCGTCGGGACCGGCGGCCAGGTCATCGCTTCTGACTTCGGCATGTCCCCTGCCGATGCCACCGTCGACATGCTGGGCACCGCCAAGACCGTCAAGACATCACCAGCCAACACCACGATCATCGACGGTGCAGGTTCGCATGCGCGCCATCAACGAGCGCATCGAGCAGATCCGCGCGTCGAGATGGACAACGCCACGAGCGACTTCGATCGCGAGAAGCTCCAGCAGGAGCTGCCCGGGCCAAGCCTCGCCGGCGGCGCGCGCGACGGCAGCGCGTCGGCGCGCGGCTACCGGTGCATGCGAGCCTCAAGGAGAAGATAGCGCGAGGCCGCATCGACGATGCGTGGGCAGGCGATTCCAGGCGCGGCCGTCGCGAGGAAGGCGTCATCTCGGTGGCGGCGTCGCAGGCTCCTCGGTCGCCCTCGGCGCCCTTCGAGAAGGCTCGAATGCGCGGACAAGTGACGAAGAGGTCGGCGTCGCGGACTCATCGCGCGAAGGCCGTCGAGGGCTCCGCTGCGCACCATCGCCTGTGAAACGCCGGCCGCCGGTACAGCGCCGTAGCCGAGGGCACAAGCGCAAGATGGCTGCTGGAGAAGTCTGAACACTGCGCCAACGGCGTGATGGCAACACGATCGAGATGCTGGCGTGTCCGACCCGGGCCGGGTCACCTGCACCGCCTCTGCAGGCAGCTACGCTTCCGCCGCGGGCCTCATCCTCATCACCGAGGCCAGCGGTCAACGAGATCCCTGAAGGAGGTCCGGACCGGTCTCGCAGTCCTCGCCGGTGCCGTGCCGGCGCAGGTGCAGGCATGGGCTATCAAGCCTCGGCGCATCTCGCACGTATACGCGTGAGCGAATCAGCGTCGCGCCGGTGCGCGGCCTCAGGTGGCAGGCGTCGCCCTCGGACTCTTCTGAGGAGCCGACGTTCTTTCCGAGGCCGCTTTCGCATACGTGATTATTGGACGAGAGGTGTTCTGCCGAGGTTGAGCAAGCGGCCCGAGACGGATTATCCGCTTCGGGCCTTGCGCGCACTCGCGCAACTTCGCACTCGAGCGATCGATCTCCTACTCTGCGACCGAGGCGCAGGAGGAAGAATCCGAGGATGCCTCCGCGGCTTGCAGCTCATGCACGGAGCCGGTGTAGGCATGGGAACGTCTCCTACGCGATAGTCGCGCGCGCGAGACGGGTCTCGCCGGGCACGGGTTCCGAGGAGCCCTGGCTGGTCAGATTTGCGGGTGTGCGCGGGCGGATCTTCCGGCAGAGCGGGAGCCCGAGCCAGATACGCTGCGGAAGGAATAGGAGCATCCGCCGGATCGCGCCGCCGCCGCCTCGGCCGCTGTCGCCCGGCCCCAGCCTTCGCCGGGCAAGCGGGAATACCCGGATGATCAGGAGCTGCCGCAGTTCCGGCATCCCTTTCACCGGCTGCACGCGCATTTTCATGTGCGAGATACAGGCGCCACGGCATCGAGTTCGCTGTCCCTCGTCACCATGTCGTCCATCGCCTCTTCGCTATGGCTCGATCGATCTGGGTGGACAGCTTCTGGCGCTAAGGACAGCCGTAGGGCCGCCGACGGGCAGCGGCATGCTCGGCGGCGATCGTGTGCATCCCTGATCAGGCGCATCCCGGGCGTCGAACGGGCGTCTCGGCATGCCGTCCGCAGGTAGTTCCGCAGGAAGTGCCCCAGGCGCGTAGGTTCCATCGGGGCAGGAAGCTCGCGCAGCCGCTTGCCGCTGTCGGTGGACAAGCATCGTCTGGAAGTACGCGATCGACGCTTCTTTCCGAAATCCCGCAGATCTTCCACGCCGCTGGCTGGATTTCGACGCAGTCGTCCAGGCTGCGGGTCATGAGGTCCGTGGCGCTTGAGAGTGAACACCTTTGCGCCTTCGCCGGATATCACGCGCAGATGCGCGAATGCTCGAGCAGGCGTCCGACCATACGCTGACCACGCGCGCACGTTCTCGAGCCCCGCCCGGAAATGCCGCACGAAGATGCCGTGCCGCGCACGAGCGAGTCAAATGTCACCTCGACGCCCGCACGGCTGGCATCTCGGCGATCTTCTCGATGATGTCGCGATCGGTCACGGAGTTCGTCTTCGTGTACGCGCGACGCGGCTCGCCGGCGCGCGCAGCGAGATCCGTTTGTCCAGGTCCAGCAGGGCGCGCCGCTGCCGACCGCGATCGGCGCCACGCTGAGCTTTGGTAGTCCTTCGACACCGATCTCGAGCGCTGGCTATGCTGCGGAACAAGCGCGGTATCATCGCGGGCGAACACGTCGTGGCGGTGATGAGCGAGAAGTCGGTAGAGCTCGCGGTCTCCTCGCGTTGTAGGTTGCGTTACGGTGCCGCGAGCTGCGCGTGATGAATTGCAGCCCTCGGGCGTGCGGCGCGTGATGGAGCAGATCTTGCTATGCACCTGAAGTCGTGGAAGCTGTAGATGATCGTGCATCCAGCCCGCTCGAGCGATGCGACCACTGATGTTGTTGCTTTTCGTCAGCGTGCGCGCAGCTCGAACAGCGGTGTCACGTCCTTTGCCGTTGTCTCCGCGGCCGTGATGAGCGCATCGGCCAGGCGCGATTGGCTGGCGGCGGTGACAGCGTGATCTTGATCGAGATGACGTCCGGGTCGACGGAGTTTCTTTGCAAACAGGTGCACGAAGGCGTCCATCGTCTCGTACGGGTACGACAGCAGGATGTCCTTCTGCTGCACCTGGTTGATGATGGAGCGGTTGCGCACCACCCGATGCGGGCCACTGCGGCGATGCCGGCTCGTCCACCAGGTCTTCGCGCACGTCGGCCGGGTACTGGACGGCAGCGCGAACGCATAGCCCATGTCGAGCGGCATCCGATGCTGTAGATCCTGGTTGCGCTTGAGCTTCAGGCGCTGCGGCCAGCACGCGCGTCATGTCGGAAAAGCGGGTATTCGCTTTCCAGCCACGGCAGGGGCTGTAGGCGGGCGCTTCTTTGATGATGCGCTTCATGTGCGTGCGGAAAGTCCTGTCGTTCTCTGTCGGCTTCCTCGTACGCGTCCAGATCGGCGTTGCGCGTGACCTGGATCATATTGGCGTGCTTGACGGGATACACATACCGGAACAGGCCTCCACCACCAGCTCGAGCGCATGTTCGAGCGGGATGAAGCGAACGCGCCGTCGCTGCTCTTGATGGGATGATGTGCTGGGTGTTCTTTCCGGCATGGGATGATGCCCATGATCACGTTCTCCCGGCCGCCTTCGCCCGCGCCGCCTTGCGTTCCGGCCTTGCTGGCTTTCTTCCGTCTTCTCGAGCTCGGCCTCGTCGTCGAGGCGCACTAGCATGTAGAGCGCGCCGTTCTCCAGATGAGGGAGCGATGCGTCGCGTTTATGATTTGCGGGCGATATGAGCGGCAGCACGTTGGCGTCCAGATACGCCTTCACCTGCTCGGCCTGTTCGGCCGACAGTTGCGTCGGATAGAGCTGGCGGATGCCGGCGTTCGCCAGGCGCGACACGCACGGCATGGAAGTCCTGGATGCCTGCGGCGTCAGGTCGCGCACGCGGGCATAGACGGCGTCGAGCCGCTCGCCTCGGCGCCGCGCCGTCTTGCTGTCGTAGACGTCGGTCTTGGCAAGCGCCAGGCCGAGCAGGCTGCCGACGCGCACCCGCGAAGAACTCTTCGAGGGTTCGGACCGCCAGATGGCGAGGAATTTCAGCCGCTCCGAGCAGCGGCACGCTCGGATCGACGGACTCGGGTCGAGCACGCGCTGGCTGAACGCGAGCAGAAAGCTCTCGGTTCTGCATATAGGTCGTCGGGACAGGGGGCGCTGCGGACCCTTCTTCGCCTCGCGCCGGACGGGCTTCGGGGTCGGTTTCGACCTGGTTCTCGTCCATGTCCGTGAGTTGATCCGGTCATGGGTGAGTCTCCTTCCGTGAGGTGCGGAAAGCTCTGACGCTCTGGTTACGGGCATTATAGTAACCGTACCGGGGCGCTTCGGCCCGGAGGGCAGCAACCCGCGCAGCCCCGCGGCGAAGGGAGCGTATCCGTGCTCGAAAGTGCAGGTGGATCTCGATCGCCAAGACGGCCAAGGAAGACTACAGGCCGAACACGCGCTCTGATGGCCCGGCGCCTCATCGTCCTTCAGGTGAAGGCGATGCAGGGCCAGCTATCGCGCACCGTCGTGATGTTCGATGGCCGGAAGGGCGCGGGCAAGGGGAGCCGTATCAGCGATCTGGCGCACAACCTGGATGCGCGCGCTACATGAACGTGCAGTACGCCGTCGGATTTCGACGTGCATGCCATAGAACCCTGCGAGAAGCATCCGGCGTCACCGGATTCCTCATCCGTTCATGCAGGAGTTCTGGGGCGCGCTGGGCGAGCGCGCAGCCGCATGACGATCTACGAGAGCAGGGCTGGCATGCTGCGGCGCTGCTGCTCATGGCCAAGGGCGACGACCCGCAGACCCGTGCGCGCGAAACCGTCGAATCGATCGGCGACTTCGAACGCATCCTCCGCCGACAATGGCTACTGTCAGTGGTCAAGTTCTTCGTGCATATCTCCCAGAAGGAGCAGGAACGCCGCTGCAGCAAGCTGGCCGACAACCCTCGACACTTCCCGGCGTCCTGCAAGGGCGGCGGGATTCCCCGGCAAGGATGAGTACGCCGCGCGCTACATGAGGAATCTAGACAGAGACGCTTTCGCTCACCGACGCGGACCATGGCACTTTCGGGTGCTCGTCAACGGCGAGAACAAGCGCACGGCGAACCTGACCATCGCCCGCACGCTCGTGACCGAGCTCGAGCGCGCCCTGTCGCGCAGGGAGGATCTCGCGCGCGCGCGGCGCGGAAGGCGGCTGAGAGCAGCGCAGGCGCCCTGGCTCGAGGCGACCGACCCGGCGCACGCGCAGCGCCGAGAATCCGCGCTCGTGCAGGCGGCGGCGCGCCCAGGCGGCCGAGCAGGCGACCTTCGCGCTCGTCACTCGCGTTTCAAGATGGTCGACCGTCCGGTGCGCCTGGCCGATGTCGACAACACCTCTCCCTCGCGCGCGCGGGACTACTCAAAGGCGCTCAAGGAGGAGCAGAAACGCCTCATGATGGCTCGAGCTCAAGATGTGTCGGGCCCGCGTGCCGCCTATGCATCGTCTACGAAGGCGACGATGCGGCCGGGCAAGGGCGGCAACATCGCGCGCGCGGGCGAGGCCATCGACGACGCGCGCGGCTACACGGTGCTTTCCTTCCGCCGCGCCGACGAGACCTGAGCTCATGCATCCTTTCCTATGGCGTTACTGGACGCGCCTTCCCCAGAGGCCGGGCACGTCGGTATCTACGATCGCAGCTAGGTACGGCCGCATCCTGCGGAGCGCGTCGAAGGATTCGCATCGCCGAAGAGTGTTCCACGCCTACGACGAGATCAACGAATTCGAGCGCGAGCTGGTGGAATGCGCCATCCTGCTGAAGTTCTGGGTGGCCGTCGACCCCGACGAGCAGCTGCGACGCTTCGAGGAACGCGAGGCCAAACCCTGCCAAGCAATGGAAGATCACGCCCGAGGACTGGCGCAATCGCGACAAGCACCCGCAGTACGCCGCCGCGGTCGACGATATGTTCCGCCTCACGTCGACGCCGGCGGCGCCGTGGCGCATCCCTGAGACTCGACCGATAAGCCCGCGCGCGCGTGAAGGCGCTGCGCACCATCACCAAAGGCGCTCGAGGACCGTCTGGGGTGGGTCGGGTCATCTGAGAATCGGGTCCTCGGCTCCCACTATTTCAGGGCGGTAACGCCACGCTCCCGTTTCTGCATAATCATCGAGCGATTGCAGTACCATAGCGAAGCGAAACATGGTGAAAATGATGTAGGAAAGCAGGAAAGGGGTCGCCGACGTTATTCGGTCCTGACGGTTCCGATGACGCTCATCTGGGTCATCCGCAGCCATCGTCGTCGTGCTCGTCATCGCGTTCATCGTGAAGGGCTTCATCGACGAGATGAAGCACTCAGAGGCCTGATATGTCAGACGCGCTTGCAGGAGCGTTTTGGACGAGAGCTGCTCGGGCGCATCCCGTCCTTTCGTTATCATGACGCGCTAGAAAGAGATCAAAGAGAACCCATCTCGCATCAGGAGAGCCGCACGCACGGACGGAGGAGCAGGGGATGAGCCAGAAGTTCGGCATGCCTCCGCGCGCCCGCAATCGGCGCGCGTGCGCCGTACCTCCCCGAGGCATCCCAGGTCATGCCCGGGCGCGCTACGTGGCCAGCAGGCCGCCGTGAACCGCCGCAACCGCCGGGGCGACCATCCCTTCGTTCGTCATCGTGGTTTGCAGCCGCGGTACCCGTTCGTCGTCGATCGATCGCGCGCTCGGCGTCATCTGGTGCGGCTAGCTCACGAGCAGCACGAAGTGTGCGACGACGTCGCCAGCCATCGCCGTCATCAGCGAGGAAACGTCCGACCTGGCGAATATCACGATCGACTGGGATTACCTCAAGTCGGTCAACAAGGATGTCGTGGCCTGGGGATCTGCTGATGCCCGGCACCGAAATCAACCTACCCGATCGTCAAACGTGCCGACGACGACGAATACCCTCTGGAAGAACTTCGATGGAGGCAGAAGGCGCCATCGTCAAGAAAGGGCTCCATATTCCTCTCCGCGTCAACTCTCGCGATGTGTCCGACGACCTGAGCTTCTTCTATGGTCACACTATGCGCGACGGCACGATGTTCTCGCTGCTCGATAAGATGGTGAACGACGACGAAGCTCTTCGATGGGTCGCGCACGTTCTACGTGCTCACCCCCACCAGAACTACCGCTGCTCGACCTCGCCCTCGACCGCGTGGACGAGACCAGGTGGAGCTCATCCAGCCGACGTCTCCTCGGCGATGAATTCGAGCCTATCTGAACGACCGCGTTTCGGAATCCTCGTGTCCTGCCTGGCGATGGTGGACCTTTCCGGCATCTCCAAGTCGTTCGCGCTGGTGTAGAGCGTGCGCATAACGACGGCACGCGCGTGATCCCTCTACGGCGGCGTCGTGGATGCGGCGGCGCCCGCGAACGCGCAGGAACCGTCCGATGCAGGGTACCGAATCGGTCGACAACGCTGGCGGAAGACGTGAAGGCGGACATCGCGGCGCAGTAACGGAGCGGGAGCGCGGCTCCGGCCCGGCGGGGCCGTTCAGTTTCCCAGCCCGATGTCGCCTCGTCGGCCGGTGCAAAAGGGGAAGATGCCATGGCAACATCGAGTTTTTCCAGGCGAAGCGCCTGACCGCCCGCAGGAGGTGCGCGGTCTTCGGCGTGTATCCCCAGACCGACGACGTGGCGCGTCTGACCTGCTTCGGTCTGCAGGCTCTGCAGCACCGCGGCCAGGAATCCGCGGGCATCGCCGTGGGCGACGGCGACACGGTCACGGTCACCAAGGATCTCGGCCTGGTCACGCAGGTTTTCGACGAAGGCGTGCTCTCGCGCCTCAAGGGCAACCTCGCGGTCGGCCATTGCCGGTATTTCACCAGCAACAATGCGAGATCCGTGGGCCTCTTCCGAGCCGCACATCTCCGCAATCGACGACGAGCTCGTCGCGCTCGCGCTGCAGCACCACTCGTCGAGCACGCGCGCCTCAAGGCGTTCCTCGTCTCCGAGGGCGTCAGTTCCGCTCATCCACCGACAGCGAGATCGCCTGCCAGGCCATCGGGTATTTCACGCGGCAGACGCATCATCTGCGCGGGGAATCAAGGCGACGATGGAAGCCATCGCGGCGCCTACGCCTGCCAGTGCTCGCTGATCGCCCCGTGCGCTCTACGCGTTCCGCGACCCGAACGGCATCCGACCGCTTGCCTGGGCGAGCTGCCCGACGAGGCGCAGCACAGGTCGTCGTCCGGACCTGCGGCCTCGATATCGTCGGCGCACGGTTCGTCGCGACGTCGAGCCCAGCGAGATCCTGCGCATCGGCGAAGACAGCCTGTCCTCGTCGCCATGGGCTTCCGCCGGCGAGCATCGCGGCTGCATCTTCGAATACGTCTATTTCGCTGGCCGACTCACGATCGACGGCCAGAGCGTCTACGAATCCGCGCGCCGCTCCATGGGCCGCGAGCTCGCACGAGGAATCGGCCGTTGATGCGCGACCTGGTCATGGGCGTGCCCGACTCAGGCGTCGCGGCCCACGGCTATGCCGAGGAAAGCGGCGTCCCGTTCGCGGACGGCATCGTCAAGAATCGCTACGTTGGACGCACATTCATCCAGCCCACCCAGGAAATGCGGCAGATGGGCATCCGCATCAAGCTCAATCCGCTGCCGTCGGTCATTGCCGGCGAGCGTCTGGTCGTCGTCGACGACGAGCATCCGTGCGCGGCAGCACGTCAAGCAGCTTGTCAGCATGCTGCGCGCCGCCGGCTCTCACCGAGATGCATCTGCGCATCTCGGCGCCGAGGTCACGTGGCCGTGCTTCTACGGCATCGACACGCCGTCGCAGGACGAGCTGATGGCAGCCACGATGTCAAACGAGCAGATGCGTGAATTCATCGGCTGCGATTCGCTCGCGTTCATTTCGGTCGAGGGCCTGCGCGCGTCGGTCCGATCCGAGCACCGCACGTTCTGCGAAGCATGCTTCACCGGCCGCTACGTGGTCAGATTGCCGAACTTCTGAAAAAGACCTCGTTTCTCGCGAAGGAGCAGTGATCGCGCATGTCGCAAGTCACGTACGCCGACGCCGGCGTCGATATCGTAGAGGGCGCGGCTGCGGTCGATGCCATCAAGGACGCCGTGCATTCCACCTATCGGCCCGAGGTCATCGGCGATATCGGCGGATTCGGAGGCATGTTCTCCCGCCGCCGCGGTCAGGGCATGGCAGATCCCGTCCTCGTGTCCGGCACCGACGGCGTGGGAACGAAGCTCAAGGTGGCGCAGCTTCTGGGCACGCATGGCGGTCGGCATCGATCTTGTCGCCATCGTGCGTGAACGATATCCTGGCCTGCGCGCGACCCCCTGTTCTTTCTCGACTACATCGCTTCGCAGATCGAGCGCGCGCATATCGCCCTAGATCGTGAGCGGATCGCCGACGGTTGCCGCCAGGCGGGCTGCGCGCTCATCGGCGGCGAGATATGGCCCGGCACCCCGGCGTCATGGATCCGGACGACTACGACCTCTCCGGCTTCACGGTGAGGCGTCGTCGACGTCCGCGCATGATCGGTCTGAACGCGTGAAGGCGGGCGACGTCATCGTGCCTTGCATCGAGCGGCTTTCATTCCAACGGATATTCCCTGGTCCGCAAGGTGCTCATCGAGGACGCGACGCAGTCGGCAGATATCGCGCGCGAAGACCTGGGCGGCCGCACGCTCGGCGAAGCCCTGATGGCGCCGAGCGGCACATCTGCGTGAAGCCGTCCTGTCGCTTTCTGCGCGGTCTCGCCGGGCGCCGTTCACGCGCTTAGCGCATCAGCGGCGGCACGACGGTAGAACCTCGATCGCGCCCTTCCGTCCGATCTCGACGCCCCTGGTCGATCGCGATGCGTGGGCCGTGCCCCGCCGTCACGGCCTCGCGATGGCGGAGGCGGGCCTTACGCGTGCCGAGGCGTTCAAGACGTTCCAACATGGGCATCGAGGCCCATAGCGCTCATCGTCGCGACCGGGTGGAAGCCGTCGAGGTCGCGCTTACCGAGTGTCGGCGAGGCCCCGATTCGCATCAGGTCCGTCGTTTCCGGCGCCGGCGTCGCGCATATCTGGACGAGGTAGGCCATGGTTCGCCTCGGGTTCTGATCTCGGGAGCGGCCCAACCTCAGGCCGTGTGATCGACGCTGATCGCAGCCGGCACGCTCGACGCCCAGGTTCCGATCGTCGTTTCGTGCCGGGCGCGAGGGTGAACGCGCCCGCGCCGGCATCGAAACGCTGGTGCTCTCGCGCGGCGGCGTGCGCCGATCCGCGCAGCCGAGCGCGCATCTGGAGGCGCTGCAGCGTACCGGCTGCGATTACGTGGTCATGGCCGGCTACATGCGCAAGGTGACCGATGCTCATCCTGGATGCGTTTCGACCGTCGTGGTCAGCCTGCATCCGGCGCTGCTTCGCCGCCTTCAAGCGCGCGCCATCAGGATGCCTTCGACGCCGGCGTGAAGGTGACGGGCGTCACCGTGCATTTCGCCAACGCCGAATACGACAAGTGGTCCGATCATCGCGCAGCGTGCGGTCGTCGTCGCGGAAGGCGATACGGTCGGATGCGCTCGAGGCGAAGATCCATGCCGTGGAACACGAGCTCTACCCCAGAAACTTGCGCTCATCGCCGCTGGCGCGTACGCGGGGAGATAGGAAGGTGCACGTTGCGTAGGTCCGCGCTGCTTGCGAGATCATCGATGACGTGGGGCATGGCGTCACGCCTGATCTGCTCCCCGGTTTTTTCCTGCCTAGATGCGCGCGTCTCGGTCAACCTCATATCACGCCCGATGTCGCGACGCCATCCGCGGAAAACCTCAGACGCGTGGACATCCCGACGTTCGCGTGCCGTCGCGCGATCGACGAGCGACTCGCCTGGATCGGGTTCAAGGTCGTGTTCGACGCCGAGGCCGCCTGCGAACGTGGATAACCAGGTCACCAAAAATACGCGGGTAGGGGAGCGCCGATGGGTCCGATCTGGCCTTCTTCGTAAGCGATGCGAAGGAGATCGTCGCGCGTCGCGCCCGTACTTCGGCCGCGGCGCCTTCGGATGAGGACGTCACGCGCGGCCCCTCCATGCATAACGATCAATTCGATGGATTGACCTGGTCTCTCCTCTCTTCGATCCGGTTCGCGTCTGGCTGCTCGGCGCGAGCGACGCGGCCTCGGAGGTCGCGCGCGTCTGGCGCATCACGTCGGTTTCGCGGTCGAAGTCGTCGACGACGACCCGGCCTACGTGAACGAGGAGCGCTTCCCGTCTGCGAAAACGCCATCTCATCGGCGATTTCTCCGAGCTGGGCGATTTGAAGGGCTCGTCGGCCGATTACGCCTGCGTGCTCAGCACGCGGCCATATGCACGACCACGAGTCCTGCGTCCGGCATCGGCCCGGGCGCATGCGCTACGTCGGCATGATGGGGTGCAAGAAGCAGAACGAACGCATCGACGCCCTCCGCATCGCATCGGGCATGACCGAGGCAATGGGCGGCCGTCAAGCGTCCGATCGCTGAAATTCGGGCGAAAATCGCCTGCCGAGGCTGGCTATCGCCATCGTAGGCCAGCTCGTGGACGTACGGTATGAGCAGCGGTACGACGCGCAGGCGCGTGCGCAGCATGAGACAGAGTCTGGGAAGGTACGGCATGAACGATCCTTGCGTGAAGCGGGTTCTCATTTCGGTGACGGACAAGACCGGCGTCGTGGACTTCGCCCCGCGCGCTGCTGACGAGTTCGGGCTGAAATCACATCGACGGGCGGCACCGCGCGCGTCCTCGAGGGAGGGCGGCGTGCCCGTGCGGTCCGATCGACGACGTGACGGGCTTTCCCGAGATGATGGACGGCCGCGTGACCCGATCCGAAGGTGCGCGGCGGGTCTTCTGTGGCGCTCCAATCCCGCGCACATGGCCCGGGCCGCGAGACGCATGGCATCGACGTCAGTCGATATGGTCGTCGTGAACCTGTGTGCGTTCGAGAAGACCGTCGCCTCGAGCGCCGATGCCGCCGCCTGCATCGAGAACATCGATATCGGCGGTCCGAGCATGCTGCGCTCCGCCGCGAAGAACTCGAGAACGTCGCGTGGTCATCGACCCCCGAGCTACGGCGCCATCCTCGACGAAGATGCGCGCGACAGCGGCGCTGCCACCACGCGCGAGACGGCGCCCGTCTCAGCTGCACGGTTCCAGACGACGAACGCGCTACGACGGCGCCATCGCCGGCTGGCTTGCGGGCCAGGTCGAAGGTGCCGGTGATCTCGAGCGCCTGTCTGTCGACCTGGTCAAGCAGCAGAGACCTGCGCTACGGCGAGAATCCCCATCAGTCCGCGGCTACCGCCGCGTGACGCCACACGCCGCTGGTCAATGCGCGGCAGAGCTCAACGGCAAGCCGCTCAGCTACAACAATATCCCTCGACACGGACGCCTGCTGGACCATCGTGCGCGAATTCGACGATCCGGCCGTCGTGATCCTCAGACATCAGAGCCCTGCGGATCGGCGACGGCGCCACTATCGCCGAAGCCTTCGAGCGTGCGTTCGTGCGCGATACCAAGAGCGCGCACGGCGGCATCGTCGCGGCCAACAAGACGGTCTCGCTCGCCTGGTCGAAGCCGTCAACGCCCGCAAGCTCTTCGTCGAGTGCTGATCGCGCCCGGATTACAGACACGCGTGCGCTCGAGCTGCTCCAGCAGAAGAAGAACCTGCGCGTGCTTTGCGACCGGCGGCGTGGTTCGCTTGGGCGGGAGATGAATTCCGCACCGTCGACGGCGGCGTGCTCGTTCAAGACGCCGACGTCGTGTCCCGAGCTGCCGATTCCTTCGCCGTGCCGACGAAACGCATGCCGACCGCCAAGGCAAATGGGACGACCTGCTGTTGCGTGGAAGGTCGTCAGGGTGTGAAATCGAACGCCATCCTGAGTGCGAAAGGGACCAGTGCGGGCATCGGCATGGGGCCGGGCAACGCAACCGCGTCGATTCCGCGAAGCTCGTGCGCACGTGCGCATGAGGGCATGCGCACGCATCGGGGTTGCGCCCGAGCCTGGTCGCGCGTCGGATGCCTTCTTCCCGTTCCGCGACAACACGACATGCTTTGCCGCGGCTACGGCGTGACGGCCATCATCCAGCCCGGCGGTTCCATCAGGGATGATGAATGCATCCAAGCGTGCGACGAGGCTCGGCATCGCGATGGGTCTTCGCCGGTCGCCGCCATTTCCGCCACTAGAGCGTGGCCGATCCTGCCGTCGATCGGCGTGTCCGGGCAAAGGCGGTTTTTCGGATGCGGGGCGATGCGAAGCTCTCGGCGGAGGCGCATGCGGCATGCGATGCTTGGCGTTCGGCGGTTGATAGTATGCTTGCGGATCGCCATCGTACAGCGGCATGCCCGTCGCTCCCTGCGAGCGGCGCGTCGATCATTGGAGGGAAAGAAATGAACGAGATCAAGGGAATGTCGCGCCGCAACTTCCTCGCAGGGCGCCGCCATGGCGAGGCACTCGCCGCGGCGGGCGCGGGCCTCGGCGCAGCTGCGTGCGCCCAAGACGCCGAGAGGAAGGCGAGGTCTCCTTCGCCTGCCAAATCGTCCGATAGAAGCATACGTGGAGCCGAGGCTCCCGATCCGATCACCGACATCGTCAGGACGTCGACACCGGGAGTCGCTCGTCATCGGCGGCGGCTATTCGGGCACCTGCTGCGCCCTGTCCGCCGGGGAGGAACAGCGCCAAGGTCATTCTCGTCGAGAAGGATGCGGTCCTGAACGGCCACGGCGTCGGCGGCACGAGGTGCGGTCGGTTCGCGCGCGCTCGACGAGCTCGGCATCTCCTTCGATCTTCCGTCGAAATGGAGCGATGGGATGTCCACCTGCGGCAACCGCTGCCGTAGAATCCCCTTGTGTGACAGTGGTTCCGCGAATCCGAGCGTTGCATGAACTGGCTGCTCGATCTGGCCGGGAAGAACGGCGCCACCTGCATGGTCACCGTAGGATCCCGCTCTCATCGTCCATCCCGAGATCGACTGCTACCACATGGTGTCGGCGGCCCCCTGTTCGAGCAGCACACCGTCGCCGACTTCGTCGAGTATATGTTCGAAGCCGAGGCGAAGGCCACGGGCAACGTGGAATTCGTCTACAGAGTCGCCTGCGGTCCAGCTCAGTGGCGGATGCCTCCGGCAAGGTCACAGGGAGCCGTCTGCGGCCTAAAGGACGGATACGTCGAGTACAACGCCACGAAGGGCGTCGTGCTCGCAAACGGAGACGTTTCGTATAACGACGAGTATCTCGACGAGTTCGCTCCATCGCCAAGAAGGTCATGGCGCGCCTGTGCGCCGACAAGGAGCAATGTCGGCGACGGCCATAACATGGCTGCCTGGGCGGGAGGCTCCTTCCAGGCGGCGCCTTGGCCGACGATGATGCATCCCAGGCCGCCGCGTTCTATCACGGCGCCCTTCCTGTTCGTGAATCCCGACGGCAAGCGCTTCATGAACAAGCCACCTGGGTCCAGGAGCTAAATGCGTGGGCATCATGGTCAGCGGCGGCCACGACCATGCGTGGTCGATCTTCGACGCCAACTTCGAGGACGACAACACCGCCTCGCTGGAATACGGCGGCGGCATGTTCTGGGATTCCTTCCGTCCGGTCGGATCCACCTCATGCGGATGCCTCTGCCGCCAATGCGGCGACGGTCGGAAGGGCGTGACCGATACCCCGACAACTACAAGAAGGCCGACACCATCGAAGAGCTCCTCAGCAGCTCGATGTCGATCAGGCCGAGGCGAAGAAGACCATCGACCGTTACAACGAGATCTGCGAGGCAGGCGCCGATACCGACTTCTTCAAGAATCGCACTTCCTCTTCCCGATCAAGCAGGGCCCCTTCTATGCACGTGCAAGGTCGCGCCGGGCTTGCTGGGCGTGTGCGGCGGCATCCATATCTCCGACAACTTCGAGGTCCTTGCCTCTGACAACAAGCCGATCCAGGGACTCTATGCGATCGGCAACGCTGCGGGCGACATCACGCCTACGACTGCCGATCAACGTCCAAGGCAGCAGCCATAGCCGTTGCCTTGTGAGCAAGGCAGCTCGGCGAGCAGCTCGCCGGCGTGCACGACAAGGTGAAGGCCTAGAGGACTCGCGCGAATCCGGCAGGATCCGCGCGCGTCTTGGGACGAAAGGCGTACTGCGCGCCGTGCGGAGACGAGAACGAAGGGACGGCTTCCCGGAAAGGGCCGTTCCCCGCGCGATGCATGGGTGATGCCGATGAAGGCCAGCGCCAGCACCCATACCGGCGATGCGGCGGGCGAGAATCCGTCGATGCGCTTTTTCGACCGCATGAAGGAGCTCGTCGATCTGCTTCCCTCGATGGAGGAGAAGGGCCGACGGCTCCTTGCCGATGCGGCGGCGCGCCGCGCATGCGAGGGCGATGCGGTACCGCGAGGGGCAGGAACGCGAGCTCGCCTATGTACGGGGCTGTTCGAGGAGCATTCGAAGGCGCTTGAGGCCGCGATCGCCGCGGGCGACGCGGAGGCCGAGAGCGCGAACGCTACGCCACGTTACGCTTCGGGAATCAGATCGGCATCAGAACGGCGCCGTCGCATCGGCGCAGCAAAGTCGAGGAGGATCGCTCTTGCGGAAGGCGGCTTCGACGGCATCGAGGCGGCCGGATCCCGCATCCTTCCGACGAGGAACGCGACGCTCGTGCCGCGAGACCGATGCCTTCAAGAAGGCTACCGCACGACGCTCGAGGGTCGCCGGGTCGCGCTCGACGAGGAGAATCCGGGCGAACCGAATAACGGGCGCGCGGCCTACGGATCTGTTAGGAAGCGGCTTCGGGAGCCGCTCCTTTCTTCCTGCGACGGCCGGCGTTCGGACGAGGCGCGAAGACGATCGTTCCGTCTGCGGGGCCTATTTCCGTCCCGTATGTATGGCGACGATGCCTCCGGCGTAGTTTCTCCAGCGCACGTCTTTGAACCCGGCGTCGCGCATCATCTGGGCATACGTTGCCTGATCGGGAAACGCCCTGATGGATTGCGCAAGATAGACGAAGTCCGCTCGTTCGTGCGTGAACAGCTGCCCCCAGAAGGGATCATCACCTTCAGGTATACATGGTAGAGCGCGCGCCAGACGGGGTTCGGCGGCGTCGAGAATTCGAGGCAGGCGAACGTCGCGCCGGGTTTGAGAATGCGGTTGACCTCGCGCAGCGCTGCGCATGCGGTCGGGCATGTTGCGGATGCCGTAGAGCCATCGTGGCCGCATCGAAGCTCTCGTCGGAATAGATGTCCTGCGCGTCCACGACCTCGAAATCCATGGGCACGCCCATGCCGCCCGCCTCGAAGCGTTCTTGGGCGACTTCGAGCATCTCGGCGGTGTAGTCGGTAAGCTGGATATGGGCCGGAGGATTGCGGCGCGCGGCCGCGAACGATATATCGCCTGTGCCGCCTGCCAGATCGATCGTGCGGGAAGCGGGCGTCAGGCCGGCCGCGTCGACGGTGCGGCGCATCCATGACCGGTACAGTCCGAAGCTCGAAAACGCGTTGAAGCGTCGGTACTGCCGCGCGATGGCTCCGAAGATGCGCCGCACGCGTTCTTGGGAAAGCTCGGCGGGCGCTTCGGCGCCGGTCGCCGTGTCGATGCTGTGCGATTCTTCGGTCATGCGCATGCCTGTTCATCGGGATTGTTTCGAGGGCGAAAAAGATGCTCGGATGGGGAGCCATTGGCCCAGCCGCAAAAGTATAGCCCATGTCCTGATGCGCTATCATATCCACATGTTACTCTGTGCTCAACACATCATCCCGGTCACGGCGGAGTCCCATCGAAGATGGCGCCGTTCTCGTCGTGGACGGCCGCATTGTCGAAATCGGCGGTGCCCAGCGGCTGAAAAGCCGCCATCCATCCGAAGGGTGCGCGACTTCGGCCAGGCGGTCATCATGCCCGGCCTCGTCGACCTCCACACCCATCTCGAATACACGGCGCTGCGCGGAATCGTGCACGACGTCCCGTATGCCGAGTGGCTCGCCATCGAGCATAAGAAGGCCGACCAGATGACGCGCGACGAGCGCTACGATTCCGCATACCTCGGCTGCCTCGAGATGATCGCCGGAGGCGTCACCCATGCTTGCCGAGTTCACGAGCTCCGGCGCGTCATGCGAAGCGCTGCACGATCTGGGTCTGCGCGCGCACGTCTATCGCAGCGTCGGCGCCACCGACAAGAACGCGGTGGACATCGCTGGACGAAGCCCCTGCCGACGTGAATCGTTGGAGGGGCGGCGTCGATGCCGACCGCATCGCCGTCCGGCATCGCCCCCAGGCGCTCCATGCCTGCCACCCGACGCTCTTCCGCAAGGTGAACGAGCTCGCCGCTCGGGAAAACCTACCGCCATCGCCATGCATATCGCCGGCAGCTACGAGGAATACAAGTACATCAAGCATGGCTCACGCCGCTTTCCGTGCGCGGCATCACGCGCGGCGAAGACACGCTGACCGATCGCCCGACCTGGCTTCCGACAGGCGTGACGCCGGTGAACTATGCACTGAACTGGGATGCCTTCTCCAGCCCGACCAACGTTTTGGCCGTCCACTGCGTGCATGTGGACGAAGACGACGTCAAGAAGCTCAAGCAGTACGACGTGGCGGTCGCCGTCAGCACGCGTTGCAACGCCCAGCTGGGCATGGGCCTTGCGCCGCTGCAGGACTTCCTGAGCTCTGGCCTGCGCGTCGGGCTCGGCACCGATTCGCCCGCAGCCACCGACACGGCCGATATGTTCATCGAGATGCGCCTGGGCATGCTCATCCATCGCGCGGTCGATCGCGAAAGCTTCCTGAGCGCCCAGACGATGCTCGAGCTCGCCACCATCGGCGGTGCGCGCGCGCTCCGCATGGAAGACGAGATCGGCAGTCTTGACGGGGAAAGCGCGCCGACCTGATCGTCGTGGACCTTTCCGCGTCCCGTCAGACGCCGCTCGTCGACCCGGTCACGGCGGTGGTCACCGGCGCGTCGGCGTCCGACGTCATCTATACGATGGTCGGCGGCATGCCCTGTTCGACCTGAGGAAACGGTGGGCAGGCGGCGCCAACGTCATCGACGCGGCGCGTCGATGCGCGAAGATTCGTACGAGGCTGAAGGGTTAATCGTGTCAAACCAGAAACTCACGGCAAAGCGGCGTGCGGCCAGGTGGAAGCCGCCAGCGGCGCGCCGAGGCGGCGCAGGCCAGAAAGGAAGCCGCCGAACGTACCAGGAAGATCTTCACGATCGTCGTGTGCGTGATCGCGTGCTTTGCGCTCGGCATTCCCACGATCGCCATCGCGGCGATGGGCGGTGGGAAACTAGCGTTTCGCGCCGCCGCTTTCGCGCTTTAGCGAAGTGGAGTACAATAGCGCATCGACATCCATTCGACGCATGCGAAGGACGAAGATGAGCGATTTGCGCACCGAGGTTGAATCCTGCTCAAGGTCCTTGTCACGCTTGATGATCCGGACCAGGTCTACGCGCTTCTGGAAGATTTGCTGACCATCAGGAAATCAGAAACCTCCCAGCGCCTTTCCGTCGCGCGCCTGCTCGCGGACGGGCGCCCACACCACCATCGCTCAGGAGACGGGGGCATCGGCCACGACCATCGCCCCGCGTGTCCAAGGCGCTGAACTACGGGACAGGCGGATACGCGCGCGCTCGACATCCTCGTATCGGAGGACGGCGCACGCATGGAGCCCCCTGCTTCGTAGGCCGCGCTTCCGGGCACGGATTCTTCGAGTATGATGCGATTCCTGCATGCGTGGCATCCAGCGTCTGCGTCGCGTCGACGCATTCGGATGCGCGCTGCGTTCGGCATATCAAAGGGGATTCATGCGGGGCTGCATCGGCCGTCACCGGCGGTTTCGTTCGTCGGACGGCATAATTCAGGCAAGACGACGCTGCTCGAGAAGGCCATCGCCGAACTCGTCTCGCGCGGGCTGAACATCGGCACGATCAAGCATCATCGGGCACCCCGATTTTCGACATCGACATCCCCGGCAAGGATTCGTTTCGGCACCGTGCCGCCGGATCCGTGGACTCCGTCATCGTGTCCTCAGGGTAAGATCGCACGCGTGACCAGCCTCGATCGCGATCTCGAATGCTCCGAGATCGTCAGGTGCATGCCCGATCACGATCTGATCATCGTGGAGGGCTACCGCAAGAGCGGCCTGGACGTCATCGAGCTGTTCCGCGCCGCGAGCGATCGGGACGTCGCGGCGGCCCGCGAGTTCTGCATCGATGCAACGATCGGCGGCGTCGCGCCCAAGCCGTCGTCACCGACATGCCTGACGTCTCGGCGGTCTCGGCGGCGCACGGCATTCGTCGTTCGGGTTCGAAGATATCGACGCCATCGCGACGTACCTCGAGAACGTGTATGCCCGTCCGAAGCTCACCGTGGTGGTGCAGGCGGGCGGCGAATCGCGCCGCATGGGGCAGAGCAAGGCGCTCGTGGGCTTTTTGGGCGAACCCGCGATCACGCATCCTCCACCGCATCGCGCCTGCTGCGACGAGATCGTCGTGACGACGAACGAGCCCGACCAGCTCGCGTTCCTGCATGATATCGATTTCGGACGGCCGCCCGCCTCGCGAGCGATGTCTATAAAGGAACGCGGTGCGCTGCGCGGATTCTGCACAGCTATCGCTGCGGCGCGAACGCCGCTCGTCGCCTTGGTGGCGTGCGACATGGTCTACGCATCGCCGTCGCTCATCATCGCCGAGGCGGCGACGCTTCACGCCGAACGCAAGGATGCGGTGGTTCCCGTGACGCGTTTCAGGCTCGAGCCGTTCCATGCCGTCTCATCGAAAGGATGCATGCCTCGATGCGACGCGCGAGCTCGTCGAGCATGGAAGCGTGCGCATGGTGGATGTGTTCGACCGTCTCGACGCGCGGTTCTACAGTCGCGAGGGAAACGCGTGCGGCCGCGCCGGACGGCGGCTGCTTCATCAATGTGAACACGCCGGACGAGCTCGCGCATATCGAATCGTCCATCTTGGGCGATGGCGATAGGGGCTAGAGCCGGAGGCCAAGGCTCGGTATGGAGATCGGAATCCGCAAGGCCGGAAGCCGAGATCCGGCCTGCGACCGGAGCTAGTCCCGAACGGTTTCCTCCAGGACCTTCCGCGCGAAATCGCGGGTCGCTCGAGCAGGCCGTCAGAGCCGCGAGGAGGTTCTCGCCTTCGCGTGTGAGCGTCGAACCATGGGCTCCGGCACGGGAAAAAGCAGGTCGAAGCCGAGGTTCGTTTCAGCTGATTTCATGATGCGCCACGCCTTGCTGCATGCCACTGCCCATCGATTTGGCGGCTTTATTGAGCGAGCCGGATTCCCTGACGCGCGCGACAGAGGGCGGCGACGCCCTGGCCGAATGCCGAGCGGCTCGGCTTCGGTGCCGATGCTGAGCCTGATGACCGGCTGAGATTCGAAAGTTCGTTCATGGAAAGGCCCTCCTTTGCGGCCGTGCGCATCGGGTCGTCGCGCGGACGCTGAACCGGCTATTCTCCAATAACGGATAAGTATAGAGCATGCGGCGTCGGTCGTGTCGGACGCGAGCGTGGCCTCTAGCCGTCCGGGAAGCCGGATGCGGGCGCGTCCGCATGGCCGCCTGTGAAGCCGGAAGAATATTCTTGATTGATAATATATGCATGCAGAATATTATTACCGTCACGCGGCCGATGCGGCCGATGCCATGCAGGAAAGGGAAGCAAAGGGGTATGTCATGAAGAAATGGAAGGCGTTGCTCGCAGGAGCGTTCGCAGGCGCGCTCATCGCATCGTTCGCGCTTGTCGGGTGCTCATCGTCGAACGATGGCGATCAGATGTCCTCGTCAGACGAGGGTTCGACGGCGGATATGGCTGCGAGGCCGATCCCGTCGAGCTGCGTATGTCTTCGCAGCCAATTCGCTGCAGAAGGCCCCTGCCGGAGTTCAGGGAGCTTTTACACCAAGGCGCATCCTGAGGTTTCCTTCGCGGATACTCAGTTCGAAGCCTCGGGCACGCTCGTGAGCAAGCTCGCCGGCACCGACGGCCAGACGCAGGCCCATGCCGATATCTTCATCGCGGCATCGACGAGGCTCCATGGACAGAGGCGGACAAGAACGGCTCCATCGACGCGTCCACACGCCTGAACATGTTCAATAACGACCTGGTCCTCGCCGCCGCCACGAACAGCGATCTCAAGGTCTCCGACCTGGCCGATCTCGGAACCGACGCCGTCGATTCCTTCGCTATCGGCGAGCCCAATGCAGTTCCGGCCGGCAAGTACGCGCTGCAGTCCCTCGTCTCCGCCGGTTTGGCGACGTCTTTCGAGGCGGATGACGGCACGGTGTCCTACGAGTGGGACGCATCGGTCGCCGACAAGGTGAACGCCGGTGCGCAGAAGGTCGGCGACGTGGCCGAATACGTGAGCTCGGGCAACGTGCAGGTCGGTTTCGTGTACTCCTCCGATATCTACCGCTATGACGGGATCAAGGCCATCACACCGTCCCGGCCGATATGCACCAAGGCCATCGTCTATCCGGGAGCCGTGACGTCAGACTCTGCCAACGCGCAGGGTCGCGCAGGATTTCCTGAACTTCTGCATGACCGATCCGGACGCTCAGGCCGTCTTCAGAAAGTACGGCTTCGAGCTGGCGGCCGCGTAGGCTGCCCTGCGGCCGGCGCATGCCGATTCGATCGAGCCCCGCCTCCTTCGCGGAGCGGGGCTCTTTTCATGCGCAGGAGCATATCGTGCACGGCCTGGCTTCCGGAACATGGGCCGGATCATTCTTTTCGAGCAGGGAAGGCCTCATGTCCGTTAAGATGAGGATCGATTATTCTCAAGGGGGGACTATGATGCGCATGCGAAGAGGGATCGAAGCCGGCCCGAAGCGATGCCCGGCGGTCTCGCCATGCCGCGATGCCGTATGCGGCGCAAGGCGGCTGCGCGTCCTCACGTCCCCTTTTCGTTTCTATCTTGATCGTGTTTGCGTCGGTTCTTGCGGCAGGCCTTCTCTGCGCGCCGACGCATGTCCCTATGCGGAAGAGGACGCGACCGCGGTGCCGGCGCTGGACGCCGCCGCGCCGCGCGATGCGTCGGGCACCCTTCTGAGTCCGTCGACGGCCAACCCTCGAACAGGACAGCCAGGTCACGGTTTCCGCCGAGGCCGATGCGGCGGTGATGAGCGTCGCACGCGAAGGCATAGCGTCGTTCTCGCGGCAGAACAAGGGGACGAACCGCGATATCGATGGGCGTTACCTCGGGTATCGCTATGCGATGGCCGGTTCCGACGCGTTCTCCGTCATCGCGACCGATGCGTCCGCGATCGTCTACATTCCGCAAACGTCGCATCCGATCTGAGGCATCGACGTGAACGATCCGGTATTCCAGGAAGAATTCCTCGTCACGCTGCGTGCGCTCGACGACGCGGCATCGAAAAGCGGCCCCCACGCTCGCCGGCGCTGACCGACGCTTCTACTTCGTCGAGCGAGTCCGTGTCCGCAGGCGACTACGTATCGCTTCGCCGTGGAAGGCGAGGAGGCGCTTCTACGCGACGTGCACCCTCGAGGGGTCCCAGGATGAGCGCGCCGGTGCCGTGTATGCGGAATCGGGGTTCCTGACCGATGCGAACGACGTGGCCGTGATCCAGAAGGCCGAAGGCTTTCGCTGCGCTCAGCAATTCCTTGCCGATCTGGACTGGTCGCCGCTCTGGGTTTCCCTCAAGACGACCGGCGTGGCCGTCATCGTGATCTTCTTCCTGGGCCTGCTCGCCGCATGGGCGACGCTGCGCGTATCCGACCGTTTCATGGGCATCTTCGACACGGTGTTCACGATTCCCATGGTGCTTCCGCCGACAGTCTGCGGCTTTCTGCTCATGCTTTTTCTTCGGCACGTCGACCGCAGTAGGCCGTTGGTTCATCGCGCACGGCATCGATCTGGTCTTCACTTGGCCGGCCGCCGTCATCGCGTGCATCGTCGTCGGCTTCCCCCTGATGTATCGCACCGCGCGCGGCGCGTTCGAGAACCTGGACGGCGACATGCTGGATGCGGCCCGAACGCTCGGATGGGGCGAGGGGAAGATCTTCCTGCGCCTTATGCTTCCTTTGGCCTGGCCCTCCATTGCGGCAGGGAACCGTGCTCGCATTCGCGCGCGCGATGGGCGAGTTCGGCGCGACGCTCTTCTTCGCCGGCAACTACGTCGGCATCACGCAGACCATCCCGATCGCGATCTACTATGACTGGATGGCGGGCAGAAACGACGTCGCGATTTTCTGGATCATCGTCGTGATCCTGATATCGTTCCTGGTTATCCTCTTCATCAATGTCTATTCGTCGCATACGCAGACGTACCCGTCGGAAAGGGGCGGGACGTGAGTCTTAGGGATCGATATCCGCAGAAGCTCGCTTCGTTCGACCTCGAGGTCGCTTTCGAGGTCGAGTCGGACGCTCAGATTCCTCGGCGCGAGCGGCTGCGGCAAGTCCATGACGCTGCGCTGCATCGCCGGCGTCGAGGAGCCTGACGAGGGCATCATCGAAGTGAACGGACGACCTACTTCGATTCCGCGGCAGGGATCGACCTGTCGCCGCAGAAGCGCAAGACGGCGCTGCTCTTCCAGAGCTTCCAGCTGTTCCCGCATCTGACGGTGGCCGACAACATCGCGGCGGGCATCGGCCGCGACGTGGGCGAAGCCGACCGCGCCGCCGCAGTTGCGCGGCAGATCAGGCGGTTTTCGCTCGAGGGGCTCGAGAAGCGTTTTTCCCTTACCGCCTGTCGGGCGGCCAGCAGCAGCGCGTGGCCCTCGCACGCATGATCGCCGCGCAGCCGGGCATCCTGATGCTCGACGAGCCGTTCTCCGCGCTCGACGCGCATCTGAAAAGCGAGCTCGAGCAGGATCTTCTTGCTCTCTTCGAATCTTTCGAGGAAGCATCCCGTACGTGAGCCACGATATCGACGAGGCGTTCCGCTTCTGCGACCGCATCGCGGTGGTGGAGGAAGGGCATATTCGCGAAATCGCTCCGAAGCGCGATATCGTGAGCGACCCGCAGACCCTTGCGACCATTCCCGCCTTTCGGGGTGCAAGAACACGACCGAGGCGCGAAAGGCAGGCGATCACGAAGTGTTCCTCCCCTCGTTCGGCGTGACGGTCTGCTGCGCGCAGAACGTACCTGATGACGTGCGATTTTTCGGCGTCCGCGCATTCCGCATCCGACGCGCGCGGCACGAGGGGCGCAATGTCTTCCGCGTACGCGTGGACCGTGCGAGCGATTCGCGCTTCGAACGTACCGGGTCATGGTCTCGTTCCTGGACGGTGCACCGATCTCATCAGGGTGTGGCGGACGAGAGCGAGCGCCCGCCCAGACCCATCTCCAGTGGAGGTGGACAATTGGCGACATGCGAGGCCGATGTGCCTTGCAAGGGCGACGAGCTGCTGATAGAAATACCTGAAGAGTTCGTATACGTCGTCACGCGGTAATGGCGGCGGTTGGGGGCGCACATGATCGACTCTCATGGCGGGGTCATCGATTACCTGCGGATATCGCTGACGGATCGATGCAATTTCCGGTGCATCTACCGCATGCCCGAAGAAGGCGTGTGCTCGCTGGGGCATGACGCCATCTTGAGGCTCGAGGAAATCGAGCGCATCGTAAGCGTCGCGGCCGGCATGGGCATATCCCATGTCCGTTTGACAGGGCGGCGAGCCTTTGGTTCGCTAAGGGCGTCGTCGACCTGATCGCGGCCATAGAAGAAGACCGAAGGCATCGAAAGCATCGCGCTCACGACGAACAGCGCGTTGCCGCCGCCCATCGGCGGACGATCTCTGCGCGCGGGCCTTTCCCGCGTGAACATCTCGCTCGATACGCTCGACCCTGGTGCAATTCCCGCGCGATCACGAGGCGCGGCAACGTGAAGACGTGCTCGAGGGGATCGACGCGGCCCTGCGGCAGGGGCTCGATCCGGTGAAGATCAATTCGGTCGTCGTGCGCAGCCTGGATCAGGATCTGTACGGCTTCGCACGGATGTCCTTCGACCGCCCGCTGCACATGCGTTTCATCGAATACATGCCGGTGGGGAAGCGCCGGGTCGGACGGCACGGGCTGGGGCCAGGACGACGTGGTTCCGAGCGAGGAGGTCATCGGGCTCATCAACGCCCGCGCGCGCGAGGAAGGCGTGGAAGAGCTGGTTGCGGCCTGCGCCCATGCGCCTACGGGCTGGGGCCCGGCGCGTTACTATGAGTTTCCGGGCGCGCTCGGCACCGTGGGCGTCATCTCGCCGCTGTCGAAGCATTTCTGCAGCACGTGCAACCGCCTGCGCATGACGGCCGACGGCAAGATCCGTCCCCTGCCTGTTCAGCGACGTGGAGTTCGATATGCGCGCGCCATGCGCGAAGGACCGACGACGACATCCGGCGCGTGTTCCTGAACGCGCTGGGCATGAAGCCCGACGATCACCACGACCGCGTCGGCACCGAACGCACGATGTCGCAGATCGGCGGATAGCGATATGCGATGCGACGCATCCCGGCCGGTCGGCGATGGGGCATGCGCGTGCTCAAACAGTCCTGGAGCTCGCGCGAACGTGCCGCCGGCACGTTCGGCTCGTGCGGAACTGCGCGCGTTGCATGCGCCATCGCCGACCGGCGCACGCGGTATGATGGAAGCCCGCATTGCCTCTGAAGACATTCGATACGAGGGCTTTCGGAACGCAGCAGCTGAAGGATGGGAGTCATGATGGCCGATCAGAAGCTTACGCACATCGACGAGAAGGGCGATGTGCGCATGGTCGACGTATCGGAGAAGGACGACACGAAGCGCGTCGCGGTTGCCGAGGGTTCATCGCCATGCACGCGGAAACGTTGGAGATGATCACAAGCGGCTCGGCGGCGAAGGGCGATGTGCTCGCATGCGCGCGCATCGCGGGCGTGATGGCTGCGAAAGAAGACGAGCGAGCTCATCCCGATGTGCCATCCGCTCGCGATCACGAAAGCCAGGTCGAATGCCTGCCGGTGGGTTCGGGCGAGCGCGAGACGGACGCGTCGGCATCCATGTGACGACGACCTGCGGTGTCACGGGCAAGACCGGCATCGAGATGGAAGCGCTCACCGCGGCGAGCGTCGCATGCCTGACGGTCTACGACATGTGCAAGGCCGTCGACCGCGGCATGGAGATCAGTGGATGTCCGTCTGCTCAAGAAGGACGGCGGCAAGACGGGTCTGTGGCTGAGGGGCTAAGCTTGGGGTTTGTTGCGCACATGTCGGCGATGCGGCAGGACATATGCGTGCTCGAACGATCTTGAGCTCGCGCGGACGTGCCAGCAGCACGTCCGGCCCTAGCTGGAACCGCGCGCATTGCAGGCGCTGTCGCATCGGCGGCTTTTTCAGAGCCGAGGGCATGCTGCCTTCGTGCAGTCTTTAGCTGTCGGCTTTCGCTATCCCCATATTTTCTTAAATCACTTGACAATCCCCATTGATATTGTCTGAAAAACGTTATCAGACTATAGCTTAAGGTCATTAATCCCCTAACTCTGCTATCAAAATATATAAGAGATGTAGGGATTAATATGAGGCGAAAGACGTTAAAGGGGGATAGTCATGAGTCTCACACGTCGTGGTTTCCTGAGGGACGGCAGGTGCCGCCACGGCCATCGCTGCGGGGGCAGGAGGCGCTGCATCGTACGCGACCCTGGCTCAAGTCAACCGATGCAGCCTACGCCGATTCGGCGCGGAAAAACCGCATACACGTTCCACCAGTGGCACTGCGGTGGAAACTGTTCGCTCAAATGCACGGTGCGCGATGGCCGCTTGGTGCAGGTCGAGCCAAACGACTGGCCGGGCGAGAGCGCTTCAACACGGTATGCCTGAAGGGCATTTCCGAAGTCCAGCATATCTATGGAGATACCCGCATCCAGACGCCGCTCAAGCGCATCGGCGAGCGTGGCTCGGGAGAATTCGTTTCCATCAGCTGGGACGAGGCTTTTTGAAGAGTGCGCCACGCAGATCAAGGCCGTGCAGGAGAAGTACGGCAATCAGGCGCTTCTGTTCGATACCTGCCTCGAGCCGCGCACGAGGCTTCACCTTCATCGCCGATTTTTTTGAAAGGCCAGATCCAAGATGAGGATATCGAGGGCGTCGACGTCGGCATCGGCAATGGTTTCGATCCGGCGCTGGGCCGCTACGATAACCAAGAGATGCTTTCCACTAACAGCGTCGGCGACTGGGATAAATCAAAGACCATTATTCATCTGGGCACCAACATCATCGAGACCAACCTGGTCTACAACCGGTGGTTCATGGATGCCAAGAAGCCGGCGCGAAGATGTGGTGCGTCGATCCCAATCACACCCTCGACGGCCACCAGTGCGATGAATGGATGCCCATCCAGCCCGGCACGGACTCGGCGCTGCTTCTCGGCATGATCACGCTCGTGCTCGACAACAAATGGTACAACGAAGACTACTGCCTCAAATACGAGCTTCCCGTTTTTGATCGACAAGAAAACGGAGATGCTCGAGCGCGATCGGCAGAGCAAGGGCGCTCCTGAGGAAGGGGTCGGGCCTCACGAACAAGTTCAAGGTCTGGGATGGCGGCGTCAAAGACCACGATGCATCCGCAACTCCGCAACTGGAGTTCGAAAACAGCAGTACATCACCGTATTTTTCGCAGCTTAAGAAGAACAGCTCGGAACTATCCGCTCGAGTGGGCGGCCGAGAAGACCCATCTCGATGCCGACCGCATAACGCAGATGACCGACGAGTTCGCCAACAATCAGCCGGCCGTGCTCTCCATGGGCTGGGGCGGCGGCGATAAGTGGTACAACGCCGATGTGCTTGGCCACTGCGCCGCGGTTCTCTCGGCGCTGTGCGGAATCTTCGGTACCCACCGCGGCTCCGGCGCCGGCAGCTTCAGCCAGTGGATACGTGCGTATGGCTGCGAATACGGCACGTGGGGAGACCCCCGAGGATTGGGGTATTTCCGAGGGCGTCGAAGGGAATTACGAGCGTCGCGACGACGAAGCCGGCGTGCATGCCTGCGTCGCATTGGGGGATGCCTTCCTCATGCATTACGCCAATACCAAGAAGACCGAGGGTGGCTCAAATCCCTCGATTTCGTCATGGTCGTCGATATCTATCACAACATGTCCGTCGACTGGGCCGACATCGTCTTGCCCGCCTGTTCGAAGTTCGAGCTCAACGAGGAGATCGGCTCTGTCAGGAATGCTCGCGACTACGTCGAGCTCCAGCAGAAGGTCATCGACCCGCTCTTTCGAATCCAAGCCCGACTATGAGATCGAGCTCGGCCTGGCTAAAGCGTTAGGTTGCGATCAGTACCTGCCTAAGACCCGTCGCGAGCTCGTCGAGGCCATGCTCGATTCCGGACGACGAGGCGCTTGCGGGCATCACGGTCGACGCTCATCGCCAACAATGGGCTGATGAGGCTCAATGTGCCCCAAGAGTTCTCGTTCGACAGGATCGAGGACGGCCTTCCTTCCCAGACCGGTCGCGTCGAGGTCTTCTACGACTGGATGGTCGATGACGGGCAGACGCTTCCTCTCTACGAGAATCCGAATGAAGCCTACGAAGGCAATCCTCTTATGGGAAGTATCCGCTGCAGCTCTCCCAGACCCGCTCCAAGTTCTTCGTCCATGAGCAGTTCGTCGATGCCGCGTGGATTCAGCAGTTCTACATGACCACGCTCGAGATGAACGAAGAAGACGCGAAGGCGCGCGGGCTTGCCAACGACGATATCGTGCGCGGCTTCAACGATCGCGGTGAATTCGAGTGCAAGGTTCGCATCAACAATGCGATCCGTCCCGGCACAGTGCGCACCATGGAAGGTCAGTGGCCCCAAGTTCATGGCATCTGGCTCCGGCCCCGTGCAAAACGTCACCAACGATAGCCGCAATGAACGTTCGATCTGGCTCAATGCGGCGCCCGTCACACCGTTCAACGACACGCTGATCCAGGTGGAGAAGGCATAGAAGGAGGCAGCATCACTGACCAAACTGGGAATGGCGATAAACCTGTCCCGCTGCGTGGCTGCCAAAACCTGCGCCAACGCGTGCAAGATGTCAACAACGTGCCGATGGGCATGCTGTGGAACCGCGTTTTTGACCGAGGGATCCGACGTGCTCGACGGCGTCCAGGGAACGTATCCCAACGTGACGCGCAAGTGGGTGCCGCTTGCGTGCCAGCACTGCGAGAACCCCGCATGTCAGAAAGTATGTCCTACGGGCGCTACCTACAAGGACGAGAAGGGTCGCGTGGAGATCGACTACGACAAGTGCATCGGCTGCCGCTTCTGCATGGCGGCCTGCCCGTATAACGCACGAGTCTTCAATTGGTCCGAGCCCGATCGCGATCCCGATTTTCAAACGGGCTACAGCAAGGTCCCGGTACGCCTCAAGGGCGTCATGGAGAAAATGCTCGCTGTGCAGGAGCGCTGCGACGACGGCGAAGAGCCGATGTGCGTCGTGTGCTGTCCCGCCAGCGCGCGCGTTTACAGCGATCTGGACGATCCCGATTCCGAGATTTCCAAAATCGTCGAAGCAGGACGTGACCGTCCTGCTCGAAGGCAAGGTACGCGTCCGCAGGTAAAGTACTGGGAATAGGGAGGAGCGGAGATGAGATCGTTCAAAGGAAACGAGCAAGGGCGTCAAGGCCATCCTCTGCGCCCTCGTCGTTCTGATAGCCATCGGCTTCGGTTGCTGGATTGCCCAGCAGGTATACGGCCTCGGAATCACGGGCATGAGCAACGGTACCTCGTGGGGACTTTACATCTGCCTGTTCCTGCTGTTCGTCGGCCTTTCCGCCGGCGGCCTGATCGTTGCCGCCGCGGGCAGCGTCTTTCATGTCGAGGATTACGAGAAGGTTGCGTTGCCGGCTGTCGTGACTTCGATTTCCTGCATCCTTGCAGCAGGTGCGCTTGTTCTGGTCGATCTTGGCGGGCATGCCGCATATGGCGCATGTTCACCGGGGCCGAACTTCATGTCGCCGCTGGTGTGGGACATGAGCGTGATTTCGCTCTATATCGCGATGAACGTCATCGAGCTGGCATTCCTGGTTTCGAAGAAGCCTGATGCCCGTCGTAAAGCAATGGATCGCAAGCTGCGTCGCGCTGCCTGTCGCCTTCCTCGTGCATTCGGTGACCGCCTGGATTCTTGGTCTGCAGATCGGCCGCGATTGGTACAGTTCCATCATGGCTCCGCTCTTCGTCGTGTCGGCCATGGACTCCGGTCTGGCGCTGCTTCTCCTCGGTCTGTTCGCCCTCAAGAAGAACGGCATCTTCAAGACCCCTCGACGCATCGTTTCCAAGCTTGCCGTGCTTCTGGCGACGACCATCGCCCTCGATGCGTATTTCGTTGGGTGCGAGCTGCTCTCGTCCGCATTCCCGCAAGAGGAGCATGTCCTGATGACCCTTCATGAAATGCTTGCAGGCGCAACCGCTCCGGCGTTTTGGATCGAGGTCGTCTGCCTGCTCGTCGCGTTCGTCATGCTTGCATCCAGAAAGCGTCGCGCGAACATGAGGATCGTCGGCTGTGCGTCGGCGCTCGTCGTACTCAGCGTTCTCTGCAGCGCATCTGGCTGCTCTTCACGAGCTTCATCCATCCCAACATCGCCTACGGGCCCGGGCATTTCCAGCGGCTCCCTGAGCGCGCGCCAATCTGCAGGAGACGCCATCTGGGCTACGACCAGCACCTATATGCCGACCATTCCCGAGATTTTCGTTGCATTGGCCGTTGTGTCGTTCGGTGGATTCCTCTTCATCGTTCTGACGCATGTTCTGGTTCCGAAGTGGCGCGAGGCGCATCCTGCCGCAGCCGCATCGCCTGATGGGGAAGTCGCGGCCGAAGCGTAGCCGCGTGCAAGGCGGGAGGGAGCCGATGATGCGCGTTCAGCGGCTCCCCTGCCTATATGGTTCGGCAGAAAGGTGACCGCTCATGCCTATTGAAGTGCTCGACGTGCTCGATCCCGCATCTTGGCATGCCCTACGGCATGGTGTACGGGTTTGCGGGAAACGAGCTGCTTACACCTATGAATCGCTCTCATAATCTTCAAGGGCTCGATCCTGGTTTCTGGGCGACGATGCCTCGACCGGAAACTGCCGACGGCATCGATGGGCTTGCACGCCTGGAGGCATATGCCGCCAAGGCCGCACTGCATGCGGGCGATGCCGATGCAAGCGTTCCGGGCGAGCTTGCTGCCTCGGTCGAATACGTTCGCCTATTCATCGGGCCGCCTAGCCCGGCGGCTAACCCCTATGGGAAACGGGCAACGATCCCTCGAACGGCGGTGAGGTCGGGTATGGCCGCGCCACCGTCGCCATCGCAGCGGCTGCTTGCCGAGGAAGGCCTCGAGCTTTCAGGACGGAGCAGCCAGTACGAAGACCATATGGGCGTTGAGCTGCTGTATCTTGCGGCGCTGTGCGAGAAAGCGGCATCGCGTCTTGCAGGGGCTGATCAACCGGGGTCCGAAGCGGCAAAAGAGGTGGCAGGCAAAGTCGTCTGGTTCATACAGGCGCACCCGCAGGCTTGGATCGGCAATCTTCGCAAGAACGTCGATGCGGAGCGTCCCGACGGGTATTATTCAGCGCTGCTCGAGTATGTCGACGGCGCCCTTCAGGACCATAGCGCGTCGATCGCCGCCTAATACCATGCATGCGCGAGCTTGCTGATCCCCGAGGGATCAGCTCGTCTTGTATGCCGGAATAGCCTATAAGGACGAAATTCCTCATCGGGTGGCTTTTCCTCGGCCCCAAAAGCCGCTTGTGCCGTATACGCGAACGTCGTTTTTCGCGCGCGAGGTTTATAAGCTCGTTCTGGTCACGCCCTTCGTTGTCACCGATCAAGAGATGCAATCCTGCATCGACGCCCATGACAGTGACCTTGTCTCCATTTCTCTCTCGATGGATTTGACGAGAAGATCATGGCGCTTCTTGTACATGGCCACCGTCATGCGGACGTAGCGCCTCCAGGCGTCTGATGCCATGAACAAGGCGAGCGTCTTCTGGCTGAGCCGGGCAGGGGAGCAAAGATCGAAACGGCTGCTTTTCGTTCCAGTGTCGCTGGAGCTTCTTCGGCAGCACCATGAACGAGATGCGAATCGCGGCGTGAATACCTTCGACATGGTTTCCAAGATAGATTACGTGATCAGGGTCGAGCGAACGAAGGCTTGGAACGGGTTGCGAGGTTGTATCGAAACTCGTAGCAGTAATCATCCTCGATGTATAGGCACCGGTTTCCCTCGCCCGCTCGATGACTTTCAGACGCGTCGAGAGCGGCATGATGAAACCAAGGGGAATTGCTTTGAAGGCGTAAGGAATACAAGCTTGGCGTTGCTTGCGCGAAGCGCGTCGATGAACGCATCCTGCCCCTTGCGAGGGATTGGCACGATGGCTTCCGCGCGCTCCTCGAAAACCTTCCGCGCTGCATTGCTAGCCGGGGTTTTCCAAGGCGATCGGGCGTTTGTCGTGCCTGAATACGGAAACGATCTTGTGAAGCGCCGCCTGGGTGCCGGGCTGAAGGATCACCTGTTCGTAGGAGCGAGACGATGTCTCGCGTCTTATGCAGGTGGGATGAAAAACTGTCGGCGCAGATCGGGTAGCCCGTAGGGATCGATGTAGGAAGCAGCTTCGGTGAGATCTTCCTGCGAGAGCGTTCGGTCGATCAAGGTTTTTGAGCGTGGATATGGGCAGCTTGTCCGATGTGCGGTTTCCATAGGAGAAAACGTAGGTGCAGCCAAAGGAGTTGCCCGCGGCTCGCGGCGCGGCCTCGCATCGCGGGACGAGCGGGGGTCGTCGTCGGCGTTTTCGGATGCCCTGCATGCGTCGAGAATCGAAAGGTTCAGCTCCTCGACTATGTAGCCCGTGCCACGTTTGCCGAACGCATACCCCTCGATCGATAGCTGCTTATAGGCTGCCTCGACTGTGTTGCGCGCTATGCCCAGATCATGTGCGAGGTCTCGTATCTTGGGGAGCTTGTCGCCCGCCTTGAGGGAGCGGATTCTATGTCTTTGCGTATCTGCAAGTAGACCTCGCCGATACGCAGGCGTCTTGCCGCTGCGGTCAATTGAAATATCCATGTTCGGCGGTATAGCGCGGCGGTAAAGCGACGGCTTCGTTCTCAGGATGCTTTCCGCCCGCCATCATCGAGACGGCATGGGGAAGCACGGAGGCGACGGCGTCCCAATTCTCGCGCGCGGCCTTCTCGCTGCCGGGGAGGTTGATGACGAGCGTCGAGCCGCGCTGGGCGCAGACGGCGCGCGAGAGCATCGCGCGCGGCGTGACGGCCATGCTGCAAGCGCGCATGCCTTCGGCGATGCCGGGAACCGTGCGGTCGCAGACGTCGAGCGTGGCCTCGGGGTTACGTCGCGCGGCGAGGCCGCTTCCTCCGCAGGTCAAAACGATGTCGATTCCATCCATATCGGCGAGTCGCGCGATCTGGGCGGAGATGGCCGCACGGTCGTCAACGACGACGACGCGCTCGACGCAGGTCCATCCGCGTTCGGCTATGAGCTCCTCGAGCGCCGCACCGGCGCTGTCTTCCTTTTTGGAGCGCGTGTCCGAGCAGGTCAGAATCGCGAATACGGGGTTCGGTTCTTCGTGATGGCGATGGTCGTGGACAGGGCGGCTTTCGCGGCCCTAGTCCGGTTGCGGCGGATCGTTCGGTCAAGGGAGTTCCTTTCAAGTCGGGTTCGGAAGGGCAGGCCGGTCTCAAGGGCGGAGCGGGTTCGGGCGACCTTCGTCTCGACCGGCGAGGCTTCGCGGTGCGGAATCAGGGGCCCGGCGGTTCTGCGTAGAGCTCCGCGTCGCGGAATCGCGTCTCGGTCGATCGCGCGGAATCCTGCGCTGCGAGGGCCGCCGGTACGGATATGTTACAGCGCGACCTCCTCGGGGACATCGAGCAAGATGCATTCAACCAGGTCGCCGGCATGGATGGGATCCGTTCCTTCGGGCATGACGGCGACGCAGTTTGATTTCTGAATGACGCCGAAAAGCCCGAGGCTCTGGTTCTTCGCGGGCGTCACGACACGCGCGCCGTCAGGGCGTGCGCGTGAGGGTCGCGCGCAGAAGATGCGACGCGGGTCCTTCTTCTTCCGATCGGATGCGATGGCGGCGAACACGTGCGGATGCTCGAGCGCGGCGTATCCCTGCATCGTGCGCAGCGCCGGACGGATGATGAGCTGGAAGCCCATGTACGCCGCGGCCGGATTGCCGGGCAGGCCAGAATACCGGCGTGCCGTTCACCAGGCCGAAGGTCTGAGCCTTGCCCGGACGCATGTTCACGGTGGTCGTGAGGAGGTCGCCGAGCTTTTCGACGACGGGCTTGATGAAGTCGTAGTCGCCGTTCGAGGGCCCCGCCGGTCGTGATCACGAAGTCATGCGTGGCGGACAACGCCTCGATGGCATCGGCGAGCGCATCGAAGTCGTCGGGCATGATGGGCTGCATGTCGGCGATGCCGCCGGCCTCGCACGCAGGCGGCTATGGCGTAGCCGTTGGAGTTGCGGATGCGGCCCGGTTCGGGAACGGCGGGCGGTTCCACGAGCTCGCTGCCGATAGGGACGATCGCGACGCGCGGACGACGATGCACGGCGATCCGAGCGCCCCGCATCCGGCGAGGAGCCGACGCCCGCCGCGGAGACGACTTCGCCGGCCTCGATGACCGTCTCGCCCGCACGCGCCTCTTCGCCGGCCTCGCGGATATTGTCGCGCAGCTTGGGACGTGCGTGAAGCGCACGCGGCTGCCTGCCTTGCCGTCGCCTTCGACGGTTTCCACGATTTCATACTTGACCACGGCATCCGCATCCCGGGGAAGCGCTGCGCCGGTCATGATGCGCACGCACTGGCCGTGCGCGATGGGGCCTTCGTGGTGGCGCCGGCCGGCACGTCGGCGATCACGTCGAGCTCGACGGGCGCTTCGGCGCATGCCGAGACCACGTCTTCCCGGCGCATGGCGAAGCCGTCCATCGCGGCATGCGCGAATGGGCTGACGTCGATATCGCTTGCGATCCGTTCGGCTGCGACGCGTCCGACGGCATCGAGCAGATCGACCTGCTCGGAGTCGAGCCTCGCACGCATGCGCGCAGGCGAGGGAGCGCGCGTCTTCGAGGGGAGATCATCAGGGTATGTTTCGTGCCATGGGGTTCGCTTCCTTGTGCGAATCGTGTGCTGCGTGCGATCGCCGCCTGCGACTCGATGGCGCGACGACCGCATATGCGATTTCAATCGCCGAGGCGATCCTGTGCGGCCGCTTTGGCCGCCGGCCTTTCCGTCAAGCGCAGGGCCTCTCGCTTCCGATGCGTGTCGAGAGCCGGGGGCCGTGCGTGCTCCATGAGATGAATGCCCAGCCACATCGCGTGGCGTGTCAAGGCGGAAGGCTTTCTGGGGCATGCCCCGCGCTGTCAGGGGCGTCCCGCGGTCTCGTTGGCGACCAGGTGCTGCGTTCGATCAAACGTCGAGCCTGCGTTCGGCGGCTGCGCGCTCGCCTTCGGCGAAACAGGCCCCCGCTGCCGTCGATCATGCCCGAGAACTTCGCGAACGCCTCGTCGCGCGCGTGGCGAAGGTGTCGCGGCGCTGCGAATGGATGTAGGACAGGACGGGTTCGCGCCCGGCCGCGGAAAGTATTCCGACGGCGAATGCATGCGTATGCATGCTTCGAGACCTCACGCCGATTTCCGCGAGCAGTTTCTCATCGAGCTTGGGCGACGCGCCTGTGGCGACGGTGATGCAGCAGCGGGTGCGGGCGACGCGGTCGAGCTTGCGCAGCGCGGCTCCAGATCGGGCGTGCTGAGCGATCGCGACGCCACGGCGACATCCACGGCATCTTCGCCCATGCGAAAATCGCCCCGAGTCGTCTTCCCATGCCATGCGCATGGTCCGGGGACGAAGGAGCATCGATGGATGCAGCCTTCGCGTTCAGCACCTCCAGCATGCCTTCGCTGAAGTCGGCCGCGCATACCCGATGGCCGAGCTGCGAGGCGGCGACACGGCGCCGGTGCCGCAGCCCATGTCGAGCACCGCCGCCCCGGGGTCGATCACGCACGTTCGAGGAAGGCATCCGCATAGGCTCTTCTTGTCGGTGTTGTCGAAGCGCTTCGCGCGGGCCGACCATGCGTCGGCGCTGTCCGTGGCGTTTCGCAGCTTCTGCTCAGTGACGCCATTCCTCGCCGAAGTCGATCATGCGTCCCCCTTCCTGCGCCGCGTGGCGCATGAATTATCCTCAACCCATAATAGCCTGTGCGGGCGTGTGTGGGCGTACTTTGTGTAAGTGGGCTTGGGCTGCGGATAGGCGAAATTCCGTATGCTACAATGCAGCGGTTTACGAGAAGGATGCCGCATTCCGCAACCTCGGCGGTGCCTCTCCTTCCACCTATCTGCGAAAGGGATCGACCATGCAAACCACGTGAGGATTTGGGTAAAGCTCGTCCAGTCTGCCCTGAGTGCATCCATTGCCTCAGGGCGCCATCCAGCTCGAAGAGGTTCCTGAGGTCCTCCTCGAACGCCCTCGCGATGTCGGGCACGGCGTTGGTCCACGCCTGTCGCGCTGCGCTGCGCCAAAGCCGCCCATAAGAACCCGCGCAGATCGCCCAGACGATCGTCGATGCGCTGCCCGAGGCCGATTTCGTCGAGCAGGTCGAGATCGCAGGGCCCGGCTTCATCAACCTCTCATCTGAAGGACGGGGCGCTCCGGGAACGTCATCGCCGACGTGCGCGCCCAAGGCGCCGACTACGGCAAGGGCGAGATTCCCGAAGGCATGCGCAAGGTGCTGATCAGATACATCTCGTCCAACCCGACGGGCCCCCATGCGTGGGCCACGGCCGCTGGGCGCGCTCGGCTCCGCCATAGCCCAGCTCATGCAGCATGCCGGCTACGAGGTCGATGAAGAGTTCTCCATCAACGACCATGGCGTTCAGATGGACAAGTTCGGCCAGTCCATCGTCGCACGCTACCTGACGCAGCTCGGGCATGAGACCGAGGTCCCCGAGGGCGGCTACAACGGCGGCTACGTCAATGACATCGCTTCCGCGCGCTCATCGAGCGCGACGGCGATCGCTGGGTGAACGCCGACGAGCACGAGCGCTGGTCGAGTTCCGCGAGTTCGGCTATGCCGCCCTTCTCGAGAACATCCGCAAGGTCTGCGACGAATTCGGCACCGTGTTCCAGTACTGGCAGTCCGAGCGCGAGCTCTACGTGTCGAATGAGAAATGGGACGGCATGTCGCCGGTCGACTACGCCCTGTCAAGCTGCGCGAGAACGAGCGATGTCTACGACAAGGACGGCGCGGTGTGGTTCCGCTCCTCCAAATACGGCGACGAGAAGGACGCGCGTCGTCATCAAGAGCGACAGCGAATCACCTATTTCGCATCCGATGTGGGATACCACTACATCAAAGCTTCGCGGCTGCGACAAGCTCATCGATATCTGGGGCGCCGACCATCACGGCTACATCCCCGCGTCGCCGCCGTTCTGGCCGCCATGGGTATCCGGGGGCCCTCGAGGTTCCTCTGGGCCAGCGCTCGTCAACCTGTTCCGCGGCGGCAAGCCGGTCCGCATGTCCAGCGCACGGGCGAGATGATCACCTTCGAAGAGCTCATCGAAGGGTGGGCGTCGACGCCATGCGTTGAAGATGCTCGAGCGCTCGACCGACCAGCCGATCGACTTCGACATCGAAGAGGCCCAAGAAGCAAGACGCGTCCAGCGGTCTCTACGTGCAGTACGCGCATGCGCGCATCTGCTCGCTCCCTGCGCAACGCCGCCGGCCATTCGGGCGAAGACAACCTGGACATGTCCGCCGTCGCCTCCGAATGCATTCCGGCCGACGTCGACCTATCGCTGCTCACCGAAGAATCCGAGCTCGCGCTCATGCGCAGATGGGCGAATTCGGCGACCTGGTGGCGCTGGCCGCCCGCGACCGCGCCCCGTTCCGCCTGACGCATTACGCTCAGGAGCTCGCCGGCATGTTCCATCAGTTCTATACGAACTGCCCGGTGCTCAAGGCCGAGGACGAACCGCTCAAGCAGGCGCGCCTCGCGCTGGCCGACGCGACGCGCATCGTGCTCGAGATTGCGCTCGGCATCATGGGCATCTCCGCTCCGCAGCGCATGTAGGCTGCTCGAGCGCCATCGTTACCTGAGACTAACGCGCTCCCGGGATGTGTTAAAGTTCCTTGCGAACACATGCATGCATTCGGGCGCGTTCCATGTTCCGCGACGCGCCCTTTTTCGGAAAGAAGGCGCCGATGGCCCGCGCAGCCGTACCTGTCCGTCAAAGGACTCCGGAAACATTACGGGTCGGGCGATACGCTGACTCTCAGGTCTTGAAAGGCATCACCGCCGACGTGATGCGGGCGGGGATCTGCGTGCTGCTCGAGCCTTCGGGTTCCGGAGCACGTCGACGTTCTGAATCTGATCGGCGGGCTCGAGCCGGCCGACGGCGGATCGATTCGCGTGGGCGGGACCGAGCTTACGGATCTTTCGGATCGCGATCTCGTGGAATACCGCAGACGAGAGCTTGGCTTCGTCTTCCAGTTCTACAATCTCGTGCCCGGATTTGACGGTGCAGGAGAACATCGAGGTCTGCCAGTTCTGAGCGACCATCCTCTCCCGATGGGCGATTTGCTGAAGTCGCTCGGGTTGTGGGAGCATCGGCATAAGTTCCCGAACCAGATTTCGGGCGGTCAGCAGCAGCGCTGCGCCATCGAGGCGCGCGCTCGTCAAAGCCCGGCCTGCTGCTCTGCGACGAGCCGACCGGCGCGCTCGACTACAAGACCTCAAAGAGATCCTCGCCCTCTTCGAACGGGTGAATCGCGAGTACGGATGCACGATCGTCATCGTCACGCATAACGACGCCATCAAGCGCATGGCGCATCGGATTCTGCGCCTGCGCGATGGCGAGCTGGTTGAAAACAGAGATCAACGATATGCCGATCCCCGCATCCGAGCCTCGTCTGGTAGGAGGGGTCGCATGCCTCGCCCTGAATAAGCGCCTTCCGCGCGAACTGCGGAACAATCTGGAGAAAATACCTCGGCATCTTCCTGACTCATGGGCATCGCCATCGCGATGACCTCGGGATTTCTCGTCGCTGCATCGAGCATCCAGATGATCGCCGAGGGATGCCGAGAAATACCACGTGGAGGACGGACGCGTCACCACGAACTTCGAGGAGCCGATGAAAAAGGCGATCGCCGCAGTGGAGGATCTCGGATGCACGATGTACCCGAATTTCTCGTGCGACCTTCCGCTTTCGTTCCGACTTCCGACGACGAGCTGACCGTGCGTCTGATCAAGAATCGAACCGATGTGAACCTTGCCGTCTATGCCGAAGGCGAGGCTCCTGCGTCGAGCGACGAAATTGCGCTTGACCGGGCGTTCTGTGCCAACAACGGCCTGTCCGTCGGAGACGAGGTGAAGGTGGCGGGAAAGAGCCTCGCAATCTCGGGCATCATGACGCTGCCCGACGACGTCGCGTCGTTCATGAACAACAGCGACCTGGTATTCAACGAGCTTACGCTTGCGTACGCCCAGGTCACGCCTGAAGCATATGACGATTTGGCCGCCGGGCTCCATCTTCACCTATTCGTTCGTGCTCGACGACCGCGACATATCGCTTCCCGACCGCGTGAGCTTCGAGGAGGATGTCGCGAGAGACCCTCGCCGACCACCGGGGCCGTCGTGACGGACCTTGTGGACAGGATGCGAACCAGGGTATCACCTACGCGGCCGACGACGTCAAAGGCGACGGTCATGTGGCAGGTCTTGCTGGTCATGTTATCGTGATCATGGGGTTCGTCTTCGTGGTGCTCACCAATGCGACGATCGAATCGGAGAGCGCGATTATCGGCACGCTGCTGGCGAGCGGGTATCGCAAACGCGAGATTCTCCGCCACTACCTCGTGCTTCCCGTTGCGGTGGGCCTGCTCGGCTGCGCGATGGGCAACCTGATCGGACGCGTTCTGCTCTCCGATCCGATGAAGGGCCTGTACTACAACAGCTACAATCTTCCTCCCTACGTAGCATCGTGGAGCACGCGCGTGTTCGTCATGACGACCGTCGTTCCCCTTCGCGGTGCTTGTGGGCGTCGATTATCATGGCCTGCTCGCGCGCCTTCGCCTCACGCCTCTGCAGTTCCTTCGCCACGAGCTTGGGCATGCGCGCGCGGCGGCGTGCGCTCCGATGCTCTGGGATTCGTCACGCGCTTCCGCCTGCGTGTGTTCCTGCGCAACTGGTCGCATTTCCTGACGCTGTTCTTCGGCATATGCTTCGAAGCCTGCTCTGGTCTTTGCGTTCTGTCTGATACCGACGATGACGCATTACGCCGAATCGCGCGCGGCGGACATTCCCGCGAATCATATCTACGGCCTGAGCTCCGCTCGAACTCGATGGAACGAGCTTCGCAGCGCAGAAGCGTACGAGGCGACCGAGACCTAGCCACTACCAAAAGACCTGACGAGCATCGCGCCTGAGCGGCTGCTCTCTATGATGCTTCAAGCCCAGACAGTCGACCGAGATGCGCATGCCGTGAATACGCGCGAAAACGATTCGGATGCCGTAGCTCAGGCCGAAGAAGGTGACGATCGAGTCTCTTCAAACGCCGAGGAACTTCTCTGATTCCAATGAAGACGTCTCGGTCTACGGTATTCCCGAGCATTCGAGGTATTGGACCGGCGTGGATGTGTCGGATGGCCGCGTGGTCGTAGGCGGCGGATTGGCGCGCAAATGCGGCGTCGCTGCCGGGGAGGACCATGATTTCACGGACAAGTACAGCAGCAAGACCCATACGCTCCATGTCGACGAGGTGAACGATTCGATTACCGATACGTCGATGCATATGTCTATCGATGCGTGCAACGAGGCTGTTTCGGGGGAGGATGCCGACTACTTCAATGCCTACGCATCCGATGCGGCGCTCGATTTGAACCCGCGGTATCTTGCGACCGAGGTCACGCCTGAATCCATGGACGCCATAGCCGACCAGATGCAGAATTCGATGGGTTCGATCGCGCGCGTGATCGGCTTTCGTCGCCGTTCCCATCTATCTCGTTTTGATGTATCTGCTGACCAAGACCGTGATCGACCGAAGCGCGCGGGCCATCTCGTACATGAAGGTGTTCGGGTACGAAGACCGGGAAATCGACCGTCTCTACGTGCGCTCCATTTCGGTCACCGTGGTCGTCTCGATAATCTTAGCGTTGCCGCTGATCATCGCGTCGCTCGGAGGCATTCTGAGCGTGGCCATGTCATCGTACGGAGGCTATATGCAGGCGTACGTCCCGCTTTCGAGCTTCCTCGGGGAGATAGCGCTCGGAATCGCGGTCTATACGGTGGTGGCATTCCTGCATGTACGCCGCATCCGTCGCGTGTCGCTCTCGCTTGCAATGAAGGTGCAGGAGTAGCGATTCGTCGCGCCTTCGTTGTGCTAGCATTGGGCGGCGGTAATGCGCCGGAATGCGCGGCGGTCGCGCGATTCGGCGCCGCATCGAAGCGCGAGTTCGGACGGTGCGCGGCCCGATGCCGCATCGAAGCGCGTCTAACCGCGTGGGGCGCGGTATCAAAGGGGAAATCGTGGCGAATAATGAATGCGTCGTCGTGTCCGACGGCGCCGTTGACGGAAGACGGACGACGCGCTCGACGAGGCCGTTACCCGCGATGCGCAGCGGATATTCGGGGGCATGCCGTTCGAGCGTGCCGAAGCTGTTGCGGCGGCGCAGGAGCGCAGGCGCGTGCGCTCCATCAACATATCGAAGCGCAAAAGGGGCAACGCAAAACGCCGCTCGATTCGAATGCGCAGGTCGAAGTGCGTGAGCAGTTCGGCGTCGCGGGTGACGCACATGCGGGCGACTGGCATCGGCAGGTGTCGTTCCTCGCGTACGAATCCATCGAGCGCGCCCAGGCTGCGGGTCTCGATGTGACCATCGGCGACTTCGCCGAGAATTTCACCACGGACAACTTGAACTGCATGGACCTTCCCATAGGCACACAGCTTGCCATCGGCGACGAGGTCCTGGTGAAATCAGCCAGATCGGCAAAGGGTGTGCCATACGCGCTGCGCCATCTACTACATGGCCGGCGATTGCATCTTCCCGCGCGAAGGTATCTTCGGCGTGGTGCTGCGGCGGCACGGTGAAGGCCGGGGATGCGATCGACGCATCGTGAAGATGGGGGACGGCACGTGTGCCTTCTCTCCCGATGAAGCGCTCGCCGAGGTAGAGGCGGCACGTCAAGCGGGCACGTTGTAGGCGAAAGTTCCCGGCCGCGCATCCGGTATCGAGGGATGTCGAGGGAGGCAAGGCACGTCAGACGGGCGCGCTGCAGGGCGGCCTCTGGTCCCGATACTCCGCCATGAGTTCCGCGAAGGCGAACATGGCGTTGTCGATGACCTCGGGCGCGACGCAGTAGCCGATGCGCACCCAGCCCTTCGCCCCGAAGCTGTCGGACGGCACGATGAGCAGCTCGTGCGCGCGGGCCCGCAGCGCGAAGGCTTCGGCGTCGTCCTCGAGCGCGCACCGCAGGTAGAAGGCGCCTTGGGGTTCGACGCATTCGTAGCCGAGGGCGGTCAGTCCCGCATAGAGGGCATTGCGATTCTTCCGGTACGCCTCGACGTCGCTCGGCTCGTCGGCGCAGCGCTCGATCACGCGCTGGAGCAGCGCCGGGGCGCAGACGAATCCGAGCGCGCGTCCGGCGCCCTGCAATGGCGGCATAGACGTCGCGCGCGCAGGCGACGGCCGGCGCACCAGGATGTAGCCGATGCGCTCGCCCGGCAAGCTGAGCGATTTGGAATACGAATAGCAGACCAGCGTGTTCTCATAGATGCTCGGCACCCAGGGGACTTCGAGGCCCGTCGTAGACGATTTCGCGGTACGGCTCTGTCGGCAAGCAGGTAGACGTCCCGTCCTGTGCGTTTCTGGGCCATGCGCGGTTCATCGGCCAGAGCCTCAGGTCGCCTTTCGGGTAGACCGACCCGACCGGGTTGTTGGGCGAATTGACGATGACGCCCGCCGTGCGCCCGGTGATCGCGCCCGCGATGGCGGGCACGTCGAGCTGGAAGTCGCCCTGCACGCGCCGGCACTCGATGCGGAGCATCCCGCGTGCTCGATCCATACGCGGTATTCGGGGAAGTACGGGGATATCACGATGAATTCGTCGCCCGGGTTCGCAAGCGCGGTGATGCAGATGCTGAGCGAAGCCGCGGCTCCGCAGGTGAGATACAGATCGTCGGGGCCGTAGGAGGTCGCATGGCGACGGTTGAGCACGCGGGCGATCGCATCGCGCGCAGCGGGCAACCCCTGGGCGGGCGTGTACCCGTGCACGTCCTGAGGGGGCAGCTCCGCGATGTCGGCGATGGCGCCGCCCACGGCGGCCGGCGCGGGGATCGACGGATTGCCCAAGCTGAAGTCGAATACCTTGTCGGATCCGATCTCGGCTTTGCGGGCAAGGCCGTAGGCGAAAAAGCTCTCGAATGGCGCTCGGCTCGCTTCCGAGCGCATGCATCCACTGGTTGTACATGGATCACCGCCTTATCGCGCGTTTCGCGCTGCGTATGAACGTCAAGTCTAATGCGTCGCGGCGCCGTCCCGCGGGAATTTCGGATGGATGGAGAAAAACCGCTTGCATTTCGCACACGCCGGATGCATCATGCTCGCCAATGAAATACCGAAACCCTGTGACGCGGAAAGTAGATGTCCAAGCGCGCGAAGAGAATCCGGGGCGGTGGGATCCGGGTCGAGATGCTGCTCATCGAATGGGCGCGGAGGCGCACCGAAAGAGCGATCGAGTAGGCTGCGACGTGAAGGCGTACGTCAGTTGCCGGGGATGTGACGGCACTCCGCAAAGGGCACGGCCCGGTCGGGTCGTGAATCAAGGTGGCACCGCGGAGTCTTCGAGCCCGTCCTCGACGCATACGGCAGTCGAGGACGGGCTTTTTCGTTCCTTGACGAAGACGAGCCGTTTGGGTTTTTCCAGGCGGGGACAAGGAGGAACGACCATGATGGGTGCGATGACGAACGCGGCGATCGACGAACGGGGATTCTTCGGCGCATACGGCGGACAGTACGTTCCTGAGACGCTGATGGATGCGCTGCGCGAGCTTGAAGAAGCATACGGTCGGGCAAAAACGACCCGACATTCCGTGCGGAGCTCTCGGCGCTGCTCGATGAGTACGCGGGGCGTCCTCGCGTCTTTTTCTATGCTCGGCGCATGACCGAGGATCTGGGCGGGGCGAAGGGTCTATCTCAAGCGCGAGGATCTGAACCATACCGGCGCGCACAAGATCAACAACGCGCTCGGCCGGTGCCTGCTCGCCAAGCGCATGGGCAAGACGCGCGTCATCGCCGAGACCGGCGCCAGCCACAGCATGGCGTGGCGACGGCGACCTGTGCTGCGCTGCTCGGTCTCGCATGCACCGTCTATATGGGCGTCAAGGACATGGATCGCCAGGCGCTCAACGTGTACCGCATGCGCCTGCTCGGTGCCGAGGTTTGCGGCGTGGCAAGTGGTACGGGGACGCTGCAGGATGCGGTTTCCGAGGCCTTCGCCGCATGGGCTTCCTGCCTTGACGACACTCACTACGTCGTCGGCTCGTGCGTGGGGGCCTCACCCGTTCCCTGAGATGGTAGAGATTTCCAGGCCGTGATCTCCGCCGAGAGCAGGGAGCAGATCCTCTTGCGCGAAGGCCGCCTTCCCGATGCGGTCATCGCCTGCATCGGCGGCGGATCGAACGCGATCGGCTCGTTCTACCACTTCATCGAGGACGAGGGCGTGGAGCTTATCGGGTGCGAGGGGGCGGGTCACGGAGCGGATACGCCTCGATACGGCAGCCACGATCACGGCGGGCGCTCCCGCCGTCTACCGTGGCACGAGAACCTATTTCTGCCAGGACGATCAGGGAGGCATCGCGCCGGTCTATTCGATATCGGCCGGACTCGACTATCCGGGCGTCGGCCCCGGAGCATGCGGCGTTGCACGATGCGGGACGTGCGCGCTATGTGCCCGTCACCGACGACGAGGCGGTCGATGCATTCGAGTATCTGTCGCGCACCGAGGGCATCATTCCGGCGATCGAAAGCTCGCATGCGATCGCCTACGCGCGCACGCCTTTTGCCGACGATGAGGAAGGATCAGATCGTCGTCGTGACGGTTTCCGGCCGCGGAGACAAGGACGTGGCGGCCATCGCCCGGTACCGGGGGAGCGTATCCACGACTAGCGCGTCGCACGCGAGGCCTTCCATCCAAGGCGTTTCGAACGCCGACGTGCATGGATACCGCGCGCGTGCGCCGCATGCGGCGGACGCGCTCGGGGCGTGCATGGAGCATGCGCCGAACGATGCGTGCGCACCGGGCATCGCGCAAGATCCCACGAACGGCGCGTCTGAAGAAGGTGGCGAATCGCGTTTCGTGCCTGGCCGCGAAAGATGGCGGCGCGGTCCCGCGTGAGGCCATCGACTCTTTCTGCCAGGCGCGCCTTCGGGCGTGTAGCGGTGAACGGCGCAGGTCTTGCAGCGAAGGCCGGGGCTCTCTCGTGCAGAGCGCACGTCGCGCCTCGCCATAGCGTGGGTGGGCCGCGCATGCGGGCAGAGCCGAGGAATCCTGCGTGCGGGATAGAGCCCCATGTCCGTCGAAAGGCCCTCGGTACGGTCACACGTACGCTTTCAGGATGATGGTCGGCGCAGTAGATTTCGGTCATGCCGCCGAGCGTGACCACGTCGCGTGCAACGTCGGGATCGGCGAAGCGCGCGCGGATGCGGCCTTCGAAGCGTTCGTAGAGGAGGTCGGCCGCGCCTGCCGAAGCCGCGGCTTTGTCACGCGTTTTTCTTCATCGGTCAAGCATACCTGAGCCTCGGGTTCGTCCACGAGGTATCCATGGAGAATCCGATGTATCGGTCGCGTGTCTTTCACCTCGGAAAACCGCTGCCTTCGTGCGTGCGCGATATAATCCGAGCGATGAAAGGTTTCGAGCGTCGGCCGTGGGGGCCGGGGAAGGACGCATCATGGACGCGAAGGTCGCAAAGCTGATAAACGAGCAGATAAACGCAGAATTCTACAGCGCTTACCTGTACCTTTCTGTTTGCCGATTATTACGAGGAGGCCGGTCTTATGGGCTACGCCAACTACTACATGATCCAAGCGAAGGAAGAGCGCGACCATGCTCTTATCTTCCGCAACTACATGCACGACAACGGCGGAAGATCACGCTGACCGCCATTGCCGAGCCCGAGTGCGCCTTCGAAGATTATCTCGCGCCGCTTACCGCCGCGCTCACGCATGAGAAATACGTCACCGCGCTCATCAACGGCATCTATGCCGCTGCCGAAGACGTCAAGGATTACCGTACGATCAACTTCCTCAAGTGGTTCGTCGACGAGCAGCTCGAAGAGGAGGCGAATGCCGACGACATGATCACCCGCATGAAGCTCTTCGGCGGCGACGCCAAGGCGCTCTACGATCTCGACCAGGAATACGCGTCGCGCACCTATGCGACGCCGGCGCCGCTGGTCGTCGCGTAACCGCACGGTCGGAGCCGCGGGTTCCGGATTCGTTTCGAAGAGGGGGTGATGCCTGCGCTCAGGCGTCGCCCCCGCATGTTTCTGCACATGATTTTCGCACGAAGGAGGCGGAATGCCGCGTATCGCAGCCGACCGCACGCTGATTCTGTCCAACCTCGGCTTCGACGCGCGCGGGCCGTATCTGGAATTCAACGACGTATTCGGAAAGACCCAGCACCGCATGCCCATCCTCGGCCGCACGTTTTCGCTGCGCCGTCTGCCGCACCGGTACTGCACCGGGTCGTTCGACTTGATCTCGTATGGGTCCGCCGCCTGCGAGCTGTCCGCCGAGCTGCTGCTTAACCCCGATCAGAAGGACATGAACATGTGCCCGCATTGCCAGGAGCTCACCGGGTTCGACCCGGCGTTCTACAATGCAAGCACCATATCGCCGCAGCAGCGCGCCTATAACAAGACGCCGCATTTCGTGTATATGGCCTACTTCTCGCCCCAGCATCTGAAAGTCGGCATCTCGTCCGAGACGCGCGGCATAGACCGTTTGCTCGAGCAGGGCGTGCGCGTCTGCGCGATTCTTAAAGCGCTTCGAAAAACGCCGACGATGCGCGCGGTCTGAAGCCGACCTCTGCGCCCGCGCCGACACGTTCGAGTCGATGCGCCTGTCCGCCAAGGTGAAGCTTCTATCCGAGTATTTCAATCCGCATGAGGCCATCGAATCGCTCAAGCGGCGCTGCGCGCTGCTCGGCATCGAGCCCGACGGCGGCTACCTTGACCTGACGCCCCTATTACTTCGGCGAGGGCGTGGCATGCCCGGCGCTCGTGCAGGTGCCCGACGGCGAACCCGACGACGTCATCGGCGGCCGCTGCATCGGTCTGGTCGGCGGCGCCATCGTCTTCGAGCAGAACGGCAGCGCGTTCGTCGCGCCGGTGAAGTCGTAGGGAATCCTTCGAGACCGAGATCACCGTGGAAATGCTCGTCGAATACGAGCCGCAGCAGATGGGGCTCTGGTAAGCGGCGCGTAAAGCCGGCCGCATGCAGGGGCTTCGGAGCGCGCACGGCGGTTGTGCGGGCCCGCGATTCGCAGTTCCTTGCCAAGCCGTCCTTCCGCCCTGGCGGACGGGATGGAAGCGCGGCGCACGGTATAATGGCGGTCCCTCTTCAAGAATCGGAGCGCGCCATGGCATTCGTCGAGTTCCACGACGTCACAAGGTCTATCGGATGGGCGAGGTCGACGTGGCCGCGCTCGACGGCATGTCGTTTTTCGATCGAGGCCGGCGAGCTTGCGGTCGTCGTCGGGCCGAGCGGATCGGGAAGACGACGCTGCTCAACATGCTCGGCGGCATGGATTCTCCCTACGTCGGGCGATATCCTGCTCGACGGGCGCCTCAGTAGCGCCCTTCGACGAGACGCGCTCATCGCCTACCGTCGCTTCGACATCGGCTTCGTCTTCCAGTTCTACAACCTCGTGCAGAATCTGACGGCGCTCGAGAACGTCGAGCTCGCAAGCCAGATCTGCAAGGATCCGCTGCCGGCCGACGAGGCTCTTGCACTCGTGGGGCTTACCGCCCCGCATGGACAATTTCCCGTCGCAGCTGTCCGGAGGCGACGGCAGCAGTGGCCATCGCGCGCGCCCTAGCGAAGCGTCCGAAGCTTCTGCTCTGCGATGAGCCGACCGGCGCGCTCGACTACAAGACCGGCAAGGCGATCCTCGAGCTCCTGCAGAACGCATGCGGGCGTATGGGCTGCACGGTGGTTCTGGTCACGCACAATACCGCCTTTGCAGGCGTCGCGGATCGCGTCATTCACGTCAGGGGAGGGCATGCGGCCGCCGTCGAGACGAACGAGCATCCGCAGCCCGCCAGCACCATCGAATGGTAGCGGCAACGCCATGTCCCGCGCGTTTCTCACGGAATTCATTCGATCGATCTCGCATGGCGCGGGCAGGTTCGTCGCCATCGCCGTGATCGCCGCGCTCGGTGCGGGCTTCATGCGGGCTCCGCAGCGACCGCGCCTGACATGAAGCAGGCCGTGGATATCTATTTCGATGCGACGAACATGCACGATCTGCGCGTCGTGAGCTCGATCGGCTGGGACGACGAAGCCGTGGATCGGATCGCCGATATCGAGGGCGTGGAGGCGGTCATGCCCGTGCATGAGGCCGATGCGGTGATCGATGTGGACGAACGCCCCTACGTCGCACGTGTGACGGGCCTCGACGTCGATGCGGCCGAAGCGTCGGACACGACGGGCGGGGCCCGGGCGCTGTCGGACGATGCGTCCTATCTCGACCGTCCTATCCTCGTCGAGGGCTCATGGCCCGCGTCGCCGAACGAATGCGTGCTGGCGGAAAGCGCGACGCTCGACTCCGAGCCGCATATCGGCGACACGATCCGCGTGGCCGGCGCCGCCAAGGACGTCGACGACGTGTTCTCGGAGACGGAATACACCGTGACCGGCTTCGTGCGCTCGCCAACCCTATGTGTATACGGGCGCATTCGGCTCGTCGTCGCTCGGGCGCGGCCTGGTCGATGAATACCTCTACGTTCCCGACGGAGCCTTCGCCGAAGGGCTTCCCTATGCCGACGTGCGCGTTTCCGTCGAAGGCGCGCACGATCTCGACGCCTGTTCCGATACGTACGACCGGACGGTCGATGAGGTCGCGCATCGCATCGAAGAGGATGCGGGCGGCATCGCCGAGGCGCGCTTGGAGCGCTTTCGCGCGAAGGCGCAGGCCGATATCGATGCGGCGCGCGATACGCTCGAAGACGAGGAATACCGGTCCAAGAGCTTGGCGAACACCTCGCCTTCATGCTGGAGAACCGCGATGAGGGAGCCGCCGGCCTCGAGGCTCGGCGGGCGGAAGGCGAGCGGGAGCTTGCCGAGGCGCGCGAGGCGATCGATCGGTCCCCAGGCGGATCTGGACGCGATGGCCGCGCCCGATGTCTACGTGCTCGACCGCTCGAAGAACACGGGTGCCGCAAGCTTCACATCCGATGCCGACCGCGTCGATCATATCGCGCAGGTCTTCCCTCTGATGTTCTTCCTGGTGGCTGCGCTGGTGTCTCTCACCACCATGACGCGCATGGTCGAAGACGAGCGCGGATACGTCGGCACGCTCAAGGCGCTCGGATACGCTCAGAGCGCGATAGCGTCGAAATACCTGGTCTATGCCGTGCTTGCGGCAGGCGGGGCAGTGCCGTCGGCATCGCGGCGCTCGGACGCTTCCTCCCGTGGTTCATCATGAAGGCGTACGCGGTCGTCTACGACATGCCGGTCATGCCGACCCGATCGATCCCGGCATCGCGCTTCTATCGGGCGTGCTCTGCGTCGGCATCACGCTTGCGGCCACGGGGCTCGTCGTCCGCTCGACGCTTGTCGAGACTCCGGCCGCGCTTATGCTGCCGCGCGCGCCTCGGGCCGGCAAGCGCATCCTGATCGAGCGCATCCCGCCTTTGTGGCGGCGGATGTCGTTTCTCCTGGAAGGTGACGGCGCGCAATATCTTCAGGTATAAGCGACGCTTCCTCGCTGGCATGCGCGGGCATCGCGGGATGCACGGCGCTGCTGCTCACGGGCTTCGGCCCTGCACGATTCGATCAACGACATCATCGCGAAGCGAATTCGGGCCCCATCTCGCACTACCAGACGACCATCACGGTGGACGAGGATATCTCGGACGAATCGTCGGAGCGGCTCGAGGCGCTGCTCGACGACGCCGACGTCTTCACGTCGCATACCGCCGCGCACACGGAAACCCTGATCGCGAAGACCTCAGACGGCGCCGACCATCGCGTCTCCCTCGTCGTTCCGCAGGACGTGGACGAATTCGAATCGGAATACCTGACGCTGCGCGAGCGCGTGGGTGCCCGTCCTCTGCCTTTGGGGGATGGCTCGGCCATACTCGGCGAGAAGCTCGCGTCCATCCTGGGCGTGCGCGCAGGGGATACGGTCCGGCTCTTCGAAGAGGACGAGACCGGCAACGCCGTGGGCGACGGCTTCGACGTCACGGTAGGCGGCGCATCCGAGGGATACGTGTGGCTGTCGGCGTACGCAGGCCCTGCGTATTACCGGGAGGTATTCGGCAAGGATCCTGCGTTACGACGATCTACGCGCAGGGAGGCCGATGCGTCGGGCGAGGCGCTCAGGGAGGCAAGCGCAGCCATCCAAGCCATCGACGGCGTGAGCACCGTCGGTTCGATCGACGACACGATCGAATACTACGAGACGGCGCTCCAATCGGTGAACGCCGTGGTCGTCGTGCTCATCGTGGCGGCGGCGCTCCTGGCGTTCGTCGTGATCTGACAACCTGACGAATATCAACATCGAGGAGCGCATGCGCGAGGTGGCGACGCTCAAGGTGCTCGGGTTCCGCCGCACGAGGTCAACGCCTATCTACCGCGAAACGCTCATCATCGCCGCGATCGGGTCGGCCGTAGGCCTTGCGCTCGGGCATCTGGCTCGAAGGGTTCGTCGTCGCGACGGCCGAGGTGGATGCGGTCGTGTTCGGGCGCGACATCCATGCTGCAAGCTTCGTGCTCGCCTTCGTGCTCACGATGGCGTTCGCCGGCATCGTGAGCGCCTTCGTGCGAAGCGCAAGCTCGATGGGATCGACATGGTCAAAGCCTCAAGAGCGTCGAGTGACGTGGAGCGCGGCATCGTTTCGATCGCGTCTCGCTCCCGTATCCACCGCCGCCGTCGGACGCATGGCATGCGCATGCCATGCGTCCGACGGCTGGGCGTTCATCCTTTTGCGCGCCGAGCTGCGCCGGCGCGCGGGTCTCCTTCTTCGCCGAGTCGTGCCGGCATCCGAGGTCCTCACGTACGAAAAACGGCCCGCGCGAGGCGGGCCGTTCGAGAGTCGACGATGCACCGGCTGGAGCCGGGCATGCGCACGCATGGATGCCGAGGCTAGTCTTCCTTCTTGATCCAGGAGAACATGCTGCGGATCTGGGCGCCGGTGGTGCTCGATGGGGTGCGTAGTGATCGCTTCGCGCTGTTCGAACAGGCGCTTATGGCCGTTGTTGCAGTCGTCGACGAATTCCTGGGCGAGGAGCCGTCCTGAATGCGCTTCAAGATCTCCTTCATGGCCTCGCGGACTGCTCGTTGATGACCTTCGGACCGGCGTGGTACTCGCCGTATTCGGCGGTGTTGGAGATCGAGTAGTTCATGAAGTGGATGCCGCTCTCGTACATGAGGTCGACGATCATCTTCATCTCGTGATAGCACTCGAAGTACGCCAGCTCGGGCGGATACCCTGCCTCGGTCAGGGTCTCGAAAGCCGGCCTTGACCAGCTCCACCAGGCCTCCGCGAGTACAGCCTGCTCGCCGAAGAGATCTTCCTCGGTCTCCTCGGCGAAGGTCGCCTGATGATGCCGGAACGGGCCCCGCCGACGCCCCAGCAGTAGGACAGGACGATATCCCAGGCGTTGCCGGTGGCATCCCTGCTGGACGCAGGCCAGGTCGGGCACGCCGGAACCTTCGGTGAACTGACGGCGGACGATGTGGCCCGGGCCGCGGGGGCGCACGCGATGACGTTGACGTCCTCGGGCGGCACGATGTAGCCGTAGTGGATGTTGAAGCCATGGGCGAAGGCGAGCGTGTTGCCTGCCTTCAGGTGCGCGGCGATGTGCTCCTGGTAGACCTTCGGCTGGATCTCGTCGGGGACGAGGACCATGATGACGTCGGCTTCTTCGGCCGCGGTGTCCATGTCGGTGACCTTCAGGCCGGCCTCTTCGGCGGTCTTCCAGGAAGAGGATCCTTCGCGCAGGCCGACGCGCACGTCGACGCCGGAATCGCATGAGGTTCAGCGCATGGGCGATGGCCCTGGGAGCCGTAGCCGATGATGCCGACCTTGAGGGCCCCTGTATGACTTTGGGATCGACGTCCTGTTCGTACAAGATGGTGACAGCCATTTCTTTCTCCTTAGTCTTGACCGACACGTCCTATGCTCAAACCGCGGGCCGCGAACGGCGGCGGGAATCGCTTTCGTATGCAGGGCCTTTACTGGCCGTAAGGTTCTCTCATGCTCCGGATGCCCGGCATCGCGCTTCAGCGCGCATCGACGTTCGTCGACGGCGCGGAGCGCAGGGCAGCCGGCATCGGGTTGATCAGATCGTGGGTGCCGCGGTTGATGGCGATCTTGCCGGTGCGCGTCGGCTGCTTGATCCCGTAGGCGCGGAACAGGGTCCTCCATCGCCGAGAGCTTGCTTTCGTCGCCCGTCGCCCTCGACTCATCGACGCGCGTCCGACATCCAGGATGTTGGGCGCGGAAGACGTTAGCGATCTCGATGATCTCGTGGCGCTTCTCCGGCGCGACCGATACCTTGAACAGCGCGAGCTCGCGCTGGATGGCATCGCCCTCGGTGAGATCGGCGATCTTATACACGCTGATGAGCTTGTGAAGCTGCTTGGTCAGCTGCTCGAACGCCACGGCATCGGCGCTTGACGATGATGGTCATGCGCGACATCGTCGCGTCTTCGGTCGGGCGACGGTCAGCGACTCGATGTTGAAGCCGCGGCGCGAGATGAGCCGGTCCGCGCGGCAGCGCTGGAGCTTGTTCTCTACGAGAACCGAGAGGATGTGGTTCATTCGGCCTCCTTCCTCGTCTGCGCCGGCATCGTCGACGCGCACGCCTCGCGCGTCATATCGATGACGCCGATCGAGGCGAGCGAGGGTTTCCGCCGGCAGGGACCATCGGGAAGACGTTCTGGTTTTCGGAGATGGCCACGTCCAGCAAAAACGGGCCGTCAGCGGCGAGCATCTCGTCGATGGCGCCGCTCGATCTTCGATGGATCGGACACGCGCGCGGCCTGCCAGCCGTAGGCGTCCGCAAGCTTCACGAAATCGGGCACCGGATCGAGCACGGTCTCGCTGAAGCGGCCGTCGTAGAAGACTTCTGCTGGTGCACCATGCCGAGCGCGCGGTTGTCGAAGATCATGACCTTGACCAGCGCCTTCTGGATGGCCGCGGTGGCCATTTCCTGGCTGCACATCTGGAAGCTTCCGTCGCCCGTGACGAGCACGACCGTGCAATCGGGGGCCGCGATCTGCGCGCGCGATGGCGGCGGGCAGGCCAGAAGCCCATCGTGCCCAGGCCGCCTGAGGTGAGAAACGAACCGGGATGGCTGCGGTCGATGTGCTGCAGCGCCCACATCTGGTGCTGCCCCACGTCGGTGGCGACGACGGACGCATCCTGGTCGAGGCGGTCGGACAGGTGCTTCATCGCGATTTCCGGAACGATGGCGCCGGGCTGTTCCCGCCTCGATGCCCGCGCCGTACAGGGGCCAGCGATCGCGCCATGCGGCGCACGTCGCGGCCCAGGCGCTGCCGATGCCGCAGAGCTTCGCCTTCGCCGCCTGCTCGTTGATGCCGGCGAGCATGATCTGCGCATCGCCGACGATGGGGATCTGCGGGTCGCGGATCTTGCCGATCTCGGCCGGGTCCACGTCGATATGGATGACGGTCGCGTCGGGCGCAGGTGGCTAGGTTGCCGGTCACGCGGTCGGAGAAGCGCGCGCCACGCAGATGAGCAGGTCGCGATCGCCTGCGGCCTTGTTGGCGTACTTCGATCCGTGCATGCCGACGTTGCCGAGGTTCAGCGGGTCGTCGGCCTCTGCGACGCCCTTTCCCAGCAGGCGTGGTGACCACGGGGATCTGCTGGGTATGGGCCAGCGTGAGCACTTCGGCCTCCGCAAGCGAGCGCACGGCGCCGCCGCCGACGTAGAGCAACGGCCGTCGGGAACGCTTCAACGCGTTCACGGCCTGTGCGGATCTGCTTTAGCGTTGCCCTTGTAGGTCGGCCGGTAGCTGGGCGAGGTTCACGCCGCCTGGGTAATGGAAGGCCATCTCGGGAGCGGAGATGTCGGCACGGCACGTCGATGAGGACGGGGCCGGGGCGTCCGGTAGAGGCGATGTAGAACGCCTCGCGCACGGTGGCGGTCAAGTCATCGGTGGATTGCAGCGGGAAGCTGTGCTTGACGACGGGCATCGATGCCCACGATATCGGCTTCCTGGAACGCGTCGGTGCCGATGACGGCGCGCTGCACCAGCCGGTGATCACGACCATGGGCACGCTGTCCATAGGCGGTGGCGATGGCGGTGACGACGTTCGTGGCGCCGGCCCGCTCGTCACGAGGCAGACGCCGGGTCGCCCGGTCACGCGCGCGTAGCCGTCGTGCCATATGGGCCGCGCCCCTGCTCGTGGCGCGCGAGGATGTGACGGATGGGCGAGATCGTAGAGCGCGTCGTAGATTTTGATGACGGTGCCGCCGATACCCGAAGATCACGTCGACGCCCTCGGCCTCGAGGGAAGCGACGATGGCGCGCGCGCGGTCATCTTCTTCCCCTCGTACGGGGTCGCGGTCCGGGTCGAGCGGCGCGCCGGCGACGGCGGCGCGTTTGAGCTCGAGCTCTTCGGTCAGATTCATCATGCGAGGTATGCTCCTTGTCTGCGCTGGTCACAAGCTTTGCATAGCGGGAAAGGACTCCCGTCGTGTGTTTTCGGCGCCGGCGCCTGCCATGCGGCGCGCCGGCGATCGAGCTCTTCGTCGGAGATGCGCGCATCAGAGCGTGCCCGCCTCGATGTCGATCGTCGATGATGTCTCCTTCATGGATGAGGGCGATGGGGCGCCCGCGGCGGCTTCGGGGCTTACGTGCCGCGATGGCCGGGCCTTTGGTGGCGCCGGAGAAGCGCCCGTCGGTGATGAGCGCGACCGATGTGTCCAGCCCTAGCCGCAGATGGCGCTCGTCGGGGTGAGCATCTCGCGCATGCCGGGGCCGCCGAGGGCCTTCGTAGCGGATGACGACGACGTCGCCGGGGTTGATCGCGCCGCCGAAGATGGCCTCGCAGGCAGCATCCTCGCTATCGAAGACGCGCGCCGGTCCGGAATGCCTGCGCATGCCTTCGTCGACGGCCGACTTCTTCACGACGCCGCAGTCGGGCGCGATGTTCCCGCGCATGACTTTCAGGCCGCCGGTCTGCATGTAGGCGTTCTCTTTGGTGCGTACGACCCGCCGTCGACAGGCGGGCATTGGGCCAGCCATCCCTGCCATCGTGCCGTGGCACGGAGCGCCGTCTCGTCGAGGAGCCCCGCGCGGCCGAGCTCGCCCAGGATGGCGGAGATGCGCCTGCGGCGTCGAGGTCTTCGATATGCAGCGGCCCGGCGGGCGCGATGCGCGTGAGGTTCGGGGTCACGTCCGAGACGCGGTCCCAGTCGTCCATCGTGATGGGCAGCCGGCCGCATGCGCGATGGCGGTCAGGTGGAGCATCGTGTTGGTGGAACCGCCGAAGGCTAGTGTCGAGCACCATACCGTTACGAATGGATGCGGGCGTGATCAGGTCGCGCGGGCGGATGTCCCTCTCGAGCATCTCCATGACCTTCATGCCGGCCCGCTTGGCCATGCGGATGCGCTCGGAATAGACCGCGGAACGGTGCCGTTGCCGGGAAGCGCGATGCCCAGGGCCTCGGAGAGGCATTGGATGGAATTAGCGGTGAACATGCTCGAGCAGCCGCCGCAGGTGGGGCAGGCGGTGTTCTCGAGGTAATTCATCTCCTCCTCGGTCATGGTGCCGGCGGTGACCTGGCCTGCGGCATCGAACAAAAGTATTCAGGTCAGTCTGGCATCCGTGCCTGTCGTGGCCGGCGAGCATCGGGCCGCCCGAGATCATGACGGTGGGGATGTTGATGCGGCAGGCCGCGATGAGCATGCCGGGAACCACCTTGTCGCAGGACGGGATGATGACCATGCCGTCGAAGGCGTGCCCGTTCACGACGCACTCAACGCTGTCGGCTATGACCTCGCGGCTCGTGAGGGAGTACTTCATGCCTTCGTGGTTCATCGCGATGCCGTCGCATACGCCGATCGTGGTGGCCTGCAGCGGCGTGCCGCCTGCGCATGCGGATGCCCGCCTTCACGGCTTCGGCGATGGTGTTGAGATGCAGGTGGCCGGGGATGATTTCGTTCTGGGACGAGATGACGGCGATGAGCGGACGCTCCAGCTCTTCGTCGGTGAGTCCGTCGGCCTTGAGAAGGCTGCGGTGGGGCGCGCGCGCCACGCCCTTCTTTATCGCGTCGCTTCGAAGCTGCATTCCAGTGTCTCGCTTTCCCTCTTTTGACGAACCTCAAAGAATGCGAGCAGGAGCATAAGCCCTCTGGACGCCGATAACGGTGGCTGCCGGCCCGCCATAATGACCCGTCGCGGCCGAGGAGGATCGCTCCTGGCGCGACGCGCGTTCAAGCGCGCTGCTCGAGGGAGTTTCCGAGCCGTCCAACACAGGCTTGCTCACCGCCCTGCTTTCAGGAGAAGGATTCGTTCCTATATGCCCTGTCGTCGCATGCGTATTCGAGTTGTTCGGATTATAGGCGCGTGTGCGGCGGGCGACGGGGACGCGCGCCGCCTCGCACGGTTTCTTCATGTTTGCCTTACGAGACGTCCTCGACCTTGGCCCGGGTTCGTCTGCGGGGATATTTGAGCAGCTCGTCGATCGTGATGAAGCGATATCCCTGTTCCTTGAGGTAGGGCAGCGCCGTCTTGAGCGCCTCGATGGTCTGGGAGCGGTCGCCGCCCCCGTCGTGCATGAGGATGACGTCGCCGGGTCTCGCCGATTCGATCTGGGAGACGATGTGGTCGACGCCGAGGGCGCGACCAGTCCATCGTGTCGATGTTCCATCCGATCTGCGCGGTGATGAGGGTCGTCGACGTTGACCCAGACGGAGTCGGTGGGAAGTTGCCGCCCGGCGCGCGCAGCACGGGCGAGACCTCGTGGCCGAGCGCGCCCGCGATGCCGGAAAGCCCTTGGTGATCTCTGTCGCGCTGTTCGTCGGCGGTCATATACGAGAGGTTCACGCCCCTGCCCGCTTCCCGCCGCATGGTCCCAGGTGTGGGTGGCGACCTGATGGCCGTCCTTCTCTTCGCGCACGACGTCGTCGGCGGCCGTTCCGGTGATCTGCGCCCCGATGGTGAAGAACGTGGCCTCGCGCCATTGTCGGCGAGCACGTCGAGCAGCTCCTCGGTCTGTTTGGCCACCGGGCCGTCGTCGAAGGTCAGCGCGATCACCTTGTCGTTGACCGACTTCGGGATAGTAGCGCAGGTACGTGGTGTCGACCGGGTCCCTGCTTGACCTCTCGACCACCTGCTTTCGCCCGAAACCGAGCCGGTCTTGATGGATGCGACGCCGTCATGCCCGTCCTGCTTGACGCACAGCGGTCCCGACTCTTGGCGACCCGCTTGCTCGGGAGCGCCGCGTTCTCGTCGATTGTGGAATCTCTTCGACGTTCGTGCCGTCGGATACCTGGACGACGGCGCCGTTCTTAAGCGTGCGATCCGGATCGTCGACGGCCGCGCCGTCGACCGTGGCGGTGTAGCGCGTGCCGCCTCCTTCCGTCAGCACATCCCCTCGACATCCACGAGGTCGCCGGGCTTGACCTTGACGCCGCTCAGATCGAAGGCTGCATCGATGGTTCTGGCATCATCTTTGAGCTGGACCTTCGCATCGTTGATCGTGACCGTGATCGGACGGTGCGCCGACCAGGCCGAAAAATCCCGCGACGATGGCGATGAGCACGAGGGCGAGGAAGCGCCCGCGTGAAGAGCTTGCGGATGCGGAATTCTCGGCGCAGGGCGCTCTCATGGGTGGAATGCGGCGTGCTGACCGACGCGCGGACGTATCCTTCGCGTCCGCTGCGCGCCGTCGCCCGCGACGGCGTCCTCGCATGGTCGTGGGCAGGCGTGGGCCGGCGGGAGGCACGGGAGGAGCGCGCCGCCGGGCCGTCGGCGCGACGCGCGTGCGGTCCTCGCTCAGGCGAGGCGCATGCGACCCCTGCGGACGTCGGCTTCGATGCATGCGCATGGGCGCTGGCGGGAATCGTGTACGGACGGACGCTCTTGCATGGTGTGCCTCGGTGCCCGCGAGCGGGTGCATGACGCACGGCTCCGGGCGGGCCGCGGTCGTATCGTCAGGGTTGCGCGCCATTATATCTTCGCGGCGAAGATGTCTGGTGATATTGAAAGATTCCCTACGTTACGTTTACGCATGCGGAGCATCGCGGGCGCGCGTGGTATGTTAGACGACGCGTGCGCCCGGACGGGCTTCCCGAAATCGCGGCCGCACGCGCGCGGCATGCACTCCTCGCAGCCCCCATGGGGTTGCTCTGACGCGAACGGTATCTATATGGGATTGAAGAAGAGCGGCAAGCACGGGTCCTCGGGCAACGCAGGGGCTTCGTTCCCGCATCGACGGTGAGAGGCCGGCGTCCTATTCCTCGAAGTTCGATTCCCGCCAGGCGTCTTCCGGGGCGTATGTAAGCGATGTGAGCTCCGTCATGCCCGATAGGAAGCGCGGGCGCATCGCGCGCATCGTCGGCATCGTCATCGCCGCCCTGGTCTTCGTCGGCGCCATCGCGGCCGTCGCGCTGTACCTCTACACCGATTCGATCAATCAGAAGCTTCGCGCGGGCGTCGACGACGATCTGATGGATTCGCTGAGCGAACAGGGTCTCGACCGACCCCGGAGAACCGTTCTACATGTTGGTCATGGGCGTCGACCGTTCCTGAATACCGCGAAAGCACCGGCGACGACAAGTTCCGCAGCGACTCGATGATCCTCGTGCGCGTCGATCCGCGCCAGAAGACGGCGACGCTCGTCTCCATCGAGCGCGACACCTACGTCAACATCGACGGCGTCGGGGCCGACAAGATCAACGCGGCCGCTGCATACGGCGGTGCCGGATCTGGTTGTATCGACGGTCTCCGAATTCGCGGGTGCGCGCCATACTCCACTATATGGAAGTCGACTTCGACGCGCTTCGAGGCGGCGGTCGACGCGCTCGGCGGCATCGACGTCGACGTTCCCATCGATATCGACGACGATCGCGCCGGCGGCTCGCCTTTCCGCAGGCGAGCAGACCCTCGACGGCGAGCAGGCGCTCATCCTGCGCCGCCTCGCGCCACGCCTACGATTCCTACGGGACGGGAGATTTCTATCGCATGGCGAACCAGCGCCTGGTCATGGGCGCCATTGCCGAAAAAGGTGCTGAGCTCCGACGTGGCCACCATGGCCGAGACCATCAACGCGATGTCCGGCTACATCACCACCGATATGTCGGTGGAGGATCTCATCAAGGTGGCCGAATCGATGCGCGGCATGGATATGGACAACGGCATCTGTCCGCCATAGACCCGACCTACGGCGCTCAGATCGACGGCATCTGGTATCAGTATTGCGACCTTGCGGCATGGCGTAAAGCTTTATGACCCGCGTCGACGCGGGACTTCCTCCCTACGAAGACAAGGCGCAGAACTCCAACGACGGCGGCATCGTCGGTTCGGCGAGAAGCTATTTGGGGCGACCGCCGACCAGACGGCCCGATCGGAGGCATCCGGCGAAGGCGACGAAACCGAAGAGGACGCGGGCGGATCCCGCACGGGCGCATCTGAAACGCCCGAGGCTCCGCGGCGGGCGGGCGATAGCGCGCGTACTCGCGCATTCCCACCCATTTCAGAAGGCGGTTCCGAGGCGTTTCCGCACCGCGTCGGCGCGTATCCTCGGGGTAACGCGGCGATGTTCATTTGGCTGATAGGAAGCTCCGTACGGCGTCTTGTTGTATGATGCGAGCCGCATATAGAAGATCGAGCGGCCGTCGCGCGCCGTGAGCGCACCGGGCCGGGCATCGTCGTCCATATGCAGGGGCGGCCCATCTCACGAGGAGAATGCCGAATGGCACGAAACCGACGAGAACCCACGTCGCAGCCTGATTCTCGCGGGCTCGACGTCCATATCAGCGGTGCCCGCAGCGCACAGGACTATTCTCGCGCCAACTCCCAATACTACGGGAAAGCTCCCAGTCCTATCGCGGCGGGCGCAGGGATCGCGTCGACGAACCGAATCCTGTGGATCAATTCTCTCGGCGTTCCACGCAGACCGAATACAGCAAGAAGCGCAAGCGCGGATCACGCATGCGCAAGGTGCTCATCGGCGTCGCGTCGACGTTCGCCCTCGCGCTCGTCGCCGTAGGGTCGCGGCGGCCGCATATCTCTGGCAGGTGAATTCGAACCTGCATTCCAGCGCCGATCCGAACGCCTCGAGCGCCTTGACCGAGAAGGCTTCGGCGCAGGATCCCTTCTACATGCTGCTCATCGGCATCGATCGTTCCGAGTACCGCGAGGAAACCAACGAATACGACGGGGCGTATCGCAGCGACACGCTGATCCTCACGCGCGTCGACCCTAAGAACAAGAAGGTCACGCTCGTATCCATCTACCGAGACACCTATGTCAACATCGAAGGCCACGGTCCCGGCAAGATAAACGCCGCCTATGCGTTCGGCGGCGCCCAGCTGGCCATATCCACGGTTTCAAGTTCGCGGGCATGCTGATCTCCCATTACGCGATCGTCGACTTCGACGGTTTGGAAGCCGTCGTGGACAGCGTCGGCGGCATCGACGTCAACGTCCCGCGGTACATCGACGACGACCACGCGGGCGGCAGTCTTTCCGCAGGCCGGCAGACCCTCGATGGTGAACAGGCGCTCATCCCTGTGCCGTTCGCGCCATTCCTACGACGACGTGGGCGACGGCGACGCGTATCGTGCCGCGAACCAGCGCATGGTCATCGGAGCCATCGCGGACAAGGTCCTGCAATCCGATCCTTCGACGATCTCTCGACCATATCGACGCTTAGCCAGTACATCGAGACCGACATGAGCGCAACCGACATCGCGGGCCTGGCCGTCAATATGAGGGGCATCGACGTCGAAACCGACATCTATTCCGCGATGAACCCGACCACCTCCGCCTACGAAGGAGGCGTGTGGTACGAATACAGCAATCAGGATGCGTGGGCGGTCATGATGAAGCGCGTGGATCAGGGGCTCTCGCCCCTGCCTAACGAGGCCGACACGACCAACGACGGCGGCGTCACCGACGGCACGCTCAATTCGGAATACGTCATCCAGCAGCTCATGTCCGAGGCGGATTCGTCGTCAGCCTCGTCGGGCGCGTCGATTTCCGGAGCGACCGTGACCGTGCTCAACGGCAGCAGGGATGGACGGCGCCGCGGCCCGCGCGTCGTCGATGCTCACGCCTTCGGGGGCGAAGGTGGTCTCCACGGGCTCCGCCTCGTCGTTCGATCACGGCACGACGCTCGTCGTCTACGGAGAGTCGGGCAACGAGCAGGTGGCGCAGGCCATCGTCAAGAGGCTGGGCGTGGGAACCGCCATGCGCGACGACGGCAGCTTCGGATCGTTCTCGTCGTCGTACCTCGTCATCGTCGGAAGCGATTTCGAGCGACTAGGCGTTTCCGGCCGATCCGTCGCGTGTGCACGGCATGAAAGGAATGCCTTCCGCAGGCGCTCCATACGGTGTGCCGCGGTCGCGGTCGATCGGAGGCATGCGGGATTTGCCGCGCCTTTCGGGCAGTGCGAGTATGTCGGTACGGCAACGGCCGCGTGGTCAAGCGAAGGCGCACGGCCGTGCCGCCCGCCCTCCACGTATAATCGTGGTCTGACAAGAGGCATACGATATGCGAATCGAGGCCACCTTATGACGAATCAGGCGTTCAATCATGAGCAGGGCACGTCGGCGCAGCCTACGACCCTCTCGTCCCGTCGGCCGAAGGCGCGGATCCCGCGACCTCGTCGCCGGCCCAGCTTTTCGATCGGTTCAGGCGAACGGCACAGCCCAGGACGGCGCGGCGCCGTTCCAACCGCAGGCATTCCATGGCGACGGATGGCGGAACGGTCCTGCAGCACCGGCGCGCGCGTACGCGAACGAGTGCTGCGAACGCGCCCTGCGCAGCAGATGCCCCTCGACGACAACGCGCGCGGCCAGCCGCTGCGCGAGCGTTTCGGTGGGCCAGAAGTTCGGGTGGCTCATGCTCGGCTTCTCTTCGGGCCGTTCGCCGCGCTCATCGCCGTCTTGACCGGGCATGCCAACTGGAAGAAGGCGCGCAGCCAGTCGATCACGTGGTCGTTCGTCGGCTTCGGGATCGCGCAGTCGGACTGTTCCTGGTTACATGCCTGTTCGCCGGGCTCATCTCCGCGATGCTCGGCCCGGTTCCGTACGATCCGGGCTACTATTACGGGCCTGGATACGGTTACGGCTACGGGTACGGCGGTCCGTACGACGGGGACATGCTCTACGATGACGATATGCTGTATGACGGGGAATGGTATTAGCGCAGGACGTGATTCCCGATGCGTGGTGACCGAATCTGCGACGAGGTGCGAAGTGATGGTACACCGCACGTTCGTACGCATCGTTTGAAAGAGGGCAGTCAACATGAGCGAGATGCAGACGCGGAATTCGTCGGAATCGTCATGGTACGGAGACGACGATATCGCCGAAGTGCTCTATTCGCCTGATCTGATCCAGGCGCGCGTTCGAGAAATCGGACAGGCCATCACCAGGGATTATGCTGACAGGGCATACGAGCCGACGCACGATGGATCGCCGGCCGTGCTGGTCATCAGCGTGCTGCGCGGCGCCGCCATCTACATGTCCGATCTGGTCCGGTCGATAAACCTGCCCCTCGAGATGGACTATATGGCCGTGTCGTCGTACGGCAGCGGAGTCAAGAGCTCGGGCATCGTGCGCATCCTGAAGGATCTGTCCACGAACGTCGAGGGCCGCCACGTCATCATCGCCGAGGACATCCTCGATTCCGGTCTGACCCTCAAGTACCTCATGCGCTCCTCGAGTCGCGCAAGCCCGCGATCCATCCAGATCGCTACGTTGCTGCGCAAGAAGACCGAGGTCCAGGCTCCGGTCGACTGCGCGTACGTAGGGTTCGAATGTCCGAACGAATTCATCGTCGGCTATGGGTTGGACTACGCGGAGAACTACCGCAACCTTCCCTATATCGGCGTGCTGAAGCCCGAGGTCTACCAAGGAAACCCGCGAGCGACCAATCCAACAACGAATCGAACAGCAACGAAAAACCGTCGCGACGGCGGCCGTCCGTCCCTCCGCCCTCGTTCGGCGGAGAGCGTCCGACTACCGTCCCGCCTGCGCGGTCGGATGAAGGCCGTCCTTCGCGCGACGGCCGCCCTTCGTGGAGGAATCGCTTTCGACGAGCTCGGCGGATCGTCGTCCGATGGCTGGGCCCTCAGGGCGCCCGCCTCGCCGCACGTCCATGCTCACCGCCCTGATCCTGTTCCTGTTCCGCCTTCTTCGTCGGTAGCCAGATGATGACGATGATGGGCAGCTCGAACAGCCCGATAAAGCTTGTCACCTCGGAATTCGTCCAGGCGGTCGAGCAGGGTCGCGTGGAGAACGTCGTTTACGATGCGGGGAAGTACACCGTTTCAGGGGTCGTACTATCCGGCTGCGACCGCAGGCTCGTCCGCGGCCGATGCCTACAACACGGCGTTCGAGACCATCAACGTCAAGCTCGGCGCGCTCCTTTCGCCGTCCGATCCGACGGCGCTCGGCGTGAAGACGAAGGCCCTTGACGAGAAGACGTTGGGCGCGAAGTCGTCCCTATGTGTCCACCTGTGGGCCAGGATTCCCTCATGCAGCTCGTGAAGGAGCGATCCTGATCGAATACCAGGTCAGCTTCCGAGCGGCATTGCCAATGCGCTTCTGAGCCTGGGTGCCGATGCTCGTGCTCGCGGCGCTCATGATCTTCTTCTTCGTCCAGTTCTCCAAGGGCGAACAACTCCCCAGATGTCGTTCGGCCGCGCCAAGGCGAAAAAGACCGTGGAAGAACGCCCCGACGTGCGTTTCTCCGACGTCGCCGGTGAGGACGAGGAGTCGGTCGAGGAGCTTCAGGAGATCAAGGACTTCCTGATGGATCCGGGCAAATACCAGAAGCTCGGCGCGAAGATCCCGCGCGGTTGCCTGCTCGTCGGACCTCCGGGCACGGGCAAGACGCTGCTTGCGCGCGCGGTCGCCGGAGAAGCCGAGGTCCCGTTCTTCAGCATTTCCGGCTCGAGTTCATCGAGATGTTCGCTCGGCGTGGGCGCGAGCCGCGTGCGCAGTCTTTTCGAGCAGGCGAAGGATGCGGCGCCGGCTCATCATCTTCATCGACGAGATCGATGCCGTCGGCCGCCAGAGGGCACCGGTCTGGGCGGCGGCCGACGAACGCGAGCAGACGCTGAACCAGCTGCTCGTCGAGATGGACGGTTTCGAGAAGAACGACGCCGTCGTGCTGATCGCGGCGACGAACCGCGTCGACGTGCTCGACCCGGCGTTGCTGCGCCCCGGCCGCTTCGACCGCCAGGTCGTCGTCGATGCGCCCGATGTGCGCGGACGCGAGAAGATCCTCGAGGTGCACGCCAAGAACAAGCCGCTCGGCTCCGACGTCGATCTTGTGCGCATCGCTAAGCTGACGAGCGGCATGACCGGCGCCGATCTCATGAACCTCATGAACGAGGCCGCGCTCCTCACGGCTCGCCGCAACAAGGATTCCATCGGCATGTCCGAGGTCAATGAATCGTTGGAACGCCTGATGGCAGGACCTGAGCGCAAGAACCGCGTCCTGACCGAGGAGACGCGCCGCACCATCGCGTATCATGAGTCCGGCCATGCGCTGGTCGGGCATCTGCTCGAGCATGCCGATCCGGTCCATAAGATCACGATCGTGCCGCGCGGCATGGCGCTCGGCTACACGATGTCCGTTCTCGACGAGGGACAGGTTCCTCGTCAGCCGCGCTGCCATGATCGACGATCTGGCGGTGTTCCTGGGCGGTCGCGTCGCCGAAGAGCTGTTCTGCGGCGATATCACCACGGGCGCCTCGAACGACCTGGAGCGCGCGACCAAGCAGGCGCGCAAGATGATCGTGAACTACGGCATGTCCGACGAGCTGGGGCACCAGACGTTCGGCGAGCCGAATCACGAAGTCTTCCTCGGACGCGACTACGGCAATTCCGCCGATTATTCCGAGAAGACGGCCCAGGCCATCGACGCCGAGGTCGCGCGCCTGATGAAGCAGGCCCTACGACACGGCCAAAGGGTGCTCTCCGCACGCGGACCAGATGCACCTGATGGCGTCCGTCCTGCTCGAACGCGAGACGGTCGACGGGCCTGCGTGCGATGCCCCTGCTGGACGGCACGTGGGACGAATACCTCGAGAAGGAGAAGGCCGGGCTGTCGCCGGCGAAGGCGTTTTTCGCCGGATCGTCGATGCGGGCTCGGCATCCGAGCAAGATTCCCCGCCGTCGAGGTCCCCGCTTCGGCCGGTGCGGCCGAGACGGCATCCGAGCGCGCGACGGAGGATGTTCTGAAGCGCGTCGATGGGGATTCTTCCCAGAAGGCCGCGACGTCTGAGCGGTAGACGTTTTGCGAGTACCATGGATGGGACCGCGCTTCGGCGCGGTCCCATTCGTCTCATAAGGATCGAAGGAGCGTGCGGCCATGGAATGGCGTTGCGGATCATATGCGTTCGACCTCGGATGCCCATCGTCATGGGCGTGCTCAACGTGACGCCGACTCGTTTTTCGGACGGCGGCGCGCATGCCGACCTTGATTCGGCCTCGCGCACGCACGTGCCCTGGTCGACGATGGCGCGCAGATCATCGACGTCGGCGGCGGCAATCCACGCGCCCCGGTGCGGCAGGTTTCCTGCGAAGAGCGTGCGCGTGTCGTGGATGTCGTCCCGTCGTCTTGCCGACCAGGGAATCTGCGTCAGCATCGATACGCGCCACTGCCCCTGGTCGCCCGAGCCTCGCGTCGATGCGGGCGCCTCGATCATCAACGACGTCTCAGGCTTTTCCGATCCCGCCATGGTGCGCGTGGCTGCCGATGCGGATTGCGGCTGCGTCGTCATGCATATGCGCGGCACTCCGCGACCATGCGAGCGGAACATCGCCTACGACGACATCGTCGCCGAGGTGAAAGACTACCTGTCCCGCCAGCCGCGCTGCTGGAATCCCTATGGCGTCGATCGTGCCGCATCTGCATCGATCCAGGTCCTGGATTCGGGAGTCGCCCAGGAGACGCTCGTCGCGATGCGCAATCTCCAGGAATTCGCGCGGCTCGCCTGTCGGTCGCGTGCGCCTCGCGCAAAGAGCTACGTAGGCTGCGCCTACGGCATCGACGAGCCGTCCGAGCGCGACGAGGCTTCCGCCGCCGAGGCGCTGCTCGGCTGCGAGCTGGGCGCCACGGTGCTGCGCATGCATAACGTCGCGACCACGATGGAGGCGCTCAGGCGGCCTGCGTCCGTACGTGTTCCTCGGACTCGGCGCCAATGTGCCCCTGGTCGCGCATCCCGGCGAAGAGACCGAGGGCAAGATCGCGAACCTCAATCAGGCCATAGCGCGCTCTGCACGCTTCCCGACACCCAGATCGTCGATATCTCCCGCTTCTGATGAAGCGAGCCCGCGTATCTCGGGGATCAGGATCCTTTTCGTGAACGCCGTGGTGTTTGCGCGCACCGGCATCGCGCCGAAGGAGCTTCTCGGCTACCTGCATGCGATCGAGCGCAGCCTCGGACGTGCGCGAGGTCGAAAAACGGGCCGCGCACCTGCGATATCGACATCCTCGACTATCAGATGCAGTGGTCGGTTCCGATGCGCTGACGCTCCCGCATCCGCGGATCCTCGAACAGGGATTTCGTCGTGAAGCCTCGATGGAGCTTGCGCCGACGCACGTTCTGGCCGATGCACGGCCATGACTTCCGATCAGGGTGAAATACGGGGCGGCCCATGCGCTTTAGGGTGACATGGAAGGGCGACCGCTTCCACGAACGATGATGTCTGGGCGCTCGCGCGCGCAGGCGAGCCGGCAGGCGCCTGCGTCGCCCTCGTTCGCGCAGGAATCGGGGCAGGGCACGTGGAAGCGCGTGTGGGCGAGTCCGCGCGGCGGGCTGTACTTCTCCTTCCTGTTGCGGCGCGCACGCCCTAGCCGTCTGGCCGGCCGAGCATCCTGCTCGCTCGGACCTGCGCCCAGGTCATGCAGCGTGATTTCTGCGGCGTGGCTGACGGCATCGTGCGCGTGAAGCCGAAAACGACGTCGTCTGCGATGCGGGCAAGCTCGCCGGCATATCGCCTCGAGGCGCGCGACGGCTGCCTGAACGTCGGCTGCGGCACGAATGTATTCAAGCCCGAAGGCGGCATCCGGACCGATGGGCGCAACGTGCCCGCGTATCTGGAAGACCTCTGCGTCCAAGGGGCGCGCGGGACGCTGCTGTCGGAAGAGGCGATCGAAGGCTTGCTGGATGCCCATCTCTCGGCGATCGGGCGGCCATTGACGTGCGGTCCGACGTGTTTTAGAACGAGTATGGCGATAGCCCTCGCATGCGAGGGCTACTGATGGCGGGCCTCTGCTGCACGAGGTCAGGCGGCGAACCATATGGCGCAACGCATGATGTGCACGGGAAGCAGCCCGGATCTCCCGTCTCGGCATCGGCGATATCCGCGCGCTCGTGGTGAATTCGCCGTCCCCGCTGTCGCAGGCATGATCGTCAACGGCGCCTACAACCCGATCGATTCGGTGTTCCTGGGCAATTTCGCCGAGGATCTGGCTCTCTCGGCGATCACCGTCGCATCGCCGCATCATGCTGATCACGATGGCGCTGTCGATCTTCGTCGGCGCCGGCGGCAACGCCCTGTGCGCGCTGCGTCTCGGTGAAGGACGGCACGAGGAGGCCGAGCGCGTCTTCGGCAACACCTTCGTTCTCGGGCTTGTCGTGGCCGTCGCGCTCCGGCGCGCTTTCGCTCTGCCCACCGGTGATCGAATTCCTGCTCGACCTGTCCTCCGCGACCGACGAGACGCGACCCCTATGCACGCGCGTTCATTCTAGATCCTTTGCGTGGGCAGCGTGTTCCAGCTGGTCGGGGCCGGTCTTAATAATTTCATCCGCACGACGGGCGCGCCGAACCGCGCGCTGTGGACCCATGGTGATCGGCGCGGTCGGCTGCACGGCGTTCAACGCGCTGTTCGTGGCCGGCTTCGGCTGGGGCGTTCACGGCAGCGCGCCTGCGACGGTCGTCGGCACCGCGCTTTCTCGCCGCAAGCGTGCTGTGGTACTTCCTGAAGACCCCGGACGCCCATCCGTTTGCGCGTGCGACATTTCCCGCTGAAGGCGGAGATCGTCGGCGCCATCCTGTCTCTCGGCGCTGCATCGTTCGCGGTCCAGGGCCGGAGCGGCGCTCGTGAGCTTCGTCACGAACTATGTCCTGGTGACGTACGGATCGGCCGGATCCGATCGGCGCCGACGGGCGCTTGCGACGATCGGCGCCGTCAGCCGCGTGGGATGTCTCGTCATTCTTCCGGCTCGTCGGCATGGCGATCGCCGTGCAGCCGATCCTCGGATACAACCACGGCGCCAAGCTCTGAGCCGCGTGCGCGAGACCTTCCGCACGGGCGTCGTCGGCGCGACCGCCACACGCCAGCGGTCATGTGGGCGCTGCTCATGGTCTTCGCACGCGATCGTCGTCTTCTTCGGCATCGACAGCCCCGAGCTCGTGGATTTCACGGTACGCGCCTGCGCATCAATCTGTGTTGCTGCGTCATCGGATTCCAGATCATGGGATCGAACTATTTCCAGGCGACGGGCCAGCTGGCGAAGAGCATCGTCCCGTCCCTCCTCGCGCCAGATCCTCTTCCCTGTTCCCGGCGCAGGTGGGGCTGCCTCTCGTCCCGCTGCATCGTCTTCGACGGCACGACGCCGCCCGTTCGATCTTCTTCTCGTGGCCTCTGTCCGACTTCCTTGCCGTCTTCGCGGTCGGCATCTTCGTCATCGTCGAGATGCGCCGTTTGAATCGTCGTATCTCCGCTCAGGAACAGGAGGCATGAGGCGTATGCCCGAAGGAGCCGGCCTCTTGGTCGAACGTCTGCAAGGTCTACGAAGGCGCTTCAGGGCGCGACGCAGGCCCTCGACGGCTTCACGCTCGATGTGGGTCCCGGCGAATCGGTCGCCGTGCTCGCCGTCCGGATGCGGGAAGTCGACGGCGCTGCGCATCGCGAGCGGGCTTTGCGGTGCCCACGTCCGGCTCCGCCGCGGTGAACGGGCGGCCGATCGCATCGCCGCGCCGTGCGACGCGCTCATCCTGCAGGATTTCGGCCTGCTGCCGTGGAAGACGGTCGCGCAGAACGCGGGCCTGGGACTGCAGATCCGCCATGCATCCGCGTCCGTGCGTCGGGAGCGCGTCGCGCAGGCCCTCGCGACGGTCGGGCTTGCCGACTTCGCCGATGCGTACCCGTCGAGCTGTCGGCGGCATGCGCCAGCGCCTTGCCATGGCGCGGGCGTTGACCTGCGATACCGACGTCCTTCTCATGGACGAGCCTCTTTCGGCGCTCGATGCCTTCCTGCGCGAGGAGATGCAGTCGATGCTGAAAGACACGTGGGAAAGGGAAGGGTATTCCCAGGTCATCGTCACGCCGATCTGGTCGAAGAGGCGGTCTTCCTCGGGCAGCGCGTCGTCGTCGTCTCGCCGCGTCCCGGACGCATCGTCCATGCGCTCGAAAACCCCGAGATGACGGATGCGGCCTGGCGCGATTCGATCGTCTTCTTCGAGCGGTGCCGCAGCTGCACCAGACGTGCCGTATGGAGGAACCATGCAGAGAAGCCGTGCGCAAGGTTGCAGGATACGCACTGCGATCGTGTCTCATATTTGCGGGTGGCATATCACGGCGATGCTCTGTGGAAGTCCCTGCCCTGCCCGGAACGCGCTGCCGGCCGTGCGGCAGCCCATCGCCCTACGGGGATGAGATCCTCGCCTGCGTCGGCGTGAGCCTCTATCGCGTCGTCATCGCGGGCATGTTCGTAGGCACGGTGCCCGCATACTCGGCCTTGTCTGCGGGCGCTCTGCGCGCCCGATGCCGCGCGCGCCGGTGCTCTATTTCCTGTATCCGCCTCGAAGGTGGTCCTGCTCGGTGCTCGATCGTGCTCATGGGCCTTGCCGACGCGTTTCCAAGATCGCGCCCATCGCGCTCACGATCTTCTTCCAGGTGCTGGTCACCGTGCGCGATGCAGCGAAGGCGGTTCCCGAGGACAGCATAGAATCGGTGCGTTCGCTCGGCGCTGGGCGCCTTGACGTCTATCGCCACGTGGTCGTCGGCCACGCTGCCCGAGCTCTTCACCGCGTTGCGCATCTCATCGGGCACGGCGGTCGCCATCCTGTTCTTCGCCGAAAGCCCGCCGGCCTGACGGGCCTCGGTACTTCATCGAATTCCTGGCGTTGCTCGATTACCCGCGCATGTTCGCGGGCATCACCGCGATGCATGCTGGGCGTGATCCTCACGAGCTCGTTCGACGTGGCCGAGCGCCGCCTGACGCGCTGGAGAGGTCGGCGTAGCCGACGCGTAGCACGCGAATTCCTGCAGGCCATGGCTGGCTTCCGTCAAGCCGTCGTTCGGGATGCCGACTCGGTGCCCCGTCCCACGGTCTTGCGCCCGTCTTCCGTCGGGCGCGGCTGATATCCTCCCCGCCGCATGCATGCGATAGGGCAGGCGTTTCGGATTCTCGTCAGTGCACGCTGGGCAGGGAGACGCTGAAGCAGGCGCCGCCCTGAGGACGTTGTAGGCTTCGATGGTGCCGTCGTGCGCATCGACGATGCTCTTTGGCGATGTCGGGAGTCCCAGCCCGGACCCGCCGGTCGTGCGCGCGCGGGAGTTATCGCCGCGATAAAAAGCGCGTGAACAGGAGTCTCGGGTCGATATCGCCGAATCCGGGCCCGTCGTCCACGACGCTTACGATCGAGCGGTCGGCGAACTCTCGAGCCTGATGACGACGTGCCTTCCCGCCGATGAAGCGGCAGGCGTTCACCGCCAGGCTGTAGACGACCTGGTAGAGACGGTCGGGATTGCCGAGACGTCCGGGGCTTCGCTGATCACTCGATCGTGCCGCCCCGCTCGTCGATCAGGGGTTCGAGCGCATCGGCGACCTCGTTCGCCACGCGATGCAGATCGATGCGCCGAGCGTGGCGCTGTCGGTGCCGCCCTCGATGCGCTGTAATGTAGGCAGGTCGTTCGCAAGGCGCGTGAGGCGCTCGGATCTCGCCTCGCGATGGTCTGGCAGAACCGGGCGCGCATCTCGGGCGGCATCGGGCGTCGAGGCGTGCTTCGGCGCTGCATGGATGGCCGTGAGCGGCGTGCGCAGCTCGTGGGCGACGTCGCTGATGAATTTCGTCTGGCGTTTCTGCTGGATGTACGAGGTCTCTCGAATTGGGATTTCGATTTCTTGAACAGCGTCGCGAAATCATGGGCGAGCAGGTCGGCCTCATAGAGGCGCCCGTCGGGGACAACCTCGGCATCCGGCTTTCCTCCGCGCAGGAGCGCCTGCGCCTCTGCCATGCAGGTCTTCTAGGGCTCGGCGATGTAGTAGCCGATCACGAGGCTGACCGGAGAACGTGATGAGCGTGCCGGAGGTCGCCATCCAGAACACGGCACGGGCCCGAATGCGTTGACCAGCACGAGCATGCCTGTGAGCAGGGCGCCCGTCGTCGCGAAGATGACCGTCAGGATGGCGAAGTATGTCTGAAGGCGCTTGGGCACGCGCGTTTACGCCTTGAAGCGGTACCCGTAGCCGCGGACCGTCTCTGATGACGTTCTGGTCTATGCCGGCGGCGGACAGCTTGTCGCGCAGACGCTTGATATGCGTGTCGACGGTCTTGGTCTCGGTGATGTATTCCCAGTCCCAGGCTTTCGCAGGAGCTCTTCGCGCTGGCCACCCTGCCGGCCACCTTCATGAGGGCGGCAAGCAGCTCGAATTGCGCGGCGTGAGGTCGATCGGGCCGTTGGGGCCGTCGGCGGAATGGCGGCCTTCGTTCAAGGTCACGCCGCCCGCGTGAGATGGACTGGTCGGCTGGGAATCCTCCAGGCGGCCGCGACGCAGAGCGCGCGTACGCGCGCGATGAGCCTGCGTACGCCGAAGGGCTTCGCCAGGTAGTCGTCGCCGCCGATTTCCAATCCGACCACCTTGTCGAGCTCGGTGTCGCGGGCGGACAGGAAGAGGACGGGCGACGCGGCGCGGCGCGCAGGCGGCGGCAGAGCTCGTAGCCGTCCATGCCCGGAAGCATGATGTCGAGGATGAACAGGTCGTAGTCTTTGCGCATGGCCGCGGCCAGCCCTCTTCGCCGTTCGCGGCGGTATCGACGGAGAAGCCTCTTTCTTCAGGCTGTAGCCGAAACGAAGTCGAGGATGGACTCGTCGTCGTCGACGATCAGGATGGATCTCGGGAGCATCGCTCATGGTGGTACCCCGGAATCTCGACGATCCCGCGCGCGCCGCCGCGCAGCATGCGGACGTGCGCCTGACGTGGCTTTCGTTCGTATTCTGAGCACGTGCGCGTCCGACCTCCCGGATGGCTCCGTTCCGCTGATTCCTTCCCGTCAACAATCGATTCGCGCCGCATGGGATGAGTGCTCCGCCGCATCGGACGCGCTCCGTATAATTCTGCTTCATACCGCATGAACCATGCGCGCCCCTTCTTCGGACGTGCGCGACGAAGGAAGGAAGGCCCATGCTGTCCGATATCGAAATCGCCCAGTCCGTGACGCCTCGGCGCATCACCGAGATAGCTCGCGCGGGCATTCCCGAGGAATACCTGGAACAGTATGGCGGCAGCAAGGCAAAGGTCGACTACAACCTCCTGCGCGACAAGCCGCGCGAAGCCGGCAAGCTCGTGCTCGTGACGGCCATCAATCCGACGCCTGCCGGCGAAGGCAAGACCACGACGACGGTCGGTCTCGCGGATGCCATGCGCCGCATCGGCAAGAACGCGCTCGTTCGCATTGCGCGAGCCTTCGCTCGGTCCTGTCTCTCGGCATCAAGGGCGGCGCTGCGGGCGGCGGCACGCGCAGGTCATTCCCATGGAAGACATTAATCTGCATTTCACGGGCGACTTCCACGCCATAGGAGCCGCCAACAACCTTCCCGCCGCGATGATCGACAACCACACTCGCGCAAGGCAACGCGCTCGGCTTCGATGTGCGCAAGATCGCCTGGAAGCGCGTCGTGATATGAACGATCGCCAGCCGCGCAGCATCGGACGGCTTAGGGGCCGGCGCACTGGCGTCCCGCGCGAAGACGGCTCTCGACATCACGGGTCGCATCCGAGGTCATGGCTGTGTTCTGCCTGGCGACCGATGTGCGACCTCGTCGCGCCTGGCGCGCATCGTCGGAGACACCGCCGCCGACACCCTGATCACGGCGGGCGAGCGCGCTGCGGAAGGCGCCGCGTGCGCGTTGCCAAAGATGCGCCTGCTTCCAATCTGGCGCAGACGCTCGAAGGCACGCTGGCGTTCGTGATGGCGGCTCCTTTCGCCAACATCGCGCATGCGGCTGCAATTCGCTCATATCCACGCGCATATCCCCGCGCTGGGGACTACTGCGCTCACCGAAGCCGCTTCGGCGCCGATCTGGGAGCCGAGAAGTCTTTAACATCAAATGCCGCCTGGCGGGGTCTTGCGCCCGACGCGGTCGTCGTGGCCACGGTGCGCGCGCTCAAGAACCATGAGGCGTGGCGAAAGGCCGATCTGGGCGCGAAGAGAACTCGACGCCTCTAAGGCGGGCCTGCCGAACCTGCTGCAGCATGTCGAGGAACATCAGCAGGTCTACCATCTGCCCTGCGTCGGGCTTATCAACCGCTTCCCTGACCGAGACGGAGGCGGAGCTCGCCCTCGTGGAGGAAACCTGCAAGGAGCTCGGCGTGAACGTCGCCTGTCCGAGGTTCGGCGCGCGGCGGCGCGGTGGACCGCGCTGGTCTGAAGAGGTCGTGCGTCTGTGCGAGCAGCCGAACGATTTCGGTTTCGCGAGTGAAAGCGGCGCCCGGTCGAAGAGGCGCTCGACTCCATCGCCGCGCGCGTCTACCGCGCCGACGGGGTCGACCACGCCGGCCGCCGCGAAGCAGCTTGCGCGCCCCAAGGCGCAGGGATTCGACGGATGCCGGTCCGCATGACAAGACCCAGTATAGCTTTCTCCGACGACCCGAAGCGCTCAGGCCCGCGCGGCTTCACGATCACTGTCCGCAACCTGCGCGTGGCGGCAGGCGCAGGCTTGCGTGGTCGCCTTGACGGGCGATATCATGACGATGCCCGGTTTGCTCGAAGCATCCTGCGGCCGAGCGCATCGATGTCGACGAAACGGGAAGCGATCACGGGACTGTTCTCAATGCCTGCCATCGACGAAACATTCTCAACGAACTTGCATCCGACGCCCCCGCGCCAGGCGGGGCGGCCTCGGCTACGTCGGGGCCCTTTCGGCCGCCCCTGGCGAGCATGGTGATCGCGATCGCCGGACGCAAGCGCGCCTACGAGACATCGCCGGCAAGCCGCAGGAGCAGACCGATATGCTCGCATCCCGCGAGGCGCGCTGGTCGGCTCGTCGAAGAGGACGCTGTTGCATCTGGCGTCCTCGCGGCCACCTGAAGATGCCCAACTGACGCCGGAAGAACGCGCGCGGAAGAGCGAAGCCCAGCAGGAAGCGCTCGTCGGCGCCTGCGAGGTGCCCATGCAGATCATGCGCATCTGCGCTAAGGTGATCGAGATCGACCGCGACCTCGATCGGGTCGCAGGACAGCAGATCCCGTCCGATGTGGGCGCTCGGTCATCATCGCCCGGCGCCATGAAGGCGGCCGCGCTCAACGTGCGCGTCAACGCGGCGTACATGAAGGACGCCGATGCAGCCCAGGCCTATCTCGGCGAAGTCGACGACATGATCCGTACGTCTGAGTATTCCGCCCAGGTCGTGTACGACTTCGTGAAAGACAACGTGCAGGAAGGTCTTCCTGCGCGCCCGTTCCCGCACTGAAGGGGTTTCGCGCCAACCGGAAGAGGGCCTCGATCAGATATGAGTTCCATGGGACGCCTTCTGTGGGAAGACGTATCGGCTCGCATCGCCGCGCGTGCGCGCGAGGGCGTGGCCGAGTTGCGGTGCGCGGCGTCGTGCCGACGCTCGCGATTCTGCGCATCGGGGAACGCCCCTGATGATCTGGCCTACGAACGCACGGCGGTCAAGCGTGCGGAAGCTCGGCGTCGGGTGCAGCCAGGTCGTCCTTCCGGCCGACGTCGGAACCGATGAGGCGCTGAAGGCCGTGCACGCGGTCAACGCAGCGATCCGATGATCCACGGATGCTGATGTTTCGTCCCATGCCCGCCGGCGTGACGAGAGAGGTCCCGCACCGCGCTCGCTCCCGAAAAAGGATGTCGACGCGGCGGGAGAAGCCTCCGCTTTCCGTGTCCCACGGAATCGGGCGTCGATCGCTGCCTGCACCGCGCAGGCCTGCGTCGAGATGCCTCGATCATTACGAGGTGCCGCTCGACGGTGGATGCGGTCGTCGGGACGAAGCCTGGCGGATCGGGCGGCCCGTGGCGCCTTGATCCTTCCCCGCAATGCGACCGTGACCGTCTCGCCATTCGCATACGCGCGACTTGCTCGCGAAGATGCGCGCGGCCGATGTGGTCGTCTGCGCTACGACGTGAAGGCGTATGGAGCCGGGACGCTTCGCACCCGCCAGATCGTGATCGACGTCGGCATGAACGTCGACGAGGCGGGGCGCTCTGCGGCGATGTCGACTTCGCGGCTCGTCGAACCCATCGTCGATGCCATCACGCCCGTTCCGCGCGGCGTGGAGGCGTCACGACGCAGGTCCCGCTCGATCACGTGGTCCAGGCTGCGCTCTGGGCGACGGCGTAGCTGCGGTTTCTTGGTCTCAAATAGATGACGAATGGCGGGCACGTCCGACGGGGCGCGCCCGGCCGTCTCGTACTCCTGACTATGCGGACAGGTCGTCTCAGATCCATTCCCACTAGGCGGTCGATGGTCGATGAGACGCGCATCGCGCGCTTGAGACGTTTCTTCCGCAACGCCTTCGTCGGCGCTGCATCGGGCCGACCCACTCGTAGCGTCGTCGCGGATCCAGCACGCCGAAGCTCGCGGCGCAGGGGAAGGCGCGGCGATAGGGTTCCGCCGCTCGACGTGGGTCGCCGTCCAGCCCGTGGCGTCGCGGGTACGCCTGCGCGAGCGTGCACGACCGGGCCTTCGATCGAGGATCGAGCGATCGCGCCTGCTGACGAAGCGCGCATCGGCGCCTGCGGCCGCTGCGACGGACCGGAAGCGATTCCATGATCGCATCGACCGTGGTGGCGGTGGGAAAGCGGGATGTCGAGCGTCGCCACGACGCGCCTTCCTTCCGTGCGGACGGTTCCGATGACGCCGGTCAGCGGATCGAAGTGCGCATCGAGCAATCGATGCCGCGGCGGCGCTGTCGGTGGACGCCGCGAGCGCCGATACGAGCTGAAGGAAATCGGCCTCGGCGCCGTCGACGAGTTTCGGCGTCCGCGCGTAGTCGCAGGCGAGCCCGACGTGCTGACGGTGCCTTCAGGCGCTGGATGCGTGTCCGCCTTCCCTGCCGACGATGCGCGCGCAGGGATGCCGTCCACGTTTTCCTCGGTCACGGTCACGCAGTCGGTATCGGGCAGGCTTCCCTCGTGCCTCACCACGAGCGCGGCCATGCTGGGCACGGCATTCAGGGACGATTCGCCGGTCGTGAAGTCGACGATCGCACCGTCCTCGAAGCGCCGGCGAGGCGACTTCGGCGTTGACGCAGCCCTTTCCCCATAGCAGACGGGGAACATGTCGTCAGGCGTGAACGAATGCGGGAGCTCCGTATTTCTCCAGATAGAAGGCGACGTCTCGCATCGCGCCGACCTCTTCGTTCGCACTCCATCGATCATATGCATCGTTAGGGCAGGCGAATGCCGCGGTCGGCGAAGAACTTGCGCAGTACAGGGATATCGCAAGCGCCCTTTGTCGTCGACGACGCCGCGCCTGATGAGAAAGCCGTCGCGCCGCACGAGCGTCCAGGGGTCGACCGTCCAGCCGATGCCTGGCTGCACGACATCCGCATGACAGATCATCGCGAGCGTCTCGGGGCGCTCTCCCGGCAGCACTCGGCGACGCTGACGTTGCCGTCATTATCGGTTGCCTCGAAGCTCCAGGCGGCGGGCCAAATCGACAGCGGCATTCAGACCGTCGTGGGCCTCTTTTTCCGCTCGGATGCTCGGGCGTCGCGGCATCGAAGTCGACGACGCCTCGGAACGGCGATGAGCCGCCCGACCTCTTCGACGATCTCTTCCCAATGGCATCGATGAATGCGTCGGCTTCTTTGCAGGATCGAAACGTCGGGGACGTATGCGGCATGGCGTCGGCCCTCCTGGCTCGTAGGCAGGAACGGATGCGGAACGCCGCCTACGATAGCAGACGGGCATGCCCTCGCCATCTGGTGCTGACTCACGCGTTCAGGTATACTCCGCCACCGCGCCCCGAGTGGCGGAATGGCAGACGCGGCGGTCTCAAAAACCGCTATTCTTCTACAGATGTACGAGTCTTCGAATCTCGTCTCGGCACCATCCGTCCTCAAACGGCATCGTGCCGTTCGCGGCCCCTCGTCGAGGGGTCGTTTCTGTTCAGGGAGCGTTCGCCCGCGCGCTTCCGAAAGGACCTCCATGTCTCGAAGCGTTCCGTCGCACCCTCGCGGATTCTTCCATCGCGCTGCTCGCGGTAGGGCGGCTGGGTCACGGTGCCGCTCGGTCCCGTGCCGTTCACGCCCAGACCATGATGATGGTCTCGTGCTGCTTTCCGCTGCCGTCGCGTGAAGCGCCCATCAGCATATCCCGCACATGTCGCCATCGGTGCGCTCGGCATTCTGTGTTCTCGGGCATGCGCGGCGGCATGGGGGTCGTGCTGGGCACGTCGGGCGGATCTCATCTACGGGTTCGCCTTGGGCGCCCTGCCCGCCGTCGCTGTCCTCCGATTCTGGCCTGAGCTTTCTTCCAGCGGCGTCATATGCGCGGGAAGGCGCGGCGGCCGTCGCGTTCCTCGCCGTTTCATACCTGTGTGATGGGTGCTCATGGTCGTTGCAGACCTGGGTCCCGCCGCTGCGGCGTTCCTTGCCGGCATCGCGCTGTTCATCCTGCCTCGACGCCATCAAGCTTACGATCGGCGTCGCGCTTGCGCATCCGGTGCGCCAGGCGGTTCCAGCGCTGCGCAAAGCAAGGGCTTGAGTTGTGAATCTGCGTACGCATGCACGCCGCGCGTTACGAGGCGGATATCCTCTCTGTGAGTGATTTCGACGAACGCCCGGCGTGCCTGGGCGTTTTCGCCGCTACTATGGCAGCGTCTCAAGGAGGGAAGGCGAACATCATGGGATACGTTCCTCGCATTCGATACGGCGAACGGAGGCTGTCGTCGTCGGCATTGGATCCGTCGATGCGGATGGAGCAGAAGCGGGTCGCATCGTGTTGAAGGAGGCCCCTGCGCGCCCCGCTGCCGGAGAGGCGCGCGCCGCCCATCGCGCGAGAGCAACACCGTGCTCATCCCTGATGATCGATGAGCTGATGGCCGGGGAGAACATCGAGAAGGACGACATCGCCGCCATCGTGCGCGGCCGCGGTCCGCAGCTTCACGGGCGTGCGCATCTGCTGATGGCCGCCGCTAAGGGTATCGCGTCGGGTCTCGAGGTCCCGCTGTTCGGCGTTTCGACGCTTGACGCCGTGGCTTGGGGCGTGGGAATCGGGGTACCGGGAGCTATGATCGTCGCCGCCGACGCGATGCGCAAGGAGGTTTATCCGCGCCTTTCATGATCGATGGCGCAGGCGCGCACCGCCTGACGTCCGACGTCGTGTCTGCGCGCGCGGTGCAGGACTGGATCGACGAGGCCCTCGCCGTCGCGCTTCCCGATGCGACGCCTGCTCGCTCCGACGTGCTCGTCTGCGGCGATGCGCTCGCGAAGTATCGGGGTTCCTTCGCCGAAGCGGGCTTTCCCGTCGCCGACGATGCCCTCTGGGCACCGAGCCCCGAAGGTCTTCAGACGCCCGCCGCATCGGAGGCGACGCGGCGACGCTGCTTCCGGTATACACGCGGCTGTCCGATGCGGAGGAAAACGAACGGGTAAGGCTTTCCGCGCCGGAGGTGCGCAACCTCGCGTCGGGCGTGCAAGCCGAAGGCGCGCTCACGTTCCGTCCCTCGATGCGGCGCATGCGCCTGATGTCGCGTCGCTTGAATCCTGCGTGATGGGCACGGACGCCTGGAGCGAGGCGTCCGTGCTCGATGAGCTTCCGCGCAAGGATCGTACCTGTGGGCCGCGTTCGTAGGGAGCAGCTCGTCGGATATTGCGGCGGTCTTGTCGCGACGGCTCGGGTCCAGGTGCTGAAGATCGCCGCTCGAAGACGATATGCGCCGTCGGGGAACTGCGCGGCACCCGATCGGTTGTGGCGTTGCTCGACGCGCGCGACCTCGGCGCGACCGAGATGACGCTTGAGGTGCGTGCATCGAACGAAGGCGCGCAGCGTCGGCGGGGCGCTCGATTGAGCGCATCGGGGTTCGTCCCGGCTATTATTCCGATCGCGAGGATGCCGTCATCATGACGGGCTGCCTGATGGTCGCACGCGATGTCGCCGGCACTGTCGCTCAAGATCGACGAGATCTCCGCGGGGCATGCGGGCGATCTGAATGGCGACGTCTCGAAATGGATTCGGCTGCGGGCCGCAGCGGCCGTGACCATGCCTATTTCTACCCTCTCATCTGCGCATTCGAAAGCTCATGCGACGAAACGGCCGCATCGATCATCGCAGGAGACGGCACGATCCTTTCGGATGTCGGGCGTCTCAGGTCGATTTCACGCACGGTTCGGCGGGTGGTTCCTGAAAATCGCGAGTCGCAAAGCATATCGAAGCCATCTGCGGTGTCGCGGACGAATGCCTCGAGCGTGCGGCAGTCGCGCCGGGCGTCCGTCTTGCGCGCTGGCGCGATCTGGACGCGATCGTTGTCACCCATGCGCCGGGGCTTGTCGGGCGCTCGTCAAGCGTCTCCCTTCGCTAGGGCCTCGCCTGGGGATCAGAGGTTCCTCTCGTCGCGGTCAACCATCTCGAAGGCCATCTGTACGCTAACAAGATCGCCGATCCCGCGATCGCTCCGCCGATGGTCGTTTCGCTCAGAGCGGCGGGCACACGATGCTCGTGCACGTGAAGGATCATGAACTACGAAACGCTCGGCTCAACGATCGACGATGCGGTGGGGGAAAGGTTCGACAAGGTTTCCAAGGCGCTCGGCCTCGGCATCCGGGCGGCCCTATCATCAGCAGATACAGCGAAAGGCAATCCGCGCGCCATCGATTTTCCCGTGCGCTTATGCATTCGGGCGATCCGCGCTTCAGCCTGTCCGGCCCGAAGACCGCGGTCATCACCTATATCCGACAAGCAGCAGGTGGAGGCGGGCATGCCGCTGGACCATCCCGGACATCGCGGCCAGCTTCCAGCAGGCGAAGGTCGTGATCGTCCAGGTGGCGAAAGCCCGCACAGCGCGTATCGAGACCGGTTCGCGCACGTTTTTGTTTGTGGCGGCGGCGCGTCGCCGCCAATCCCGCCTTGCGTGCGGCCTGCGAGAAGATGTGCGCGAAGAACGGGTCTGGTCGGTCATGCTCTCCGCTGTCGGGCCTGCGGCGACAACGCGCGCCATGATCGCGGAGGTCGCGCTCGACCGCTTCGCGCAGGGCAAGCTCGCCGACTTTCACGCCTCGACGTGAAGGCCCATGCCCGCCTCGATGAGGCGTACACAGGCGCGTCCGCTCATGGTGTCAATCCGATGCCACGGCCACCGCCTCGCACCAGATCTTCCGCCATTTGACCGTAGAAGAGGCAGCCCGCCTCGATCGAGCGGGCCCCTTCGCACCTGGGATGAGATCAGCTACCGAGCTGGGAGAGAGCGTCGTCCACAGCGGCCTTGACGCCGTCGGTGGTGATGGTGGCGCCGGAAACGCCCTCGCGATGTCGGAACCCTGCCTTTTTCGATCTGGGCCTTGTGGTGCTGGGTCCTGATGGCCTCATAGCCGCCGATGCCCTGGGTCTCGTTGTCGTTCTTGATCCGGAAACGGTGATGGTGCCGTCGGAAGCCTTCAAGAGGGTGATGGTGGATCTGCCGCCCTTGCCCCGGCCGGTGCGCCGGTTGCGGTCTGGACCGTCGGCAGTTTCGAGCCACCGCCGCAGGCGGTGGGCGGCGAGACAGCTTCACGACGGCAGCGGATGCAGCAATCTTCGTAATCTTCATCCTAGATCCTTCTTTCGAATCGCCAACAGTAGGATGTGCGCGGCAGCATCGTTGCCAAGGTGCGTTCTGAAAAGGACGAAAATCTCGACAATTATGGATGAAAAAAGGCATCATCCGTAGATAATTACTCTATGTAACCAGGTGAAAAGCTAGGCTCAAGGCCAGACGGTCTTGTCGACGACGTGCGCGACATTGTCGCGGCCGATGAAGACCGCTGTCAGATTTCGCCCCCGACCGGGCATAGTCTATGCCGTATTCGATGCTGAGCGCGCAGAGCGTCGAGAATCCCTCGCAGTCGACGCTGTGGGGCCGACGACCGTCACGCCTTCGACATCGGTTTCGGACGGGCATGCCGGTCTGCGGGGTCAGGATGTGCGCTTAAACCCGCGCCTCCGTCCTTTCTGAACATGCGTCGCGTACAGGCCGCCGTGACCACTGAGCCGTTCGGGTGATGGATACGGCGCCGAGGGATCTGCGAAGCATCGCGCGATCCTTCACGCCGATGCGGGAACGGCGTGCCGTCGGGGCGCCCGCCATGAAC
>BNJV01003061.1_pt1 | contig 111347 bp, 172 predicted proteins | sample 8540591 | NCBI WGS metagenome assembly BNJV01 (sample SAMD00202457, study PRJDB9452) | human saliva metagenome | host: Homo sapiens
CACTCCCGCAACCGTGCTTCAGCGCGAAAGACAAAAACGGTCGCGGCGAGTTACGCGCCGAATGCGGACTCGTTGACCACCGGCATCGGCGTCGATCGTAATCCGATCGGCGCGCGAGCCAGGAAGACGAGTCCTTCCGGACGCGATAGCTCCGCGCATCGAGACGCCGAAAGAGTTGCCCGCTCCGCAGGTTGTAGCAACCGATCGCCGCGCACTGCCGCGCAAAACGTCTCTCCCTTCGAAAAGCGCACCGCTACGAGCCGACAGCACCGCCACGGCCACTTCAGCGGTGAAACCTCGCTGCGACAAGCGCTCGCGCAACCATTCTCGTCCCGCAGCACCGCGCCGCCGCACAGCAGCGAGCGCAATGACCGCACGGTCACCGCCATTTTCCAGCCAACATTCCGCATCGAGGGCCGCAAGTCCCACCTCATAAAACCGAAAGAGCGGCCTGCAAACGCTCGGTCGTTTCGCCCAACGTGGCGACCGAACGTGGGTTCAACGTGTGGAGCATCAGGCAAAACACGGTGACGCACGAAGTTGCGCCGAAACGTGTGTCGGCGTTCGAACCATCGGTCACAAACGCCTGTCCCAACGCATTCAGGAAATCCAAAATCTCCGCTTTGCGCACTTTCAACCACGGTCGCCACACTCTCGTCGGCACGAACGGTGCGCATCGCCGCGAGCCCACGCAATCCCGGAACCGCGCAACAAAGCGCAACAACAGCGTTTCTGCCTGATCTTCGGCACGTGATGGGCCACAAAAATGGGACCATCTAATTCCGAAAACCACGCATAACGCAAGCGTCTCGCCGCCATTTCGAGACTTTCGCCGGCGGTATGCGCCTCATTGAAGGTATCGAAGTGGCGCACCCGCAACGGGATGTCGTGCTGCCGGCAAAAATCCCGCACAAAACGCTCGTCGCGTTCACTCTCCTCTCACGAAGATGAAAATTCACGTGAACGGCCGTAAAGACAACCCAAGCAATCGGAGCGCACACGCCATCGCCACGGAATCGGCTCCCCACTCAGCGCACATATGCAATGGGCGGTTCGCGCTCGTCCCGCGTGCTGCGAGAAAATCACGAACCGCCTGTAACAAAGGGGATTGTTTCCACTGATCTACTTTATGATCTGTCATTGGCATCAATAAAAAGAAGAAAAACACGGGCTTCCGTCCCGCTTTCCGCCCACGATTTGAGCTCGCTCACACTCAATAGGACACTGGCACGTCAGACCGAGAGCGCGCACGCGTTCCGCAATGCCGTCGAGCACCTCCGGCGCGGCCTTGCGCAGCCCCTTAGCCGGCGTATCGCGGTCGATGGTGTAAACATACACCTCTTCGGGCGCAATCAACCGCAACTTTTCCAACCAAGGTTCCACATACTCGTCGCCGGTGTTGTCGACCGACTTTCCGTCGTAACTTCCCGTCATGAAAAGCGACTGTATTTGAACCTTTCCTTCGAAGGCACACAGCCGCCTTTCACCAGTTCGTCCACATCGTACTTCACCTGTGGACGATCGACGTGCGCAATGTAATCGGGCGACACCGTGTCGAGCTTCAAAATGTTGTTGTCCACCCGTCGCAAGGCCGCAAAAACAGCCGGTCGTCGGCTGAAGGTGGCATTGCTCAACACACTGATCTTCGCTTCGGGGAAATAGGTATCACGTAGCGCGATCGTATCCTCGATAATCCCCGCGAAATCAGGGGTGCGTGGTGGGTTCGCCGTTGCCGGCAAAGGTGATCACATCGGGACCGCGTCCGTCGCGCTGCATGCGCTCGAGGGTGGATTCCAGCGCGTGCGCCACTGCAGCTCGGGTGGGGTAAGGCGAACGCGTGCGGTGGTCGCCGTTGAAGCCGCATTCACAATAGATGCAATCAAATGTGCAGTATTTTTCCATCGGCCGGCAGCGGGTTCACGCCCAGCGAAACACCGAGCCGACGACTGTAGTACCGGGCCGAATATCGGCGAGGGAAAGAGTATCGTAGACATGCCTAATACGTACGTCAACCGCCTCTCTCCTTGTGAGCACAAGGAGAAACGACTTTTGTTCTGTGGTTCCATCTCCACACCGGGGAGGCGGAGGTGCTCAATTCATTCAGGGAAGAACATCAGCAGTCGCTGCAGCGATTTCTCGTCTTGCCAGCTCCACCACCGGTCTTCCAGTGAGGGTTTTTGAAGGCCAATTCATGTCGTCGCGCACCTCCTTCTTCACCATCCGCTCTTTGGCCGGCACGATCTTGCCGCGCAACTAGAAATAGTAGGTGCGTTTGAGCGGGAATCCCTTGTTGGCCCGCTGTTCGGTCCCGCTCAGGTCCGGCGAACACATCGGGCAAAGCTCCGCCCGAATCGAGCGAAACGAAAGGCAGGTCGGTGGAACCGGAGGTAAGTTCGCGATAGCGATCCGTATCGATCGTGGTGACACAGAGCAACTTGTTGACGCCCTGCGCGGCCACCACGCGTCCCATCGTCGCCCCCTCCACGCGCTCGTAGCGAATCGAGTCGTCGAACACCGCGCCGAGCACACTGGCATTGGCCACCTTGCGCACTTTGCCGTCGGCCGGATCAATGAAACACAGCGCCCCGTCGCGATAGAGCACGTGGCTTTCGCCGTGACAAAGCGCCCAAAGGTTTGCAACACCTTGGCTTGGCGGAAGGTGGGAAACACCAACTGGCGATCGGTGCGCAAATCCTCTTGTGCCTGCTGCCCGAACGCCGGCAGCATCGACACCAGGACGAGGGAAAAATGAGAATAGGACTTTCATAACTTTCGGTATAATGGAGCGTTGATATTTCGCCGAGCCGGTGCGCCCACTGTGTCCTCCTTGCGTTGGTTGCAGCTCGGCCGATCGAATGCAGCCCGCGCCCGACGGTCGAGTTCGGGCAGAGGCGTCGAGCGGGCCGCGCCGCCTATTTTCAGGGTCACTTCGTTGTAGCAGCAACGACACAACAGCTCGTAGGGTTTGTTGTTCGCCGAGCATCACTTGTTTTTCTCCGCCACGAGCCGATGGCTGAACTGCGCCAACCGCCCGCAACGCACACACACGGCGTGCACTTTGGTCACGTCTTCGGCCACGGCACACAAAGCCGGCATCGGCCCGAAGGGTTCGCCTCGGAAGTCCATGTCAGCCCGGCCACGATGACGCGCTTGCCGTCGTCGGCCAACCAGCGCACACGTCCACCAATTGTTCGTCGAAGATTGCGCTTCGTCGATGCCCACCACATCGGCATGCACCGACCCCGTGAGGATCTCGGCGGCCGTGGCCACCGGTTGCGAATCGAGCGTACGCGCATCGTGCGACACGACCTCCTCTTCGCTGTAGCGTGTATCAATGGAAGGTTTGAAAATCACCCGCTTCCTGACGCGCGATGCGCGCACGCTGATTCGGCGAATCAGTTCTTCGGTTTTACCGGAGAAAGCGTACCGCCACATATCGTTTCAATACGGCCTTCGCGAGGGAAATGTTCATTGTAGGGCGCTGACGGAAAAAGACGATTAGAGAATCCTCGACTCGACAGGACGACAGCCCAGCGAAGTCAAAGCAAAAGTACTGTTTTTTTTTGGTCGAACCAAGCAAAACGGCTAACTTCGCTCGAACATGAAATCAACTTCTTCGCCCCGTCCGCTGCGCGCCTGGTGGTTGGCCGCACGCCCCAAAACGTTGTCCGGTGCCCTGGTGCCGGTGGTCACCAACGCCGCCTTGGCGCTCGCCGCCGCACGCTCCGGCCACGTCGCCGCTCTCCAGCCGCACGCAGCCGTTGCCGGTGGGCTCTGCGCGCTCTTCGCCGCGCTGATGCAAATCGCCTCCAACTTCATCAACGACCTCATCGACTACCGCCGCGGCGCCGGCGGCAACGACCGTCTCGGACCGGAACGCGCCTGCGCACAGGGGTTGGATCACTCCCGCGCGCCGTGACCCGCGGCATCGTCGGCATCCTCGTGCTGGCGGCGCTCACCGGTCTGGCCCTCGCCACCCTGCTTTTGTGCAGCTCCCCATCCCGCCACTGACACTGCTCGCCGGCCTTGTGCTGACGGGCGCCACCTGCGTAGCGGGCGCCTTCCTACACCACCCACTTGGAGTCGCCTCGCGCTGGGCGACGTCCTGAGTCTTCGTGTTCTTCGGCATCGTCCCGGTGGTCGGCACCTTCTTCGCCCTCACCGGCCGTTTCACCGCCACGGCCTTCCTGCTCGGCGTCGGTGTCGGCGCCGTGGTCGACACCCCTGCTCGTGGTGAACAACCTGCGCGACATCGACAACGACCGCCGAGTCGGGAAACGCACGCTGATTGTGCTCATCGAGCGACCGGCGGCCATCGGCTCTATCTGCTGCTCGGTCTGCTCGCCGTGGCCTGCACCTTCGCCACGGTCGTGCTCAACAATTCCGAAGGCCTCTTCGGCGGCCTGCGCGTGGGTGCGCTCCTACTTCATCGGCCATTTTTCCTCGTGCTCCACGGCAAGAGCAGTCGCTTCATTTTCGAAAGTCTGCCGTCCGGCCGCGAAATGAACGAAATGCTGGGCATCACCTCGCGCAACGTGCTGCTTCGCCCCTGATCACCGTCGTCGCCCTCCTGTGGATCGGGTGAATCGCGGAGCCCCCGCCGCCGCGGCAACGTAGAGAGGCCGGTGCCCTCACAATCGCCCCCACAACGCAACGCACCGAACAAGAGGGAAAACGCACACCGTGATGCCCACTCGACAGCGTCTCCTGGCAACGCGAATGCTTTGCGCAAAACACGGGAACAAACGCGCACAAACGGGCGACTTTTCCTCTCCCCTCCCCACTTCGCGCGACGATCGGTCGGAAACAAGCACCTTCACACAGTCCGCTTTACGCGCGCGTACGTACGTGCGCCTCAGCTGGTTTTCTTTTTTCGCCTTCACCTCTTCACCCGCCCTCCACAAATCACTCTCAATCAGCGCACTACGGGTGAAGAGTTTATCATTTTCTCCTTCACACCGATCTTCTCCGAGCGACAGAATCATAAATAACATCAAGCAATCGTTATTTCAGCAAAGCAAAACGCGCCAACTGCCGTTTCTCCTCCGTTCCATCGGCGGTGAAGGAAAAAAGCCAAAAGCCTTCACACCTAACAAGCTATTGCACAAAGATTTATCGACACCCCGTGAAGGAGTGAGGGAAAAACGAAAAACCGACGACGCGCACGCGCGAGAGAGGACGTTTTCTTCACACGGCGTGCGTAGCGAAATTTAACCTCTATGCCGATTCAAGAACACGGACACCGGCATAGAAAAAGTTTATGGTTCATCCGACATTTGGGTGACGCGGGTCTAAAAAGAAGAAAAACGCCGAACAAATTGTATGATTTGAATTTGCACAAACAAATATGCAGCTATAAACAGCAGTTTTCTATATCATGCTTGGGGTTTGTATCACCACAAGTGTCTACGAGGGGAATACAAAGGTAATTCAATCATCTTACATATCGAAAGTAAACGAACTCCGAAATACTGTCCCCAATGCGGTCGTGTACCCCATTTGGTGAAGAATGGTTTTTCGCACTCGCGATTTTTATCAGCCTTCCGATCGGAGGCAAAAAGGTAATTCTGCGTATGAAAGTCCACCGCTACAAGTGTAAGCGTGCGGATTGTGACTATGATTGTCAGGAGCGGATATCCTTTGCCCCGGGCAGTCACAGTTACGCTCGTCGCTTTGCCAGGTATGTGGTCGATCTATTAAAGGGATGAAACTCAAAGACACAGCCCATCTTTTGGGCGTATCGTGGGACACGATCAAAGAGATTCACACTCATCATCTTGAGTGTCGCTATGCTCCGCCCTCTCTTGAGGGAGTGGACAGCATCGGCATGAGACGAGTTTGCCGTCCGAAAAAGGGCGTGTGTACAAGACCATTGTCGTTGACCTCAAGAGTGGTCGGATTCTCCACGTATGGGGCAGGGCAAGGCTGCGATGCTTTGGCCGGATTTTGGAAAAAGGGTCAGACGAAAGCTCGACATCAAGTATATCACCACCGATCTCTCGGCGCTTTCATCTCCTCTGTGCCCGAAAACTGCCCGAACGCCGTGCATGCTTCGACCATTTCGTGTGGTCAAACTGATGAATGAGAAGTTGGACGAGATACGCAGTGCGCACTATAACGTGGAAAAAGGACATCAACAAGCGCAAAGTCTTGAAGGGGACGCGCTACCTGCTGCTGCGCAATGGAGCGGATATCTTCGATAAGGAGTACACAACAAGGCTTGACAATGCCTTGGATATGAACAAACCTATTTCACAAGCCTACTACCTCAAAAAGAGCAACTCAATTCAAATTCTAGTTGTTGAAACTAAGTGAGGAGCTATTAATTAGTTCCTCGCTTGGTTTCACTACTGATAAACCTCAATCTCTTCTTTTTATAATTAAGAATAAATCTTGTGCCCTGTAGAAAATCTGCATTTAAAGTGCCGATATTCTCATCTGTTACAACTAACTTTGTTTTGTATTTAATGCCAAACATCGACCTCATCATCGAGGAAGCCAGTTTCCTGCAAAGATAAAGCCTTAGAGCATGAAGCCCCTTTCGATTAGTTTGTATTCTGTTGGAATAAATCCAATCTGAGTAGAGACCTCATTAAAGCGAGATCCTAGATCAAAAAGATAAAAGTCCTTTTTTCTTGTCTATTATAGCAGAAATGAGGATTGCATCAAGAAATGGAGAGTCTTTTTTATTGTAATTCTTCCAAGGAATATATATAGGCTTCGAGTTTGTAGAAGTGGCTTGTGGACTTAGCATAAAGTTCTTCAAATCAAACTCCCATAACTCTTGCTTTAGAACATTTTGCTCCTATAATGAATTTAGGAGCATACTCTTTAAATTTCCCTCGAAAATCAAGAATGAAACAATATAGTTTTTCATAGCTTTTTGACCCGAAAGTTGAAGTGAGGATAAGGTCATGTATCTAACTTTATTTTGCAGACCGGTGCTATATACTTCTTTCTCGTTATCTATGATTATACCACATGAGTCAACTGCAAAAGTTGAATCTATAGCGCAATCAAGTGAATCCGGTATCTATTATTGCGTTCACCGGAATGTCCCTACCTTCATAAGAGAAAGAAGAACCTACAGAAATCCAATGCCCTTTCATTGTAATGGGAACTTGTGCTGCTACATAGCGCTGAGATGATGAGTGTCGAAAGCAGAGATATGGAACGACTAATCATTGTATAATAGTTGTTGGGAAAAAGAATTCAGTGTAAAGATAGATGTTTCTTATCAAATACAGAAAATATAGAGTGTTTTTCTGCTTCATTATAAAATGATATAATGAATAACTTTGCCAATTCAAAGTGGTGCTTTCTTTTGTAATCGTCAATAGTGACACATAACACTAGCCCCAACGCAGTATGACTAATAATCATATGCGCTTGCTTGCAGACAAGAACTCTATGTCATTATGGAGGTAATACCTCTACTTCTATCTGGAATTGGCTTAAAAAGCATTTTACTCTCTACGTAGAGAATGATCCTCAAATCGGTCCTAACGGAGGGCTTAAAGGCTCTTTTAGAATCTGAGAATTCTTTCTCAAGCACACAAGGCGAGATGCAGTTAAACTGTATCTCGCCTTTGCGTCATATCTTTTTATTCGCCTTTAATCTAAAATGAATATACATTTGTTCTTGTAGTCTAGAACAATAGACTTGCCCCATAGGAATTGTGCATTGAGATAACCTTGTTTCTCGGGAGAAATAAATACGATACTGATTTTCAGGTGGTTGCGTAAATATCGAGCGGTTTTACGCACACTTTCTCGTTTGTCGGCGTGCTTATCGATGAATTATGTAGGAAGTGAATGCTTAGCTGGTGGGCTGTGTCTAAGTGTGGTCGGTTTTGCTCGCCTTATATATGAGGTGAGCAAATAGTGCAAGCCAAGGTTGCAAGCTGGCGGAAAGGTTGCAAGCTAACAATGCAAGTCAAAGGTAAGGGGCGGGGCAATGATGCTCCGCCACTTTCTTATAGTTTTGCTTTGATTCCGCGTGATGCCATGTAACGATCGCGGAGGGGAATGGCTAATACCTCGCAGACGATGGCGGTGGACAAACCAATTTTGCCGTTTCGTGCGTCTTCACACGCTTTGGCGGTGACTTCGTTATAGGGGACGGAGCGTAGGAGAGTATCGTGATGTTCATACTGTACTCTATACGGACGCGTAAATACACTTTTGCCCCCGTGACCAATTTGCAAATTCCGCGTTTTCCATTCTCCACGATGTGTGCTTGTTCGGCCGCGGGTAGTGGCGCAGATAGATTCGTGTCGTCGTGCTTCGGAAGATCGCCGTCGTAATAATCGCCCTCTTCCGGCAAACGATCTTCGGTTAACTCTGCAGCAAGAAGGCGACAATACCAAACTCTCTTCTCCGTCGGGAGTTACGCGAAAGTACTCGCCCGGAATTTCGAGATTGGTGAATATGGCTCTTAAATCAACACATCGAGGTATTCAGTGAGTCTGCCGTGGCTAATTCTTATAGCCGTGCGAGTCGTACTCATCGGGAATAGAACTCAACAAACACAAGTAGAGACTTTCCACTGCGTCTGTTGCGGTGAAAAGGAATAGGCTCATCGTAAAAGACAGTACCTGTTTTTGGATTGATTGTTCTCATTATCATATAGTATTATGGCCTCCGCATATGTCATGGGCCGTTGTTCGCCACCACGAGTAATGTTTCTTATTATGTCCAGTCTGTGCCACAACCCCGTCTTTGGGGCGTATTGTCACACGGGCTATGACGGTATTTTTGTTCTTGAATGGCGGCTTTTTACGTAGTTCTTCAGCTTCTTCCTTAGCGGAAAAACAGAGACAGCTCTCGCTTGGCATTCGTCAACCCTTGACCCTTGTGGGATATAGCTTGCGGTGGGAGAAGAAATCAGACTCTCGCGCCGGATCACCTGTGACGAGTCTATAAAAGTTTTCTCCGTCGCATTGATAGGCTTCCTCGGGTGGGCAGCTTTCAGGGAGATCTTCGCTCCATTCGTAGTTGTAGTTCATTGTTCGTTTCTATGGCATAACGAATCGAAGCACCAATTGCTCCGAGATCTTTCTTTGTTGTCGAGGTTTCTCTTCTACTCGTTTGATGTCTGTTTTGGGTTCGTCTTGTACTTGGTGACTGAGCAGGCACAGATCCCGCGCCCATTGCGGCGAGTATCGTAACGGCCAGCATCAATTCGTAGTTCGTGTCGTCAGGGGTGCTATGGTGTATTTTGTGAGGTGCCGTTTCCGCTCTTTCCTTCCTATTCTAATCATCGAGGAGAGAAGTGCGTCAAAGAGTGTTTGCGGCCGGTAGCGTCTTCGACACTCGAGCGATTACTCGTAATCCTCCACGAAAAGAGTTTCTTCGTGACTTGGCCTCCTTGAAGTCTTTATCGATGAAATGGTATGTACTAAGGTCTGATGTAGAGAGTCTGCCATAAGGCATCCGTATCGATGAATTCTTCTTTGTCTCCGTTCTTCTTATGTTCAAGGGTTGCTTTTGAGGATGTACAAGAAAAATATCGCTGTTAGAATTGAATTCTTCCATTAGTCTTCCTCCGTTAGTTCGCGTTCACGGGATATCGTTCTCAAGCTATCTCGAGATGTGCGAGAATCGGCTCGCGCTCAACTGTTCATCGTAGACATCTTCGTATCCGAAGACACTGTCAATTCTTGGAACTTCCGGCAAATGATTCTTTCGTAGTAGTTCATTCGCGCGGACAAGCGGTGGGCGATTGTCTTTCTGTTTGCAGCCCTATGAGAGTGCAGGATAGAAGAAGGAAAGATGCGAGAATGGGAAATATAATTTTATTTCGTGGTTCAAGAGATAGAGTGAGTTCTTATTTACGTCGTTTGCGGCCGGTCGTGTAGGGTCTGCTGTGTAGTATTTTTCGATTACTCTTTTTGCGTCGCGAGCAAGGTGTCTCCATACGCTCCAAGTCGAGACGCACCACTTTATCGATTTCGTTGTTTTGTTTCCTTTTGGGCGTCCTTTTGCTTGATGAGTGTGGCGTTTGAGTTCTGCCGTTCGTCTTAGTCGTTCCCGTTCTTCTGGGGAGTCGTAAGATAGAAGTATGCGACTAGGATATTATGAAAAGCCCCTGCTAAGATAAGGATTATAATTTTGTGCTGTATTCATTGTTATGCCATTCTTTTTATTGATACAGAACCCAGCAACGCACGAAGATTTTGTGGATGAGATCTGCTTGTATCTTCTATATCGGCGTAGCGTGTTTTTGTCAGGGTTGTCGGAGATGCAAGTAATAATCGCGTCTTCAGAATATCCGCTCGCGACGAGTCGCTTTACCATTCGCTGAGGTCTCGGTGACAACGAGATATATCTCCATTGATGATTGTCTGCACCTCTTGGGGATGAGACGGCGACGATGTCTCCGCTCTGTGCTGTGTTGAGCATCGAGGTCTCCGGTGACGTAAACCCAAAGCATCCTTCAAAGCCCGGCACGTTGATGAATTTGTAAGAGCGTTTATCTCGTTGTTTTTCGAAGAAGCCATCACCGGCCGACGCGTCAAGTTCAGTAGTACCATTTCACGGCGTTCTTTTCGTTGAGTTCCGTTCGTGCCGGTAGGTCGACGGTGGCAGAGTATTTGCCTGTGGAGAGACATCTTTGAGCATTTCCACCTTCGCCGGTCAAGAGCCACTCAGCACTAATTGTGTCATTAAAGGCTGCTCGAATCGTTTCAAAAATGATTCCGTGAGCACACCTTCCGTGCCGCTCAGAGCCTTTGCCATTTCATTCGGGCGTGTCAGCGCCAATTCGGTCGGCAACGTCTTGCTGCTTTTCGATTATCTTCTTGAATTTCAGATAGTCGTAGGCTTGATTCAGTCTTGTTTTTGGCACCAGTATCCATAGCGTGAGATGTTAAAAACACAACGAAGAGCACGTTTTGTGCTCAAAGTATGTATTCGAAAGCACACAATGTGCTATCTTTGCACTCGTCAATCAAACGTAAGCTACAAGCGCAAGCGGCGCAACTTGTTGAAAAACAACGACGAAACGCCGCAAAAGAATACGCAAATATCTGTATTTCCGCGATAGCAGCAAAGCGAAAGCCGCGGAAAAACAAGCATTCAAAAGAAAGAAACAATGACAACCGCACTCGACTTCATCATCAAGCAAGCGATCCGCCGCAAGTCAGAAGCAATGGCATCTCGTTAACAACGTCGATGAGGATGAGCTTTCCGAGGAGAGCTGCTCTATCTCTGGCAAAGACTGACCGTAGCCTCAGAAGCCCGGTATCCGCGTCTGGAAGAAGGTAAATGACAAGGCCGCAGTTCTTGAAGCGCTCGAATGCATTGAGAGATTATACCGCCTACGCAAAACAAGATGATGTCATTGCACGGCAAAGGAGAGGCAAAGGCGGCAAACGCTTCACTTCGAATATAGCGAAGGTTGGGTCTAATTAACGGTACGCGAGCATAAGCTCCAAGCCGCGAAAAAGCAAATAACAAAACAAGACAATGGAAGAATTGATTTTTAGAAAGACTGGAAGAAAAAGTATCGACGCACTCTTCGTCGCGGTAGCAGAAGACTTTCGGAAGGTGATGGATGAGATCCACCTCGACAAGGGAGAAAAAGAGCAGTTCGCAATCAAAGTGTTCGACAGCGCAGGGCGATTCGCGAACGGAGAAATCTTCATCACTCGGGAAGATGGGGAAAAGAGCAACACAGTGGTCTTCTACAACAGGAAAATCGACGAATGCAGCTGGTTTGTCCAGAATCTGCTCGTGTCGAATACACCGCGATCGTTGAAAGACGGCGAGATTCGACGCTGCGCAGAGCTCCTAACCCAACGAACGAATGCTTTGTTTAAGAAGATCACGGAGTTATCGATAGTTTTAGAGAGGTGAATCTCCGAATATTTCTTCAATCGGCATTCAACCGACGCGTAGTTATCCCCGTGTCGCTTCATCTCCGCAGCGCTATCAAAAATGAAGAATTACGATGCCGCAGAGCGCCATCTCCATCTCATAGCTCCCGGTTTGGTATTCTTCGAACACCTTTTCGCCGACGAAGAAACGGAAAGAACCGCGAAGAAGTGATCACGTCGCAAGACACACCTCAGCACAAACCCACACAAGCGATGAAAAGTTCGTTTTACACCCCGCCCGCTGGGCTTTCGCTCTGCTCGTGGCGATTTCGATATTCGAGGCGGTTTTTCTCCTCTTCTGCTACGTGCCCGGCAGCTTTTGGGCTTCGGTTCTCCTCAAAACTAACGGGCGTTTTTAGCCTTTATCTGGGGATTTTTCCTCGGAAAAGGGCGGAGTAAGATACGGAATGTTCCCCCACTGCGGTGCTGCGCCTCTTGGCCTTCCTGAAGTGCAACGCGAACACCGAGGACGAATAACACACACGGCGCGCCGCCCATCATTTCATTGTTGGGTAATGGGTAGTTCCACCGGGCGGCGCGCCCCTTTACACCTAAAACAATTCGAAGATACGAATACAATACAACTGAACGCCACGCTCGAGATTGAGGACATCGTCAACAGCGTGGAAGAGAACAAAGAAATCGACTTCCTCGAGGGAGCTGCTCGGCGCTTTTGACGACGCGAACGTGGAGGAAGCCTTTCGAATCTACATCGACAAACAGATAGCGAGAGGAATGGCTGCCCCGTGTATGTGAATCCCTCGAAGCTATAACCCACAGCGCCGCCGATGCTTCACGTCGTGAAGAGTTGGGAGGATCATTCGGCGGTGCGCACACCGACATCTTCAAGTGTTTTCCATATATCACACCCCGCGCCACGTCGCGACGACGTTGCAAGGGGACACGGCGAGCCAAGGAAGAGGGCATCATCAATTTAGTGCAAGGACGTTCCTTCGCCGCGGGGTTCGACTCCTCGCCTCGCCACAACAACCGTTCATTAGATTATAATTGATTTCCCGCGCCACGCTGTGACAACGCACGCGGACACGGCACGAAAGGTTCTTGACGAGGTTTTTATCCTGAATCCTCGTCGCGGGGTTCGATTCCCCGACGTGCCACAAAGTGTTTTTCTATTCCATACTATCCCGGCTGTTGCCCGCTCGTGAGAGTAGACACAGCCACACGGCCACGGAGAGTGTAAAGCGTTGCATTTTCACACGGAAAGGGAGAGCGGCACATCTTGTAAATAGGTAGCAACTCGTTCAATTCTCACTCTCCCTCGGCGGTTCGACTCGCCCGTGGTCACAATAATTTCAACGTATGAAAGGAAAAGAAGAAGAGCCCGCATCACGGCGTATCTCCGTGAACCGACCGATCTGCGACGCGTGGAAAAGGTCAGCCGCCAGATGGTACGCGACATCAAGACGGGCGAAAAAGAGTGATTCATTCTCCCCGACATTCGCGCAGTGGAAAGCGCTCGCGCCGCCATCACATTTATAACTCGCTACCAGGGCGAGCGCCTCGTTTACCAAACGGACGGCGTGAACCGCTGGGTGACCATCGCCCGCCCCGACGAGTCGTTCGACCAACAAGCTCCCTAACACACACAACAATGGAACAAGCGATCATCATTTCAGCCGCTGATCTGCAAGCGCTCATCAAGAACGCCGTGAATGAAGCCCTCGAGCAGCACGAACAGCGCAAGACCGCCGAATCCTCGGAGAAGGTCTTCGGGCTACGAGGTATCGCAAATTTGTTCGGGTGCTCCATCGTAACGGCTCTCAAATACAAAAACACATTTCTCGCCCCCGCCGTTCGGCAGATCGGCCGAAAGAGTGTCACCGATACTGCCAAGGCGCAGCAGCTTTTTGCCCAACACGCCGAGAAGGAAACCCGAGAACTCAGAAGCATTGTATGATCTGCCCACTAATCGACACCAAGGGAGATGCCTCACCCACGCTCTGATCGTGAAACCGGCACCGCGTTTCGAGGAGCGAAAAGAATTCATCTTCAAATTCTCCCGCAACCCGCACGTCTGGTTCATCCGTTCTCACATTCGGAAAGCCAACGGAACGGCACGACTCTACTTCCGAGTTGAGAAGTCCGCCGAGGGTGCGGAGATGCTCCTAAGATATCCCGAGACGCACGATCCGCGTTCGCCCGCGCTATCGTCGAGCTGCTGCCCATCGCCCCGGGCGCTCTTCACGAATACGAACTCTAATCACCCCCGCACCGCTATGTATTTCCAATATGAGAACGAATACCTCGTAAAGAGTAGCATCCACGACGGCACCTCCGACGAACTTGCCGACATTATCGAGATGCTCGAAGACGACATTTACGACGTACTGCACACAAGCCCCGAGGAACTCGACAGCGAACGGTTCCAGCTCTGGGGCGAAACGGAGACGAAGAAGAAGCCATCGAAGAAGGGACGCTCCTTGCCGGCCGTGAAGAGGCGATGAAGCTGTATCGCTATTTGGTCGATCTGCACGAAAGAGCCACAGAAGCACTGATCGCACGGGAAGCATTTGAGGAAGAGAGCCGTTGTCTTCGCGCCGAGCAAGTGAACGACTACTCCGACCGCAACTGCCCACAACCCATATACTACATATAAATGACAAACGGCGAATTTTTCCGCCCTCCTCGCCCACCTCGCGAACTTCAACGCACTGCTTTTTCCGCATCGCGATACGCGAACGCAAAAAGATCACCAAGACGTGATGCGAGAGTTTGAAGCCCTAGCGACATCAGAAACTAAAAACATCACCCATAAAAATAATAGATATGTCACTTATCAAACTACAAAATCTTACCCTCAGTAACTTCAAGGGTATAGAATCTTTGTCTGTTGACTTTGGTTCTCACACGGTCATCTCCGGAAGGAACGGCACTGGTAAGACTTCGATTTTCGATGCGTTTACTGCTGGCTGCTCTTTGAAAAAGATCCGACGGGAACAACAAGTTTGATTTGAAAACCGTTGGACGCTAACGGGGACGAAGTCAAACACAAGGACGTACAAGTAAAAGCGAGCATCGACGTCGACGGACATACGGTTCTGTTGGAAAGAACATACAAAGAGAAGTGGAAAAAGGCACGTGGCGCTGTTGAGCCAACTCTTGCCGGTCACACCGAAGAGTTTCGCATGAACGAACAGCCATTGACTGCAAGCGCTTGGAAGAAAGCAATCGATGAGCTTTGCCCGGAATCCATTTTCCGTTCGATTACTGCCCCCGGACACTTCGCCGAGCAGAAATGGGAAGAGCAACGGAAACTTCTTTTCTCGATTGTAGACCTCTCACCGAGGATGTCAGAGAAGAACTCAACACCATTGCACCGGCAAACGGTGCGAGCAGGTCTTCGAAGCATTCAAAGATGAAAACCTTTGATGCAGCGCGCTCTTCAATTCTCGCGAAAAAGAAAGCATTGAAAGCGCCCATCGACAGCATACCGACGCGTATTGACGAACTGAAACGCTCGACCCCCGAAATCGACAAGGACGAAAAAGAGGTTCGTGCCAGCATGTTGGATAGGAGACGAATCGGAGCAGGGGAAACTCTTGCGAGGGCTGGGCAGCAGTCCCGAATCGGAAGAACGTAGACGCCTTTCCGCAAAAATTGAAACGCTTCTCGCACAAATCAGAGCGCAGGTCACAACGGAGTACAATCAAACAGCGACGGAAAGAGCGGCGGCTGTTGGCAAACTAAATGTGAGTTCTCCAAAAATAGAGCCTATTGCCAAGCTAGTGGCAGAGATAGAAGCTCAAAATCGAAAGTTCTTCCAAAGAACGAGAAAGACTGATAGAAGAGTGGAGATCGATTAAGGCCGAAACTTTTAATGCGACGAGCCGAGGACTTTGAGATGCCCGTGTTGCGACAGACCGTTTGAACCACACCAAATTGAAGCAAAGCGTGTGGAACTACTGGAGAAGTTCAACATCGACAAAGCCAAGCGTTTGGAAGAAAACCAAAAAGAAGGGGAAAGATTTGAAGGGACGACGCGAAGATTTGGAGCGTCGCCTTGAAGAATCCCGCAAGGCAAAAGAGCGAATGATTGAAATCAATGCCGAACTTTTTGTCTCTGAGAACAAAAGAGCGAACGGACACGCCGTTGGAAGACGCTATAGCAAAAGGCTGTCGACAGGGAACGCTGAAATCTCTGAACTCCGTCTCCTCATTGAAGCGCTTCCCGACACGGAACAACCGGAGGACAACGAAAGTGTCAACCGACGATTGGAGGAACTGCGTAGTGAACAGAAAGAGTTGCTCGAATCGCTCTCCGTCTTTGAACGCGTAGAAAAACGAATCAGCGCATCAAAGAGTTGCGTTCCGAGTTATCGGATCTTTCACAGCAATACGCAGAAATCGAGCGTAAGGAGGATATGCTGACACAGTATATGCGCGCATACGCCACTGCCGCCGAACGAAAGATCAACGAGAAGTTCCGCATTGTCAAGTTCCGCCTTTTTCGACTATCTGATTGACGGAACGCCCAAAGAAACGTGCAAAGGCTATGGTTAATGGCGTCGCCTACAACTCAACGCTTAACAGCGCAGCGCGAATCAACGCAGGATTAGACATCATTCGCACCCTATGCGAACACTACGAAGTGCAAAGCCCCGGTCTTCGTTGACAACGCAGAAAGTGTGAACAATCTTTTTGAGCATTCCCTCACAAACAATAGAGATGAGAGTAACGGAAGATTTCACTGTCACTCTACAAGACGACAACACCAAGCAATAACCAATAAAACCAGAAACAATGGCAACCCAAGTCGCAGTATTACGCACGATGCTTGAAGCAGACAGCGTGCAGAAACAATTTTACAACGCACTCAAAGAAAACAAAGATGCGTTCACGGCATCGATCATCGATGTGTACACAGGAGACCAAGCCTTACAAACTTGTGAACCACGTTTGGTGATACAAGAAGCACTCAAAGCAGCAGTTCTCAAATTGCCCATCAACAAGGCGCTGGGATTCTCCTATATCGTTGTTTATAACAACAACAAACGAGACAGCAACGGGCAATGGGTAAAGATCCCCACTCCAACTTTTGTTGTAGGCTACAAAGGCTACATTCAAATGGCGATGCGCACGGGGCAATACCGAACAATCAACGCGGACGTGGTCTATGAAGGCGAACTCCGAGGGGTAAATAAACTAACCGGAGAAATCAAGTTCGACGGCGAAAAGACGTCTGAACGAGTGATCGGCTACTTCGCCCACTTTGAACTTCTCAATGGTTTCAGCAAAACACTCTACGTGAGTGTCGATGAAGTGGCCGCCTACGCCAAACGTTTTTCGCCTTCCGTACGTCGCGATACAACGGTTGAACAGCTTATCGGAAAAGCACAAGAGACTTCTACCGGGAAAGGAACGGGATGGGAAGGAAATTTTGAAACCGTGGCATTGAAAACCGTTATTCGACGTCTCCTTTCAAAAATACGGTTATCTATCAATCGAGATGCAGGACGCGATGATCAACGAATCTTCGGTGGAATCGTCTGCACAAGCTACTCGAGAAGCGATGGTTACTTCACCCGATACGGCGATTGATCTTGACGCAGACAGCTACGTAGAAGTAAAAGATGAACCGCACAACAGTTCTTCTCCAACTGCCACTACGGGAGTAGATGAGAACGAAACCCCCGATTACTAATTTATTCGGCAATGAAACTGCAAGTTTTAGGATCGTCCTCAAAGGAAACTGTTATCTACTCACCGCGAACGATGGCAGCACCTTGATTATTGAGGGCCGGTATCGCGTTTCTCGAAATCAAACGAGCTTTAGCCTTCAATCTTTCACGGATTGTCGGATGCGTGGTGAGCCATCGGCACGGAGATCACGCAAAAGGGCTGGCAGACATGGCACGCGCCGGAGTAACTGTGCATTGCTCATCGGACGTGATCAATTCTCAAGACTTGATGATGCAGCCACTCTTGGTTGAAACAACCCGTCGACAATGGATGCTCGTAGGAGGAGAGTTTGAGGTGCTCACGATTGGAAGCATTTCACGATGTGCCTTGCGAGTCTTTTTGCAATTCGTCATCCAGAAATGGAAAACTTCTCTTTCTCACTGACAGTGTTTCCTTCCCATATAAAATCCAAGGTCTCGATCACGTACTCATCGAAGCGAACTACTCCGACAATGTTCTTGAAGAAAACATCCTCACGGGCAAAGTTCCGTCTTCTATGCGATCCGTCTTCTAACGTCGCACACGGAAATCGCCACAACAATTCGCACCATACTCAAAACAGGATTTGTCGAAGGTAAAAGAGATTGTACTATTGCACCTATCTGACAATAATTCCTCTCCCCAAGAGTTTAAGCGCCTCGTGGAATCTAAGACAGGAATAGCAACATACATCGCACAGCCCAGATTGGAAATTACGCTTGAGGCATAGTATAAATTCCCCAATGTTCAGATACACCCTCGAGATTAACTCAATACAACCGTCGCGACGAACAAAATTTTTGTTCCGCTGCGGCTCTTTTCTCGAAACATCGCCCGTCGGAGAGTACGTTTGCACAGTGCAACGAAAGCAGCGCCGAAGGACTACACCGCAAAACAAATATCTCTGGGGCGTTGTTTACCCGATGCTTTAACGGGTTTGCAGCAGGCGGGATGGGAGTTCACGAACTGCGAACAAGTTCATCAATTTTTTTCAAACAGCACGTGGCCGGCGAACACATCATCAACTACAAAACGGGCGAAGTCGTGACACTCCCTCAACTCGACGGCCGCGATGACGACGCAAGAATTTGAAACCTATGTCGATCGCCTGCGCCGCTACGCTGAACAATATCTCAACATCGAAAATCCCCTGAACCACAAAACGAAACACTACAATGAAATACTACGAATGTAAGACCAATGTAGAAAAAGGTCAATGACGAAGGCCAGAAGGTCGGAAATCGTTTTTCCTACCTCGTTCAGGCCGACAGCTGCACACGCGCCGAGCAGTTGGTGAAAGCCGAATATGAGAATGCCGCCGCATTGGTGGTCGTTACGGACGTAGTCGGCCGAAAGTTCAACGAACTGATCACCGACAAGTGCGACGCCCCCGAATTGAAGTATTACAGAAATCGTCTACACGATCACCACGCTGGATGATCGCCGAGGTTTCGAATTCGACAAGAAAGAAGCCGCGCTCGTGGCCGCCGAAAAAGCTGACCGACGCAACGGCCTTACTCTTTGAAAAGTTCGACAAGTCAATGCACAAGCCCGTACTCCTTTCGGTCGTTGAAACGCCGATTGTCGAGTTCATCAAAGACACAAACGAAGAAACGCCCGCCGCTTAATGCAAGATCCCGAACACCGACTCCAATGCGCCTGCGTCCGCTGGTTCAGATACCAATACCCGCAACTCTCCTCGCTCCTCTTTTGCTGTTCCGAACGGCGGACGAAGAGACCCAGTGACGGGAGCACGTCTGAAAGCCGAGGGCGTGGTCGCAGGAGTCTCGGATCTCATTCTTTTTCCTCCCCTCTGACAAGCACCACGCGCTTTGCATTGAGATGAAGACCCCTGAAGGGTCGGCAAAGTTCCTCGCAAAAGGAATGGCAGCAGCAGGTGGAGCGATACGGATACAGATACGAAGTGATCCGCGACTTCTTAGAATTTGAGAAGCTCGTCAAATCCTACATACAAGAAGTCTGTAGCAATTTCGATGGCTTCCTTCGTCCTCGTGAGTTTAGATAAGCGAAACAAAAAGGTGGTTTCAGACTTTCAAGATCTTGGCCAACACCACGGTTTCCTATTAAGAAACCCCGAAGTACACGCTCGACTCGTGGCGATGTACAAACGAAATAAAACCACACAATGAACACATAGTCACGGCACGCCCTACCAAATTGGGGCTGGATTACTTTCACACGACACGCACACAGATCAAGACACCGCGCTCTCACTCGTCGAAGCCGAATTTGGTCTTGAAGCCTATGCCGTGTATTTCAAACTTCTCGAGTTCATCTACTCGCAAGGGTACGCAATCCCATGGGGTCCCGATGAGTGTCTATTATTCGTAAAAGCGTATAGGTGCCTTCGGCGTTTCATCGAGGATTTCAGAGATCATCAAAGGGGTTGGTTAGGCGTTCTCTCTTCGATGGGAGGGTTCTTAACTCGTTCCAGATCCTGACGTCGGCAAGCATACAAGCCCGATGGCTAGAGGCCAAGCGCAAGAAGGTAGAGGACATCGACAAGCGTTTCCGATTAGTCGCGGACAATCGGACAGCCCCCGAAGTATCTGCACCCGAAATCGGGGTTAATACATCGAAAATAGGGTTTTTGCAGCAAAAACCCGGGTTTCTACGGTAAAACCCCCGTTTCTGCAGAAATAACCCCACAAAGTAAAAGTAAAGGAAAGTAGAGTAGAATATACTCTTCTCCTTACGTAGAAGAAGTACGTCCGTCTTCCGACGGCGCGCCGCCCGAAGAGGAGGAAAGATTTTTCGGACGAAACGCGAAAAGAGTCCGTGCCGGCTGAGGCTCTCGACTTGAAAGCGTTTGCCGACTTCTTCAACAAGACCACGGCGGCGCAGGGTGCACAGATTCCACAAGTCCGCGCCATTCCGCCTAAAAGCAAGCGCACGACTTTTCCTGCTCGCCCGTCTTCGCGAATACGGCAAAGAAGCCCCTCGCCGCGGTGGTGAAGAAAGCGGCGGCGTCCGATTTTCTCAACGGCGGCGGCTCCCGCGGTTTTCGTCGCAGACTTTGAATGGCTCTTCCGCCCCTAACAATTTCCCCCGCATCTTAGAGGGAACGTATGACAACCGACCGCAGCAGTCCACAACTCAACTCACACACCACGGCACAACCGCAAAATCTGTCGACGATAATAGAGCGCGGCAACGGGAACGCGGCGAGTATTTCGACGACGTGCTCACCCGCCTCACCTACGGCAAGGGCTAAAGCGCGCGAATACATCACGGAAAATTACCCTCCTACGTTCAGACGCTGTTCGCAGCGCGGCCGTTGGAATGCTATATGGGAAACGCACCGACATTGAAGCGTGTAGGCCGCGAATGTGGCGACGAGTTTGTCGTGGCGTGGCTCTGCAAACAGCTTCACGAGTATGTAAAGACGCTTTCGACGGCCGACCAACTTAGCACGGACGATATTCAAAACCTCGCACTCGTGATTTATTCAGCTTACTCCTCGCTGAACCTCGCCGAGGTCACGCTCTTCTTCTCGCGCCTTGCCGCCGGCATCTACGGAATTGTGGGATACAACAGCGTGCGCGGCGAGAACATCACGGCGCGGATACGCCAATTCCTCGAAGACCGCCGCCGGGAGCTTGACCTATACGAACGACAACGCGAAGAACAGCAACGGCGGGCGGAGGAAGAGCGGCGAAAGCTGCACGCCGTGGACTACAGCACCTATCAAATCGCTCCTGGCGAAGTTGGCCGCCGAGCGTTTTGCCGGTGATGAAGATGCCGCTCGTACGTATCTTGCGGCGCATCCTCGCGAATTTGACGCACACCGCGCTTTTCAAGGCGGACACGAATAAGTTATCAAAGCAAGCAGCAAACGCTGTCAGCGGCGAAATAAACAAGCAATGCGCTGTTTTCAGCGCGATAATCTCCAACAAAAAGTATGACACACAAAAAGAAAACCCCGAAACCGGCTCAGCACCTCACCGCCGAACGCTTGCATGATCTCGCCCGCAAGTGGAAACGAGCCCAAAGCGCCGAGCGCGCCGTGGCACTCTTCACCTATTCGCGCGAACACGGCGTGCAGTATGCCGTATTTGGCTGCGATGAGCATCTCACCGAAATTGTAGCGAGCGGCGTGCGCTTGTGTCTCGCCCTCAACTCCGCGCAACGGAGCCCGATGCGCACGTTTCCCCTCACTTGGGAAGACACGGCGGCGCAGAAGCCCGCGAACTTCTGGCAGCGCATCCGCGATTGGTTCTTTCCTTTTTTTCAAAATCTGACCGTCGGCCATGGCACACAATCTGAAAAGCATTCGGCAAGAGTTTAAGGCGAACGGCGTATTTTACACCGATGAGCGACTCGCGCAAATTATGAAATCGTATATCGGAGGTGAACCGTCCGAGGTGTACGACCCGACTTGTAGGGGACGGCGCGCTGCTTTCGACCTTTGGAGATGAAGTGCGAAAGTTTGGACAAGAACTCGACGGCGAGCAATTGGATGTGGCACGCGCTCGTCTTGTCAATTTTTGAGGGGCGTTTGCGGCGATACGCTGCAAGCTCCCCGCATTTGCAGGTCGAAAGTTCGCTTGCATTATGGCAAACCCACCCTTCTCCACAAAGTGGGAGCAAAGGAAAGGCGACGAACGATTTGCGGATGCCCCGGCGCTCCCCCGCCGTCAAGAGCCGATTACGCTTTTTGCTCCACGTGCTACACTATCTCGCTCCCGATGGGGTGGCTGTAGTGCTCAATGCTCCCGGCATTCTCTATCGCGGTAATGCCGAGGGAAAGATTCGCCGCTGGTTGATTGAGCAAAAATGTCATCGACCGCGTCGTGTTTATTCCCCGGTGGTTACTTTGTCGACACGAAGATTCCCACCCGCGTTGCTCGTGCTTCGCAAGGATCGCACGCCGCGCGGCGTTACCTCCATCGCTTATGAAGATAGAAGCACCGGCCGTGAAATCAGCATCACCCCCGAAGAGATAGCGGCAAATGATTACTGCCTTTCCAATCTCGTACCGCAAGAGGAGGAGGTTCGCCCCGTAGTCGACCCTCGAGAGTTGGAGCAGGCAGCCACGAGGTCGGCGGTCGATGGATTGCGCTCCCGTCTTGATCTCGCTCAAGTGGTTTCCCGAACTGGAGGGCGTGGACTTCCTTTTCACCCCTCGTGGCGCGTTTTGATGCCGTGCTATCAGAATACAGAACAGACGCAGCGCGCCGCGCTCAATCTGTTTGCACCGGCTGTCTCTTTGCCCAGTAATAAATCCTATCCACAAACCTATGCAAGTAATCAAATTCCGCAGCCGCTCCATTGCCGACGGCTCCATCGTTTACGGCGGTGTGTTGCACTACGCCACCGCCTCCTACATCGTTCAACCCGACACGCGCCACGCCGACGCATCACCGCGCTGTATTGAAGTGCACCCCGATTCGGTGGCGCAATACATCAACGACGAAAACGGTGGACGGCGAAGATCTACACCGGCGACGAGGTGAGCTACTACGATATGAACAACGAGGAGACACGCCGCGGCATCGTTCGATACGATGAAGAAACAGCGGCTTTCACGTTGCCGGCGTCCTTCAAATCCCCGTGTACTTTGAGCCCCATTTCGAATACAAACTAATTTCAAAACAATGACAGCAACAGAATACGAACAACAAGCCCACCGCACCATTGCCGGCCACGCGGCAGAGAACATCGTCTATCTTAGTTTTGGTTTGATGGCTGAGGCGGGCGAAGTGGCGGACAAGATCGCAAAAAGGCCGTGCGCCGCGGCGAAATCGAAATCGACAACAACGAGATTTTCTTTGTCCGCGGGAACTGTTTCAATTCAGGGACAACATCGTGGACGAACTTGGCGACGCGCTTTGGTTCGTTGCAATGTTGGCGCGCCGCCCTCGGCTTTTAGTCTTGAAGAAGTGATGCGCCGCAATCTCGACAAACTCGCCGACCGACAAAACCGCGGCGTGATTATCGGGGACGGAGATAAAAAGATGAACGACGTGAAAGTTGTAGAGACTTCAAAAAAATGGGAATGCAGTGTACGAGGTTACAGATATTCCCGAAAATATGACAATCCTAAACGCGCTTGAATGGATCGGTAGTCGTCGCGAGAGGTGTATATGTGATTTACATACGACGAGAATACAAGAACTTCCAAGTGTTTTTATATACGAGGAGTTCCCCAATTCGATAGTTCAGATCTTGAAGGACTCGAAAAAACCATTAGAGGTTGTAAGAATAGTCATCCAAGACCGTGGTAGCAAAATAGTATATCACATAGTAGTTACAAAGTAGTTACATAGAAACGCCCCACGAATGCGGCAAATTCGTGTTCGCGGGACTCTCACAGTTACATCCGATTACAGCGAAACAATACATCGACCTACTCGACCACATCGTCAAGAACGGCGTGCACAAAGACGACCGAACGGGCACAGGGGACGCGCTCCGTGTTCGGCTACCAAATGCGGTTCAATCTCGCAAACGGATTCCCATTGCTCACCACAAAGAAGCTACACTTCAAAAGCATTGTCTACGAGTTGCTGTGGTTCATTCGCGGAGACACGAACATCAACTATCTAAACGAGCACGGTGTGCACATTTGGGACGAGTGGGCGGACAAAAACGGCGACCTCGGCGAAATTTACGGCTATCAGTGGCGCAAATGGCCGACCGCAAACGGCGGACACATTGACCAACTCGACCGCGTTGTGCGCGAAATCAAGACGAACCCCAACAGCCGCCGACTCGTAGTGAGCGCGTGGAATGTCGAAGCGCTCGACCGTATGGCGCTCCCTCCATGCCACCTTCTTTTTCAGTTCTACGTATCGGAAGGCCGTCTCTCGTTGCAACTCTACCAGCGAAGTGCCGACGTGTTCCTCGGCTTGCTTTCAATATCGCATCCTACGCGCTCCTCACGCGCATGGTGGCGCAGGTTTGCGACCTCGAAGTCGGCGATCTCATTATATCACTCGGCGACGCGCATCTCTACGTCGACCACATCGAGCAGGCGAACTTACAGCGCCACCGCACACCGCGTTTTCGCCCCACGTTGCAACTCAATCCCGAAGTGCGCGACCTCTATGCCTTTCGATTCGAAGACATCACGCTCGAGGGCTACAATCCCCACCCACACATCAAGGCGAGAGTATCAGTTTAGCAAGCGTTTGCCCCTCATTTCGGGGGCAACGCTTTGCGCGTTTGTATACCAAATTGACGCTGAGTGTCACAGATGAAAGTTTTTGTATCTTTGTCGGAACACAACACAGAACTATGGAACTAACAGAAATGCCGTCGAAGACGACGACTGAGCCCCATAAATCACACAGAACCATAAACACGAAACTATGAGCTTACCCCAAGACCGCCGAAGGCGGCAACTTAAAACCGCACGGCTCGACATCATAGCAGAACTATACAAACGAGGATACAGCCTGCGAAAAATAACAGAAGAGGTGAAACGACGACTCAACATTCCGAAGCTCGCCGTATCGACTACATACAACGACGTGCAGACGCTGCTCAAAGAGTGAGAGAAAGCCGTATCGAAAAACATCGACCAAGCACTGCAACTCGAACTCAGAACGCATCGACGACACCACGGCCGAACTCTGGGAACAGTGGGACAAGTCGAAAGAAGAAGCACAAAAGACCACCACCACACGAAGCGGACGAATCAAAGGGAAAGGGAACGCAGGCATCGAAAACCGACGCCGTTTCAGAAAGTCGAACCAACGTCGGAGGACTCGGAAACCCTGCCTACATCGCCGAAATTCGACAGCAACTCATCGAACGCCGAAAACTCCTCGGCTTGTACGCCCCCGAAGCACGACAAGTCAAAGGCGAAGTCACCGTGCATCGTCCGCCCTGCGAGATGAGCACCGAGGAACTCGAAGCCGAACTCAAGGCCTTAAAACTAAAGTGATGAATGGGGGAAATGAAAGCTCCTACAAAGTTGAAAGTTCCTACAACGTAGTTAGGAACTACAAAGTCGATCAAGCCGAACATGCGGTAAGAGCCTATTATCTCGCACGGGAACTTAATCGGCGAAAGGCTGTGGTGTCTTTCCCCCATTTCCTCGACTACACCGACCCGAACTACTCGCGACAATGGTTTCATACGCTCATTGCCGAGAAATGTCAAGATCTCCTGCTCGGAAGACTCCCGACCGGCCGCCTTATGGTGTTTGTCGGCCCTCAGCACGGAAAATCGGAGATCGTATCGCGCAAGTTCCCGGCGTGGGCTTTGGGCTACAATCCGAGACTAAAAATCGTCGGCACGTCTTATGCGGCAAGCCTTGCACAAGGTTTTTCGCGTTCGATACAGCGCACGATCGACAGCCCTCGAATACAAAGAGGTGTTCCCCGCCACGTTTCTCAATTCGCAGAACGTATCGACCGACGCAAAGCGCGGCTATCTGCGCAACATCGACATCTTCGAGACCGTCGGTTGCGGGGGCTTTTATCGCGCCGTCGGTGTGGGCGGCGGTTTGACGGGTACGCCCGCCGATCTCGGCATCATCGACGACCCCGTGAAAGACGCGATCGAAGCCGCGTCGCAGACGTATCGCGACCGCGTGTGGGAGTGGTACACCGACGTTTTCCTCACGCGTCTGCACAACAACTCGAAGCAGTGTCTGATTATGACGCGCTGGCACGAAGACGACCTCGCGGGGCGTTTGCTGCGTACCGAGCCCAAGAAGTGGACGGTGATCCGTATTCCCACCATTCGCGAAGATATGGACGACTCAGACGACCCTCGCGCCATCGGCGAGGCATTGTGGGAAGAAAGACACAGTGCCGAGCGTCTGCGCGAAGCTGAAAAACGCTCTCACGCACTTTCGCCGCGCTCTATCAGCAGCGCCCCTCGGTCGAAGGCGGTAACATCATCAAGCGCGAATGGTTTGGCACGATCTCGCAAGCCGATTTTGCGCGCATCGCGAAGAAAGCCGCCCCGGTGTTCTTTATCGACACGGCCTCACGGACAAGACGACGAACGACCCGACGGGCATCATCGCCACCTGCAAAGTGGGCAACGACCTCTACATCACCCACGGCCAAAAGGTGCAGCGAGTTCCCCGACCTCCTGCGCTTTATCCCTCTTATGTGGAGACGCACGGCTACACGTCGCGAAGCACAATTCGCATCGAGCCGAAGGCAAACGGCCTTTCGGTCATCGATCAGTTGAAAGAGTCTGACAGGTTTGAACGTGACGAAAACCCCGACCCCGAAGGAGAGCAAGGAAACGCGCTTGAACGCCGTCTCGCCGATTGTGGAGTGCGGCCGCGTTATTCTCGTCGACGGCGTGTGGACGGAGGGCTTCATCGATGAGGTTTGCGGTTTTTCCCTCGAAGCCGCACGACGAATATGTGGACGTGTTGTGCTACGCCATCGGGCATCACCTCGGCCACTCAAGCCGCGCAATGGACTGCGAGAGCATTGCACGCGTGGTATACTAAAAACAGCATAGTTTTATATTGTGAAGCCCTCTTTCGTCGGGAGACGCGAGTGGGCAAAGGCCGCGGAAAGCCGTGCACCGGCATTCGCTCGGAAGGGCGACGCATCCCGAAGCGGTTCGATTCCGCTCGCGGCCGCATGTTTTGATCAAAAACAAGGGACGTTTTCGCTCAAAAGTTGGGGCGTTTCGTCCGAAAAGACCCCAAGATTTCAAACACAGAAGCTATGGATATTCGCGAAATCCTCGAATCTTCGATGACAGAAGACGAAAAATCGCCGCTCTGAGTGAAAAGCTGCTCAACATTCCGCCCTGGGCGGCCCTCTCAGGCTGGTCAGTGCCTACGACCCGAACCTTCACCCCGTGGCCGACAAAAGGCTTTATCCCGACATCGTGACGGAACACGGCGCGCAGCCCGTTACGCGCATTACACTCGACTTCCAGCGGCTCGCCGTTCGCCGTATGGCCGAATTGGTGTGCGGCATTCCCGTGAAACGTGTGTACAAGCCGACGAACGACAAGGAGAAGGAGGTGGCGACGTTCATCGAATCGGTATACAGAGCGCAACCGCATCGACTCTTTTGAACATCGAACGCTGCAATCTCCTCTTTTCCTGCTGCGAGGTGCTCACGCTTTGGTATGCCATCGAAAGATCCCAACACGGCCTATGGGGTGAGAAGCCCGATCAAGCTGCGGGCAAAGAATTTCGCCCCCTCGTTGGGCGATCGGCTCTTTCCTTACTTCGACGAATACGGCGGCACGGCGGCAATGAGCGTTTCTTTCACCCGAAGGAAGGGGCGCGAGAATGCGGTATTTCGAGACGTTCACGGCCGACCGACACATTCGCTGGAGCAACTCGTCGGGCGAATGGGCGGTGGAGAGCGACGAGCGCATCACCCTCGGCAAGATACCGGCCATCTATATGCACCGCCCCTCGCCGATATGGGAGGACACGTCAAACACGATCTACGAAAATCGAGTGGGCGCTGTCGCGCAACGGCAACTATCTGCGCAAGAACTCAAAACCGCTCTTCGGGGTGTTCTCCGACGAGATGATCGACTACAGGAAAGACGCGGACGGCCGTCGGGGGCAAGCAGTGACGCGCTCGGTGTGCTGCAATTCCCGAAGGACAGCACGGCGCAATACATCACCTGGACGCAGCCGGTCGAAAAATCTCAAGTTCTACATCGAGCAACTCCGCTCGCTCTTCTTCACCCAGTTGCAACTTCCCGATTGGAGCTACGAGAAGATCAGTCAACAGGCTATCTCGGGCGAGAGCCGCAAGCAAATGTTCATCGACGCGCATTTGAAGGTGAAAGACGAGAGCGGCCGTTTGCTTGAGTTCTTCGACCGCGAAAATGAACGTGATTAAGGCCTTTGCCCGTGTGATCCCTCGGTTCGGGCTATGCGGCGGCCGTCGATGCTTTGGCCGTCGAACATCTCATCACGCCCTTTGCCATCACAGACGAAGCCGACACGATTAAGAACCTCGTGGCCGCCAGCAGGGGCAAGGCGATCATCTCACAGCGCGAGTGTGGAACTCTACGGGCACAGCAAGGACGTAGACCAGACGATGAAGGAAATCGCCGACGAGAATGCCGTCGACGTGTTCCACCCCGAGTCGGGATTCTAACAACGCGAAACCATGCCGAAGAAACTAACGTACGAGCAAAAGCACCTCCGCAATCTCCTGCGGTTGGAAAAAGCGCATCGACAAACTCTTTCAGAAGCCGCCGCGCGTGTGCGCACTTGTCGGAGAGTGTCGAGGGCTTTTCGGCCGACGACGTTTTTCACGTTCGACAAATACCCCTACCTGCGTAACCGCGCCAACAAGCTGGTGGCGGAACTCAACAATGCCGTAGAGACTACGATCTTCGACGGCGTACGCTTGGAGTGGGATTTGGCGAACGAGAAAAACGATGCGCTCGCACGTTCAGTTCTCGGCTCGGCGGTGGAGCATCTCGACGGTATGACGCGCCGCCGATACTTCGCCACGAATGCCGGTGCGTGCGAAGCCTTTCTCGCGCGCCGCGAACGTGGACTCAATCTTTCGGAGCGTGTGTGGAATTTGTCGAAGCAGTTTAAGGAGGAAATGGAAATGGGGCTGGATCTCGGTTTGCGCGACGGCGTTTCGGCCGTTGAGATGAGCCGCACGCTCCGCCGCTATCTTCAGAACCCGACGGCGTTGTTTCGTCGTGTGCGCGATGAGCACGGCATTCTGCACCTTTCACAACGCGCGGCGGCCTATCACCCCGGGCGCGGTGTCTATCGTTCGGCCTACAAGAACGCGCGGCGTTTGACGGCGACGGAGGTAAACATCGCCTATCGTACGGCCGACCACCTGCGAATGCAAGATCTTGATTTCGTCGTCGGGGTGGAGATCCAACTTTCGGAGAACCATACGTGTCTCGGGGCGGACGGCAAGCCGCATCGCTTTCACGACATTTGCGACGATCTGAAGGGGAAATATCCGAAGACGTTTAAGTTCACGGGCTGGCATCCGCATTGCCGTTGTTACGCTACGCCGATATTGAAGACGGAGGAGGAGTTCGACGCGGACACGCAGCGCATTCTTCAAGGAGAAGAGCCCACGGAGGGCGAGAACGCGGTGGACGATTTTGCCCGACGAGTTCAAGGCGTGGGCGAAGGAGAACGAACCTCGGCTCGAAGCGGCAGCTCGCGGCACGCTCCCGTATTTCGTTCGCGACAACGATGCGCTCATCGACGGTGCGTTTGCGCCGAAGAAAAAGACGCTCCTCGAAATTGCCGAGGAGCGCCGTACAACGTACGAAGGAGAAGAGGACGCAATCCGCCAACGCTGGGCAGCGCGTGCGAAGGAACACGCGGAGGTGAAGAGCGCGGCGGCCGAAACGATCAAAAAACGGCGGCCGACTTCGGAGAAATCGACGCGTCGGGCTTGGCGCAGGCCGTCGAATCGGGACAAATCGCGAAGATCAAAGCGGAGACGACGAAGTTGCAAAGCGCGATCGAGGAAATGAAGAAGGCAGAAGACGAACTCTCCGACCTGATTCCCGATGCGCATAAGTGGCACAAGGAGTTCTCTCTCGAAGAACTGAAAAGTACACACGCGGCGGTGCAAAAGAAGCTCGCGACCTTTGAGGCGTAGTCGCTGGAAGAGCAGGCCGACGTGTTGAAGTACGAAACGCAATGGGTTGCCGACAAGAAGAAGTATTCAACGTGGCGGGTGGCCGAAAAGCGCATACAAGGCTCAACACGCCGCGGTGCTCGAAAAAGATCGAATGGCAGAAGGTTGACGATCAAATCGAGGGGCTTTCGTCGTTCAAAACGAAGTCCCCGATCTTCAAGCAGGCCATCGCAGACGCAAAGGCGGCGCAAGAGAAGGGGACATCGCAAAGGCGAAAGAAGCTCTCGAGATCGCGGAAAAGAAGCGCGCGAACTCGAAAAGAAGAAACAAAGCCTCTAAATCTTCGTCAGGAACGTGGACTGTAAACAATACACCGCAGAAGGGACGTATCTACTTGGATTCGTCTACAGAGGAATCTAAGAAAGCGAAGATAAGTGAGTTAACGGGGAGTTTACGACAAGCAGAAGATAGACGACTACTACAACGCTGCTTATGGTTTCTCGTATCAATGGGATTATGAGATTAGAAGATACCAAAGCGGATTATTAGACCACACTTTTGTTTCAAGACACGGGCATTCTTACGAAGAGATCAAGAAACGAGCCGAAGATCTTGAAGAGTGGATCGATAGAAGCCCGAAATGGGATGGCGGAACCACCTATCGCGGAATGTGTCTCAGTAAGAAACAGCTGGGTGACCTCATTGACAAACTATTAAGTGAAGAAGGGGCAGGAATGTTAGGGCGCATCGTCGTGGGTACAAGAGAGCAAAACGTCGAGGGACTTTTTCCGAAGTTGGGTATCACGACGAGATAACACCGTATGAGCTTAAAACCCAAAAGGTCGTTTTGGTTGCGAAGACACAAAAAAATGCGACAAGTCTGCGTTACTTGTCGCGCTTCAAGGGTGAGTACGAAGTGCTTTCCTCACAACGGAACAGATATCGTTTCCTTCGTATGCGAGAACGTGATGGGTATGTTTATATAGAAGTCGAACCGAAATAAAGGGAAGGGTTCTCTTGATAAATCCTTCAATGACATACTTGTCGCCACAATCTCAGGATTTCGTAAGGTAACAGAATAGATGTGCGATAAGCTCATCCGAAGCCTTCCCTCCCATGCTGATTTGAAGTTCATCAGCCCTGACATTTTCTATCAGACGCAGGAGTTCTTCCGTATCTTGCCCGTAATTCTCGACGAAATCTTTTTCGCCAATCCAAAACAATATCCCAAGCTCGACGCTTTTTAATCGAGTCTGGATATTCTTCCTCCCCCTTATAATACCTGCATTGCTTGATTAGCTCTTCTTTTTCATCATAATACGAAAAAATGTTAGTACGCAAAATATAGCCGTTTCTGACCGCATTTTATCATCTAACAGCGTTAAAAATGCTCCAAAATGAGGGAAACGCACCGAAAGCGTGCAAATACGTGCAATTACGTTACATTTGCGACGTTTTGCCGAAGCCTATGCCAATCAAAAAGAAAATACTAACTTTGCCACTACACAAAAACTATAAATAGCGTACACAAAATAGCTTTGGACGCGTTGAAGACCCGATTTGGGGGATCAGCGAATCCGTACTCGACAGAATGGCGAAGAAAATCGCCAAAACTGCCACCACCGCCGAAGAAGTAAAAATCCACTGTGGAGGAGGTTACGATTCAGCAAATCATCGATGCCGAAAGGCGACCGCCGCGCGACCGATGCTCAAAAAGACCGCCGTGGCCAACTACGAGCGGAAACACGGATTGAAGGACGGAAAGACGATCGAGCCGTCCGCCCCGAACGAGCCAACGGATACGCCCGACGCGAAAGTCCCCGAAGGCGCTGCCGCAATGGGCGAAAGCAATCGTCGAGACGAATGCAAAACTGCAACAGCAACTCTCGGCGATGAGTTCGGAGCGCATCACGAACGATCGAAAGCAACAACTCTCGGCCGTCGTCGAACAGCTCCCCGAACATCTGCAAAAAGCCCTACGCCCGTATGAAACTCGACGGCCTTTCGGACGAGGAGTTCAAAACGACGCGAAGACGTGAAGACCGAAGTCGGGGGATCGTCGACAATCTCAAACAAAGCGGACTTGTCTTTGCCCGTCCTTTGGGTGGAGAAAACAAGGGCGCTCAAGAACTCACGAAAGCGCAGCTGGAATCCATCACGCATCGGGACGGCACAGCGTCGAAAGACGGTCAGCCGTTCTAACAAAAAGCTACACCCTCACAGAACACAGAAAAAAACTAAATCAAAATGGGTATGACAGTAAAACGGCGCAAAGACCAGGGCGGTGCCTCGCGTCTTTGAGCACAAGAGTAGCTCGACATTTCGGGCGGCGTATCGGTCAAAGACCTCGGAACTCGGCGGCGATTTCCTTTTTGAAGGCACGCCCCTCAGCGCTCCCGACGACGGCATTTGCCACGTCGTGAAGCAGGCCGTCGTATCGGCAAAGGTTGAAGCGTCGGGTACGAAGGTGAAAGTGAAGAAAGGCCACCACTTCAAAAGTCGACGACGTGCTGCTCCTCAACGTGGGCGGCAAAGCGTCGAAGATTACGAAATCGACACCTCAACGAAAGACACCGACACGTTGACGCTTTCGGCCGCTATCGGAGAAATCCCCGTGTTGTCTGTTGTCGCCGAAGCGAAAAGCGGCTACGACGGCCGACGACGCGGAATTGAAATACATCCCCCTTTCCCCTTTTCGGGTACGGGTCGCCCCGTCGTGCAAGGTGACAACCTCGACACGGATGCGTGGACGATCGGCACGACACGCGGTGCAACGCTTCACCCCGACGTGGAAAAAACACCTCAAGGGCATTGTAAACTACTAAATCTAAAATCCGATGATTACAGATACTTTGATTCAAGGCCTCACACGGCAGATGGTGCAGGCGCGTGTCAACAGCGTCGACGTTCGTCCGTTTTCAGTTCGCTACGCTCTTCCCCGTTCGTCGTGTCAACGGTTTTACGTGAGTACGATCAGCAACCAACTCGGGCGCAGAGGACGCCGCCGACATTCACTCGGACAACAGTACAACCGTGCGCAAGCGTCGCCCGATGTTCGAGGTGCGAAGGGCGACATTCCGTTTATCTCGATCAGTCGTGAACTCACGCGCTCGGAGCTGAAGGAGTTTCAAGTGGCGTACGCTCTCGCCAAATCCCCGACGCGGCGCAGCTCGTGCAGTATTGGGGCGCTGACGTAGACTTCTGCTTCAACGGCGTGCAAAGCGAGTTGGAGTACATCGCGTTGAAACTCGTATCCAACGCCGGCAAGCTCGCGTTCAACACCACGACGAACGCCACGATGGCCAACGAGTTCAACCTCGATTACGATGTGGACGAGGATCTCAAGATGAAGACCTCGACGAATTGGGGCGACGCGTCGAACGCCGACATTATCGGCGATTTGAGGGAAGCCGTAAAAAGCCGCCCGCGAGAAGAATTTGCACCCACGTTACGCCCTCGTGAGCGTGGAGACGTTCTACAAGATCTGCTCTTCGGCACAGATCATCAAAGGCCTGCGCGTCGTTCGTAGCCAATGCCGTGGGCGTGGCTCAAACTCCGTCGCTCGAGCAGGTGAACAAAATGCTCTCCTCTCAGGCGTTTCTTTACGGCTTGCAGCTTCACGTGATCGACCAAGACATCACCCGAGAGTTCTCCGACGGCACGTTCACGTCGGGCAACCCGTTCGAGAACGACCGCGTCGTGCTTTTGCGAAACGCTGATCCTCGGTTCGACGCAGTACGACGTACTCGCCGAACCACAATTCCGCGGCATTCGCACGGAGCGTGCTCATACGGTAATCAAGAAGTACGGCGTGGATGACCCCTATTCGGAAGTAACGCTCGGGCAGTCTGACGCAATTCCCGTATTCGACACGGCATACCGCAACGTCTACCTCCGCACCGACAGCCAAGGCTGGTAACACAACGAAAGCCCGAAACGATGTACACCGTAGAACAAGCCCTTCGGGGCATATCTATGTACCCTCTGCCGAGTGCCACGCTTGACGGCGTGTGCATTCGACGCGGGCTTTCGCGTGATACAGAAGCGACGACCGACGTTTTTCCAAAGCGCCGCCTATCGCCTGGCCGAAGCCGACGTGCTAACGTGGCTCGCCGCCGCCCGAACATCTCGCAAGGCGAGGCAAAACTACACGTTCAGCGACGAACAGCGCAAGGCGTATCGAGCGCGAGCAGCCGCCATCTTTGAAGAACTCGGATACCTCGCCGCGCCGTCGTCTAAATACGGATATAAAGGCAACAGTCTATGATTATTCCGAACGGACGTTTGGCCGTGAAACGAAAAGACGGCATCGGGCATCGACCCCGAGACAGGGACACCCCGTGCGGTCGTCTGGCGAATACATCAGTGCAATCCCGTGTCAATACACCGCGGTGCACTACAATGCCCTCGGGACGACGCACGGCGAACACTTCACCTTCGGCCTACACGGTGCTCATCGACGAACAGCCCTTTGACGGGGAGCAAGTCCGACTGACAGACCGCAACGGCCGACGCATCGAGATTTCTCCGTTCAACGTGTTGAACTGCTCGAAGCCGTTTGCCAAATCCGCCTTTGGATCTAAACCAACACGAAGAAATGCCGGTAGTAGACCGAACAGACTACAACGCCGTCGAGCGTTATTTTCGAATCGTTCCGACAGAAGTACGAGCAGGCGTTCATTCGCACGCTCAAATACGTAGCACTTCGCGTCGTGACGACCGCCCGACGAAAGAAACTATCTTGACCAAACGGGAAATCTCCGCAGTTCCGTCGGGGCGGTGATCGTGATCGACGGAAAGATTCGTTGGAGTACGAACTTCGAGCCCGCGAAATCGAAAAGCCGAAGCAGCCCGAATGGCGCACCCCCGAAGACCGCAACGAAAAATGGCGGCTACGACGGCCGACGCTTTGCTTCGGAACTCGCGAAGAAATACAGCAGCGGCGTTGCGCTTATCGTCGTCGCAGGTATGGACTACGCCGTACACGTTTCCAACCGCGGACGCGACGTGCTCGACAGTGCTACTCTTGAAGCAGCGGAACTCGTGCCGAAGATGCTCGCTAAACTATCATCGAACAAAAGAACCTAACCGTGGCGAAGACCTCCCGACAAGTACAAAGGGGACGTTTACCGCAAACTTCGCAAAAGCCCGATCGCCGAAGTGATCACCGGCGGCGTGTATCGCGAAGGACAACGCCCGAGAGACAGCCCCAAAGAAGATGCCGTGGTGATCTTCACCGCAGGAACGACGGGCGACATCCAACGGGGCGTTGTGACGATAAACATTTTCGTCCCCGATATTGACCCGTACGAGAACGGCGTGCTGACCGAAGACAGCACCCGAACGGAGGAAATAGAACGCGCCGCACAACGATGGGTGGATTCACTCTCAACGCGCGACTCGAACTATCGATTCCGATTACAACAGACGATCGCCACCGACGAAGCACCCGAGCTACACGAACATTTTCATCGTCGTAAGGCTCGAATATGACTTCTTCGGAGACGATGACACTGAGACTAAACACACATTAACCACAAAAAAACACAGAACTATGGCGAGTATTGACATGGGGCATTGGAAGCCTCGAACACAAAGATTCAGTAGGCGGAGAACCTAAAGCCGAAGGCGCATGGGACAAGATTGACATCCCCACACAAGACTCCCTCAAGGTCGAGACGAAAGAAGGGAAACCATCGAAGCGAAGGACGAGGCCGGGAATATCGTCGACAGCAGAACCACGCCTTCTTCTTATGAAATCACCTTTGATCTGTTTGTAAAGAAGGGCGTCGCTCTTCCATTCACGGACAAAGACGGTATCATCGACGGAGAGCATGCGTTCCGCTACATCCCCGAAGACCCGACGTGTGAAGGATGGCAGGCAGATCGAACCACAGTATCCTCGACGATCTTGTTCTCCACGAAGGAGGGCGCAAAGTACAGATACAAGGTAAAGGTTCTCAAGCCGAAGACCGGCAACGCTTTCAAAAATGCAGGTCATCTCCTAAACCCTAAGCACGAGAAATGCACAGGCGCGCAAGGAAGGGCACTCGGGAATGTGAGGGCTACGAGTGCAGGTGGTTCGATTCCACCTCGCGCCCCAACAACTGATAAAAAACACAAATGACCAAAACGCAAGAACAAAAGGTTGCAGCCGCAGTATTGCAGACCCCGACGAAGATAAAGGTGGACGGCACGACGTACGAAGTCGAACCACCCACTCTCGCAACATTGATCACCGTTTCCGAGATCGTGTCCGCGTTACCCACTCCGCCCGACAAGGAAGGGGCGGATGTCATCACCGCGAGTTTGGCTTATGCTGCATCGTGTAAGCCCCTCAGGGTTGCTTGCCGCCACGTTGATCCTCGGCGCGCGTGTAGCGAAGGAGAAAGCCGACGTTTCCCCTTTTGCGCGCATTAAGCGTTGGTTCGGAATGAAGGGTACGGAGGAACGCACACGCGGCGAAGTCCTCGGTGAAGAAATCCTCGAACACTGCACGGCAAAGGAGGTGCAAGCGATCGTGGCCGACACGCTGAAGCAGATGGAGATCGCAAGTTTTTTCGCGCTTACCACTTTTCCCTGCACGGAGTAAATCTTCTCAGACCGACGAAAGTGGAGAGCGAAACGACAGCGTCTGGGCAATCATCGGAGGGTAGTCAAGGGTTTTAATCTCTCGCTCGATTACGTGCTCTACGAATTGAGCTACACGAACCTAATAATGCTCGGGGCGGCTCTCCCGTCCTACGATACGGACAAGGGCGAGGAGAACAAAGACGACGATGTAATCGACGCGAGCGACCCCGCAAATCAAGCACGAGTACGAAATTCTCGGCATAACATAACGAACCGTGGATCAAGAAACGGGAAGACTTTTATTTTGACGTTCTGCTGAACGACGAATCACTACAACAAGGGCTGCAACGCTCTCGGGAATCGTTCCGCAGCTTAGGCGAATCGGCCAACGCCGAACTGCAAAGCGTGGACGGCTTTATGGCAAAGGCAGCGCAAACGGCCGCGGGCTTGTTCGCCGTCGACAAGATCAAAGACTTTGTCTCGCAGCTCGCCCTCGTTCGTGGCGAATACCAGCAGCTCGAGATCGCGTTTGAAACGATGCTCGGCAGCAAATCGCAGGCCGACGCGCTGATGGCGCAACTCATCAACACGGCCGCCACTACGCCGTTCGAGATGAAGGAGATTGCCGAGTCGGCGAAAATGCTCCTCGCATACGGCGTGGCGGCCGACGAAGTGAACAGCACGCTGATTCGTCTCGGTGACATCGCCGCTGGTTTGTCAATCCCGATTAAAGACCTCGCATTCCTCTATGGCACGACCGTGGTGCAGGGACGCTTGTACACACAAGACCTCAATCAGTTCCTCGGTCGTGGTATTCCCCTGGCCGACGAACTCGCCAAGCAGTTCGGCAAGAACAAGAGCGAGGTGAAGAAGCTTGTCGAAGAGGGCAAGATCGGTTTCCCCGAGTACAGAAGGCCATCGAAGCGTTGACGGGCGAAGGCAGCAAGTTCGGCGGCTTGATGGAGGCGCAGTCGAAGACAATCTCGGGGCAGATATCGAACATCGAGGACGCGTGGGAGCAGATGATGAACGAGATAGGCAAGAGCCAGGAGGGGAACATCTCGGGTGTGCTCGACATCACGGGCAAACTCATCGAGAACTGGAAGACGATCGGGAAGGTCGTGCTCACCGCTGCTGCGGCAATCGGATCTTATAAGGCCGCGGTTGTGACATTGGCCGCGGTTCGCAAAAGGTTTCGGATACGGCAACTGTCTTGAACACGGGACAACACTTGCGTAGCGTCTTGACTTTGGAGCAGCAGGCCAAGCTCTCAAAGATGAAACTCTCCACCTCCTCGTTGGCCTACGCAAAGGCCGTTAAAACGGAAGTACACGCAGAGCTGCAGAAACAAAAGCGCTCGTTCAGACAACGCAGATCGAAGTGCAGGCGGCAGAAAGAAATCGCCTTCGCTACGATGCGCGAAAAGAAAGCCGCGGAAGCCGTGGCGGCAAAGCGTTCGCAAGTAGGCGCGGCCTTGATGAGCGGCAATGCGAAGAGAATAGAAGCGGCGACAACCGCATTGTCCACGGCGCAGGAGCGATTGAACACGGCCGAAAAGGCGAAGAACACCGCGGTTCAGAGCCTAAGCAGCAAAGCAAGCGACGCTAAACACCGCGGCAAAGCGCGTAAACACACTCGAGACCGCGGCGAACACGGCAGCACAGACCGCGAGCACCGGGGCGACGAATCTGTTGTCTATGGCGTTCGGCGGCTTAAAAGCGGCGATTATGAGTAACCCAATCGGCTTACTCGTCAGGGGTGATCACGGCCGCCGCGTCTGCCGTATTCTTTTTCACAAAGAGCACAGAGGAAACGACTCAAATGTCTGAGAAGTTTGGCGAGAGCGCGGAGAAGTCGATACAGAAGGTCGAGTCGTTGAGTACCGTCCTAATGGGGCTCGACGAGGGGTACGGGCGTGTACAAGAAGACGATGGAAGAGCTGAACTCGATTCTCGAAGAGTACGGCATTACGCAGATCAAGGAAGGCGACAACATCGACACGATCAACGAGAAGCGCAAGCAGGCGATTGAGCTTATCAAGAGTGAGGGTGCGGAACGCCAGCGACTGAACGCTATTCAGTCTGCGAACGATGAATACGAGAAGAAGAAGAAGAGCTGCGAAACAACATAAAAGAAGATTTTTCCGATTCAAAAATACATCGGACGCAATGAGCGGGGGGAGAAAACCTATTACACTAGTGAGTGGGTGCGGAAACACGCAGACGATTTGTCGAAGGTCTTTATCGACGTGGCATCAGAGAACATAGGGAAGGGAGGAGAAGCCGTGGAGAAAGCCTTTTTAGATCGCCTAAAGCCGCGTGAAAAGGGGTGGGGAGAAAATCCCACAAGAGGTAATTGAGGATTCTTCAAAGAGGATTCGGAGACTACCTTGTGGGCAGTGGCGAAAATGTTATTAAAAAATACACTCGGAACTGAACGAGTTAAACGAAGCTCGGAAAGGGAGCATTTCAATGGCAAATGCCAGCGCAAAAAGCAGCAAAGGAGGAGGGGAAGCCACACTGACCTCGGCCGAGCGCATCAAAGCAGGAGAAAGGAAACTCCTCAGCGCGAGCAAGAGCAGCCGACGATCTCTACAACAACGTATCCAAAATCGTCAAAGACTTTGCCGACAACACGCTCAACTTTCATATCAACTTCGACGGAGAGCCCCCGCGTGGATGCTCAAAATGGACTTCGAAGAAACACGCAGGCTGGCGGCATACTTCTCTTCGACGGCTGAGGATATGAGGAAAAAAACGGACAAAAAGGTTGCTGTTTTCTCAAACGGCAAAACGATGTCCGTAGGAGAGATGGAACAAAACTCTCTTAACTACGCAAAAGCACATCAAATTCAAGCCGCCCGTCAAGAAGCCGCCCGAAAGAAGGCCGAGGAAGACCGCAAACAAGCGGCCAAAGGTGCAAAAGCCGAAGCCAAGCGACGGGCGAAAGCAGCAGCCGACGCACGAAAGAAAGCCGAAGATGAGCGCAAGCGCATTGCACTCAAAGCACGACCTCGAAAAGGACATCGAGAAGTACAAAGGATTCGATCATCGAGAAGGAATACGAAAGCAGTCTCGAAAATCCGCCAAAACAAAATCAACCTCCTCGAAGACGGGTACGAGAAGGAGCGCCAACAGATCGAACTCAACTATGAACGTCTGCTCTTCGAGAACAAGAAGCGTTCGGACGCCGTGGTCGAAGCCATCAAGGAGAACAAAATGCGCGAGATGGAAAATCGCGAACCCGAAAGGCGACGAAAGAGCAAGAGAACGCGCATCGCGACAAGCTCAAAGTGACGAAGGAAGACTTCGACCCGTCACAAAGAGCGATGCTAGCGCAATACGAAAGCGTAGCCGAAGAAACGCGCGTCAAAGCATCGGGCGATCTCTACAAGCGCGCCATCGCCGAGTTCCAGGATTACGACACGACGTGCAGAAATTGCGAAAGAGGGCGAACAGAAGCGCGCGTCGATCGAAGCGTATTTCTCACAATACGCCCGAGAACTGCAAGAAGAGATCGCCCGGGCGGGCAGGACAAGAACGACGCCCTCGCGAAATTCGACTCCGAAGCACACACCGCGGCCGAGAAGCGCGAAAAAGAAGCGAGTCAAAAAGCTCGCCGACATCGCCGGCACGAAGGAACGCGCCCTCGAAGAATCGAAGCGCAAGCAGAGAAGGACATCAAGGCTGTGAACGACGAAGAAATCGAGAGCACGAAGAGACTTCCGCACTCTTCGTGAACCTCTTCGGCGACGCTGCCGAGAAGAGCCGCAAGGAACTGCACAAAGTGATCACCGAAACCGAATCACTCCTGGCCTATCTCCGCGAGACCCCCGACGAGAAGATTGTCCCGAGCTTCGGCTTTTCGGCGCAAGAACTCCGCAACCTCAAACAAGCCCCCGAGAAGGTAAAGGAAATCACCGATCAACTCAAGCGATTGAAGGACGCGGTGAAAACCGAAAACCCGTTTGCCGCACTGAGCGAAGCCATCAACGACGTGTTCCGAAAGGCCGAACAGGGGAAAGTCTCCCCCTCGAGGTGCGTCTGAAGAAGTTGGCATCGGCAGCAGCTGCCACGGCCGACGTGATCGCCCCTATTTCGGCGAAGCTCTCCGCAATGTTCGAAGCCGCGGGAAGTCAAAACCTGAGCGAGCAGGCCGACGCGCTGACCGAAACCATGACCACCGTGTCGAACATCGGGAAGGGCTTTGCGCAGGGCGGCATTGTCAGCGGCATCGCGGCTGCGGCGGGCGAAGCCATCGGTTATGTCACGAAAGCCTTTCAGGCCGCCGCTGCACACAAGAAGGCGCTGCTCGAAATTCAGAAGCAAATCAACGATCAGCAACTGCAATACAACGAACTCCTGCGGCAGGAACGCCTCGAAGCCCGCGACCTCGAAACGATCTTCGGGACGGACAAATACGCGAAGGCACGCCGTGCACTCCTCGTCGCAAAGGATTGGGACGGGGACATCAAGAAGCGCATCAAGGGCGACCTCAAAACGCTTGCCGACTATCGTTTCTCTCTCGAAAAGAAGAGCAATGGGCGGGCGGCCGCATTCTCTTCGACCCGAAGGCTGAGGGGCGACCACTACGGGCTGGGGGATGATCAGTGTCAAGACCGGCCACGCCAAATCAGGGTTCTTCGGTTTGGGAAAGGGGCGCGACTTGTATAGCGGCATAACGCAGCTCGCCGAATACAAAGACCTCGTCAAAGCCAACGGACACCTCAATCTCGAACTCGCCAAGAGCATTGCGGCGACACGAGAGTTCGAAGGCGACGGCAAAAGGCGTTCGAATCGCTGATCAAGGCGGAGGAGAACTACGAAGCCGCGCTCAAACAGATGGACGACTACCTCGGCGGCATCTTCGGCAACTACGCCACGGACATAATGGACGTCGTGGCCGACGCGTTCGAAAAGGGGCGCAGACGCTGCGGAAGCCTTCGGAGACGTGACAAGAAAGGTGATGCGCAATGTGGCAAAAGGCGTGGTGCAAGCGGCAGTTCTTCAGCCCGTGATCGAGCAACAATCCGAGTTGGTGAAAAAGGCCTACGCAACGGGCAACAGAGACGAAATCACCAAAGCCTTGGGCGCAGCCTCCCAGGCACTTGCGAACGTGGAAAAGGTGGCGCAAGAGGAATACAAGAAAGCGGCCGAAGAGTTCAAGCGGCAAGGAATCGACCTTTCGGGGAGCAGCGCCGCCACTCGCGAAGCCTCGCAGAAGGGTATCGCCACCGCGTCGCAAGACTCCGTCGACGAACTCAACGGACGAATGACTGCCGTGCAAGGACACACCTTCAACATCGCCGAGAACACACGGCTGCTCCTCGCCACGACCAACGAAATCTTGAAGGGCGTGGTCGGCATCGAACGCAACACGGGCAACGTCCACGCGCGCCTTTCGGTCGTCGAGCAGCACTTGAAGTCCGTCAAAGACACCGTCGGCGACATCGCACTCAAAGGAATAAAAATCAAGTCATGAACGCATTAGACTATTCAGGACGGCTTTTACATCGGTGGGGAGGACGTTTGGGACGTATGCTACGTCTGCACGGCATTCAGGGGGCTTCAATGAGCTGATCGCCTTTCCGCCGTTGAAAACTCCTCCCGCGAATGATTGGTACGAAGAGCGCGGTTTCGACCCCGACCTGTCCGCCCCTGTGCTCGACACGCGCGAGGTGACGCTGCGGCTCTCCGCCACCGACGGGGAGGACTACGCCTACACGCTCGGAAAACTCTACTCAGTTGTCGAGGTGCGCGCCCCGAGCATCGGTCGTTCGTGGTCGCTGCGTTTCATCGCGCCCACCGACAGCGCCCACTCGTCGACCTTCGGCCTTAAATTCGCCGACGACACCCCGATGCAGGGGCTACACCTATCAACCGCCCGCGGCCGAAAAGGAGCGCGAGTGGATCTTGAGCACCTCGCGGCGCGATGAGTTTCGTGATCACCGAAAGCCCGAAACGCGCCTTTGCCGACTACGGAGCACGCGTGCTCGGCGACGTGGTCGACGAAATGGAACAGCGCAACGAGGTGAAGACGGGATTACTCCGCAAGTTCTCGACAAAACCGGGGGCGTTTTATGACAAAAGCGGCCTTGTTTAGCGAAAAAGGCGGCGACCGTCAAGTGCAACTCCTGATGCGCGCCGACACCCTCGCCGAACTTTGGCGAAACTACGACGCGTTGCTCTTCGATCTCATCCGCCCCGGTGCGCGACGCTACAAAGACGCGCCGTTCTACTACAGCTCGTGCCGCGTCGACAAGTTCATTCCCGACGAGCCGCGGCCGTGGATGCAATTCACCCTCACCCTTACTTTCTTCGAAGGCAGTTCCTTTTCTTCATACGAAAGCAGCGATCATCTATTCCCCACGGGCGAAACACTCCTCGACGTGATGCCCGACGACAACTCCTATCGCCACCGCGCGATTATGGGCGACAACTCGCTCACGCTCTATTTTTCCCTTCCTCAGCACGTGGAAATCCCCGTCGGTGCCTATTGTGAGCACGACGGCGAGCGCTACACGTTGATGCACCCCGAGTCGCTCAAAATGCACACACGCGGCACTTCGAATACACCGTCGAACTCGTGGCCGAGCAGGGGAAAATGTCGATCTGGAAGTTCCGCAACACCGTCGACGGGCGTTTGCGCTTCTCGCTCACGGCCAAGCCCCACGAACACCTGCAAATGCTGGTCGACAACCTCAATCGCCGCGATTCGGGGTGGACGGTGGGCGAATGTATCGAGAGCGCCGAGCGTGTGGTGAACTACGAACACGCCTTTTGCCGCGATGCCCTCGCGTTGATGGCAAAAGCATTCGACACGGAATACGAGATTGTGGGGAAACGCATCTCGCTCGGTGCCGTGGAACACGACCGCGTGAATGCCCTGCCGCTTTCATACGGCAAGGGCAATGGCTTTGTGTCTGGGGTGGCGCGAACGAATGGCGAAGACAGCGTCCCGACCGAGATTCTCTACGTGCAGGGGGCGAACGCAGCATCGACCGCTCGAGTACGGCGCGAGTACGCTGCATTTGCCCGTAAATGCCACCATAGGCTTTGACGGCGCACGTTTTGAGGGCGAAACGGGCTACGATGCCCGAAAGGCACGCCGCTACCGCACGGACGAAAAGGGCTTTGCCGTGCAACGTGCCGACCGCCCCCTTTCGTCGAAGGCGGAGGACAGCGTGGATTTGACGGATATCTATCCGAGCCGCGTCGGAACGGTGGCCGAGGTGATCACGGCGAACGAGAAAAACCACTTCTACGACTTCACCGACCCGACGATTCCCGAGACGCTCGACTTCGAGCAGTGTCTGATCGCAGGCGAGAAGATGACCGTAATTTTCCAAAGCGGTATGCTCTCGGGACGCGAGTTTGAGGTGAAAGTACGCCCACGCGGCATCGGGCAAGAAAACCGCGGCGCTTTGAAATCGTGCCGCAGGAGATCGACCGTATGACAATGCCCGGGGGCGTGTTCGTTCCCCGCGTGGGCGACAAGTATGCCGTCTTTCATTGCGTGCTTCCGCGGGCCCTACGTCAACGACACAGCCACGCGTTCGGGGGCGGGTGGGATTTGCTGCGCAAGGCCGTGCAACATCTCTACACCCACGAGATGGTAAAGTTCGCATTCACCGGCACACTCGATGGCATTTGGGCAAAGCGCAACTGGGAGAGCGTCGGCGAGCGCTTGAAGATCGGGGCGTTCATTCTCTTCTCCGACAAGCAGTTTCAACCCGAGGGCGTGGCCGTGCGCATTGTCGGCATCAGGACTACATCAACACGCCGCACTCGCCCGAAATCGAACTCTCGAACGCGCCCGTGGCGGTTTCTTTCAGCACGACGTTGAAGGCGCTGGAGAGTGCGGCCGTGGCGGTCGAGGAGAAACACCGCGAAGCGTTGCAATACAGCAAGCGCCGATTCCGCGACGCGCAGGGAGACGGCCGAAATGATTGGGGCTGCGCTCTCCGATCGGTTCACTAATGCCATAAGCCCCGCGGCCGTGCAAACCGTGTCGCTCCTCGTAGGCGACGAAAGTCTGCAATTCCGATTTGTGGGCAGCCGCACGAACCCGACGGCCGTTCCCCACGTCGTGACCTACAACGCGAAGACAAAGACCGTGAACGCGGCGAACGGCATCTTGCAGCACCTCACTCTCGGCATTCGCACCGTGAGCGCCAAGCACAGCCCTTCGGAATATCGCTTTTTGGGACGTGGCGGCATTCACGAGCGGACGACTTGACGACGCGGCGAAGAAGTACTATCTCTATGTCCGTGCCCCCCGAAACGGCAACCGCGCGGAGTTTGTGCTGAAGGAATCGCCCGTCAGTTTTGAGAGCGACGCAGCAAATTATCATCTTTTGGTCGGGGTGATCAACAGCGAGTACGACGGCGACCGCAGTTTCGCGCCTTTGTACGGATTTTTCAGAGGTGCTCCCGGGGCGTATCACCACGGATCGTGTGGCCACGTCGGACGGCCGTTCATTCTTTGATCTCGCGGCGGGTGAAATGCGACTTGGCGATTCGTTGGTTTATCAGAACGGCCGCTTGTCACTTCGCGGCACGTTGGTTCAGAACGAGGGCGGCGTTACTTCGCCGTTGGCTTGTTATCGCGGTGAGTGGAACGCAACGACGACGTACTACAACGGCGACGAGGTGCGCCACACGGACGCGGAGGGCGTAGTTTCGACCTATCGCTACATCGGCGAGCGTTCCTCTTCGGGTGCTCCGCTCACGGACAAAACGAAGTGGACGATTTCAGCATCGGGCGTGAAGGGCAGGACGGCAGCCCCGGCTATGATGTGCAAGTCCGCCCCGCCGACGAACCCGAACTTGCTCAACTTCACCGCGAAGTGGAGAGCAAGGAGGGGAATATTCCTTACCAAACAGGAGAGTCGCGAAAAAGGCGGAGCGAATATCACCACACCGACGGGGAAATACGGAACAAAGTGCTTTCGTGTGCAAGCCGACCCCGAAGCGGCACCGGGAAATAATGGAATATACGCCTTTAATGTCGGAAATGAACGAATCACCGGCACGCTCAAAGCGGGGCAATGGTACACGTACTCGTTTTATGTTCGCGGCAAGGGGTATCTGCGCAGCGCGTTCTACTTTCAATTGAACCCGGTGGTGGAGAGACGCACGTCAGTAAACGGACTTAGCCGCGGCAATGCCTCTTATATGTATCAACCTATTTCGGAAGAATGGCGGCGTGTCGTGTGTACGTTTCGCGTAGAATCTGGGCGAGTCTTTCCGTGGTTCTTCTCTTCACTTTCGGAATCGCAGAGCACGGACGATTGGTTGGAGATCTGTTGCGCCAAGTTCGAAGAAGGAGAAGACGCCACCCCGTGGTGCTTGTCCGAAGAGGACAAAACGGGAACAGACGGACGCGACGGTGAGAACTACCATACCAATCTGCTCGACAATAGCGCCTTTACAAAAAGCATTGAAGGGGTGGGATTACGAGATCGCCGCCGCTGAGATTGACGATACGACGAAAAGCCCCGTCCCCGGAACACGCGCGGTGCGCTACGAAACTCAAATGCTCAAAGGGCAGGCTTTCGCATCAATAAATCAGGAGGTCGGAAGTCGTTTACGGCCAAACACGACTTACACACTCAGTGCGTGGGTCAAGACGACCCAAAGGGATTGATCGTGCTTCTATCGTTACGGCACACAAACCTCTTAATGCGATTTACATTAGTCACAGTCACGACGGCGAATGGACTCGCTATGCACTGACATTCACGACTCCCGAAGTGCTCAACGCAAATCAATGGATGATCCTCCGATTATTCAGACCCGCGACGAACGCCACGGTGTGGTTCGCCGCCCCTAAGCTCGAAATCGGAGACACGCCCACAGAGTGGACAACGTCGGAGAACGACCGAAAAGGGCGACCCCGGCAAGAACAGCTACACGCACGTGGCGTATTCCAACAGTCCAGACGGCAATCCGTGCACACTCGACCCAAAAAGGCGAAAAGTTCGCCTACCTCAGGAACCTATACGGACGAGAACAAGGATGTATCGACAGACCCCGCGCGCTACGTTTGGGCAAAGGTGCAGGGCGAAAAGGGCGACAACGGACGTGGTGTGAGCCGCGTACGCGCTTTCTATATGCTGACCACCGGGAGGAACGCGCGCTGCCCGACACGTCCGGATGGACGGAAACCGCCCCGCAGCCCACGAAGGAGAGCCCGTGGCTTTGGAGCTACGAACGCTCGGAGTACAGCGATGGTCATGCAGACCAAACCACGGTGCGACTGATTGGACATTACGGAAAGGACGGCACGAACGGCACGAGCATTCGGGCGCAGTACAGCGCCGACGCGCAAACGTGGCACGACGATTTCGCCGCGGGCGATGTGTGGATGCGTACGGGCAACGGCACAGGCGTGGGGCGGTGCGCTGCGCGTGGTGGGCGAATCAGGGAGCAGACGGCAAAAAGCCCCGTTTATGATTTCGCCGCGTCCTCACAGCTTGCCACCGCATCGGTACGACCGCTCCGACTATTCGGGGAACGTGGCAAGACGCGCCCCGACACTCCGCGACGGCGAGGTGCTGGTATCGGCTTACCGCGGCGAACGGCAAAATCACCTACGGCCGTTTGAGGCGGAGAAAAGGGAAAGCCGGGCGACGCTGGGAGCACAAGCTACATACACGTGGCTTATGCCAGCAGCGACGACGGCAAGAAAGACTTCACCTTGGAAGAGACCTCGGGCGAAACGCTGTAGAGGATTTCCGCTACTTCGGTATCTACTCCGATTTCGACGAGATCGCAAGCCATACCTACAGTGATTATACGTGGACGCAGCTGCGAGGAGCGGATGGACTTGCACCGAACCCGAATTTGCTCGACGGCACGAACTTTGAAAGCCGCGTGCCGTGGGTGACGTTCAACGTTTCAGAAAGTTTATTCTCGTTCAGGGAAACCTACTCAGTTCGGGAATAGCCAACTTGCAGAGGGGCAATTCAAAGACCTACTCGTGCAAAGAGATTACCTCCGTCTTGAAAGTGGGACAAACCTATACCTTCTCCGCGTGGATGCAAGCCAGTGGGACATTGACGTGGATATTCTCGGGAGTAGAGTTCGCCGAAGCCCCCAAAGTGAACGGCGTGCAAACGGGTAATACGAGCGGTGCGGGTAGCATCCCCGAAAACAAGAAGTCGTGGGAGTACGAAAGTGACAGTTTCGTTCAAAGTGAAGACGATCACCTCCCGAGACAGTACTTTTTATATCCGCGCTTGGGGCGAATCTTCGTTGAACGTTGCAGACCCGAAGTTAGAAGTTGGAGCGATAGACACCCCGTGGTGTCCCTCCGAGCGTGATCTTCGCGCCGATTATCACGAACTTCGCTTTGCCGTGAACGGATCGCCCACGCAACCACCTGCAATCTCTTCCGACAGACGAACGCCCGAGGGATGGAGTACCGTGCAGCCCGTTGTCGGAGTTGGGCAATATCTGTGGATGACCTCGGCCGTGGTAAGCCGCTACGAAACAGCGTTACTCGACCGCTGGAGCACGCCGACGCGCATAACTCCCGAGGACGGAAAGGACGGCCGCGACGGCGAAGCCCCGGCCATGGTATATCGTGGCGTATGGGACGCGTCAAAAGAGTATTACGGCACGAAGCACCGCCGCGACGCAGTATTTCACAACAGGGGCGTACTACATTGCGAGAATCGATGCCGGAACGTTCCGCGGTGTCGCTCCACGGAAATATCGAAGTGGAACGACTTCGGCGCAAGTTTCGAGAGCGTGGCTACACAGTTGTTGCTCGCCGAGCACGCGAATGTGGGACGCTGGATTTTGAGCAACGGCAACTTGGTTTCGGACTTAGACGACACGCGGACGCACATCAAGCTAGACGCGCGAGAAAATGAAGTGTGGTTACATTCGGCTTATATTGAAGATAAGCCGAAAGGGGCTGAAAGTTCGTCGTCGGACATCGTTCTCAAAAGCATCGTCGGGCGGTTTGGCCACTTCTGCTCGCTTTGCGTCATCGGGCAAAACGTATCGTACCGATACAACGCTAAGTTGGGAAGGGGTATCGTCGATTGTTGAATACGTTCCCGACCCACGCGCCCCACGTGATGAAATTCGTCACGCTGTTTCGGGACGAATGACACGCGCAGACAACGGAATCGCGGTCGGAGTTGCAGGGTACGCTGAAAAATTACGGCGACGGCGACGCGTTCGGCGGATATTTTGTCAACCTAAAAGCCCTCGGTCTTGTTGTAGGTTTGAAGCGTGTGAGGCGAACAAAACAACAACACCGTATCTCTCAACTTGTCGGACACTCGCGTCGTCGGTTTGCACGACAACTTTGGGAACGTCGACGTGCGGTTGCCTGCGAAGGCTTCGAAGGCCAAACAATCGTCTTCACACAAGTAGGGGCGCGGCACGATGACGATTCTCCCTCCCGCTGGAGAGTCGAACCACCGATTCGGCAACTACTCCGAGCACATTCTTTCAGAGTGTAGCGTCAATCGAAGTAAAACTGTTCGTCTCACCCTTCTCCGAAACGTCAACATCGGGAACGAGCGGGGCATCAATCTTTGGATCATAGAAGAATAACCCTCACAGAAACTAAATATGAAATGCGAAATGCAGAAGTTCTAATCCGTTATGCTGAACAGCATCTTTACTTACACATTGTCCTCATCACCCTTTGTGCCGCCGCGATTCTCGTTGCGATGGGCGTCGATCTCTTTTTCGGCATTCGCAAAGCACACGAACGCGGACAGCCCACGACATCGCGAGGGCTGAAGATGACAAGCCGAAGGCCGTGAAATATCTTGTCCCGTTCCTCGTCCTTACCCTAATCGACATTATCGGCACAGCGGTCTTTCCCGCTCCCTACCTTTCGATGGCGTGGGCTGGCTGCTGCTTGCTCTGCGAGTTCAAGAGCGTACGCGAAAAGGCTTGGGAGAAAGAGGAAATCGAACGCCAAGATAGAACCGATGCAAGCCACATCATTTCGGAGCACGACCTTTCGAAGATGGCGCAGAAGTTTGCCGTCGCCGTCTTCGATGAGGCCAAAAACCGCGACATCGTCCCCGCGGAGAAAGCACAGGCGGACGAGAATCAAGAACCCGAAAACGCGAAACAATGATCATAGCCCGAAAACGCGAAACAATGACCGTGAGCGACGTATCACACACCCAAAAGCCCGAAAACGTGGACACGAGAGAACAAAAAACAACAGATTGGGAGCCGTCGGTTGTCAAATCCGCAAACACGGCCGTCGACCACCCCGCACACTACAACCACGGCGGCGCTGAATGTATCGACGTGGCGCGATGGATGCCCTTTTGTCTGGGCAACGCGCTGAAATACGTGTGGCGCTGCGGACACAAGCACGACGGCACGCTCGAAGGAGCGCGGCGCAAAGCCGTAGAAGACGCGAAAAAGGCCGTCTGGTATCTGAATGAGTTTATCAAAGACGCCGAAGCGGGCGCGATGGACGCATACCTCGAAGTATAAACCAACCAAAACAACAGACAAATGCAAATCCTTATTCAACGCCACGCCCTGAAGGCGGGCTACACCATCGGACGAATGGAAATCAACGGCCGATATTTTTGCGACACGCTCGAAGACACCGACCGCGGTTTGTCGGGAGAGATGTCAGAAGACGAAATCGCCGCGCTCAAAGTGAAGGGCGCAACGGCCATCCCACCGGCACGTATCGCATCGGCAGTACAGACACGTTCGCCGCGTTTTCGGGCGTGTCCTCCCGCGTCTTGTCAGCGTGAAAGGGATACGCGGGCGTGCTGATCCACAGCGGCAACACGGCCGCCGACACCGAGGGTGCATCTTGGTGGGCGAAAACCGCGAACGGGGCAAAGTGCTCAACAGCCGCGCCACGTTGGAAAGCCTGCTCGTCTTTCTCCGCGCGGCGCAGGCCGGGGCGAAGAAATAGAGCTCACCATCACCCACGCCGGCGCCTCTTCGAACTAACGAGAAAAGCTCGGCAGTTCAACGCACCGCGGACAATTCTTTCCCAATTTCGCGACGATTGGAAAGAATCGGACGCCAAAACAGGGAAAATCCCGCAAATCGCGCCGAAAAACGCTCCAAAAGCTTTCCAACTATTTCCATTTTGGAAAGAATTGCCCGCAGGGGCGTTCAATGTTCACCTCCTCAAATTCCACCTTCTCCGATGAATTACAACCACCGAAAACCTCCTCCCGACCCCTGGGCGCTGTACGTCCTGGCGGCCGTCGGCGCGCTGTGCTTTGCCGTCGTGCTGAGTATGCTCACGGGCTGCACGACAACGCGCACCGTAGAGACGCGTAACCGTTCACCGCGACACGCTCCACGTTGTTCACCGCGACACACTCCGCGAACTGCGCACCGTGCGCGATAGCGTTTTTCTCCGCGACAGTGTCTATTTTGAGGGCGCTACGCTTGTGAAGGAGCGCACCCGCGACCGTTGGCACGTTAGCCGCGACACGGTCTGGCGTTCGCCGCGATGGACACGGTTCGCGCTGCTTCTCACCACGCAGACACGCGCAACGAGAAGACGATCGCACGGCGGTTTTCCTCTGGCAGCCGTTGTCGCTGATCGTCTTCCTTGCCGTGTTTGGCCTGATCGGCTATGCGCTGAAACGATGAATTTTTGTAATACACTTCCTTGCCCCATTCGAGGACATCCTCGAAATGGTGTAATAACATCAGAACAAAACGCCCCGCCACTCGTGCTTTGAGTAGCGGGGCTTACCTTTTTCGTGAGATCACGAAAATGGGCTCCGAATACGTCCAAAACGCGTCCAAGATGTGCCGAAAAAGACCTTCGTAGCGGGTCTTTTGAGCGTTTTTTGAATGCATATTATTGAAGATAAGCTCGTTGCGAATCCGTCCAAAAACGCGTCCAAAATCACCTCTTGTCGAATAGCGCCATCGCCTCCGCCTTTGCCGAGTTTGCGATGTCGATATACGGCTTCATCGCGCTGTAATCGCTGTGCCCCGTCCATTTCATCACGATGTTAGCGGGAATTCCCATCATAAGGGCGTTGCAAATAAAGGTTCGTCGACCGGTGTGCGTCCCAACAAAGGCGTATTTTGGCCGCGTGTCCTCGATACGCTCTCCTCCTTTGTAGTACGTCTTTGTTATCGGGGTGTTGATTTCGCAAAGCTCACATAAAGCGTGGATCAGTTCGTTACCTTTTGAGTTAGTTATCCTTGGGAAGACGTACTCGTTGTCCATCCCTCGATATCGGTCGATGATTTCGAGAGAGTATTTGTTCAGTTCTATAGTGATCGTCGATGAGGTTTTTTTATTGTGGTAATTGTAATGGTGTTTTTCTGACACGCTCGACCACTTTAGATTTTTGCATATCAGAGAAGCGCAAAGATGTAAAGCAGCAGAAGCAAAAGAAATCCCGAACGAACTGCATACGCGTTGACTTCCCGATTTGCTTTTCATACGTTTGGCCGTTGTGGTCTTTCAGCAGAACTCTCGTACCTTTAGGAGGGAACTCGTAGTTGTAAATCTTCATCAGCTCCTCCCATTCGAGGAACACAATCGGATTTCTGCGGTGTCTTCGTCTTTAATGAGAACTTTTGATAATCCAAATTTTGTATTTGTAGCCTTTCTTCGTAGCCCAACGGAGAACCCAGAAGAGAGTCCCCACGACGAGTTTAACGCTCGAATCTTTCATGTTCTTTTGCTCTCTCAGAAATGCCACGAAGTCGTTTAATCGCTTTTCGGAGAGGCGATGAAACGTCAAATCCTTGTCGAACTCATCTACGAGGTTTACCATATTTCTGAAACACACTCACGTGATTTACGCTCCATTGATTTTTGCTTTGGCACTTCAGAGTAGTAGAGTTCGAAATAATCGAAGATGAGCGCTTGCTTTTCCTCCCGTCGTCTTTTTCCTCGTGAAGTGCTCTGCAAGCTCTTTCTTTATTTCGGCGCTTGTGGGCTTTTATCTTGTCCAGCATACATTGATGCTCGTATGCGCTGAAAGTGCTCCGATAGTTTAGCCAGCGCAGCGTTGATCGTTGAGTACGTGACGCCCCGCTCCGGCCGTCGATCCCTTTTTAACCTGCTGTTTGCTTTTGATCCCATTTCGTCAGGTGCGACCTTATAGCCGGTTGAAGAGATAAACCGTGCCCCAAAAATAGAGATGCTCACTCGTATGGGGCAATCTCACGTGTTTGTCTGCTCGCTTGTCAAGATAAAAGTTTACTGCCATATTGTCTTTTCAAGTGTGTGCGCAAAGTTACGCACGGTTTTTGATTGAATGCATTTGTGCATAGTCAAAACCCTAATTAAACACTAGTCAAAGAGAAAGGGCAGAATCAGTGGATTTCTCAAACGCATTGTTGCTTATTTCAATGCTCAGTGACTTTCGAGAGTAATACGCGTGTCTATTACCTTATCAATAAAAGCCAACTTTTTAGTTGTGCCTGCTCAACAACTTGTAGCTCTTTTTATGCTCAAGGATTCTGCAATATTAGCCGTTTGCTCTTGTTGAGTTTTTAGTTGCGGCTATACCCTAAAGACTGAGGAAGCTCATTTCTTCTACTGCCAGTATCAAAAAAGAAGTATCCCTTTTTGCCATTAACTTCTGCTTTAAGTATGATGTCATTAGGAAATATGGCTTTCTGGCTTGCCCATTTTATCTTCTGCTTTTGCTGTGGTAATTCTTTGAGGAACGATAAAACACTGTTTTTAAGGTCTATGTTCCACAAGTCTCTGCTTATGATGTCTGCACCAATGATAAAGGAAGGGGCATATTCCTTAGCCCTTCCTTGCAAGTCCACGATGATGCACAAAACATTGTTATACACTTTCTCTCCAATAGCAAGTTGGGGTAAGTTTACTCGAGATACTGACATCGGAGTCTTTTGCGTGCTGTAGCTTATAGACGTAGTATCGATAGTAGAGAGTTGTAAATCTGCGGCAAAGGTGGAGTCTATCAAACAATAGGTACACCCAGTGTCAATAATTGCCGAGGTGTGGACGTTTTTCTCTTTAGACGATAGCATGGCACCTACATATATCCAGTTATTCTTGGATGTTATAGGTATTTGTGCTGCCGAGCTGAGAATAGATACAATGGTTATTGAAAAGAGAACAAGAATGCGATTTATCATATAGCAAGGGGCATCTAGGGGGTAATGATAGAAGAGAATATAATTGTATGATGCAAAGATAATTCTTTCTGGCCAAAAAGCAAGAGAAGAATTCAGATGATGAAATTTGGCTTTTTCTATTTCTGATTCCTAATTTCGCACTTGTCAAAAGGCACACAACTCATAATTCCTCAATAGAATGACAAACAATCGCGTGCGCTTGCTTACGGAGCAAGACCTCCATAGCATTTATGGAGGTAATATATTTACTTCTACCTGGAATTGGCTTAAAAAGCATTTTACTCTCTACGTAGAGAATGAACCTTAAATTGGTCCTAACAGAGGGGGTAGGGACTCTTTTACGATCTGAGAATTCTTTCTCAAGACACACAAAAGGCGAGATGTAGTTAAACTGTATCTCGCCTTTGTGTCATATCTTTTTATTCGCCTAAAATGAATATACATTTTTTCTTGTAGTCTAGAACAATAGACTTGTCCCATAGGAATTGTGCATTGAGATAACCTTGTTTCTCTGGAGTAAAAAACATGTCTATTACCTTATTGATAAAGCCAACTTTTAGTTGTGCCTGCTCAACAACTTGTAGCTCTTTTACGCTCAAGGGTTCTGCAATATTAGCCGTTTGCTCTTGTTGATTTTTAGTTGCGGCTATACCCAAAGACAGAGGAAGCATATTTCTTCTACTGCCAGTATCAAATAAGAAGTATCCCTTTTTGCCATTAACTTCTGCCTTAAGAATGATTTCATTAGGAAATCTGGCTTTCCGGCTTGCCCATTTTATCTTCTGCTTTTGCTGTGGCAATTCTGTGAGGAACGATAAAACACTGTTTTTAAGGTCTATGTTCCACAAGTCTCTGCTTATGATATCTGCACCAATGATAAAGGAGGGGGCATATTCCTTGAACTTTCCTTGCAAGTCCACGATGATGCACAAAACATTGTTATACACTTTCTCTCCAATAGCAAGTTGGGGTAAGTTTACTCGAGATGCTGACACCGGAGTTTTTTGCGTGCTGTAGCTTATAGACACAGTATCGATAGTAGAGAGTTGTAAATCTGCGGCAAAGGTGGAGTCTATCAAACAATAGGTACACCCCGTGTCAATAATTGCCGAGGCGTGGACGTTTTTCTCTTTAGACGATAGCATGGCATCTACATACATCCAGTTATTCTTGGATGTTATGGGAATTTGTGCTGTCGAGCTGATAACAGATGCAATGGCTATTGAAAAGAGAATAAGAATGCGATTTATCATATAATGCAAGGTGCTTTGAACTAGGGGATAATGATAGAAGAGAATGTAATTGTATGATGCAAAGATAATGCTTTCTGGCCAAAAGGAAGAGAAGAATTCAGACAACGAAAAACAACAGCAGGAAAGTTTCGACTGTTTCGTTTTTGACTTCTAATTTAACACTTGCCATAAGGCACACAACTCATAATTCCTCAATAGTATGACAAACAATCATATGCGCTTGCTTATGGAGTAAGAACTCCAAAGTATTTATGGAGGAAATATCTTTACCTCTATTTGGAATTGGATAAAGAAACATTTGCTTTGTCCGACATTTAACCTCTATACCCGATTCAAGAACACGGACGCCGCCGTAGAAAAAGTTTCTTTCGAGCGATTCATACCGGTGCCATCCAACGGATGGGGAGCAAGATGAGTCGCATCTTGCCGCCGCGGGATGCCGACAAAAAAACTGCAACATGGGCACGCCCAGTTGCAGTTTGACATGAAGTTCATTCAAATTTTCCGTCTACTTCGCCTCCAACGTGACTTCCGAACGGCCGCTGTTGCGTCCGTAGTACCAATCGAAAGGTCCCCACATGGTGCGACCTCGCTGCAAAAATTCGACTGCATTTTTGTTGAGCCGCAGCACAGACCATCTTATTCCGGTGCCTTCGAGCACAATCTCGTTGCCAACCTCGTCGTAGACGTAGTTCACCGTATCCACATGGTTAACATTGATACCCTGCCTGTGCAGCACAATGACTCCGTTGCGACAAGTGAATTCCGTCGTAGTAGACCCACCCCACGATCCAGGGATTTTTCTTGGCCAGACTCAAGTCTGTTTCCACGACTCGAATGTCTTTGATTTCCCAAACGGTTTGTTTTGAAAAGACTGTCGAAACGTTGCTTAGGAATGCTTGACGTGCGCATCCCGAACACCGAGGTGAGGCCGGCTCCATAGTCGGTCGAGTCCAACCGCATGGCGGGAGTTCGTCCGTACCAAATGCGCTCGCCCACTTCGTCGAATTGGGGTTTGGACACTGGCACTGGCACTTCGTGCTTTTCTTGCTCATGAGGTTTTTCTTGCGGGGTGTTGTTGTCACAAGCTATGAGCGGGATGGCGAAAAGGAGAATTAAGAATCTGTACATAAGCGCTATTTTTAAGGATTCAATAGATACTGACTAAAAATGCCACGCTATGTGATCGGTTGTTTGCGATTCACAACAAGCACATCACCGATCAAAAGGATCAAGACTATTGAGAACATCATTTCCCACGTTCACAGATTTATGTCCTCCGCAAACTTACAACAACGCAGGCAAAGAACCAAACAAATCCACAAAAAATAAAACGAGACTCAAAACCCCATTTACAGGGAAAGATTCACTACACAGATCCTCCAGATCGGCGAAGACGAAAAACAGCTTTTTCTTGTTTGCTCCTCACAGTTGGCGTAACTTTGCAGCAATATACCGAGATACAACGACAGCAAAATGGAATATAATTTCAGAGACATCGAAAAGCGGTGGCGCGAGACGTGGGCTCGCGAAGGCACTACACGGCGAAGCCCTCGAGCGATCGCCCGAAATTCTACGTCCTCAACATGTTTCCCTACCCTTCGGGCGCCGGTCTGCACGTCGGTCACCCGCTGGGCTACATCGCTTCCGATATCTATGCACGCTATCGTCGTCTGCGCGGCGACAATGTGCTCAACCCCATGGGCTATGACGCCTACGGGTTGCCCGCAGAGCAATATGCCATCCAAACGGGACAGCACCCTGCGGTGACCACAGCGCAGAACATCGCGCGCTACCGTGAGCAGCTCGACAAAAATCGGTTTTTCCTTCGACTGGTCGCGCGAGGTGCGCACCTGCTCGCCCGAATACTACAAATGGACGCAATGGGCTTTTGAACGCATGTTCAAATCCTACTACGACACCGCTGCGAGAAAGCGCGCCCCATCTCGGAGCTGGAAGCGCATTTTGCAGCCCACGGCACCGACGGTCTCACGGCGGCCGAAAGTGAGCCCCTGCAGTTCACCGCCGACGAGTGGAACGCCGATGAGCGACAAGCAGCGACAGGAGACCCTCGCTGAACTATCGCATTGCCTACCTCGGCGAGACGATGGTGAACTGGTGTCCGGCGCTCGGCACGGTGCTGGCGAACGACGAAGTGGTGGACGGCGTCTCGGAACGCGGCGGACACCCCGTGGTGCAGAAGAAGATGAAGCAATGGTGTCTGCGCGTCAGTGCCTATGCCGGCCGACTGCTCGACGGACTCAACGAACTCGACTGGACCGATTCGATCAAAGAAACGCAACGCAACTGGATCGGTCGTTCGGAAGGTACGGAGATGGTAGTTTGCGGTGAAAGACAGCGACGTGAAGTTCACCATCTTCACCACGCGTGCCGACACGATTTTTCGGGGTAACCTTCATGGTGCTCGCTCCCGAAAGCGAACTCGTGGCGCAACTCACCACGGCCGACCGTCGCGAAGAGGTGGAGGCCTATGCTGGCCGCCACGGCCAAGCGCACGGAACGCGAACGTATCGCCGACCGACGGGTGAGCGGCGTGTTCTCGGGTAGCTATGCGGTGAATCCCTTCACGGGCGAAGAAATCCCGGTGTGGATTTCGGACTATGTGCTGGCGGGCTACGGCACGGGGGCCATCGTGGCGGTGCCGGCGCACGATAGTCGCGACTATGCTTTCGCCCGTCACTTCGACCTCCCCATCGTGCCGCTCATCGAGGGCGCCGATGTGAGCGAGAGAGCTTCGACGCGAAAGAAGGCACCGTGACCAATTCGCCCCGCGCCGGAGTGACCACCCGCGAGGGCTTCTCGCTCAACGGGCTTTTCGGTGAAAGAGGCCATCGCCGCCACCAAAGCTTTTTGGTCACAGCGCACGGGCTGGGACGCGTGAAGACGAACTACCGTTTGCGCGACGCCATTTTTCAGCCGTCAGCGCTACTGGGGCGAACCCTTCCCCGTGTACTATAAAGACGGCATGCCGCACCTCGTGCCGGAAGAGTGCCTCCCGCTCGAACTGCCGGAGGTGACGAAAGTTCCTCCCCACCGAGACGGGCGAACCGCCGCTCGGCAATGCGACACGCTGGGCGTGGGACGAGGCGGCACAATGCGTGACGGACAACGTGCGCATCGACCACAAAGACCGTTTTTCCCCTCGAACTGAGCACGATGCCGGGCTTTCGCCGGATCGTCGGCCTACTATCTCCGCTACATGGATCCGCACAATGACACGGCGCTCGTGGGCAGGAGGCTGCCGACTACTGGCAGCAGGTGGATCTCTATGTGGGCGGTTCGGAACACGCCACCGGCCACTTGATCTACTCGCGCTTCTGGAACAAATTCCTCTTCGATCTCGGCGTTTGCCCGAAGGATGAGCCTTTCCGCAAGCTGGTGAACCAGGGTACGATCCAGGGGACGGTCGAACTTTGTCTATCGCATCAAAGGACACGAACACCTTTCGTGAGCCACGGGCTGAAAGGATCAATACGACGTGACGCCGCTGCACGTGGACGTGAACATCGTTTCGGCCGACGTGCTCGACACCGAAGCCTTCAAAGCTTGGCGACCGGAATATGCCGATGCTGAATTTGTGCTCGAAGACGGCAAATACGTCTGCGGTTGGGCGGTGGAGAAGATGTCGAAGTCGATGTTCAACGTGGTGAACCCCGACCTGATCGTCGAGAAATATGGCGCCGACACGCTGCGCCTCTACGAAATGTTCCTCGGCCCCATCAGCCAGAGCAAACCCTGGGACAGCAACGGCATCGACGGCTGCTTCCGTTTCCTCAAAAAGGCTTGGAACCTCTTCTTCCGCGGCGAAGATTGGGCAGTGACCGACACGGCGCCGACGAAGGAGAATCTCAAGACGCTCCACAAGCTGATCAAAAAGGTGACGGAGGACGTCGAGGTGTTTGCCTACAACACCTCGGTGCCGGCCTTCATGATCGCCGTGAGCGAATGGGCACAACAAAAGTGCACCTCGCGCGAAGTGCTCGAGACCTTCGTGGTGCTCCTCGCGCCCTTCGCCCCTCACATGGCCGAAGAACTTTGGCACCGCCTCGGTCACGACACCACGGTGTGCGACGCCGCGTGGCCGGCCTTCGACGAGTCGCGGCTCAAAGAAGACACGGTGACGCTCGGCATCTCCTTCAACGGCAAGACGCGCTTCACCCTCGATTTCCCGGCCGACGCTACGAAAGAAACCATCGAAAAGGCGGCACTCGAAGCCGAACAGAGCCAGAAATATCTCGACGGCATGACGGTGGCCAAGGTGATTGTGGTGCCCGGACGCATCGTGAACATCGTACTGAAGAAATAAACTCACTCACAATCCATCACTTCCCTCTCACTGCCCACGTGGTGAGGGGAATTTACCCTCAAATGACCATGTCGCGCTCCTTTCAAATCAACTGGTGGCTCGAATTTCAGGACTACCTGATCATCACATTCGGCTTGCTCTGCTATGCCGTGGGCTTCACTTGTTTTCTCATGCCGCACGAGATCACGCCGGGCGGCACCACCGGACTGGGCGCTGTGATTTTCTACGCCACGGGCTGGTGGAAAGTGCAATACACCTTCTTTCTGGCCAATGCGGTGCTACTCGCCATGGCGCTCTATGTGCTTTCGTGGCGTTTCTGCCTGAAAACCATCTATGCCGTGGCGGCGCTCACGGCGCTGCTCTCGCTGGTGGAATGGGTCATGCAATACCTTTGGGCCACGAACCCCGAATTGTTTCCGGCGGGCTACAACGCGCACGTCAAACTCCCCATCGTGACGGACAATGCTTTTATGAGTGCCGTGTTTGGCGCGGGATTCATCGGCATCGGCATGGGCCTGGTGTTCCTCCGCAACGGATCGACGGGCGGAACGGACGTGATTGCGGCCATGATCAACAAGCACCGCAATGTGTCGCTCGGCACGATGATCATGCTCTGCGACGTGGGCATCATCACCTCCTCCCTCTTCCTGCCCCACAGTAACTTGCAAACGTTGCTCTACGGCTACACCACGCTGATTTGCAGCACGATGATCATCGATTATGTGGTGAACAGCGGTCGGCAGTCGGTGCAATTTCTCATCTTCTCCGACAAGTACGACGAAATTGCATCGGGCATCAACAGTCTCCACCGCGGCGTGACGGTGCTCAACGGCCAAGGTTGGTACACCAAGCAGGAGCGGAAGGTGCTGATCGTGCTCGCCAAACGCCGGGAAGCCAACACGATTTTTCCGGATCATCCTCTCGATCGACCCGAATGCCTTCGTCAGTCAGACACGGGCCTCGGGAGTGTTCGGCTACGGATTCGACCGTATCAAACTGCGCGCCAATGCCGACAGAGATCGCGCCGAAATAGAAAAAATGAAGGCCAAGGTGGCCAGCGACCAAGCTGCCAGCACGGCCGGACGCAACAAGTAACAACGACTTTCCTCCCCCCAACCAATGAAACAACGTCTCGTCATTGCGACCAACAACGCCCACAAACTCGAAGAAATCACCGCCGTGGTGGGCGACAAATTCGAAATCGTTTCGCTGGCCGACATCGACTGCCACGAAGACATTCCCGAAACGGCCGACACGCTCGAGGGCAATGCGCTGCTCAAAGCGCGCTTTTGTGCACGAGCGCTACGGGCTCGACGTCTTTGCCGACGACACCGGTTTGGAAGTCGATGCGCTCGGCGGACAACCGGGGGTGCACACTGCACGCTATGCCTACCCCGATCGCAACGACAATGAGGCGAACGTCGACAAACTGCTGCGTGAGTTGCAAGGTGCAACGAACCGCAAGGCGCATTTCCGCACCGTCATTGCGCTGATCATCGGGGGCGAAGAGCACCTCTTCGAAGGGCGTGTGGACGGACACATCACCGAAACGCGTCGCGGCACCGAAGGCTTCGGCTACGACCCCGTATTTTCGCCCGGAAGACACGGGGAAAACCTTTGCGGAATTGGGTGTCGAGGTGAAAAATCGCCTCTCGCACCGAGCACGTGCCGTACAAAAGTTGTGCGCCTTCCTCGAACAACTCGATCCTCACTGATTTCTCTCCCACTTATGAAAAAGTGCTTTGCTCTCCTCGTCTTAGGCCTCCTGTTTGTCGGGTCGCCGACCGCACAGGGCGCCCTCCCCGACCGCTGGACGCCGCATTTGGCCTACCACGACGGCACGGCCTGCGCCACGACGGGGCCCTATCTCTATGCGTTGATGGGCGAGAACTTGCTCATTTACGACACCGAAAACGATGCCGTCGCCTTTGTAGACCGCGTCAGTGCAGGCCTGTCGGACAAACAGATTCTACACATCGGCTACTCCCAGACTCGGGGCTGGTTGGTGCTGCTTTATCGCAACGGCAACATCGATCTCTACCGTCCGCGCGATGGGCAGTTGGTGAACCTCCGCGCCATCAAACAGGCCACGACCGAAAATTTGACCGTAAACCAATTGCGGGTGCAGGGGAGACGACGCTTTTGTCACCACCAACAAGGGTTTTTGTGGATCGATCTCACCCGCGCGGAGATCAAAGGGCATTTCCCCATGGCGGCCTGCAATGACGTGGCACGCGTGGGCAACCGGCTGGCGGTGGCCACCGATCAGGGTTTGAAAACGATCGGCGTGCAACAGAATTTCTCCGATCCTTCGCTCTGGAACAACATCTTTTGCGCATCCGGTGAAGCAACTTGCCGCCACTACGCGTGCGCTCTATCTCAATGTGCCCGGCGGTCAACCGGGATTTGTGGGTACGTGGCGCATTGCGGCGGACTTGGTGGAGAAAGCGGGAACGAACGATTTTGCACGCGTCGATTTGCTCGCGCTCGACCGCCTGAGCACGGGCATCGACGGGAAAGGCGTTCGGCTACAACGACCGCACGCTGCTGCAATTCGACGACGACTCGGCGACGCCCACGGCGACGACTCTGCAAAGCGGCATCCACTGGTTGGAAAGCGACGGGAAAAGGCGGCTTCTGGATCGGCCGCGACGGCGAGGGATTCGTCACGCGTGCCGCTCAACGGTACGACCTTCGATTTCACAACGGCCACAGCGCACGTCGGCGGCTACGGGCCGCGGTATGACAGAGGGGTATTTCATGCGGCAAAGCGGCAACCGGCTTCTCATCGCCTGCGGGACGCCTCGATCCCCTACGACCGCGTCGACACGCCGCAAATGACGATGATCTACGAGTCGGGGCCGATGGACGTTTTTCGAAACGCCCACCGAGGAGAAAGGTTTCGTGCGCGCCCCTGTTTGAGAATGCCACTTCCGTGGCGCAATCTCCCAACGACGAAAAATCGTTTCGTCGTGACCACGGGGAGAACGGGCATTTATCTTTACGACAAGACAAGCCCCACACAACAATACACGTACAATAATTCTCCGCTGGTCTCGGCGGTGAAAAACGGTTCTCCCGCAGCGGCGTCGTATGTGCGCACCGACGGGGCCATCTTTGATCGCGCGGGCAACTTGTTTGTGCTGAACAATAGTGCGGACACCGCCATTTGGGTGCTACGACCGGACGGAAAAGTGGAAAGGGATTGTACCAAAAAGAACTGGACAACGCACCGACGCTGGAGAAAACCATGATCGATCGCGACGGGTCGCCTGTGGGTGACCTCGCGCCGCACCGTGTCGAACCACAACGGTGGCTTCCTTTGTCTGGACTATAACGGCACCATCGACAACACCGACGACGATGTTTCGCGCTATCGCACCACCTTTCCTCAATCAAGACGGCACGCCCTTGTTCCTTCTCACAAGGCCTGACGATGGCGCAGGACCGCGACGGGAGCGATATGGCTCGGCACCAACGAAGGCGTTTTCGTGGTCGACGATCCCGAAAACCTGGTTTGACAACGATTTCCACGTCACGCAAATCAAGGTGCCCCGCAACGACGGCACCGACTATGCCGACTATCTGCTCGCGGGCGTTCCCCATCACGGCCATTGCCGTGGACGGCGCCAACCGCAAAGTGGATCGGCACGCAGGGCGACGGCGTCTATCTCCTCTCAGCCCGACGGGGTGAAAGACCCATCCACCACTTCAAAAGCGAACAACTCTCCGCTGTTTTTCCGACAACATCTGGAGCATCGCTTGTCACCCCACGAATGGGAGCGTGATGATTTCGACCGACGTGGGGATGCTCTCTTACGAAAGGTGATGCGTCGGAGCCGAACGAACAGCTCAATCGGAGCCAACTTCGGGTGTACCCCAACCCGTTTCGTCCCACGATGCAACGCCAGTGACCCTCGACGGCCTGACAGCCGATGCCGATGTGCGCGTGACCACGACCTCCGGCGCGCTGGTCTTTGCCGGTCGCAGCCATGGCGGCATGTTCCGCTGGGATGGGCGCGACAGTCGTGGGCGTGATGGTGGCTTCGGGTGTATATTATTTCCACATTTCCACGGCCGACGGATCGAAAGGTGCCACCGCCAAAGTGGCCGTGGTGCGCTGACAGGCTCGACGCACAAGGGCATTTTTCGTCTGTCGGCAGGAGCAAAACACTCCATTTTCATCGCATTGCGGCAAAAAAAGCACGTTTTATTTGCGCACCCAAACCAACTTACAATATATTTGCACCTACAAGGGAACTATCTCCTTAGCACTATAATTCTAAGACACGATAATATGAATAAAACTGAACTCGTCAATGCAGTGGCTAAGCAGGCCAACTTGACTCAAGATCAAGCCAAGGCAGCTGTCAATGCCACCCTCGATTCGATCGCAGACGCCATCAAGGCAGAAGATAAGGTTACACTTCTCGGATTCGGCACCTTCTCTATCAGCGAACGTGCTGAGCGCAAGGGGATCAATCCCGCCACCAAGCAAGAAATCACCATCCCCGCTAAGAAAGTGGTGAAGTTCAAGCCCGGTGCACAGCTCGAAGTGAAATAACCGCGAGTCCAACACTAAAACGTCCCGCCCTCCAATGGAGAGCGGGACGTTTTATTTTTGCCCGACCGATGATTCATCGGTCTGATCGTTCAGCGTACAATCTTTTGGCGGGAAGCCGTCGGACGTTTCGAGCAAGAAGAGGCCACGCATGGGGCCGAACTCGAAGCGGAGAGGGGCACCGGTGGCGACCACGGTGCGCAGCGTTCGCCCTTCGAGGGTGCACAACCGAACGCGAACTCCGCGCTGCACGCCACACAACAACAAGTGCGAGCCACTCCACTCCACATACGGGCGAGTGCTTGCGGACTGAGCGGACAAAGCCGTGGGGACGACCACCGTCACTCGGCATTCGGCCTTCGCACCGCTGCCGTCGAGCGCCAAAGCGGTGATTGTCACTTCGCCTTTTTGCAGCGCTTTGAAACTTCCACCGCCCAACATATCCACGATGCCCGGCTCACTCAATTGCCAAGTCAACTGCTGAGCGGCCGTGGCCGGCAAGACTTTGGCGGCGAGGTTGAAGATGTCGTCCACATGTACCTTTGATTTGCGTCGAATCCAGCACCACTTGTGCGGCTTTCGGCACATTGGGCACGACGAGGTTCGGCGGGCGTAGGCGGAACGATGGGTTGAACCGGCTGGTTCGGCGTCGGCATGTCGTCACTGCTTCACCACCATCAACTGCGCGCGGGGCGAATCGTTCGTCCAAATCTCGCGACGGCCGTTGCCCTGCTCAATTTCCACGTGCACCTCGTAGCGGCAACCCGGCTTCAAGCGCGAGACGTCGATCTTGGCTGCCGTCTTTTGTTCAGGATTGTGTACGAAGGGCTGCAAACTCACGTTGCGTGCCACACCGGCATCGACCGATTCGCCCGTTTCGGGGCATACCAAACGATAGAACACGCGTCCCCAATAGGCTTTCCGTTGGTCGCCGCGCACCTCCGTGTGGATGCGCATGGAGAGATCGCGGTCTTTGTCGACATCAAAGATTTGTTCGTTCACGGCTTTGCCGCCGACCATGAAATCGACATTGCGCACGAAGATTCTCAAATCAGGATAAGGCAACACTTCGATTTCGAAAATCTCGATCGGCACCGAGCGGAATGAGTTGTTTCTCCTTCGTGTTGGTCGTTTCCAACACCAATTTCAGCTTATAGCGGCCGGCCGCCATCTCATGGTTGCCGGTCTTATTCGAATAGTTCGTGGGAAATCCACCGCCACCTGCGTATCGGCCAAGCGGCGGAAGGAGACAATGCTGCTCGGGCGGAAAGGCGCTTCGTATTCTGCGCCGCCGTTCACCGGCGTGAACACCATTTTCAAGTTGCCGTGCACCTCGTCGACATTCGGATTGCGCACGGTGAAGGTCAACAGTGCCGGATCGCCCTGAACCGGCATAGGCCGGGAAAGAGCACTCGGGGTCGCGACACACGGTCAGTGCGCCGCCCGCGATTTCATCCTCCACCGTCAGTTTTCCACCCGCCACGGTCAATTTCATGCGGTTGGCATATCTGATCGGATACCACGGCTTGAAGGTGTCGGGCTTTGCGCGCCACGAGTTCGCGGCACACCGGTACCAACAGATAGTTGCCCTCGGGCACTCCGGAAAGGTCGATATCGTCCATTTCAAGTTCCACGTGGTGAAAAATACTGCTCCACAACGTGTTGTCGTAGCGGAACGGGATCAGCTTCACGGTGCGCCCTTCGGCATCATTCACCGCAAAACCCACCTGACCGCTGAAGCGGCCGAACTCACCGTTGATGGAATTGTAGGAACCCGCCGTGATCTTGGCGGCGAAACGCGTGGTGGGTTGTCCCTCACGCGGCTCAAATTCGAACGCCGTGTTCTTGCGTGCGCCGAGCACGCGCAAGGGCGTGGGGAAATCAGGGTACTTTTGCCGTTTTTCGGGTGCGCCATCAGCGCCACTTGGTTCTCCCAAAACTGCCCGTTGCCCATGAACGGGCCGGGAAGCGGCGTGGTGATGGTGTTGATGTCGTAATAACCGTCGCCCCTGTCCGTCCCAACCGAAATTGGCATGCACGAAACCGCGACGATCATAGCCGTCATAGACGAAAGCATGCACGCCGCCGCACACCATCACGGGGTAGCCGTCGGAGATTTCCTGCATGATGGCTTTCGCGAAACTCGTCGGCTTTTCATGCGGTCGCGGTGCAAAAAGCCGCGTGGTGTAGCCGAAATCGTTTTGCAACGCGTCGAGCGTGTATTCGATGTTCGACGGACTCGCCTGCGTGCCGAAGGTGATGCGAATCGCCTTGCCCACATCCAGCAACAAATCGGCCGACGGCGGCCGCGGCCCGCGTGGAGTTCATCTGCTCGCGCGTGCCCTTCATCAAGTCCCAGAGATAGGTGGGCGAGGTGTCGGCTTCGTCGCCTTCCGAACGCACATAGAGCGAAGGGCGTTGGAGCGGCCATTTGTAGAAATAGAGGAACTGCGCCGCGGCTGTGGCCACGCATCCGGTGTAGGTGGGTTTCCCCACGCGAGGTGTCTTGCTGTTGTAGGGATAGCTCTGCCCCCACTGCGCATCGATGAGCGGTTCGACATAACGGCGCAAATTCTTGGGCGCAGTTGCGGGCCGGCGCTTGTCCGGCGCGCACCTGTCGCACCGTTTCGGTGTATTGCTGCAACAAAGCGTGCACTTGTGGCGGGAGCGATGCGGCATTACCGGTTGTCAGGCGGCCGTAGCCCACCACTTCGTTCATGCGGCTTTCGCCCGACACGATGACAAAGCGCTGTTCGTCCTTACCGACGAAAAGATGATAGGCCGGGGCTTCGCCGTCCACGGCACCGCGCACCGCGGGCGCCGCAATGGGCACGGGGTGGCTCAGATAGTGGCGCGCAACGGTGGCCGCTTGCCGGCGATCGACCGGATCGGCCTGCGCCGTGGTCGCCCCCATGCTGAAGGCGGCCGCGGCGAGCGCGAGAACAATGGTTGATTTAAACATAAGTCAGAGAAATTGATGCGTAAGAATGAGAAGGAGCGGCGGTCAGTCCACCACATTGAAACGTCGGTTGCCGACGACGACAATCCACAAGGGAGAACGACCGACGCGAAGGCGCGTGACGCCCCTTGCGTGCGAGCGACGACTTTCCGGCGGCCGGCCAGATCGTAGACTTCCACGCGGCGGCCGGCGGGCGCTCCCCTGGACGACAAGCATATCGCCCTCGCGCTGCACCGTCGTCACCATGGCCGGGCGGTCTACCGCCGTGGGTGCAGACACACGCACCACACAACGTGCCACCACGGCGTGGGCATCGTCGGCACGGACTGTGATGATCGTTTCGCCGGCACGGACGGCGCGGAATTGTCCGACGGACACCGTGGCCACCACACTCGTGTCGGCCACTTCCCACACCAGGCGGCTCTTCGCCTCAGCGGGCAGCAGTTGGGGATGCAGCGTGAAGACGCTGTCGACGTGCGGTTTCACCGAGTCGGGCAGCACAATTTGTTGCACATCGGGCACCGGCGCGGGATCGACCGGGAAAGGTTGCAACTGATCGCCCACCGCGCAACGCTCGGCATTGACGATTTCGCGCGTTTGGGGGTCGATGAGCAGCGCCACAACGTGCAGGTTGCGGTTTTGCTTCACATAGCGATAGCCTTTGCTCTGCCCCAAATTGCCGAAACGATGGCTGTGTTCGTAGAGGGTGTCGAGTTGCATGCGCTCGGGCAGGCTGCCCGCGATGCCATAGTGCACCCCGGCGGCCGAAAGCACCACGTCATTGTAGCTCAACCCGCGCATCTCGCCCGTGCCATGATAGAAGATTTGCATTTCGGGCACACTCTTTTCCCAAATCGGATCGCCCGCAGCGTTGTTAAATTGCACAAAGGATGGATGCTTGAGGCTGTCGGCCGTCAACACATAGGCCAAGCGATATTTGTTCTTCGCCACCGGGCAGCGATAGACGGTGGCACTGCGCACGTCCACGCTTTTGCGGTCGATAGACCACGCCGCTTGCACCTTGAGTTGCACAGTGGTTTGCGCACCGGAGGCCTGTTGCACATCGGCAAGCAGGCCGAAGGACTGTTCCTCCGTGCCGCTGTTGCCGAAATAGGGAGAAACATTGTGGCTACCGTTGAGCACGATTTTGGGGCGGCCGGGAAAGAGGCGAAACACCTCGTAATAATCGCCCGTGCCCAAAGCGTCGCCGTCGTGCGCCGCCAGTCCGATGTAACGATCGGCCGCCACGCGGTTCAAATGCTCCAGCGAGGCGATGCCCGGCGGGCAATTCGGACACCACATGCCCGTGAGGTCTTCGACTACGGCCTTGCGAAAAACGGGACGCGTGAGGGTGTAGCGCTGACTTCCGCTCGTGGGGAAGGAGTTGCGGTTAGGTTTGCCGTTGACAGTCAAGATGGTGACGCTGAAATCATCGACGCCGGGGTGTGCGGCCGGGGGACTTCGATGGTCATCTGGGCTGCTTCGTCGTAGGTCAACGGTTTTTTTCAGTTCCAAGATGCGCTCTTGGCCTGTGACACCGTCGATGGTGAGTGCGTAACCCACGCGATCGACGACGCTCTTCCGGTCCCAACTGTTGAGCAGCACGCGGGCTTTGCCCCAGCTGACCGGGAGCGACGTAGACCTTGTTGGCCACACTGCAACTCACATTCTGCGCAGAGAGCTGAGTAACAAAGGAAGAGAACAAAGCCGCCACCACGAAAAGGCGTCGCGATGGGAAGTGAGATGGAAAAACGTTTTGCATTTTTGGTTTTTATAGCGGAGGTATTAAAAAGGACTGCTCCTGCAAAGTTACGATTTAATACCACATTGCGGACGTAAACGGGAGTTTTATTTCCCAATGCCCCACTATGGTGATCAACCCACGGATGGCGACGGGCAAACGGGGACTTTCGAAAAACATGGGGACTTTTGCCCGAAACAAGGGAAGAAATGGGAGAAAGTCCGCAGGTTTCTGAGAAAAATCCACGCCCTCAGCCTCGGCGCTTTGAACAAAGATCAGTATAAGATTGTTTATAGTTTGAAGACCACGACAAGAGAGAATGTGCCACGCCCCTCCAAAAATCCAGACTAGAAGAGTTCAAAAACATACGCTTGCGCAGTTTTATTCCTTTCATGATCAAAAATCAAGCACTACAAAGACTTTTTCAGCAAATACAAGCAATTGCATCTACAATCAACAACATCTAGGAAGCATTTTCCTAGTGACTCACATATCAAAAACACATCCGATAAAAACACATCAAAAAGACTTGGCTTATCAGAAACAAATACTATCTTTTGCACCTAAATCATCCTCACAACACTAATTATGACAAAGAAAAGTGTATTCAAACTATTCATTGGAACTAGTCTCGCATTAGTTGCAAGTTGCACAGCAGAAGACAATTTGCTACCCAACACGCCATCTGCCAAAAACAGAAAAAAACAAAGTATTCAACGCTCTAGTGCGGAAGCTCTCGCAATCGCAGCAGAACTCTTCTCCAACACCTCAACAAGAAGTAATAACCGAACTGGAGATCTTAATCTCTATGGAGTTCTTACGCCCAAACATATCACTCGAGGTGCAAAATGAAAAGACTGTAGATACATCAACTTTTTGTGGTAAACCGCGGATCAGACGAAGGTTTTGTTTTATATCTCGGGAGACAAGCGATGCGAACCGGTTCTCGGTTTCTCTGAAACTGGACACATTTCCCCTTCTGACTTGGAAAAACAACCCTGGACTTAAATTCTTTAATAGACTCAACAATTATCGTACTGTATCCATTTCATTTGACGACACTCCTGAGTACACCCTGACCATAATAGCGACAAAGGACAACGTGTGTATTACTATAAAGATTACCGAGACTCCGTTATTTTTCTACCGTTATCAAAAAGGTTACCAGGCTCTACCGGATAATTTGCAGTGGGGACAAGACGATCCATACAACAGGAAAGCCGAGATAAGAGAAGACAAGTACGGAGTAAAACAACGTTGTCTTGCAGGGTGTGTACCTGTAGCTACTGCACAATACTTGGCCTACTATCGACACCCTCAAGTGGTTAATGGCCAAAAGATCAATTGGAAATCAATTCATAAAAGAGGAGATCACGATCAAATCAATCAAATTTCAACGTTGATAAGAGCCTTAGGGGATTTGTATCAAGTTGAATGGGGAATCGATGGGACAGGTGTATACAAAGAAAACAAGATTTATAGTGTTATCCCAGACTTAGGATACGAATTAGCCAAATACGAAAAACGCACGGGTTGTGGGAAATGACTCTATTGTCAAAAATCCTTGTCAATCAATTAGAATCAAGAAAAGGACCTTTTCTCATTCAAGGTATGCTTACTGAGGATGTATCGGTTGGTCATATGTGGATTGTTGACGGAGTTGCACAATTCGTCAGAATCAAGAAGATAAAAGACCCTAAAACACAGCAATATACAAAACCGAGAGTATTGGGCAATGGAAACAATGAAGGATCGATACCTTCACATGAACTGGGGTGGGAGTGGTAGGAACAACGGTTACTTCTAGCCGGCATCTTTCAGACTGACAACATACACCGATTTAGACGACGTTTGGGCTTGGGATGGCGACAGATTCAAGACGTTTCATAATATTCATCGCGATCTTTCTGCATATTTGCAAATCTGGAGATACACCCCTCGAAAATAATTTCCCCAATGAAAAAGCTTTTATTTCTGCTCAGCGGTCTTTTGCCTGTATTGCTTGGCCGCGTGCGACAACGACCACGAGCCGACAAAAGCCCGTTCGTCCCTTCCACGGCGACACCTTGGCGCAAATCGCGTGGAATTTTCGCTTCATCGTCGAAAATCATTACCATTCCATCCCGGGGATTGTACCGGAAAGAACGACCTATCGCGTGCCGGTGATCCCACGCAGCGTGGAAGACAAAGACGGAAAAAAAGAGTATAATGACATGGAATTGGGCAAAGAGGCTCACCTGGTTTTCCGAGCCACGGTGCACGGCGATACGATCAATCGCCACAAAAAAGAACTTAAGGCCCTCTCTCTCCAACTGAATCGACTGACTCTAACCTCCATAGGAACCTCGCCTGTACTCTGCGGAGTGAAATCCATCGAGGCCGTGGGCATTGCGGAAAATGGCAATACTTACGATCTCAGTGCGGAAATGAAACTGCGCATCCGTGACTATTTCGGACAAAGTGGAAATATCGTTCTTCGGGCATCGTCACCATTGAATTGTGAGAATACGGAAAGTAAGACGGCCAAATATGTTGTTCCGCTCGGTAGAATTAGAGAAGAGGAACTGGCGGAACACATCCAACCGGAGCTGAAGTTCTATCTTCCGGTGAAACGGTGCATGGATTTTTCCTCCATCCGCTTTGCCATCACACTCTTCAACGGCAAAGTCCTCAGCTTCCAACACAAGTTGCCGAGCAAGTCGGTGCTGCAAGAGTTGCCGAGCAAGTCGGTGCAGCAATACTACACACCAAACGGCTATGAAAGGGAAGCTACCTATTTTTACCGCACTGTGGCCTGTGCCTGATTATAAGTATAATGAAAAGGGAAATGGTAAGCGCGCAATTGCGCAAACCTTCTGAGAAGGTGCAAATCCCGAAAATGAAAATCCCGCCGACTCATCGATGAGTCGGCGGGATTCCTGTTTATCGGAATGGGTGGTTGCGCACCCTGACTATTTTAGGAGGTTGCCTCTGCACCCTGCGCGGCAGGAAGGGCCGAGCCACTGCTCAGACGGTGCACGTCAACCCAATGAGGGCTCACTCCATGTCGTGAATGACCATGCCGGTGCGGAGTTTGGGCTCGAACCAGGTGGCCTTGGGGGGCATGATGTTGCCGGTGTCGGCAATGCGCATCACTTGTTCCATCGTGACGGGATAGAGCGCCAAGGCAGCTTGCATCTCGCCGCTGTCGACACGTCGCCGCAGTTCGTCGAGCCCACGCAAACCGCCGACGAAATCGACGCGCTTGGAGGAGCGGAGATCGGTGATGCCGAGCTGTTTGTCGAGAATCAGCCGCGACGAGATGTCGACATCGAGCACGCCGATGGGATCTTCGGGGATCGAAGGTGCCGGGACGGGCATCGAGCGAATACCAACGGCCGGCCAAATAGAGCGCAAACTGGTGCGCGCGCTCAGGACGGAAGTTTTTCGGTGCCGCGATCGCGCACTTCAAAATCTTCCTCGAGCCGGCGGAGCAGTTCGTCGGGGAGTCAGTCCGTTGAGGTCGCGCACCACGCGGTTGTAGTCGAGAATCGTGAGTTGCTCGGCGGGGAAGCACACGGCCAAGTAGTAGTTGTATTCCTCGCGGCCGGTGTGTTCGGGGATTGGCCTCGGCGCGAGCGGTGCCCACGCGCGCCGCCGCAGCGGAACGATGGTGGCCGTCGGCGATGTAGAGGGCATCCATGGCGCCAAACTCGCGGGTGATGGTCTCGAGGTCGGTCGGCGCGTCGATCAACCAGAGGGTGTGACGGAAACCGTCGACGTCGGCCACGAAATCATAGAGCGGCTCCTGCTCGGCAATTCGCTCGATGAGGGCTTGGAGTGTGTCATTGTGCCGATAGGCCAAAAAGGCAGAACCGATGTGGGCGTTGGTGGCGGTGAGGTGTCGCATGCGGTCGTCTTCTTTGTCGCGGCGGGTGAGTTCGTGCTTCTTGATGCGACCGGCATTGTAGTCGTCAACGTGCGCCGCAAGGACGATGCCGTACTGCGTGTGCCCGTTCATGGTTTGGGCATAGAGGTAGTAGCACTCGCGCTCGTCTTGCACGAGCCAACCTTCGGCGATGAAGCGTTCGAGCTGGCGACGAGCTTCTGGATAGACGCGGGGATCGTGCTCATCGGTGCCCTCGGGGAAAATTGATTTCAGGGGCGAATGATGTGGTAGAACGAACGGACGTTGTCGCCCGTCTCGGCACGGGCTTCGGCGGAATTGAGGACGTCGTAGGGACGAGAGGAGACGAGATGGGCGATGCCGGCGGCCGGACGTAGGCCGCGGAAGGGTTTCACGAGGTCATGATGGTGATAGATATTAAGGAGGGGATGTTTAGATGGGACGGAGTGAGGCGCTCACAATCAGCCTCAGCGATTGACCCGGAAGGTGGTGTCGCCTGTGGCGAAAAAGCCGACGATTTGGCGCGCGGCGGCGAGTCCGGCATTGGCATTGGCTTCGGCCGTCTGCGCACCGAGTTTTTTGGGCGTGGCATAGTAGCGATTGCCCAGGGCGGCGGCAAATTCGTCGTGACGATCGGGGCGGATGTCGGTGAGATAGGAGAGGTCGGTGCGCTCCATGAGGAGCGGCAGAAGTTCGTTCTCGTCGACGATTTCCTTGCGCGCCGTGTTGATCAGAATGGCACCGGGGCGCATGAGTTCGACCATTTCGCGATTGACAAAACCGCGGGTGCGGGGCGTGGCGGGGGTGTGGAGACTGACGATGTCGCACTTTTGCACGAGGTCATAGAGGTTGTGTGCGGCGTAGGTGCCGTCTTCCTCGATGCGCTCAACGCGATTGAAGAAATCGTAGGCGCTGACTTCCATTTTCAAAACCGCGGGCGATGCGAGCCACACAGCGGGCCACGTTGCCATAGGGCCAACAGCCCGATGCGCTTGCCGCGGAGTTCGGTGCCGGCTGTGCCGTCGAAATTGTGCCGCACGTGACGAATGAGCAAAGCCGAAGACGAGTTCGGCCACGGCGTTGGCATTTTGCCCGGGCGTGTTCATCACAACGACGTCACGCTCGGTGGCGGCGTCGAGATCCACGTTGTCCACGCCGGCACCGGCGCGCACCACAATGCGCAGATGCGGGGCGGCGTCGAGCACATCGGCGTCGACGCGGTCACTGCGGATGATGAGGGCGTCGACATCGGCCACGGCGGCGAGCAAGGTGGCTTTTGTCGGGGTACTTTTTCGAGCAGCCGAAGCGTGTGGCCCGACGATTCGACGATGTGACGGATCCCTTCGACGGCTGCGGGTGCGAAGGGTTTTTCGGTGGCGATAAGGATGTTCATGGCTTTGCTGTGTGTTGGTGAGAAAGGTGTGGACGGAGCAACGAGGGAAAGCGCCCCTCCGTCCACAATGAGATCAGGCGCGATGCTGCGCTTCAAAAAGCTTGCATGGTCTCGACAAGTGCCTGCACGCCTTCGAGGGCATGGCATTGTAGATCGAGGCACGGAACCCGCCGACCGAACGGTGGCCCTTGATGCCGTGCATGCCGCGAGCCGTGGCGAAAGCCAGGAATTCAGACTCGAGGGCTTCGTGACCTTCGGCCATGACAAAGCAGACATTCATGTAACTGCGATCGGCCGGATCGGTGACGGTGCCACGGAAGAGGAATTGCGATCGATTTCGCCGTAGAGCAATTGGGCACGCTCATGGGCACGACGCTCCATTTCGGCTACCCCACCCTGGGCTTTGATCCAACGGAGGGTTTGCAGACAGGTGAAAATGGGCACAACGGGGGGCGTGTTGAACATGCTGCCTTTGTCAATGTGCGTGCGATAGTCGATCATCGTGGGGAGAGGACGGGTGACTTTGCCCAAGACGTCGTTGCGCACAATGACGAGTGTGACGCCGGCCATGGAGAGATTTTTCTGTGCGCCGGCATAAATGAGGGCATATTTCGTGGGATCGATCACGCGCGAGAAGATGTCGCTCGACATGTCGGCCACAAGGGGAACGGGCGATTCGAGATCTTCATGCCACTCGGTGCCGTAGATGGTATTGTTGGTGGTGATGTGGAAGTAATCGGCGTCGGTGGGCACGGTGAAATCCTTGGGGAGGTAGGTGTAGTGCGCGGCTTCGGAGGAGGCGACTTCCACAACTTCACCGAAAAGTTTGGCCTCTTTGAGGGCCTTCTTTGCCCAAGTGCCGGTGTTGAGATAGGCGGCTTTGTGTTCGAGGAGGTTATAGGGGACGTAGCAGAACTGGGTGGAGGCTCCGCCACCGAGGAAGATCACGCTGTAATCGGCCGGGAGTTGGAGCAGTTCGGCGACGAGTGCGCGAGCTTCGTCGATCACGGCTTGAAATTGGGACTGCGGTGGCTGATTTCCATGAGGGAAAGGTCCATGCCGTCGAAATTGATGCAGGCTTCTGCTGTGGCGCGGATCACTTCTTGGGGAAGAATGGAAGGGCCGGCGCCGAAATTGTACTTTTTCATGATAAGATGGAATTAGAAGTTGTAGTGGTTTACTGAAGAAGAGAATGGAGAGAATCGCGTTCCGAGACGTAGGTCTAAGAACGCCGAAAGGTCTCGAACCGCGCCGAGGGGCGTGATTCAAGACCTTTCCTGATATGTATTAAAGTTGGTGAGACTCATGTGGATAGAAGACTATAACACGATGAGACAAACACGGTGGGGACTCGTTAGACGATGCCTTTGCCGTGACAGTTTTTTGAACTTCTTGCCGCTACCGCAGGGGCAGGGATCGTTGCGACCGGGCATCTTGTCCTTGACGAGCGGCTGCTGGGGAGCTGATCGGGGGCTCCGGCTTGTGCTTGCGCCTCATTGACGTCGACAAGCTCGCCGCTTTCGTCGAATTCTTGCTTCGTTTCGGTGTAATTGCTTTTCCGAACGGGGTTCTTCTTCGCCGCCGTCACGCACTTCTTCGCTGGCTGTGCCGGGAATGAAGGCGCGCATGAGCGTGGACACGGAGCTGTCGTTGATGTCGTTGACCATGTCGTCGAAGAGTTTCACGCTCTCGATCTTTGAACACCACGAGCGGATCCTTCTGTTCGTAGGACACGTTGCGAACGGAGTGCTTGAGTTCGTCGAGCAGACGGAGATTTTTCCTTCCAGCAATCGTCGATGTTGTGGAGCAGGATGGCTTTTTCGAATTCGCGAACCACATTGCGCGATTCGGTTTCGTAGGCTTCCTCGAGATCCACACGCACATTGTAGACGAGGCGTCCGTCGCTGATGGGCACTAAGATGTGGTCAAACTGCTCAGCCTGCGTTTCGTAGACCTGTTTGATGACGGGAATGGCTACTTCGCGGAGCTTCTCCATCTTGCGGTTGAACGTTTGGATGGCCGCATCGAAGGCTTTTTCGTAGAGATCCTCACGCTTCATGCCTTCAAACTCCTCTTCTGTGAAGGGAACTTGCATGGCAAAGATTTCGATGAAGCGATCGACGCAACCGGCATAGTCGTATTTGTCGATGGTGTCTACCACACGATCCCAGATCATGTTGGAGATGTCCATGCCAATGCGCTCGCCCATGAGTGCGTGACGACGCTTTTTCGTGAGATGACGGTGCGCTGCTTGTTCATCACATCGTCGTATTCGAGCAGGTGTTTGCGCGTGCCGAAGTTGTTTTCCTCGACCTTCTTCTGTGCGCGCTCGATGCTCTTGCTGATCATGCCGGACTCGATCATCTCGCCGTCCTTGAAACCAAGCTTTGTCCATGACGCGAGCGATGCGTTCGGAGGCGAAGAGACGCATGAGTTTGTCTTCGAGCGAGACGAAGAAGACGGAGCTTCCGACGTCGCCCTGACGGCCGGCACGACCGCGGAGCTGGCGATCGACGCGGCGACTGTCGTGGCGTTCGGTGCCGATGATGGCCAATCCACCTGCCGCACGCACCTCGTCGGTGAGCTTAATGTCGGTACCACGACCGGCCATGTTGGTGGCGATGGTAACGGCGCCGAGAAGACGTTCCTCTTCGTGCACTTCGCCGTTTTCGTCCTTGACCTTTACAATACCGGGAGTGCTCTGTCCGGCAAGTGCCACGATATCGGCTTCCTTCTGGTGGAGCTTGGCGTTGAGCACCTGGTGGGGGAATGTGACGGAGCTTGAGCAAACGGCTGAGCAATTCAGAGATCTCAACGGAGCTCGTACCGACGAGCACCGGACGTCCGCTGTTGCGCATGCGTTCCACCTCTTCAATGACGGCATTGTACTTCTCGCGTTGCGTTTTGTAGACGCGGTCGTTCGTGTCGTTGCGCTGAATGGGGCGATTGGTGGGGATTTCCACCACATCGAGCTTGTAGATGTTCCAGAACTCGCCGGCCTCGGTGATGGCCGTACCCGTCATACCCGCGAGTTTGTGGTACATGCGGAAATAGTTCTGCAGCGTGATGGTGGCAAAAGTCTGCGTGGCGGCCTCAACTTTGACGTGCTCTTTGGCCTCAACAGCTTGGTGCAAGCCGTCGCTCCAGCGGCGGCCTTCCATGATACGGCCCGTGGATTCGTCGACGATCTTCACTTGTCCATCCTGAATGACGTAGTCGTCATTGAGCGTGAACATGGAATAAGCTTTGAGCAACTGCTGGAGCGTGTGCACACGGTCGGACTTCACGGCATACTCGGCGAGGAGCTCATCCTTCTTGGCAACGCGTTCTTCGTCGGGGAGGTTTTCGGCCTCAAGTGCGGAGAGTTGTCCCGTGATGTCGGGGAGCACGAAAAGCTGGTCGTTTTGAACCTGCTCTGCCAACCAGGCTGTACCCTTGTCGGTGAGGTCACACGAACGCTGCTTCTCGTCTACGACGAAATAGAGGGGTTCCACCGCTTCGGGCATACGGCGGTTGTTGTTCTCCATGTAGATCTCTTCGGTCTTGAGCATGCCTGCCTTGATGCCGGGTTCGGAGAGATACTTGATGAGAGGTCCGTTTTTGGGGAGCGCCTTGTGCGAACGATAGAGCGCAAGGAAGCCCTTTTCGCGGTCTTCTTTCTTGTCGCTGGGGATGAGACGCTTGGCTTCCGTGAGATACTCGGTGGCCAATTTGCGCTGCACTTGGTAAAGACGATCGACGAGGGGTTGGAATTCCTCATACATCTGGTCGTCGCCCTTCTCCACCGGACCGGAAATGATCAGCGGGGTACGGGCGTCGTCGATCAACACGGAGTCGACCTCATCGACGATGGCATAATAATGTTTGCGCTGCACGAGATCGGCAGGGCTCATGGCCATGTTGTCGCGCAGATAGTCGAAACCGAACTCGTTGTTCGTACCGAAAGTGATGTCGGCGTTGTAAGCACGACGACGCGCCTCGCTGTTCGGTTGGTGCTTGTCGATGCAGTCTACGCTCAAACCGTGGAACTGGTAGAGCGGTCCCATCCATTCGAGGTCACGCTTGGCGAGGTAGTCGTTGACGGTCACCACGTGCACACCGCGGCCGGAGAGGGCGCGCAGAAAGACAGGGGCAGAGTGGCTACGAGGGTCTTACCTTCACCGGTGGCCATCTCGGCAATTTTACCCTGGGAGAGCACTACGCCACCGAAAAGTTGCACGTCGTAGTGCACCATTTCCCATTTCAGGTCGTTGCCGCCGGCCACCCAGTGGTTGTGATAGATGGCGTGTACGCCGTCTTCGTCGAGTTCGACGAAATCTTTCGTGACAGCGAGTTCACGGTCGTAGTCTGTGGCGGTGACCGTGATGGTTTCGTTGTTGGCAAAGCGGCGAGCCGTTTCTTTCACGATGGCGAAAGCCTCGGGAAGCGCCTCTTCGAGTGCCGTGTCCATGCGTTCGAGCACTTGCTTCTCCAACTTATCGATTTGCGTGAAGAGTTGTTCGCGATCTTCGATGGGAGTGTCTTCGATCTTCGCACGAATTTCGCTGATCTGCTGATTGAGTTCGTCGGCCGAACTTTGGATGTTGTGCTGCAGCTCCTTGGTCTTGGCGCGCAACTCGTCGTTGCTCAAGGCTTCGATGGTGGGAGAAACAGCTTTGATCTTGTCGACCCAAGGCTGAATCTGCTTCATGTCGCGAGTTGCCTTGCTGCCGAAAAGTTTGGAGAGGAGTTTATTGAAATCCATAGGATATTTTTTACTGAAGTGAGGGGCCGGTTCGTGCTCCTGTGCCGGGACTGGGCGGCCCAAAGGGATGAATGTGAATCGCCGGTGGCGGGGAAACGTTCGATTGTCGTTTCAAAAGAGAGGTAATTCACTGCATCCGCTGGGAGCACGTATGCGCAGCGCCTTCGAAACGGTGGGAGCCAAACAATCTACGCGCACGGGTGTGCCGATGGTCTGTGGTGCGATCCCACAACCGTAGAAGATGATGGGAAATTCCACCCGCGCTGCGGTGATCGGAGCGGAGATTCGACCGTCGGTGCCGATGCTGCGCCAACCGGAGCGCAACACGATGACCACATCGCCCGACCGCTGCGGGAAATAGCCGGCACGCGCTGCAAAAGAGGCGGCGGACAAGGCTTCGGTTTGAAGTTCACGCCCCGTGATGACGGTCTTGACGCCCGAAAGGTCTAACAAGAAATCGGCGGCACGATGCTGCAACTCCCCGAAATCGATGCGCTGCTCGCTGATGAGCCGACGGTTGAAAAAGATTTCGGTGCCGAGGGTGGTTTCTATATAATTGCCTTTGCCGTAAAGGTTGGCCAAATAGATATTGAGTAGGCTGACCGCGCGACGCATGTCGAACACGCCCCCGGGAAAACGGTAACGCTCATCGTCTGCCTGCTCACGATCGAAAGTGCCGGTTCCGGCCAATGTGAAGAGACACGCCCTTTGCCGACCTTGGCTTCGACCGATTGGATAATGGTGCCCAACGCACGGTCGAGTCGCTCATAGGTGTCTTGGAGTTCAAGCGCCGAAGCGGCAGGATTGCGCCCGGCAAAGGTGCCCGCATAGAGAGAAACGTTCAGCAGATCGGGCGTCCCGTCGTTGCCGAGAGGCGTATTGTTCAACACATCTGCCACCGCCGCCGCGACTTCGTCGTTGACCATGGCCGAGGTTTTGAATGCGCCGAAACGTTCTCCGCCGGTCATGCGGTGAGAGAAGGGCTTCACCGTGCTGCCGTTGAGCAAAACCGTTTGTTTGCCCCGTTGCAAAGGCTGCCAAGTCCCGGCAGCCAAACGCCGATCGATGCTTTGTTGACTGTTGCGAACGTCGGCCCACAGCGGAAGTTCGCCATAATAAGAGGAGGTCACCCACTTGCCGTTCCGATCGTCGATCCACACCGCCTGATCTGCCGCATGTCCGCCCGCGAGAATCGCGACGTCGGCTTGCGGAGAAAGGGACACGACATAGGCATGTCCGCCGGTGGCGAGTTTGAGTTCGTCGGAAAGCGTGGTAACCAGGAGCGAGGCGGGCGAAAAACGGTCTGTGGTTCCGCGGCCTTGCACGGTGGGATCGTCGACCGCTACCGTGGCGCGCAACGTGGCGCGGTGCAAAAAGCGCTCCCCACGATGCCGTGTTCCGCAGCTGCAGCTCCCTGTGCTCCAAGTGGCCGCTGCCACCGCCCGATCTCGTGGAGCAACGGCATAAACGGCCTGTGTATAATAGCGTCCGCCGCGCATCAACTGCCGAAATCCTTCGTCACCATAAAGGGGAGAAAAGGTTTCAAGATAGTCTGACCGAAGTTGGTCTATCAATATATTGACGACCAATCAGGGGCATCTCACCCTTCTCCGCCGGGCACGCGCTCCCCCTTGGCCTCAGCAGAGGCCAAGATCGTCATCACCGTGATGAGCGAAAGAAGAAAATTGTGCTTATGCATAAAAGCAGACGACTGGGTAAGATGAAAACAGGGGGCAGCGCAGACGTGAAATGGGATCTAACGGAAAATCACTGTACGGGTGTTTCCGAACACGCAGGGCCGAGAGTCTACCACGGAACGCCGGAAGATAAAGACACCCCGAAGCAGCAAAATCAATGCCAAAGGGAAGCGTGGCAGGCGAAAACCACTGCAATCCGGCCGCCCAGGCCACGAAATGAACCGCAGCGCCGACGATGAGCGCCCATGCTGCGTAATCGCGAGTACTGCGTACGCAAGGCAATAAAATAGCAGACAATATAAAGTAGCCACAAAGGGCAAAAGAGTCCGAGCAACCAGTTGGTACCGACGGCCGGATGTTCCGACCAACCGACCAGCAGCGTGAGTACGACGCCGACCAACCCCGTGGAGAGGAAGAACAGCGTGTCGAAGGTACCGATCCAGATGCGCCGTGCGCTACGCGTCACCTGCGTACGCTCAACGAACGTTGCTCGCCCAAAGTGAGCAATGCCGCCAACACAAATACGCCCCAGAACACGACACCGGGAGTGAGCGGCGAACGTCCGGCAGCAACCGACGAGGAGAAAGGAATCAACGGACTATCCACCACAACGAGCGAGCGCAGCTTGCCGTCGGCGCTTTGCACCTTGGCCGCTTGCCACATTTGCTTCGCATAGATGGGCAGAAAATTCATCTTGGGCAGGTCCTTCCGCGGAAATTCACGATCCACTTCCGGACCGAGCAACAGATCCTGCCAGAACTCATACCACGGACTCTGCGCCGTGAATTCGTGAATCATTCGTCGCTGCGTGAGCAGTGCGCCGTCGTTCTTCAGATCGGGAAACACCAGTCGCTCACCGTGCTTTGCTAAGGCCGATTGCACCGCAGCGAGCGCCCGGGTGGTACAATTGTCATATAAGAAATTGTAGCGGTAGGTCCAATGTGGCATTTCGAGCGTGAGGCGATCTTGTTCGCCGTTCAGCCCCGGCACCACGTATTCGCGCACCTCGGGATCGTGCTGCTCAACGATCGCATTGAGCGCTTGCGCCACATCGTGCGCTTCCTCGGGCGTAAGCGCCAGCACCTGTGCCGTCACTTGGGCGTCGTCCTGCAAATAACTTTGCGCAAACAATGCGGTGCTCTCCTTCGCCATCGAATAGTCCGTACGTCCCCAAGACGAATCTCATCACAAAATTGGGCGTATCGAACGAGAACCAACCGAAGTTGTACGTATAGTCGCTCGACTGCCGCGCCACATTGCGTACGCGCAGCGCCGTGTGCCCATACAGCCGATACACCTCGTGACCGGGCGCACAGGTCAACAGACTCACTTCAAAGAATCGGCGTCGCTGCCCGATGGTTCGGGAACGGCGGCGGAAGCCCCTGTGATGAACAACAGGAGCATGAGCATGAACCGAATTTTCAACGACAACTTCATGAGGATCTATATATAGAATGGGGCAAAGGTACACAATAATCGGTGCAGAGCAAAATGTACGTTTGCTTTTTCTGTCCCGATTTCTTCTTTTCCATCCCCACTCCGCCCACCAAACGAAAGCCAAGACCGATCGCCATCCGCCGTCCCCAAAACGCAAATCCATCTTCCTCAAACGCCATATTTCGGTAGAATCCGCACGACTTCGAATGGTAGAAACGACGTAAATGAACGCGGAGGACACAGAATATTAGAAATAAGTTTGGTCATCTCATCCGAACATTGTACTTTTGCACACGGTAATCAACGCCAAGACCACAAGGAGAGATGCCGGAGTGGTCGAACGGGCCGCACTCGAAATGCGGTGAACGGGTAACTGTTCCGGGGGTTCGAATCCCTCTCTCTCCGCAAAGTGGCTTCAAGATGACTTCAAAATGGTCGTCAAAACAGCCTTCAAAATTAGCGTAAATCGTTGTAAGACTTATACTTACAACGATTTTTCTTTGTATATAAGCCTACACAGTGACGGCTAAACCCTAGGTTTTGATAGTCATCATTCGGTCAAATTCTGCTACAGAAACTGCTACACAAAATAATGCTACAGAAAAAGTGTAGCAGTGAAGGCAAAAAGAAGGGCAAAATGAAGGCAGTAACGCAATCTCTTTCAATGTATTAGTAACTAACTTTTGTAGCTAAGTGCTACACTAAAGAATGATGCATTATGAGACAATCGTTCAAGGTGTCCTTCTACCTACGCTCTAACTATGAGAACAAAGAAGGCAAATCGCCTGTCATGCTCCGTATCTTCCTTGGAGGAGCAATGAGTAACTTAGGGTCTACCAAGATTTTTGTAGACAAGTTGCAGTGGAACAACAAGACTAGCCGACAAAAGGGACGTTCTTCCGAAGCTCTTGCTGTCAATGCCAGTCTTGATGCCATCTCTACCAATCTCCACAACATCTATCGCAAGTACGAAGATGATGAAAGTATCTCGCTTGACAAACTTCGTGCTGCCTACCTCAGGGCAAGCCAAAAGAGTACACAAGTTTTTCTTCCAGTCTTTGATAAATTCATAGACGACATTCGCCAACGTGTGGGGCACACTATTAGCAAGGATAGCTTGCAGAAGTACAGCGTCTTGCGCAAACACTTTGCAAACTTCCTTCTCCATAAGTATAAGCGTAAAGATTTAGGGCTAACTGAATTCACGCCAGCCATTGTGCAAGATTTTGAGCTATACCTCACCACCATTTGCTGCTTGTGCGTACAATACTGCTGTGAAAAGATGAAGACCTTGAAAACAATTACGATTTATGCCCCTCAAGCGTGGTTATCTTCTTCAAGACCCATTCCTTAATCATCATTTTCACCTCAATCCTGTGGACAGAGGTTTCTTGACAGATGAGGAAATAGTATGTCTAGCCAATAAAAGATTTTGCAATTCCCCGTTTGGAGCTTGTACGTGATCTCTTCATCTTTTCCTGCTTCACTGGATTAGCCTACATAGATGTCGCCAATCTTCGCAGAGAGCATCTCGTGATGATGGACGGCAAAGCCTGGATTATGACACGCAGGCAAAAAGACAAATATCGAGAGTAATGTGTTGTTGCTCGATATCCCCAAGACCATTATTGCCAAATACTGCGACAATCCCAATTATCCTTCACGTGATGGCAAACTATTTCCAATCCTTTCTAATCAAAAGATGAATGCTTATCTCAAAAGAAATTGCCGATATTTGTGGTATCAAGAAAAACCTCACCTTCCATTTGGCACGTCACACGTTTGCGACGATGTCACTCAGTAAGGGAGTGCCGATGGAGAGTGTTTCTAAGATGCTAGGTCATACCAACATCCGCACCACGCAAATCTATGCACGCATCACCAACAAAAAGATTGAGCACGATATGGAAGAACTTGCCGATAAACTCGACAAATTCAATGATGCCATGGGACTCTAGAACACGAATGTATCACTTTTAATCTCTATATTTATTATGAACACAAAAAGCAACACCCGAGCTTTCTTACTTCCGTTTGAAACTCACAGCCTATCTCCGCGATCATCAACCCGACCTTGTGGACGATGCCACCCTCGTTTCCTCTCGTTCCGATGCAGCCCTCACCGCCTATTGCGATGCAGTGGCGCAGGGCTTCTCACATCCCGAAGCCGAAAGCATTGCCGGCAATGTGCTCTTTGAAGGCTTGCATTTCTCAAAGTATGACACCCTAGTGTCTGTTTTGGAAAATGAATTTGAGGCAGAGCTTCCTAGTCCACTTCCTGAGAAACTCGCTCCCATTCTCCTCCGCAATAAGGCGGTGCAACGCGTCTTTGCCAACTACAACCTCACGGACGACTTTGCCGCAAGTCCACAGTACGAAGACCTCTACACCGAACTCACAGGAACGATAGTCTTGATCATCGAGCAAAACAATTTGCCTACCGTTGAAGGAGCAAACGCTGTGGAATAATTATCATTTGTCATATCGAGAGTGCGGTGGTATCAAGAGCTAAGATGGTATTTCGCTCCACTCGCCAAGCATTTTTCAAACCCTTGTCTTAGGTGTCACGAACTATCTTGTTGTTGCTCTTTAATCACCAAACACTCTCCGATATGAATCATCAAATTATGCCCACAGACCTTCACTCTCCATCCTTCAACCGAGTGAGACAAAACAGCTTCTCAGCAAGACAACGCTCCCTCCAGCGTGCCTGCGCCCAAAGCAAGTCCATCGTTTCTCTTGGACACGCTTCATTGGCTTAGTCACACTTCTAGCGTTGCTTATCGGCTTTGTATCTCTTCTTTCTAAGCTCATTACGCCACAAGTCGTCACTGCGATTTCCATTCTCGGAAGTTTCCTCTTATTCCGCTTTGTCGTCAAAGTAATTTTGCAAATCACTTTCACGCTCCTGCGTTACTTGTTTTGGTTCGCCGTTCTCTGTGCTATCCTGCTCTGCGTGCTTTGATAAGCACAGCCTTCTCTCAAACCAAAAAGTGGTTATCTCTTCTCGAGATAGCCACTTTTTCTTTTTAGCTTATCTTTTTCTGGATAGTCGAAAGATTATGGCTTTGCACTTTCGCTTCGGTAATGTCCGAAAAAGTGTGTGAGTTTTTTCGGATAACACCGAGTTCACAAACGAAGATGGCTCCGACAATCTCAAAGAGACTATCGAAGCCAATTATAAGCAAGTCAAGCAAGAGGTGCTAAGCCTTGTCGCTAGCGAGATTGAGCGAATCAAGAACGACCCGAATCTCAAAGGGCTGATTAAGGAGTAGGATTACATACATATGCTATCTCGAACAGAAGTCCACAGAGCCTGTAGTCTAGGACAACCTGAAAAGCAATACATCAATCCCCCTATAAGAACTAGAGATAAGAACACTTTGAAACTACTAGGGAGTTTATCGGCCCAAAGTCTAAGCCCAAGTTGTTCTTCAATCCATCGATGTTCATACTTCTTCTGCGAGAACATTTTGAAATGTGCAAACCAACCAGAAAGAATAAGTTGCTTAGCCTCCGATTGATTATAGAATTCTTCTAAGAGTACCTCATATTCGATAGGATAGGAAACAGACTCTGTAGATGTATCTTCTTTACACTGAAAATACATAGTTCTCAGCTTGTTTAGCCGTTGGGTATCTGCAACTCCTCTCTGAACATAGCTGTCTATAGAGTTAGTGAACTGTTCTACATAGATACCGACAACCCCAAGTAAGCATAAGAGTGTAGCAATCAACTTTGTTCCAAAGTACTCTGGATAGACTAATGATAGTATTCCACCTAGAAAGGAAATGAATGACACATACTTTGTAATACCATTATAGAGGTCATAAGTTGAAAAGTTCAAGTTTGCCGAATAGCTTATGTTGTAAGCCTTCTGGGCCAGCTCATCTAGTAATTCGTCTCTTGTCATAATAATCAGTCTTCATTGGTAGAGATAGGAACGCTAATGCGATTTTCGAGCAACAACTAATTCGTCTTTTATAATGTAACATTCGACATAATGATCTCCCCCAAAAATCCGAATTCTCTACTCTTTTTTTCTTGTTCTCTATTCGAGGAGATAATTTGACCACGAACACAATTTCGTCTTTCAGCCTCAGCACCTATATTCAGTACCTTCCATTTAACTTCATATGGTTTGGGTACATTCGTAAATTCTATGTAGAATTCTAGATGCCGAACTCGCAATACTTTTTGCTTGATTTAGAATGTCTTGTAATAACTGTGGGGGAAAGCCATCTCGTGTTACCCTCAATTAATAGATAGGGTTATATCTAATGTCAATAGGATATTTATCTTCAATGAATTCTTCTGTATCACTAAAGCTTCTGCTCTCTGAAAGAGTCTTTCCCTTGGGAAAAACTATTACCGAAGACATTCCGCCAGCGTTTATGTTTGGTTTCTTCAGACGTTTCCTCCAAAGGCTTTATTACATTCTTTGTAAGCCTGTTTCGCTTTTGGACTGAAACACAGACTTCACCTTCACTCTCTGTTTACTTCCCAAGGCAAGATAATAATCTTGTTTGGGCTCATCCTAAGATACTCAAAGAAGTCCATTGTTAGCTCTCCGAATGAAGCATAACCCCTGATTATCGTACTTAGAGTTATTAATACAGAAACAATAGGCCAACGTATCAATAAACAAACCTCCCATAGGCAGCCCAACATTGTCTTTCCATGCCCTCAGCATTTTGCAGAGCAATCGATGATGAGTACCATGATTCTGCTTAAAGTCAATCATTGCTTGTTGTTCATACCTAGGTTTTGTGACTTTATATGCACCACCATCTTTAGTCGTAGGATATTTATAGGAGGCAACTTTTTTCTCCATCATCAAGAAATTCAAACACAGGTTGCACTTCAATTTTTGAAGTCGGAGAAATCAACAACAACGACGAGATTGTCTTTCCTCATCTTTGTCTTTGGGTATCTATCTCGAAGGGCCTCTTTCACGTCTGAAAGGAGATTCCCCGGTTTGTCTTCATAGGTTTCCCATAGAGAATTAGGGCATTATATAGAGCATATCTAAATCTGATATGCCCTTAATGCCTGTATAACGGCCGTAAGAACCTACTCGTAGACTATTAGCTGTCTCAGAGTCAGTGTCTCGAAATGTCTTATTCAGCTTTTTCGTTATCTCATTATAGCGATTGCGGATAAGCTTGGCTTGTTCTGAGCTAACTTTAATGTTGTCTAAGAACGTGCTAAATGCTTCTGCTGTTGTCATATGGCAATGCTATTGTTTAATTCCCCTTACTCAATTCACGAACATACTTGAGGCTAAAAAGTAGGTTCAATATCCAAATGCGATACCAGCAAATACTCCCAAGGCTTGCCTCCATGCTGGGTCGTGTACTCTGAAGCTAGGTGGCAATACCGACGAGCAGCTTCCGCTTTTGCTTTCACTTCTTCATGGCTTAATTCTTTTGCTAGCCTTCGTTTCAACTAGATAAATACAGTCCTTCGTTTCCACCACAAAGTCAGGATCATAGCGGCGACTATCTCTTCCCCAGTGAATGTTGAACTGGGTGGCTGCTGGGCGCATCCACCTAATCACGTCGGCATCTTGCTCCAATATCTGTGCAAAATTGCGCTCTGTTCCACTATCAAAGCTGTAGGCTTCGTGGCAAGCTTTAGTAAATCCGTGGAATACGAAGCGACGAATTTGATGTAGCGTTGGAATTGGCTCGTATGAAAGTTTTACGGGGATAGCCTGTTCGTTCGCCCAAATGAATGTTTTTCGATTTTTCACAAAGGGCAAAACTTTTGCTTCTCCATAGCTCAGTACCTCTTGGACGAAATGTAGCTTTATCTGTTCGTAAAGACGAAAAGCGATGAGTGAACTATTCTGGTCAAGTGTACGGATTGCAGCTTGCTCATCAGTGCTATAACCAAGGACATAGTTCAAAACTTGATTGACAACATCGACCAGTTCTTCTCTCATTTCGACATAGTCTATGTCTGGTTGATCGAGGAGGTGCATCAGCAACTTATTTTTTATGGTTCATCCGACATTTGGAGTGATGGGGTTCTAAAAAGAAGAAAACCGCTGAACAAATTGTATATTTGAATTAGCACCAACAAATATGCAGCTATGAACAGCAGTTTTCTATATCATGCTTGGGGTTTGTATCATCACAAGTGTCTACGAGAGGAACACAAAGGTAATACAATCATCTTACATATCGAAAGTAAACGAGCTCCGAAATGCGGTCCCCAATGCGGTCATGCCCATTTGGTGAAGAATGGTTTTCGCACTCGCGACTTTATCAGCCTTCCGATCTGAGGCAAAAAGGTGATTCTGCGGATGAAAGTCCGCCGCTACAAGTGCAAGCGTGCGGATTGTGACTATGATTGTCAGGAGCGGATATCCTTTGCCCCGGGCAGTCACAGCTACACTCGTCGCTTTGCAAGGTATGTGGTCGACCTCTTGAAGGGGATAACCCTCAAAGACACAGCCCATCTTTTGGGTGTGTCGTGGGACACGATCAAAGAGATTCACACTCATCATCTTGAGTGTCGCTATGCTCCACCCTCTCTTGAGGGAGTGGACAGCATCGGCATAGACGAGTTTGCCGTCCGAAAAGGCCAGGTGTACAAGACCATTGTGGTTGATCTCAAGAGCGGGCGGATTCTCCATGTGGGTCAGGGCAAGGCGGCCGATGCTTTGGCCGGATTTTGGAAAAGGGTCAGACGAAAGAAGCTCGACATCAAGTATATCGCCACCGATCTCTCGGCCGCTTTCATCTCCTCCGTACTTGAAAACTGCCCGAACGCCGTGCATGTCTTCGACCATTTTCATGTGGTCAAACTGATGAATGAGAAGTTGGACGAGATACGCAGGGCGCAATATAACCTGGAAAAGGACATCAACAAGCGCAAAGTCTTGAAGGGGACGCGCTACCAGCTGCTGCGCAATGGAGCTGATATCTTCGATAAGGAGTACAAAACAAGGCTTGATAACGCCTTAGACATGAACAAACCTATTTCACAGGCCTACTACCTCAAAGAGCAACTCAGAGAAATATGGATGCAGCCCAATAAACAAGAAGCCGAAAAGGTCATGCTCTATTGGGTGAAACAGGCGCAGGAGAGCAAAGTGCCGCAGTTGATGAAAATGGCCGTCACGATCATGGCTTATAGAACCGGTATGCTGGCCTGGTACGACTGCCCCATATCGACCGGGAAAGTTGAGGGGATCAACAATAAGATAAAGGTGATGAAGAGAGTGGCCTATGGTTTTAGAGATGAAAGGTATTTTTCGGCTAAAGCTATATGCGCTGCACGATTGCCGCATCACTCCAAATGTCGGATGAACCGAAAATGAATGATGACAGGAAGTTATCTTCTCTATAACAATCTGCGCTATAACGGTCTAACGACCGATTGGGGTTAAAGATCGTAGACCGTGTGTGGAAGTTTTTCGCTTCTCCACGCATTTATCTCGAAAAAAAGCAAAGCACCTTTCGTTGTTTTTATTGTAAATTCGCAGTCATATTCTGAGTTACAGATTTTTAAAATAGGAATTCCTGTGAAAATTCATTACAGTCCATATTACGATGGAGATTTATTTTTTAGGTGATTCACCCTCGATGATGGGAGAAACTTATTTAGGCAATATGGGTTTGCTTCAGCAGTTGCAATTAAGGGGCAGCATCCACACAGAGCCTTTGCCCGATGTGGAGCGCGAAGCCATATCACAACGCTATGAAGTCCGTTGTCCAGAACACATCGTTTAAGCAGTCGGCTGACGTAGATCCTGGGGAGTGGCCCAAAAAAATGCTGGAATGGCGCGATGCCCTCATCGCGGCCGGATGGAATGGTGAGCGTTTGTCGGGGAGTTCAAGCAAAGTGTCTGTGCTGGCCGATTTGGAAGAAATGATAGCACACGGAAAAGAGCTGCCCGGAGTGGCGGACTGCTGGAAGGCGGTTCTGGAGGCTTATCGAAATGGAGTGAAAATCGATGATTCCATTGACACCCTCAGTGTGGAGTGTCCGTGGAGCGAAATACCGTTTTTGATTCAGCAGACATTGCTTTGTTTGGAACAGAGTGGGGTAGAAGTGCTTTGCCAGAAACAGCAGCAAGTTCCGAAAAGTCCATCAATATCGATAAATTTCGATTGGTGGAGTTTGAAGAAGTGAACGATGCCTACGAGTGGTTTGCCAAAATTGAGCAACTTCCCAAAAGAAACGGCTGTGGTGAATCGCAACAATGTGCAGTTGAACCACACGCTCTCCACGTGGGACAAACCCCGCTTGCACTCTTCGCTGACAGACAGCAACCCGCAATTGTTGCAACTTTTCAAACTCAGTTTTGAGTGTCTTTTCTCGTCCGCTGAACATTCAGAATTTGGTGTCCTATTTGATGTTGCCCTTGTCGCCGATTCCTGGAACCTTGCGCAGACGTTTGGCGCGACAACTGCTTTCCACGGGAGGATTTGGCGACAACAAAGTGAGGGAAGATGGCCAGATGAGAGATGACTGGGACGAAATCATCGAAACCTTCGAATTTTTGGGCAAAGAGGGCAATGACTCTCCGCAGGCGAAATCCATGGCTAAGGCTAAAAATGCCTTTCCTCACGCCCATCCGCGAAGATTATGCGAAAGGCATTGAAAAAGGCAGCCCCTTATCAAATATATCGAATTGTTTCAACAATGGATTACGGGGCAATATGCGCTCGAGGATGTGCCGATGGAGAGAACAGCGCAACTTCGCGTGTTGAAGACTTATTTCTCTTCGTTGGCAACCGCTTTTGCATTCGTGCGCTGACACGGTGGTCTTTGAAGAAATTGAAAAGTTGATGCTGCAAATCTATCGTCCGATGAGCTATTCGTTGCAAGCAGCGGAATGTGGTTCGGCCAATGTGATTCGTGATGTTAGAGCTTTGGCTAAACCGGCGAAGAGGTTGCTTTGGTTGGACTGCCAAAATGAAGACTTGGCGTGGGATGCCTATGACTTCTTGAGCCAAGAAGAAAGACAGCAACTCACTGCCGCAGGTTGTCAAATTCCCTCCTTTTCCGAGCATTTGACGACCACAAGAAAAGAGCGTTTGCGTTTGCTGGAGGGCTGTGAGCAGGGTGATTCTTGTGCGCAGCCGTTTCAATGGCACAACGCGCCAGTCGGAACACAGCATCATCGCAGAAGTGGCTCAGGCTTTCCGTAGGGAAGAAAAGGAATTGGTGGCAACGCCTGCAGACAAGGTGTTTGCCTTGAGAAAGGTTGTCTGCAAGTCGCAGGATATAGAGGTGTTTCAGCCACAAAAGTATGTGGAATTGGGTGAGATAGACTATCAAGGTAGAACAGAGTAATACCTCGCTCGACACGCTCATCAATTTCCCCTTCAACTATGTGATGCAGTATGTGGCGCGTCTGTCTATGCCCGATGAAGAGCAATTGAAGAATACGTTTATCGCAACAGGTTTGGTGGCTCACAGTTTTGTGGAGAAAATAGTGGCAGATGCAGCGGGTGATGTGGAGAAAATGCGCCACTTGCTCGATAACGAATTTGACAAGCGTCTAAATGCGGCCATTGATGCCACGGGCTTGATCATGCGTCTGCGCGAAAATGCTCCGAACTGGCAGAATTCAGAAAAACAGTTGCGCGAGAGTCTTACAGCACTCATCGACATCATAGAGCAAAAAGGATGGATGCCTGTGGGTTGTGAAATGGCTTTCCCGAATGGAGATGGTCAAGCACTTTCGCTATCTACCATTGGTAGTTTCGGAGCGCGCATAGACTTTTTGCTGAAAGAGGGCGACCAGTATGTGATCATCGATTTCAAATGGAGTTATAGCAAGAAGTACGCAAAGAAGTTGGAAGAAAACACGGCTATTCAGCTCGAACTCTATCGCCAAACAGTGAAAGTTAGCTATCCAGACAAGGAGGTGGCAGGAGTGGGCTACTACTTGATGCCGATGAAGCAACTCTTCACCGCCGACTTTTGCTGAGATTCCCCATTCTCGACTGATCAAGAAGGTGAAGGAGGTGGACAATACTTCCGACTTGTTTGAACAGGTGAAGAATTCCTACGCATTCCGAATGGAGGAAATCCGAAAAGGCCATATCGAAGAAGCCGAAATGATGGATATTTCCGGAGATGCAGATGGTTATTATCAGCAAACGAACAGCGAAAAACTCAGTCTCTGTCCACTGGCAGTGACGGAAAAACGGAGGGTAGAGGTACCAATAGAGTGGTTGTTGGTGCGGTGAAGGATTCAGAACCCGTGTTCAAACCCTCCAAAAAGTTTGTTTTCGCCAAAGCAAATGCTTTACCTTCAGAGACTGCAACCTCACACTCAATACTTAAAGGACGACTAAAATAATGAAGAACGTAACATACATCAATGCTGGCGCAGGGTCGGGAAAGACTTTTACGCTCACTGACATTCTTGTTAGAAGTTGGGAGGAACGAATGGCACTGCTCAATCTGCAGTGTTGCCTTCGCAGGTGCTGCTCACCACTTTCACGGAACTGGCCGCAGCAGAATTTCGTGAAAAAGCTCGTCAGCGCACGCTGAGGAGGGGTTTCTCGATGTTGCTGCACAGATAGACTCAGCTTACATAGGGCACTGTGCACTCCGTTGCACTGCGTTTCATCAAGAAGTTCTGGTATCTTCTAGATTATGGTGCAGACGTCAAAATTATCTCTGAGCGTGACGAAGATTTCTCGTAGAGTCAGTCGCTTTCAAGGATTGTCAGTGAACGAGATGCTAATGGCAAATTGAAGAAGAAGGACGAGTTGGCCTGCTTTTCGAAAAATTTCGTGACTATTACGACATCGTCAATGTTTATGGGCATCCCGACTATCTGTTCTGGCAGCGCGTGCTGAACGATGTTGTAGAGAAGATGGAGTACTACGATGTTAATGACATCACTGAAAGCATTGACAAGAGCGTAGCGACATTGAGGACTGTTTTCAAAGGGGCGGCTATCACCACAGAAAAAGACCGCTGACTTGTTGGCTTACGTTGAAAAGTATTATGATTATATCCAGGATTCTTCAACGGCTGCTGCGATTGAACAACGAGCCTCCTCAAACCTCTTTTGAAACACTGCACAGACGCACGTGAATTAGTGGCGCCAACTGCAAAGATGGTGAGCAATCCCGTGGGGGTGGCAAGAGTATTGAGAAGAAATGCCCAGGACACACTGAGTTTGTTGATGGTATCAAGGGACTCAGCGTATCTGCTGATCAGCTTAGCGTTTTGGAACCGTATGTGAGAGCCATCTTCACTTTGGCGAAGGAGTGGCGTGACGACTATGTGGCCTACAAAAAGCAGAATCACATCATTTCTTACAATGATATGGAGCGCATCTTCCTGCATTTGATTACCGATGAAGAGGAAGTAAAAAGAATATGTGCGCAACAATTTCCGGTTGATCATGGTCGATGAGTTCCAAGATTCCAACCCTATTCAGTTGAAAATCTTTAATCAACTCTCAGAACTCATTGCTCCAAAAAGAGGGTCATTCTTATTGGGTGGGCGATCCGAAACAAGCCATCTATGGTTTCCGAGGAGCAGACACAGACCTCGTGAATGCTGTGGCGAAGCATTTTCGCATTCTATGATGATGCGGAAATTCACCCAGAAGCAGGTTCCAATAATCTAGGGTCAGGGTAGACTTGTGGAAAGTTGGCGTTCTCGTGCCACTTTGGTGGAACTGGTGAATGCGGTGTTTCAGGACAAATTCCAGCATACGGATGAGAATGGACAGGTGATTCACGACATCGACCCTTTGTGCATTACGCTCAAACCTCACTTCCAAGAGGACAATCTCACTTTGCCTGCTCTGAAGCATTGGAATAACGAAAAGAAAGAGCAATCAGACGAAGGTGAAGGCCGACGCCTTGGCGTGTAAGGTAAAAGAACTACTCGCCTCGAAGCAACTTGCGTAGCTGGCAAACTCGAGCAAGCAGCGACCCCATACGTCCGAAAGACGTGGCCGTGCTTTGCCGCAAAAACGCTTCGATAAAAGACATCGTGGCGGCTATGCGCAAATATGGCGTTCCGGTGTCGGAGTCGGAAGACGCAATTATGCATCGCATAGAGGTGCAATTGGTGGTGACCTTACTGCAATTTGCAGCAAGATGCGACAAACAAAGCAGTGTGATTGCCGACTTGATGCGACTCTTGTGGGGAAAGCAGACGGCAGAAATCCTTCGCGAACGTATCGACTATATTTGGGCTAAAGACGCTAATGGCAATTATACACATTTAGACGAAAATGGCAAATTGAAAGAAGATGATTGGAGGGAAGAAGCCGCTGAGGTCCAACAACTTTTTGCACCAAATAGAAGGCTTTTAAGCATCTTTCTATCCCAGAAATGGTGAAGGCGCTGATTTATGAGTGCAATCTTCCGGCGCTCACGGCACGATGGGGCGACCAGCACATACGTAAACAAAACCTCTCTACGGTTTTGCAATTGGCTAATGATTACGACCAAATGTGTCTTCAAATGGGACTCGGCACTTCCATTAGTGGCTTCATCTATTATCTCAACAGCGTAGAACCCGACCGAGAAAAGGACAATCAGTCAGACACTGTGAAGGTATTTACCTATCATCGGGTCGAAGGGTTTGGAAATGGCCTGTGGTGATCGCTGAACGAACTGAATGAGGATGCGCTGAGCGATTCGGAACTCATCAAGAAGTCCTTTATGAGGGTGCGTGAAGTGGTGGCAGATGACAATGCGCCACAAGGCAATCCTTTTGCCAAGACATATTATCTGCACTTGTTCCCTAAAATCGTGAAAGATGGGATGTCTAAAAATAGATGATACGCTTGTGGATAAGATAAAGGACCTTGCTCTCTTTGGTCTTTTGAAACAGCAGAAGGAAGGCGAAGAGAAGCGACTGCTGTATGTGGGTATGACGCGCGCAAAGGACTGTCTCATCACGACAAGCGTAGGGGATAAATTTTTACTTGGTTAAAGAATGTGGGTATCACCAATGCTAATGCGGGTAATCCTTGGGGATTACCAGAGTTTTCTTGCTCAGTTCAGGAAATAACCTCACCTTCAGAACAAGAGATTGCAGAGTGTGCTGAAACCTACGCTATGGAAGAAAAGCCTACTTCCCACACTGCTTACGGCGCAAGGTATCTTTCTCCGAGCAAGATTGCATCGTTTGAGAGATTTAGTTCGCACACGGCATGGGGAGAACACGGTGTAGACATTGACACGCGAGGATGGGGCAGTGACTATGCCACCATTGGCACCTGCATTCACGACATTTTTGCTGCCTATCATCGTGGCGAAGCTGCCAAGAATGATGCCGCAGCGGTCAGTATCATTGGGGGCTATGGTGTGACGAAACAATTGATGGGACACAAAGATGCTATTTTCGCCGCTGTCAATTGGCTTTATAGCGTTTTTTGCAAAATCACTTTCCTCAAAAAAAGAGGGGATGGTGTGGAGCGAGAAGTGCCTTTCAAATGACGCTCAATGATGGTCGTACACTCCGCGGAGAAATCGACTTGATTTGGCACTACACGGACGATGATGGTGCCAAGCGTGCCGTTTTGGTGGACTATAAGTCATTCCAGGGTGTAGACCCTCAATGCTCACACCAAGACGCACTATGCTCAACTGTCGGCTTATGCCGCAGCGTTGGAGAAAAGCAGGGCTAGACCTCACCCATACTTTGGTTTACTATCCGGTTCGTGGTGTGATCCATAAGTTGAATTGAAACGATTTATCGTTGTCTGGCAAAAAGTGCACTTTTGCACAGGCTACTAGCATTTTGAGTACAACAAACAAAGTAATAGAAGAGGCTGAAATCCTGCAAGAGGGTTTCAGCCTTATTTTATCACAGCGAAAACTTTTTGGCGGACAGCAATAAATTATTATAAACTATTGCTTTCCTGTAAACTCTTCCAACATCACAAGAATGTTTACTGAAGCCCTTTAGAATAGGACTTCGGGCTTTCTTTTTTTCAAAAAGCAAGCCCCCTTAATCAAATAATGATGGTTCCGAGGGGTGGTGATTTAGCTCTTTTCAGCCCAAATTGCACCCTCATCCTTTTTGAGGATCTTCCGTGAAAGCGATGAAATTAGTGTAATACATAAGCGTCAATCTAAGCATAGTTACAATTTTTAGAAAAAGAAACGTATCTTTTTTATCATTCTAGAGAGCACTATGCACAAGAGATTGGCAATGAGTACTACCCAGGTTTGTATCTGGATGGCATTCACACTCTCATCATAGAAAAAAAGTGCAAAGGAAAATTCTGTTTCAGTTGTTTGTAGAGCGTTTCTATAGCCCACCTGCGCTTGTAGATTTCAGCAAGTTCCTGAACCGATAGTTCAAAAATTGTTGGTCAGCAACGTCACCGACTTACGAGAGTTATTACTCCATAGCTCTACACATCGGGCTTCGTGCCTTACCTTCTTTTTCATAACGAAAGTGGCACACGCTGATTAGTGGATAAAGGCGCCAATACAAACTTCTTTGCTTTATCTGTTTGTATAGTAATTCTATCATCGAAGCGGAAACTTTTAGCCTTTGCGCTCAATAGTGTCTCAAGTCAGTTGCTTTGAAGGGAGTAATGGACAAGAGGAATCTCTTCTCACTGCCGTCTGATATGAACCAAGGGGAGCGAAAAGGGTTTTCTAAGTTGCGGATGAGGTGAATTTCGCGAGCCGGTGTATTACCTTCGGCGAGGAGAAAGGCTTTTTTCCCATTCTTATTGACGGCGACGTCGACAACGATGACGGCATGGCCAAGAAATCTGCCATTTCCGGGGTAGACAAAGACGTCACCGGGTTGGATATCTGCCAATGGACGGGGCTGCATCTCGCGGCAGAGTGAGAAGGTGCTGGCAACGCCATAGAGTCGACGGAGATAGCGGTAAAAGGCTTCTCGTGACGCCCCACCACTGTAGCGCAGGGACTGGCCGTTGACGTCTTGAAATTTAATCTTGTTGTATTGTCCGGTCTGGTACAAGTATTCTGCCTTCAAACGAATGCAAGCATCGGCACACTGTTCGGCGTTGGACAGCATAGGGAGATCTACCACGGCATAGTTCATGGTCTGAAAGTGGGCGTTTCCACCGGTGTACAGTTTTTGCCTTGCTGCCTTTGGGTTTCAGGGGCAACGAACGTAAGAATTGGGTGTAGCTGGGTTGGTGCCGGCGATACGTTCATATCCGCTTGGTGGGGGATCTCACCTATGCTTCCATAATTCTTGGGATTGCTCGTGCGACTACCAAAGAATAGCCACAGACCTATTCCTCCGAAGACGAGGAGGAGGATTAGGAAAGGCGAAGAGGATTCTTTTGCGATCTTCATACAGTATCGTTTTTGATTAGGTTCGTCAGGTTCTTTTTGAATGCCTCACCCAAAAGGTACGGCAAATTCTTGATGTGGTAAGGTCGGTAAGTTTGACGAGAAAGTCACGCCCTTCAACTACCGCGTTTAGTAGTTCGCGGACAAATTTCTTGCAAAGGTAATTGTTTTGTTGGGTAACTGCAAAGAATTACATCTGTATTTAACGAGCGGGAGCTTGGGAGTGAGGAACATCCGAGGGATGAGGAATACTATGAGTGCTTGCCTCCTACTTTGGCCTTTTCTAACATCTGAGATATAACTAGACCTTTTGAAGGTACAAACAAAAAGGAGTCCGTATCACGACTTTTCGTCTGATACGGACTCCTATATTTCATCGTTCCTATATTCTTTGCCGTTGTCTCTTTCAAGACGAACAACTGAGGAATGGAACGTTTACTCAGTAGATCACATATAGTATGGGATACTACTGCGTGAGATCGTGAACTTAATCTTCGAGTGCACGTTGGCGCACTTGCGGATTGATGTAGGCCGGCCAACGCTTTCGAAGCGAACCGTGATCGGTTGACCTTCAATGCTACAAGCACCAGCCGAAACGATGCGACGGTAGTAAACCGTGTTGCCGAAACGCTTCGTTTCCGTGAACGTTTCATCATTACCAATGTTCACCCAGGTCTTCTTGTCGACACTGCGCTGCCATTGGTACGTGCGGCTCGGGTTACCCGTTACCACACCGGCTGTCAATGTGAAGGGATCCTTGTTGTTGATCGTCACCGTCTGTTCGTCGGGCGTCATCGCCACATTGATACCGGGGATCACAGTCAACTTAGATTGTCCACTGATGGCTTTACAGTCACCGATCACTGCCGTACGGCGAACGTAGTAGACACCCGGGAGCAGGGGCTGTGTACGTGAGGTTCTGATCCGTTGCATTGGGAATCGCTACCCACGACCCGGATCGTTCGAGTTGCAGTTCGCTCCCATTGGTATCCAATGTCATCGGGATCGGCTGCCTCTCCGTCAATTGTAGCGGAAGCAGGATCCAACGTGAATTCAACGGGTTCACCTGCACAGGCCTGTTGATTGAGAGTCAAACCTGCCGCCTCGGAAATGCTGGCAATACCCACTGTGAACTTACCATACAAGGTCACCGTACAAGTTGTCAAGTGAATGTCCACGGTGTACTCACCGGCATTCTCCGCCTTAGCTTCGAATTCGAGCTCACGACCAGCCTTTTGTCGATCCGTCAGGCAAATGCCAAAGATATGTCGCACCGGGGAATTCACGGGCTGAGAGTTTGGCGTCGATCACCTACACAGAATGAGGGTTTCCGATCTCATCGAAGACGAAATAGCTGCGGGATCTTGCAAAAGGACATCCTGGTGGATCCACGTCAGGTTACAAGCGTCGGTAGCCGTGATGCGATAACGTTCTCCCAATTGTCCATGCTCGAAGTCGACAGCACCTGGAACAGTCTTATGCTCGATCTCCGTACCATTTAGTGTTGAGAGCTTATACGTGTACGGCGGTTGTCCACCCTTCAGTGCCATGTGGATGATACCCTTGCCCGAATCCGTGCAGAACATGCTCAAAGATTGCGACTGGTCGAAGTCGAGAACATAGTTGCTCATCGAGAAAGGCCAGCTCAGCGTACAAGTCTGACCGTCGCTCTTACGCTTGACATTGAGGATGAGGGTAAACTCACGCTGGTACGTGTCGAACGATTGGCCCCAGTTACGGGTCGTGTTGAAGTTGTCACCTGCGACATAGAACGAGGTGATTTCCACATCCGAACTGCTTCCGCGGTAAGTCAGCGTACCCTTCGGCGTAACGGTGAACTTACCGTCACAAGCTGCGTCTACCGTTGTGGGCGAAAGATCCAACGTCGGGCGGCCAATGTAGTCGTCGTCCATCGGGATGTCGCCACAATCCGTGTGCGCCACCATCGAGTATTCACCTTCCGGCGCGTAAGCATCGGCCGCGTACGAGCCATCGGGCAAGAGTTCTCGCCAATTATCGCGATAAACAGAGCTACCCGATCGCGTCACCCGCGTAGCGACAAACTTGCGGTGCGGTGCTGCCTTTTGCGTAGCCACAATCGTCATCTTCGGGATCGTGAGATACGTGTCTTGGAACACCGCGGGCACTCCATCCCAGTTGGCATTAAAGTAGGAGTAGCCACTGTTCACGCTCGTAGCCCCTTCTTCGCAGCGTTGTAACCTGTTCCGCAGAAGGTGGTTGCACTGTACTTGTAACTGTTGCCAACGGGTACTTCGAAGGCAGGCGGTAGTTGAGCGTGAATTTCACCAACTGCACCTGGTTGGTCTCCGGTTGGCCGTATTCCACCACGCGGATCACATAGGTCTTGTCCTTCTTGTACTTGTAAGGACTGTTCCAAGCGTCGGTAAGGTAGTTGCCACTCTCGGCCACCAGCGTCTCCTGCGTGCCGTTCACTTCGTAAGCGAAGTATTTCATCGGCAAGCGACAGTCCGTCCAACCCATGATTGACAAGAGGCGACCATCACAATCCGACGATGATATAATTACTATAGTCAAGCGAGTATTTGTAATTACGGTTGATCGCATTAGAATATACAGCAGAACCACTGAGCGGATTACCGCAATAGTCTTTCGGCGTCATTTCGATGCGGTAGGACTTGTCACCGGGGAATTCCAATTCCGGATCCCGCTGCAGATACTCCTCACGCGAGTGGAAAGTCTTGTCCTTGTTGTACACCACCGTGTTGTCGGTGGTACGCGTCACCTTGATGTTGTACTCATGGCCGATTTCACCGTTGGTGAAGGCCCACTGCACCGTGTTACACTTCAATTGCGTCCAGTTGCCGGAGAAAGCATTGTCGATCCGTCTGTTATCCGTGAATCGAGTCAAAGACGACGGGCAATTTTTGAGTCGGAAGAGCACATCGAAGCCGTCGCAGTTGTTGAAACGTTTGGCATAGTTTTTGGAGATAGCCCTTTCCGCTATTCTCGTCGCTCCAGTTGCTCTTCCACTGGTTTTCGTCCGGCTGCTGACCTTTGGCCACCATCTGCACCTCGTAGGCGCGATAAGCCACCCGTCTGAAGTTCAGGGGAAAGAGGGAGGGGTCGAACTGGATGTAGTAATTGATCGAGTCGCGCGTGTCGTTGGGGTTGTTCTTTATGCGCTCGTCCAAAGACACGGCACTGTAATACCACGTGTACTTCGGCGTGTTGGGCATCTCGAGGATCTCGGCGTCCGGGATGTCACGCTCCATACAACCGTCGCTCACAGTCAGCGAATAGTGACCGGGCTTCAGGCCTTGGCCCCAAAGCTTATTGTAGTTATCGCCCGACGCGTCGGTGAAGATTTCCTGCGGCTGGGCCAGCGGACCGTCGGGGTCGACTTGAGGTACACGCGATAGCGGCCGGAGCCCCTTCTCGATGTTCAGTCCGATGCGACCATTGGGGCAAGCCGTCGTGGTGGGCACCATATAGTCGGGGCGCACCGTGGCGTAGAGACCGTCACGGTAGGGAGTGTAGAGCGTCACCGTCTGTTCGAAATCCTGCACCACGGGCTGGTTGTTCTCGTCGTGGAACACGGTGGCACGACCGGTGATTTTTGTACGTGCCGGCCTCCAGACCGATGAAGCTCTTTCGGCACAGAGGGTGTTGTCGTTTCGGCTACGTTGGTGTAAGAGGAACCCGAAGTCTTGGTCAGCGTGTAGTGGATTTGATCCACGTCGCGGAAGGCGTCGGGCACAATCATCTTGATTTCACCGTCGTTCTTACACTTCATTTCATTGATTCTCGTGTCAAAACGAAACTTCACGCCCGAATACGGCGTGATGTAACTTTGCGCAGACTGACCGGCGTTGCAACCGTCGATCTTCGTCACCTTCACCGTGAAGCCGGTGTTGGGCTTCTTCAGTTCCAGCATATACGGCGCATCGGCAGGCACCACCTGGTTGAACAGCAATGAGCCGTCGTTGCCCTTCACCTCCACGCGCACGGTTTTTTTCCCGGTTCGGCCGGTTGCACGTCGATCGTCGTGAACGAGGTGCCCTTCAAGCTGAAAGGAGAATTGAGGTTGACATCGACAGCCGACTTTGATCGAACGTCTTAAGACTCTGCGTATAATCACTTGTACCACCGTAGAAATACCGCACAGCGTAGTACGCCGCATCCAGTCCGGTGAAGGTATGTGTTTCGATAATGTTCGATGCATTCTGCACCGAATCGACCGGCACATACTGCCAACTGCTGTTCTGTTTGTAGAGCACAATCTTCGAAGCCTGCTCGGGAAGTCCTGCAGCCTTAAGCCGTGATTTCACCGTGATGAAGGCTTTTTGGTTACAAGAGGTGTTTCCGTTGCCGATCACCGTTTCGAAGCCGGGCATATCCCTTGCGGCTCGTCACCTGAAGGGAGTCCATGCGGGTAAACTTGCCGCAAGGCGTTTCGAATTCGATTTTGTAAGTCTGCGGCAGTTTCGTAACAGGGAAGTAAAAAGCACCCGCGTTGGTTTTGGCCGGGTGAACTTCTCCCTTGTTGATTTCAGCGCCGGTGAGCACATCGAGCACCCGCCACTTCACGTAATCCAAGGGATAAGAACTGTAGTAACTTACGGCTCCCTCATTTTTGTAGGGCACCGCGTTGCTAACAATCCCATATTGGCTAATGCTATTGGTTGGCAATGCCTCAGACGGAACCGTGACTTCGTAGACACCGGGCGTCAACTCACCGCACTCCACAATGGGCGTTGCCTTCACGATGTATTCGCCGGCCGGCACTCGGGGGAAGCTCACAGACGACGTGTTGCTCGAACCATAAGTGCGCACGAGCTGATTGTCGCTTTTGCGTCGCAACTCAAATCGCCAGGCGTTGACGTTCTGGAAGTTATAGAAGCTCACGAGATCGAACCGTCGTCGACGCAGTGCGTGGCACGCACACTTCGGCTGGTCTCCTTCACCTGGTCTTCGACGCGCAGCGTGTCGGTGTGGAGCTGGGTGGGCGAACATTGGGGAACCATTCCACGGTGTAGTCGCCGGGCTGCATATTGGGCACGATGGCCGTATTCACCCCGTCTTTCATTACATATTCTGCCACGACGGCACCGGTCGCCTTGTTCTTGACCTTGTAGGTGATGTTGGGAACAACCTGCCCCTTCGCGTCAAGCACTCGCAGATCCACGTCCGTACCCGTTCCACCACAACCGCGGAAAGTCGAATTGGGACTGAATTGATAGGCTGTACCATGCAAATAATATTCATGTACGGGATAACCGCAGGTGGGGCTTGATACGAAGGCGATAGTTATTACCAAACTCGGGGGTTTCGATGTAGCTCTTCGCATTGCCTGTCAGCGTCGGTATCACGCCCGAATAAACGAAGGTCTTACCGTCTTCCTTGTAAATCTCGTAAGTCGCTCCGTTGAGGAAAGCCTGGAGATTGGGTGCGTTTTCGATACCGCCGGTGCCTTCGTACCATATGGGAATGCGCGTTATCGGCTTTGCACCACAAAAAAATCTGTCGTCAAGTAGGAATAACCATCCACACTAGGCCAACGTTCCGGATCGACACGCGAATCGACGGTAAAATCTGCTGAAGTCTCGAGTCCAACGACTTCGTCAGTCACCGTAATATGATAGTTTCCGGGGAAAAGATTTTTTTAGTCTCGAACCGTGTTTGATTCTCCTTAAGCGTAAACTCACGCACTTTTCGACCCTGTCGAAGTGTTGTACAAGACCACCTTTCGTTGATGATAGGATACATCGGATATAAGATTCCATTCGGTCCCTCCATCCGGTTGACAAATACCACTGGATACGTAGCTGCTTCCACGGCTTAAATCACCAAGTGGTCGCTCATAAATCCAGAAATACATGCTTTTTCAATTCCACCATAATTTAAGATGGCTTCATAACTTCCGGCCGGGAAGCGCCCTATACGAAAAAAACGTCTTCATATCCGCTTGTAGAACGAAACGCAGGCTCTCCGAAGTGCTCAGCAGACATCCTACTATCCTTGTAGACGGTAACACTCGTGGGACAAACCCAAGAACTACCGGGAGCCTTAATTTCAATTTCGCCACCGGTATCTCCGGGTAGTGTTTCACGCACGACGCTAAGGCTGGGCTCATCATATGTAGCATACAGACGCAGCGCACTGCGCACGGGTACTGTTACCCGTCTTCTCCGTTGCTGTCACCACATATCCTTTCCCTGTGGGAAAACCGGAGAAGGTGTGGGTAAATTTGGGATAACTGGCAGTGTAAGTTTGCAAAGGTGTATTCAGATCTTCCTCTGCAAACACCTTGTATTCGATGTCTTGCACACCGCTCACTTTCGACACTTCCACAACGATGCCTCCCAAGCAATTACCACGGGCGTTGAGGGGCGTGGTGATCAGATTGAAGGTACCCACCGTGGCACCGGCCGTCAGTTCGAAATGGTCAGTTTTCCAATTCGAAGCCGTCGTGGCGGGGGTACATGCCGGTTTGGCGTCCGCCTTCACCACGTAGTCGCCTTTGGGCAGATTGAAGAACGCGACGCCTTCGTAGGGGCGCGTGCTACGCTGCGTGTTGATCGGCGTGTTGAGATCCGAGCTACTGTAGAGCTTGAACGTCGCTTCGGTGAATCCCGAAGGACCGGTCAAGTAAGCTTGCACACTGCCACCGGCTCCGGTACCGCCACCGGCGGGGGTGGTATTGGTACGCAGTGAGATCTTGTCGGAATTTTGCGAACCAATACTTCCCATTGACCACCAATCAGAGCGCGTACCGGTACCGCACTTCACGGTGATCACACATAAAGGTCCTGACCGGTCAACGAGACCGGCACTTCCGCTTTCACCGTTGCACCGGGAGCTGCCGCGTCGGTCTCGTAAAACCACGGGCCGGTGCGGCTGGCGCCAAACCGATAATGCACTTCGTCGACTCCGACGACGTTGTTCCTGTAGCGAATGGTGGCAATACCCGGCTTTGTTGCAATCCTTGTTGGGCTGCACAAGCGTCGTGGTAAAGTCGCTCCTTCGAAAGACCGGGCAGTCCTGCGCCATGACGGGCAGGGCTCCCCAAACAGAGCAACAACGCACATAGGAGCCCGAAGAATTTTCGTCTTAGGGGATTTGTTTTCTCCATCTTAGCGATTACTTTTTATTGTTTTCTGTGTAATGAATTAATTCGTCGATAGGGGGTCGATCCGCGTGCGTGCTGTTGTGCCAATGGGCACGACGCCGGGAAGCGGAATTCGACTCGTCGTTGTTTTCATCGGGCCACGGAGCGCTCGCGTTCTGCAACGGGTACATTTGTTGCCGTCAGATGACATTCCGTGCACAAATATACACGATGACTGCGACAAGACGATTTTTTTCTGTGTAAAAAGTAAAGAACTCGCGCCAAACTGCTACATTTTTGCAACACACAAATAGCAGAATGGCAAGATTTTTAGTGAAAACCCACTTGCACCACAGCCGTCCATTTTAGCCCTTCGTCGTCCCGATGTGCACAGCGCGCTCCCTCCCCATTGCCGCCCGACCGTGCCCCCGGCGGAACCGCAACTTTTGTTCGACGTTGTCTCCTTTCCGACAAGAGGGAGGCGTCGCGAGCGGAAAAAGGCGATTGGGGGTGAGCGAGGCCGCGCGATTTACGGCAGCGGCAAAAGGCATCGGTTCGGGCGCAGGGTGAGCGTTTGCGGCCAAGCTGTCGACGCCGCCGCACGAAGGAAGCTGCGCAGTGCAAACGCCTGACGCGTGCACAAACGACGTGGCACTTTGCTGTCGGCGCCGCCGTCTCCACTCCACAAAGGTCGGTAAACCCTACGCGGGGTGAAGGTGAAGGAAATTTCGCACGCACGCGTAGACACGCGCATCAGTCCGTTTCAGTAAAAAGCCTTCACCGCTTCACCCTCATGTTGCAACCTTCTTGAATCAACACATTGCGAAGCAGAAATGGTGAACATCCCCTGCAGAACCTTCACCCCACTGCCGTTTTTCTTTGAAGAGAGGCTGTGCAAACGGGCTCATTTTTCAACTCGCTATTCATTTAAATACGCACTGAGCGTGTCCGGTTTTCTCCTGAAAGTACGCTGCTTTCCGGGAAAAAGTCCCCGAGAAATGCGGGCAATCGGGCGGAAATCGGCGGCGATGCGGCGCTCGGCGGTGAAGAGTGCGGGTGGAGCTCGGCGGTGAAGGAAAATTGCAAAAAAGCCTTCACCCTCTATTCACTATGTATCAACAAGATGTGGCAACCGGGTGAAGGAGTGAAGGTAAAAAAACGAAAAGTCGCGGACACGCGCGCATACGCGCACGCGAGTATAGCGCAGCTTTTTCTCCACGACTCTCCTTCACCGTTCGCCGGTCGGGCGCAGCCCACGAAACGGAAGCCGCACGGCGAAAAAGGAAACGATGGGCGGTCGGAAATTTATGCTCGCGATTTTCTTCTTCGGGTGGGAAGTAGACAAAGCGTCCGTTCTCAGGAGCATATCTCTTTTTCGCCTCAATGTCGGCAATCGATCAGCGATGGTGCCCGCACGGCAGCGGTAAACCTCGGTCACCCGTTCGTCGTCGGCATAGTGCGATCTCGAGCGCTGCGCGCAGTGCTTCGTACTCCTCGTCGGTGGCTTCGTGTTCGATTTTCACATTGATCAGGCGGCCCATCGGTAGGACGCGAAACACTCCGTCGTCGGTGTATTCGGTGTCATCCACTCCGCCCAACAGCCCGTAGCTCTCCACGTCGGTGTGGAGCTCCTCCACAAATTCGTCGGTGATTTTCATAGAGTTCGGCGTATTTCAGGTTGTCGCAACCGCACAGCGACAAGAGGGCGGAGGCCAAAAAGAAGAAATGGAGTAGGTAATTTTTCGCGGTGGGGAACAGTGTATAAATTGAACAATGATTCATCGGCGGGCAAAAGGAGCGAATGGACAAGAACCCTATCACTCCCAATGTCGGATGGACCTTCTTTAATCGGTATCACCGGATAGTTGCTATAGGGATACTCCGTGTTAATGAGGAAATAACCTTTTACACCGGGCACTTTTACGTCACATCATTTGTCAAGCTCCAGTTTTACGATCCTCAATGAAATCCAGCGCATTGTCGGGCAGGTGATATTCCAGCCTGCCATTATCGCGCAGCTCCATCAGGAGGCGCCCCACGAGGTTGGAGCCGGCATATACATCATCAGTCAGTTTGGCGCCCCAAGTGTCGGGGCCCTTTTTTTCTGCCCCTTCAACGATATACATTCCCTTGGTTCGCTCAAGCTCGTTGCGGAAATCTTCGTTTTGTTCATACTTAAGTTGTATGCACATTTTTGATGGCATCAACCACCATGCTGCCCCAATCCGCCCTGCGCTTGTCCCGGTTCTCCCATTTCTTGGCCTTGTGCTTGAGGAACAAGCCGCCGGACTTGTAGAGGTCCATTAGCTGCTCTGCTTCTTTGAACTTCATCATTTGGAAGAGTTGTTCAGCCGTGCGGAAGGTGACGCCATTTACGATTATCGATGTGCGCCCGAAGTTGCCGAGTATTCCCCAAGGCAAGTCTACTTTTTGTGAATACCACACATTGGTCCGCAGGGTACTCATGCAGACTGTAATACTCAGGATAAAAACTCCTTGACAAATGGAGCTACACTATGCTTTTTCTCTACTCATTTCGCTTCAAATATTGTTTTTTTGCGATCCTTCGATAAGTTCAAGTGTACCTTTTCTTGCCTTTTGGGTGCCAATTCTACTTCTTCAATCTTCAAAATCTTAATCGACTTCTCATCGAGAATTGCACGATTAGTCTGCTTCCAAGGTTTCTTCCAAGCACCTTGCGGCCACTGATAAAAATCAATGCCGAGGCTCAACAGAAATTCAGAAGCGGCCTTCTCCTCCGCTACAGAAGGCTTCGCATTCTCCGGATTGTCAGGTATGTGCTTCCCCGAAAGAGCTAGGGCGATGTATTTGCGGAAGGATTTTTCCTGCATTCTCAAGATATTTCTCCTTCGTGACCTTGCCTAGCTTTCCTTCCACCTTCTCAAGGAGCGATGCTTCGACGGGGTATCGATGACTTATAAAGTTGTCAGCCTTTTTCTGGCACCTCCACCGTGTAAACATAGTAGTGACCAGAGTGGTTGCTCTTTGCCGGCATAGAGTGCAGCCGTAGCGAAATTGGACGTTACATACGCACCATAACCAAACTTTACCTTGCCATCGCCCTCCAGTGCACGAGACATATCAAACTCATCAAATCGTTGAGATGATCCGTGATAGAATATTTCTCTTGCCATAGTTGTTATGTTTTTAGTCGTGTTTTGATCTCATCAGTCCGCGGGCTCCCTCACGGCAGCAGTTCTCAGCCCCTTCTTCTGAGCCTGAGCCAGCAAGGCGGCACAGTCGTCGGCAGAAAGGTCGGCTATATGGCGCACGCCACGCCTGTGAGCAAGTGGATAAAGGTTGCAGAAGTCCAGTCGCCGGCTCCCTCCTCATCCATAAATTCTCCGGCAGTTCCGGAGCCGCAACAGCACGCCACGTTCCCTGCAGACGGAAAACGCAAACCCTCCTCACTGCGGGTCTCGATGAAGAGTGTATCCTTCGTATTTCCCAAACAGCGCCGTGTCCTTGATTCGTTTACCCGAATACTTCACCACATCGCTCAGCGCAATGAGCTTTTTCCACATTCTTCTGATTGACCGGGCTGATGCTCTCAGGCTCAAAAATACACCAAAGCGCCTTTCTCTTTGAAGTGCTTCGCAAGATCTATGTAGGCCGGGTAGGCACGGTCGAACACAAGCACATCGGGCACCTCATTCAACTCTTCTATGATGGTTTGCGCCGTTTTCTTGGTGATGGCACTGAAGGGAATGAAGTGGCTGCGTCCTTCCGGAGCACCCTATACTCTTCCCCTTGCTGCCATCGCGCTTAATGTAGTTGCGCTGAAAGATGACGGAGTCTTGCCGCCTTCCTCACGTATCACATAGCGTAAGTCCACGCCACTGGCCTTCGCTGCCGTCGACCATCTTCTCGCTATCGACCGACACATCGAGACGTGTCACAGGCATTGCGTGCCAACCATAGTGGGCCATTATCATCATAATGTTGCCCAGTGTGCCGCCCACGTATTCCTCGCTGACAGTATCATCAGCAAACTTCTGCAACTGGTCAAGCGTCACCATACCCGGAACCCAGTACTATTTTTCTTTTCTTCCATACCTACATTAACGTGTTCAATTTATAATTTGGAGTGATGCAGCAATCGTGCAGCGCATATCATCTCAGCTGAAAGTATCTTTAATCCCTAAAACGATAGGGCACTCTCTTCACGCACCGACTTGCCCACTGGAAGGATACTGTCCCCAAAACGTGTAAGCTTCTTTTGTTGTTTGATTCTTTAAGTCCCCACAAGTTTAAGAACTTGGGAGCCACACATACCCATTATTTCAATGCTCCACACGTTTCGCTACCCATCACTTGCCTAAAAACAAGATAGATCCGATCCGTGTTTATTCCTCCTTGTGCTGTGGTCGTACGGTAGACTTTCACCTCTTCTTTTTCAAGTATTGGAGCATATATGGTACCGAATTTACTACTATTTTTAATTTCACAAAGAGAGGAAGCCAGATATTCAACTGTAGAAGAGGTGCTGAAAAACAAATTGGGGATACAAAAACCGACATCATCCACTTCATCATCGAAGTCGACGAAGGTCAAAACAACTAAAGAACCTATTCTCATTCATCGATGAGTACACCTTTCGAAAGTAAGCTTCACTATCTAAGAGTAACCTTTGAGCAATTGATGCAAGGTACAAAGAAACTTCTGCATCGCAGAAATAACGCTGCAGAAACTCAACGCTGCTATACCTGCTTACCAATGGAATTTCCTCAAACTGTCCATCGAGGAACTTCACCTTTGAAATATCATCAAACAATGCTTGGTTAAGAATCTTACTGTGAACTTCGCTGTTATAAATTTCGTCCTTGTTGTTTCCACCATACTTTCTTATTGGGCTCAAATTAGAACGACGCTAATGCGTAGCTCCATCTAAATTCATTACTCCACTACTCTTTTCTGTCCCGAGTCCTTTGCAACTCATCCACCAACCCACGTTTCACCAAGAGCTCTTTGAGCACCTCCACCGTCACACGATCTGTGGTCGAAATGCGACATGGGGACAAACCATATTTAGCCAGTAAGCCATCTTTCAGTGCATCGCGGTGCTGCTGAATGCTATTTCCGCCGTGAAAGCCCCAACCGTCTACTTCTATGGGAAGTACGGGGCGTTTCGTGATCACATTGTAGATCAAAAAGTCTACGTGCGAAAAAAAGGACTCGCCACAAACGCACGCTCTTCCGCGTCCAAAAGCGCAGAGTCGGCGATCAGCTTCGAAAGGGGATAGTGGCAAACGATGGAAAGATGGGGGCAACTCATTTCCGTCAACGCCTGCTTCAATGCATCGTAGAGCAAGTTCTCGGAAAGATAGCCCGAAACAGCCGAATGCGTTGTTTGATACCTCAACCGCTCTGCAGAATATTGTTGATAAAGCAGGTCAAAAACAGAGTGCAATTGACTTTCACGCTTGATAAAACACAACTTTCCCTTCATCCCGCCGCACTGCGGCGTCCATATAGCGCAAAGTCGAGGAACAGTTCCCGACCATCCGGCGCAAATGCTCTTTTGACTTATTGAACCGGCGCAACTTCACCTGATCCCTACCTATCGGAACAGACAAAAAGTGCTACGCTCCAGCGCGCGGCGCGTCTTTACACAAGCGTAACGAGCTATATTCAAAGCTCTCTGAATCGCCGTTCACACAAACCTCTATTATACAATAACTTGCACTAACCTACTAGACTACAAGTATGGGCGTCGCCCCACGAACGAGGAAACGAAGGGGCTCAGCGTTCAGATTTTTAGTTCCATTTCTTCGTTTAGGGAAATCGATCATCTTGCTTCTCTTGTAGACGATGATGTAGTGATTTTCGTTTTTCGTCAAAAGAACAAGGCCGTCTTTGTCCCACAGTTGCGCAACCGTTGTGCGGCAGTACGCATACCGGCCGAAGCAGCATCTTTCCCTCCACCGACGAACAGCACCTTGGCTGACGTATGTTTCGCAACTGGCAAGCTGTAGAGATAAAAGTAATACTCTGAAAATGACGATCAAATTGGCGCAAAGCGACATTGGCAGCGGTTCCTCCATTCGACAACCCCACGAGGTGCAAACGTTCGCGATCGAGCTGATAGCCTTCATTCTCCAACAAGGGAAGATAAGAACTAAAAATCTCATCGATGTCCTTGTAGTCAAAGAAACCGGAGAGATTGCGCGTGCCAAAGCTCACAACGAAACAGTTTTCCAATCCACCGAGCACGCCTTGATAGAGTTCCCAATTCCCCAAATAGCCGTGGGCGAAGAAGACCACAGGGTAGCGTTTCGATGCGGAATAATTACGGGGTTTGATGATGTAAGCTCCCTTGTAGTTCGTGCCCAACACTTGATTACAAGCCTGTGAAATAACCAACGAACCGGGATTGCTACCTTGCAAGGACAGAAGGTTATAAAGGGTATAAAATCCCAAGGCTTTTTCCCTGTCCAGAAATCGCGTTGTGCATCGCGAAGGAGCGATGTGCCGGTACTCCCCGTCGGCGGCATTAAAGCGGTGGCCTTCATACAAAAGTTCATCACTTCCTCTTCGGGAAACAAGGCATTCAGCAGGTGAGAGAGGAACGGGCGTCGCGGTGCGGTGGCCATTGCGGTCGATGTAGAGTAATTGCGTTCGCCCACGTTGGACGTAGTTGGGAATAGCCACAAAAAATAGCCAGCAGGAGCGAGGCGACCAGCCCTTTGAAAGCATGCTTGTGTTGTGTCATCCAAGGGCGTGACCTGATCCACTCCTTGTTCAACAAGACCAGCGAGAGGATACACAGCAAGCGGTATTGCCAGGTGGCGAAGACCACAACGGCCAAAAACAACAATAGGAAAGTGCTCTTTCTTTTCATTTCATGATCGGATTGGGATATAGATCAATATTAAAAACGACAAGAGGAATAGAACGCGTGGGGCAAAAATCGAAGTGGAAGTCCCGACACCTTCGTTGCAAAAATACAAATAAAAACACAACTCTACCTCAAATTCAAAAGATTAAAACAAAGGGCGACTTATCGCCAAAAACGAACAGCGCTTTCCCTATTCACGAAAGAGGGCTGCGTGTTGGACATTGCTTCGAAGCCCCTACATCGCCGGCCGATTCAAAACAAAACTCCCCACGAACCGGCGAAGAAGAGATTCGTGGGGAGTGGGTGTCATATCCCAATTTTGA
>BNJV01001526.1_pt1 | contig 111335 bp, 153 predicted proteins | sample 8540591 | NCBI WGS metagenome assembly BNJV01 (sample SAMD00202457, study PRJDB9452) | human saliva metagenome | host: Homo sapiens
TGGTCCTGCTAGCGCCCGCATCCCCGATCCGACCCATCATCCCCAGGGGTGATGGCGGGCGCAACCCTGCTCCACGGTGCAGCGCTCCATCGCATCTGCTCCTGGGCGGACCCATGCACATGAATGAGGTTAAACGACGACCTGTTGCCTGTTTCGAGCCTCAAGCAGCTGGCCGGGCGTATGGTGTCTCCACCGAGTACTGGGACTACCACGGCTTGCGCCTGCTCGGGCGCCACTCAGGGGCCGTGCCTGCGCCGCAGCTGGGGTGAGCGTCGCTCCGAGGAGGAGATCGGGCGCGCCTGCGAGAGGTGGAGGACGCCCCTGGCGCCAGACAGGCGCTCGCACCGTCGTCACGCGCGGCGGGGTGGAGTCGACCGTCCCCGTGTACGTGCCCTTCGACGGCGCCAGGTGCGGGTGCGCGTCGAGCTCGAGGATCGAGTGACGTCCGGAGAGCTGACCCAGACCGAGGACTGGACGTGCCCTGACGTGGTGGACGGCGCCAAGCGCGCGCGCGCCTCCTTCATCCTCGGAGCGGACCTGCCCTGGCCGGCACCGGTTCCATCGCGGAGGTCAGCCCCGGCTCCGGAGCCAGAAGCCGCGCGCAGGGCGCGTCATGCCGCTGCCGCCCGCCGACGGCGTAGGCGGAGACGGTCACCGTGCACTTCGGCGCTGGCGGTCACAAACCATCTTGATCTGCCGAGGTCTCTCGGGAGCGGGGCTGCGTCTTGACAGCTGTCACTGGACCCGCTCGCGCGGGCGTGAACTGGCGACACCGACGAGCTCACCGAGCTTCGCCGCCTTCCTGGGGACCAGGGGCCGACTTCCTGCTCATCCAGCGTTGCACGCGGCTGAGCCGGTGGCGCCGATGACGCTCGCATGTCCTGCGCTCGGTGACGCCGCTTCGTCAACCGCTTCTACATCCGGCGAGACTGTCCCGAGGTGTGCCCGGCGTCCGGTCCCAGCGCTCGCTGGTGCAGTGGGCCTGGAGGAGGTCAGGACAGCGAGACCTGAGCGCCGAGCCGATCGACCGGGACGCGGTGTGTAGCCGCCGCTGCGAGGCCCTCGAGGTCATCTTCGCCGGCGGTCGCTCCTACGCCCGGCAGCGCGACTTCGAGCTGCTTTCCGGGCCGCGAGCTTGCGAGGGGCTGGAGCGTTTGCGCCTGATGGAGCGCTGGTGGAGAAGCTCTGTTCGCTGAGAACGTGGCCTGCCGCGCTGCAGGAGGCGGAGCTCGGCTTACGTGGCCAACTGAGGCTCACCTGCTGCTGGCCGAGCGCATCGACTTCTTCGCCGCTGCAGTGGATCGTCGACGAGCAGCTGGCGCAAGGGCGCGAGGCCGAGGCCCTGGCTCGAGAATGGCGCTGGCATCATGGACGACCTCGCCGTCGTGTGCACTCGCGCGCGGACGTGTGGTCCAACCCGGCAGGCCTTTCGCCTCCGGCGTCACGGTGGGGGCTCCGTCGACGTGTACAACCAGCAGGGCCAGAAACTGGTCCCCAGCCGCCGTGGAACCGAGTACCCGGCGCGCAGCTCCTGCGCGCCCTCTGCGGTGACATGGTGCGCAGTGGTGCTGGCAGGTCACGCCGGCGCGCTGCGCGTGGACCACATCATCCGGCCTGCTCCGCCTGTGGTGGATCCCGAGGGCATGCGGACCATGCGGCGCCTACGTGCGCTACGACCACGAGGCCATGCTCGGCGTCGTCTCCCGCTGAGGCATCACCGGGCCCGGCAGGCCGTGGTCATCAGTGAGCAGTGACCTGGGGACCGTGGAGCCCCTGGGCGCGCGGATCTACCCGGCCAGCCGCGGTGTGCTGGGAACCAGTGTGCTGTGGTTCGAGAAGCAGCACGACGGCTGGCCTCGGCCCGCAGGACTGCCGGCGGCTGGCCCTGTCCACGGTCAGCACGCGACCTCGACTGCCGGCTGCCTGCCGGCGAGGCACGTCGAGCTGCGTGAGCGCCTCGGCTACCGCTCACCGAGCCGGTCGAGCAGGTGCGCACCGAGGCGCGCATCGAGCGCGACGGATGACGGCCGGCTGCGCGAGCACGGTCTGTTGGGAGGCCCCACCGAGCAGTCAGGTGGTCGAGGCCCTGCACCGCTACGTGGTGCGTACCCCTCGGTGCGTCGGCGTCGCGCTGGTCGACGGGCGTGGGGAGCGCGCGCTTCAGAACCAGCCCGGCACCGACCAGGAGTACTCCCAACCGCGAGGATTCCCCTGGCCGACGGCGCCGGTGAGGTCGTCCTGGTCGACCTGCCTGAGAACGCGCCTGGGCGGCCTGCTGTGCGTCGTGCGCGACGAGATGACGCGTCTCGGGACGTGCTGGCTACAGGCTCCGCGCCCGACTGGGCTGCAGGCGGGCCTGAGGCGGGCGACGTGCTGAAGACGCAGTGGCGGCCGTCCAGATGACGGCCGCCACCTGTCCGCTCGGTGCGAGGGAGCATCTGCATGCGACCGTGCGGCGGACCGCGTGCGGTAGCCCGGCCTACATGCCCAGGCCGCGAGCGGTCGCCGGCTGTCAACCCGTTGCGGCCCTGACGGGATACCGGGGTCCAGATCGGACGCACCTCCAGGGCGATGACGGGGACGACCGGGCCGAGTCCAGCCCGGCCCTCGATCTGAGCGGTGCATCAGGTGACTGGCGGGCTGGCCCGCGTCGGACGCGTCTTTCGCACTCGGCGCAGGAGGCGAAGCCGCTGCTCCCAGACTCTCACAGTGTCCAGGCCCAGGTGGACCAGGACGCTGCGCCGTCGTCGTCGGTGATGACATAGGCGTGGGGATGGATCTTTCGTGACGTTCCGCTGCCACCGGTGCGCCAGGGCGCCGACGTCATCGCGTCAGCGGTGCGGCGAGTGCTGGCCACACCGGCCGACGATCCGGCCGGAGAGACACGGGTCGGGGAACATCGCCGAGAGCGATCGGACGACGCCGGGCCACCGGCGACCTGGACGACGTCGATGCTCGCAGGTCCTCGATGTCCTCGCGATGGTGTCGCGTTGGGGCCGACAACGACCCGCACGATGTCTCGCCGCGCTTGACGACCCGTGTAAGCGCACCGCGGTCTTGAGGGGCGGCTCTCGTCACGGAGTGATCCGTCCTCGAGCTCAGGCAGCGCAGCCACGCGTGATGCAGGGTTCGATCTCCGCCGATGCTGTCGAGATCCTCCGAGGGGCGCGACGATGCTCTGTGCCTGGGACATGGGTTCCTCCTGGGTCTGACCGGCAGGTGCCGGGCTCTGGGTGGTGTCGATGGCGGTGCCGAGATGAGGCGATCAGGTAGCGCTGAAGCAGGTGCACGCCAGGTGACGGCACCGCCGGTGCCGGACCTGATGGTCCATACGGTAGCCCCATGGTACAGGCCGCTGGCGTTGTCCATGTACCGACCTGGGTGATGTCTCTCAGAGGCCGAGGGCGGTCCGGGCGGAAGGCGGCTTAGCGGCGCCGGGATCACACAGGGTGTAGCGGTCGGCGCGGAACAAGGTGCGCGAGTAGTCGCCCGCGCAGTGCTCAGTGCAGGTTCGCCGGGTGATGTCCAGGGTCAGGGCGCTCCTCCTGACGGACAGCAGCGCCGCCTCCTGGGCCGTGGCCGCGTGGAGCCTCGATCGCATGTCACTCGCACTGCGGCGCCAGGTCCGGCGCTGGGTCAGCTCGGCGCAGACCGGAGAAGTTCCGCTGGTGCGCAGCAGGTCGCAGAGGCGCCGCAGAATCCAGTTCTCCTCGATGGCCATGCGATGGCGTTGGCAGGTCAGCAGGCGACGCGGGTGGTGGACCTCGGCGCGGCCTCCCGAGCTCGAGCGCGCAGTCGCCACGGTTCCCGCGCGGGACGGCTCTCGGCTGCAGCATGACGACGCACGGGCTCCATCCCGCGCCGCTGCATCTCCTGGGTGAAGGGTCGGTCGGACCTGCGGGTCGAGCCGCGCGCGACGAAGGTGCTTGCCCGTGGCGTGCCCAGGACGCCCGTCGACGACGAGGGGTGTCGATGGCCTGGCGCGCGGTCATGCGGGAGACCTCGAACTGCTCGCGCACAGCTCGCGCTCGAGGGACCGGGCTGCCGCTGGCGAGCCGTTCCCGACGAGGTCCAGCGGGTGGTTGCGCACACGATGACGTAGCACTTCGGCTTCTCTGCCTGCGTTTCTTGGGCATGGGACTCCCCTGGTCGACAGTGGGTGGACGCTGCCAGGGCGTGAGGACTGGTGGCCTGACCGCTGCTTTCCGCTCCGTGTCGCGTCTGCGTGCCTCATCGTATGGCTGACAGGTGTGCCTCAGTGCTTGACATTGAAGGGTTCTTTCTGTTTTCTGGTGGCGCTGGTCCAGAATGTGTTCGTGTCGAGTCCGTCCCGACCGCCACCGTCACGCGGGCAGCCATGCGGGTAACTCCGATGCGGCAGTGACTGCCGCTGATCCTGAACTGGAGAACACTCATGTCAGGACAGAGGAAGAAAGACGGGCGCGCGCCTTCGCCCTTCGCAGCGTCTGGGGATCGCTGAGTGCTGCCCGATCGCCACGCTTCCGGCGGCGGGCCCGCCGCTGCGTCTGGGGCAGGGCGGACATGCTGAGCCGAGGGGCTCGCCCGCTGAGAGGGCTGTCCTGGCTGCAACTCGTCGCAGACGTCTTCAGCAGCGGCCGGTGGGGCGGTTCGGACTAACCCGCTGCCCTCATCTTCGCCGTCGGCGTCGCCGTGGGATTCGCCAGGGCAGCGGCCGATGGCTCCACCGGGTGCCGCGCTGTTCGGCTTCCTCGTCTACCGCCGTCACCCTGGACCATGTCGCCCATCATCGCGCAAAGCCTGCGCCCCTGAGCCAGGAGGCCCTCGACTGCTCCGCACGGCTTCTTTGATCCCGCCACGAAGATCGCTCAGGTCGTGCATTTCTGGAACCAGGGCGTCAAGCTCTCGTGACATCCCCACTCAGACAGCACCCATCAACTACGGGTGCTGGGCAGCGGGGTCATCGGCGTCGTCGCCGCCCCTGCTCTGGCAGCGTTACTACCGCGTCAAGCTGCCGGACTGGCATGTGGCCTTCTTCGGCGGCGCCGCTTCGTCCCGATCATCGTCCTCCGGCGCTGCGCTCGCTCATCGCCCTGAGCGGTGTCGGCGCTCTACCCGGCCTTCAACTGGCTCATCCAGCGAACGGCTCGGCGGCTGGCTCATCAACGCCGGAACTCCAAGGGCTTTCAAGCCGGAGCCCTGGCGGTCTTCGTCTGGCACGGTCAACCGCTGCCCATCCCCTTCGGCCCGCACCACCTTAAGCTCAACTCCGCGCCCTGGTTTCCAGCTCGGCTCCCGCCAATTTCGACGGCCCGGGTACCGCGCACGGTGACATCACCTGCTTCTTCCAGGGCGTGGACGGCTCGAACTCGTGGACCGGAGGCTGCATGACCGGCTTCTTCCGATCGGCGATGTTTCGCCCCGCCCGCCGCCGCACTGGCTATCTGGCACACGCCGCCTTTCCTTAAGCGCTGGGCGACCGGCGCCCTCATCGATCTCTCAGCTGCCCTGACCGCCTTCATCACCGCGCATCACGAGCCCTCAGTACGCTTCAGCCTACGTGGCCTTCCCGATCTACGCCAGTCCACGCGGTGCTGACGTCTCCTCTGCAGCGATCGCCAACCTCCTGGGCGCGAAGGACGGCTGCCTCTCCGCCGGAGCGATCGACTACCTGCTCAATCTCGGCAAGTCCTCCGAGCTCTCCGGTGTGGTCCACGCCTGGCGATCGTCATCATGGGGCTGGTCTACGCCGTCATCTACTACTTCCTCTTCCGCTTCCTCATCATCAGGTTCGACTTCAAGACCCCGGTCGCAGGACGACGACGTCGACGCCTTTCGCCGCCCAGCGCAGCCGCCGCGACGTCCACGGGCAGAAGGCCGAGGAAACGTCGTCGGGCGCTGAGCAGTTCCGGGCAATCAGTCGACCTCGAGCCGGGCCGGGCGCATCGTGCGCCGGCCCTCTGGCCAGGTTCCTCTGCTCTCGATCCCGCCCGAGGCGCTCTAGCGGCTACGCGCCTCAGCGGCCACGCTCTGGCCACACGTCGGTGTCGTCGAGGTTCTCGCGCACGACCCGTCTGAGGCGCGCGCCTGGGCGTGGGACCCAGCCAGCTCCCGTCAGGGCGGCAGCCGGGTCCGCCCCGCCCAGGCTCATCTGGCGGCAGGACCACGGGCCGGTCAGCAGGTTCTCCGCCATGCGGGAAGGTGCGCGAGAGGACCACACGGAGTCGATGGCCTCCACGTACGCGCTCACGAAAGGCACCAGCAGCTCGGTCTGGCGTCTCGACACTGGTCAGGCCGCGCAGCGACGCGTACCTGGGTCTCATTGGGCATGGAGGCGTCGTCGACGAGCGTCCCGCCATGCGTGCCTACCTTCGCCTCGGGTCGGGGAATGGCGGCACGGGCCTCGGCGCTGCGCTCGTCCCGTGGTCGTGCGGTCGCGGGTCCTCCTCGGCGCGAATCCGCTCCTCACCGCTGCGCGTCAGCCACCAGTCCGGTCATGCAGGTCCCAGCGCAGGTCCTGGTCGACGTCGAGCCGTCCCGAGGGCTGGCTGCCTCACGAAGCCGGCCACGACGTCGAGCTGCTCACCGGTCGACGGCGTGGGCGGCCGCGGCACGCACGGAGCTGGGCTGCTTGTCGCTGCTGTCCGGCGCTGGCCCTGCGCCAGCTCCCAGCAGGCGGTCGGCGGTGCCAGGCGCAGGTCGTCGGCGCACGGTCGCGCAGCCGGGACAGGCGCAGGTGGTGATCACGTCCCCAGGAGGCCCCTGGATGACCGAGGAGTGCCTCCACGTCCAGCGCTCTGCAGTGCCGCCTTCGAGGAAATCGGGAAGCGGCGAGCTCGCCGTCGCGCGCCATGTCCCAGGCCGAGGCCAGGACGATCGAGCGGGGCAGGGACTGGCGAAGGCACTCGATGTGCGTGAGCCTGAGCGAGATGAGTACCTCGTCGAGACGGACCTTGGCGTAGGTGAGGTCGTCGTCGTTGAGGACGAGGACATCCGCCCGCTTGCGCCGACCAGCTCAGGGACCCGTGTCAGCTCACCGTCGACGTCGAGCTCGATGCGGTCGGTGCGCTCCAGTGCGCGGCTCGGCGCCCCTGGCCGGTCGGGCTGTAGTAGCCGATCGCCACCCGGTGAGGGGCGCAGTGAGGCCGGCGAGTCGCGTGGATCTCCTGCGGACGGCTGCTCTGGTGATGACGCCGTCGGCGTCGGGTGGACGACCTGCAGGCGCAGTGGGTCGTCACGCCGGCCTCCCTGGAGCCACAGACGGGTCCAGGTGCTCAGGTCACGGCTCCGAGACCGCCTCCAGCTCCTGAGCAGGTCGCCCAGCTCGGCGTTGGAGTAGGCGTGCGCCGCCAGGCAGCGCTGGATGTCGGCGAAAGAAGCTCTCCCGGCCCACGTAGCCCACGAGGGCGGCCAGCACCGAGGCCCCTTTGGCGTGGGTGATGCCGTCGAAGTTGACCCTCGACGTCGTGGAGGTCGTTGATCTCTGGCGGCCACGGGGGTGGGTGGAGCTGAGCTGGTCCTGGTTGTAGGCCCAGCTCTCCAGGGTCTGGAAGGTCGTCCAGGCCTGGTCCCACCGGGTGATCTCAGCAGTGGCCAGGGTGGAGGTGAAATCTGGCGAAGGACTCGTTGAGCCACAGGTCGTTCCACCAGGTCATCAGTACCATGTCGCCGAACCACATATGTGGGCCAGCTCTGCAGGATGGTCACGGGCCCGTCGCTCGACGCGGGCCTCAACGGGCGGGAGCGGGAAGATGGAGGGTCGTCGCGGTGGGTGACGCGGCCGGCGTTCTCCATCGCCCCGGCGGCGTTGAACTCGGGTAGCGAAGATCTGGTCGTACTTGGTGAAGGCGTAGGGCGTCGCGAACAGGTCCTCGGTAGGCGAAGCCCCGCTTGGTCAGGTCCAGGATCTCCGCTGAGTCCATGTGCTCGACCAGGCTCTTGCGGCAGTAGACGCCCCAGGGGAACGGTGCGCCCGTCGCTCGGCCACATACTCATCGGTGGCTCGACGTAGGGCCCGGCGACGATGGCCGTGACGCAGGAGCTCATCGGCTCGGAGGCGAAGGCGAAGGTGTGGGCGTCACCGAGCCAGTCGGAGTCGGTGGGAGCCGGCTCGGGTGGGGGAGTTGGACAGCACCGTCCAGTCTCGACGGCGCGGTGACGGTGAAGGTGAAGGATGCCTTGAGGTCGGGCTGCTCGAAGACGGCGAATACGCGCCGGGAGTCGGGCACTCGAACTGGCTGTAGAGGTAGGTCTCGCTCGTCGGCCGGGTCGGTGAAAGCGGTGCAGTCCTCCGGTGTGCATGTAGGGCGCAGTCAGCAGACGACGACCAGCTCGTTGTCGGCGGCCAGACGTCAGGTGCGATGCGTGAGTCTGCATAGACCTGCAGCGGGGTCGAGGCGCGCCCGTTGAGGGAGATGGAGCGACGACGCGGGGGCGATCAGGTCGATGAAGGTGGAGGAGCCCGGCGTGGACGTGAACCGCACGGTCGTTGATGATCCGAAGACAGTCTCGCCCCGCGTGTGAGATCGAGGTGACGTCGTAGACTCTGGGTGTGCACCGTCGCGCTGCGATCGGCGGCCTCGAGACGAGCCAGGTTCTGACCGGGCATAAGAGGAACTCCTGTCTAGAGAGGGAAACGCGGCTCGGGGGCGCCGGGCGATTGTCTCATCTTCCTGTCTCAGGTGGTGCGCGCCCGGCGTATCAGCACGCCGGGGAGACGACAGTGAGCATGTCGTCTCGGCGAGCGACGCAGTTCTCCTGGATGCCAGGAATCTCACTCAGGAGATCGGCGCAGATGCGGCTCAGGCCTTGTTGCGGGCGACGCAGTGAGCAGAGCCGCCCCTCCGCCGACCACGAGAAGCGCGGCGATCCCGCCGAAGATCGATGCCGTTGGCACCGCAGGGAGCTCGGGACCGGTCGGTGGATTCGCCGGTCTTCGTCTCACCAGCGCGGCCTTGTTCTCGAGTCCTTGGCGTTTGAGCCAGTCATCACCCGGCCCTCGGCCTTGTTACCGCCAGCCGTTCTGTCGGCCTTTGGCTCGGCTCCGGCGTTGGCCTGTTGCCCGTTGCCTGCGGCCCGGTTGTTGGCCACCGTTGTCTCGCTGTGGTCGTTGCTGCTCGCTGGCTGCTGCTCGCGGGCCTTGTCCCGCTGCTGGCCTGCCGCTTGTTCGCGCCGTTGGCTCTGCTGCTCGGCTGCGGCCTCTGCTTGTCGCTTGCGCGGTCGGCGCTGGTTGTTCTGCGCCGTTGCTGCCTCGGGAGGCTGGAACGCTCCGTGGTCTGGCTGCTCGAGGTGTAGGTCGCTCGCCGTTCAGACTTCTGGCTCTGCTCAGAGGGAGTGCATGTCTCAGCACCGCCTTGTTCTCGTGGCTTCTGCTCGAGGTCTTGTCGCGACGCCGTTGTTCTCTGCTGTGTCGTCACCACCGCCGTCTGTCTCTGCGGCTGTGCCGCCGCCGTTGTTCTCGGTCGTCCCGCTCACCGCACTCGTGTCAGGATCTCCGTGGTGCTCGCACCGCCGTTGTTCTCGGTGGTCATGGCCTCTGGTGGTCTCCTGCGCTCGGTGGTGGTGCGCTCCGGAGGTCCGCGATGGTGAAGGTGTGCTCGGAGACCGTGGTCACGGTCTGGCTGGTGGCCGTCTCGCTGTGGTGGGAGCCGGTCAGCACCAGGAGGTACTCGCCGTCGGCCGCGTCGGCGGGCGCGGGCAGGTTGTCCCGGGAGGTTGCCGCTGGCGTCAACCGTCATCTCCCGAGGGTGTAGGTGATGCTGGAGTCGTTTTGCTCTTGAGCGAGGACAGTGACCGTCTCGCTGGCGGTAGCTCTGGGCGTTGAAGGTGAAGGTCTGGGCCCCTGGCTCTCCGTGCGGGCGGAGACCTCGTAGGAGCCGGAGGCGCGTGTCGTCCAGAAGCGAGATCTGAGTCTGCTGCTGCGTAGTCACCTGGGTCATCTCGGTCTCTGCCGCCGTCGGGTCGTGCAGCCGGCGCCGATCGGTCCACCCGTCGGTGGTGGTGGCAGCGAGGTGCCGATGGACTTGATGAGCGCTGCCAGGTCGAGGTCGGCGGACCAGCTGCCGTCGGCGGCCGCTTGGGTCTCTTGACGACGTCGGAGACAGAGCCGTCCGGGGGCGTACAGCGCGATGCCGACGGTGGCCTGCTTCCCGTGCAGCCGGTTCCCGAGACGTGTGAAGGACGTGTCTGGTGCTGGCGGGAGACGAAGGTCTTCTCCTGGGTGATCTTGAAGCTGCTGCTTGAGGTGGTCTCTGCTGGAACGCCTGGGTGGCCGTGGGGCTGCTGGGGCTCGCCGGAGCCGTCGTGGTGCCGGGCTGCTGGGCACGGGCTGCCGGGCGCGGGTGCGCTCGGGCTGCTCGTAGCTCGGCGGTCTCGACTGTTCCGGTTGGAGTGTTGGCGAGAGCAGGGAGGCAATGAGCGAGGCTCGGTCATTGCAGGGCCTACTGCGCTCGCCGCGTGCAGGGACGTCCAAGACGCATGTGTCCTCCCTAGGTCTGACGGGGGAACGATGGTTGCCAGTGACCGATTTTCGACCGCTCGTTATCTACCGCAAACGAGGAATATGGCGATGTCGTGGTATGTCATGGTGATCCCCAACACTAATGGGTGGCCTCACCACGTGACAAAATACGATGATCGTTGAGGATCCTCCTGAAAATGCTGAAACCCGTCAGGGCTACTCTCCGTATGAGCGAGCATCAGGAGCCTGCTGGATGGCAGGTGTGAGCTGTACCCGGCCGGCCAGCAGATCGCGAGACTGCCGGTTGGGGAGATGATGATCGATTCGTCCCGAGGCCCCGGTCGGCAGGTCGATGATCGTGGTGGTCCCGGTCTTCCGTGCCTTGCCGCGCTGGGTGCCCAGGACGATCAGGTCACCGAGCCCGCTTCCTGGAGTCCAGGGGATGTTGCCCGCCACTGTATGTGCCAGACGGTGGAGCGTCACAGATTACTGGACTCTCGTCCCGACGGCGGACAGAACCGCCTGCATCACCATGGTGGTGGACTGGTTGCGGCGCTGGGCGCCGTCGGCCTCGCTCATGGCCTCCCAGGTGCCGGTCGCGCAGGATCTCCGGTGTCGGGAACGGACGAGGGCAAGAGCGTCGATCCCTTGAGCCGGTGGACGGCCGGTCGAGGTGAGGTTCAGTCCGGTATAGGCGTCCCGAACAGGCTGGGATATCCACGACGCGCCCAGGGAGTCGATGATCTTGGCGAACTGCGCCACGATGGTGACCAGATGCGTGGTGGGACTCGCGGCCGGTGCACAGGGCGTTGACCGTGTTCTGCGGTCCGGAGACAGTAGGTGGTGGCCAGGCGGTCCAGCTCCCCTGTCCCTTGCTGTTGATAGTCAGGTCCCGGGGGCAGGTTGATGATGGTGAGTCCTGCCTCGGAGGCGCGCCAGGGCGAGTGACGTCGGCTCGGGTCCCCTCCACCTCCTGAGTGGTTCCGTAGCGGCTCTGATCTCCGGGTACGGTGGCACGCGAGTCCGTCCCCAGGATCAACCAGTCTCGCCCGCCGTCGGAGATGACGTGGAGGGCATGAGCGATGTCGACGCTGCGGGGCGATGCCAGGACAGCGAGATCGTCCCCCAGGACAAGAGCGGCGGTCATGACCGCGGCACTCAGGCCGACGCGACCCGCGTCGCCTCGGCCAGCGCCGACGCCGTCTCCGCGGCCCTGCGGCGTCGCGCTGCCGGAGGAGCAGCGTGGGCGTCGCGCGGTGCGCGTCCGAAGTGGCTGGAGCTGCGTCGTGCTCGCCGTCGTGGGAGCCTCATGGTCTCAGTGTCCGCCTCTGGGAAGAGTGGCGCAGGCGTGGTCGTGTGCCGCGTGGTGTCCGGGGCAGTAGCAGTCGCCGGGGAGACGGCACGTCGATGCCGTCTCCCCTGGCGGGACGGGTTCCCAGTCATGCTGGGAGGGCGTCAGGCCTTTTCGGCGACGCAGGAACAGGGCGCGCCACCGATGGCCACGAGGGCGGGCGGCGATGCTGCCGAAGAGCAGGCCGTTGGAACTGGTCTGGGCCGCGGCTTGTTGGTGGTGCCGGTCTGAGCCGGTGCTGGCTGGCGCTGTTGCTGCCGTTGGCGGAGTGGTCGGACTGGCGGTGGCACTCACCGTTGTCAGCGATGCCGTTGCCGCCGTTCGTCATGAGGTCGAGGACGCCGTTCTGGCGACGACGGTCTTGCTGCTGCTGCCGCCTCGCCGTAGCGGGCACCTGAAGGCTCAGCACGGCTGGCCGTCGGCCACACTGAGGGAGAGTACAGGCAGCTCGCCCTTGATGTTGCCCCTGGCGTCCGCCTTCAGCTTGCCGGACGGTGTAGGTCTGAGGTCGTCCTTGCCGACGCAGGGTGGTGACTCGTTGGGAGAAGCCCTCGACGTCACCGTGATGGTCTGAGCGCCGTTCTCGTCGGTGGTGATGGTCTCATGCCGTCCACGTGGTGTGTCGAGGCGATCCACTGGCCTGGCCCTTCTCCCTCGCCGTAGGAGACGCGTGCCGAGGACCAGCCGTCGTCGAGCCGTCCGTCTTGGCTCAGCGCCGGTGGACTTGACCAGGGCGGGATGTCCAGCGTGGTGGACCCAGTTGCCCCTCGGCGCGTGGCCTTCGTGAGTGGACATGCGCCGCCGCGTGGAGGGCGTGATGCCGACAGCCGCGTCCTTGCCGGTGCAGCCCGGTGCCCGGCCACCGAAGGCGTGTCGAGGGTCTGACGATGTCCCGCTGGTCGTCGGCGAAGCTGATGCGCCCGGCCACGGGGCGGGGAGGGCAGCAGAGGTGCCGATGGCGGCCATCACGCTCGCGGCGGCCCAGCGATGCACGGTGCTCCTGGTGTAGGTGTGGCAAAACTGGTGAGACGGGGTGTCACCGCGTTGATCAACCTCTAGCGTTGTATGGGAGGAGGTTCCATCGTTTTCGAGAATGAGGTATCGACTCAGTGTTGAGCAGTTGCGGCTTGGGCCCTATGTGGGTTGAATGAGTTCGGGCGCTCGGATGCGATCCGAGCGCCCGGGTCGTACCAGATGGAGACCCGCTTGTCCGGGGCCAGCACAAGCGTCTGGTCGTACATCGAAGGCCTTTGAGGCGCGTCGTGCGCACGATCGCTGCACCGGAACTCGTGCCGGCGAGTGCGTCCACGGTCGAAGGAGTCGGCGTGGTCGGACGGCTCTTGGAGCGCCAGATTCGTCCCCAGGGGTAGAAGAACCGCTGCAGGCCGGTGAGTTTCGAGGATGACCAGAACGTCATCCACTGAGTCGATGCCGGCGTCGGCCAGGGCCAGGGCGTAGCGCCTTGAGGGCAATCCCTCAGCCCCCGAGGTCGCCGGATGTTCTCGATGGCCGAGCGCCGCTGACGGGGATCTCCTCTTCGTCGCGCCGCGGCCCGCGCTGGGCGAGGATGATCTCGGGCGTGTAGGCGTCGTGCTGGCTGATGAGCGCCTCGTGCGCTCAGTGAAGGCCCGGTCCTCCTGGGTCCACCAGTCGCTGACCTTTCCTGTGCCGTCGAAGGTGGAGCCCCTGGTCGCTCGAAGCCGTGGCCGATCCGTGGCTGATGACAGCGCCGATGCCCGCGTAGTCACGCGTCGTCGGCATGCGGGTCGAAGAAGGGAGGCTGAAGGATCGCGGCGGGAAGACGATCTCGTTCATCGTCGGGTTGTAGTAGGCGTTGACGGTCTGAGGCGCGTCATGCCACTCCCTGGGTCGCGATCCACCGGCTTGGCCGGCTGCTCAGGGAGTAGGGCTGCCCGCCTCCACGCCGCACCGAGCCAGCACGCCCCCGGGCGTGATCCTCGACGGCGGCAGTATGCGCCAGCGCACCCCGCAGCCGATCTGTGATCAGCGCCAGCTTCCAGGCCCGCTCCCCGCGTGCTGGACTCATCCACCCAGTGAGGAGATGGACTGCCGGTAGGCCTCGATGAGCCGGCCGGACCAGGGCCTCCATCGCCGACCTGTGCGACGGCGGTGGCGCTCCGCATGATGATCTCGCCCAGTGCCCAGCCCGCAGGACCCACCAGGCCGACACCGCGCTTTCCACGGCCCGTAGCTCGTCGGTCCCCTGAGCGTGCGGCCGTAGAAGTCGAGTTCTCTCTCGACGAAGGCGCCGAGAGCGAGCAAAGCGCCCGTGAACGACGTGCCAGGGCCGCCCAGGCCTTGAGGCCTCCAGGTCGGTGCCTGCCAGACGCCGGCGGCGTGGGCAGGTAGTCGGGCGGTGACGATGGTCTCGCTCGAGGAAGGTGGTCTGCTCGACGCCGGCGGCCCGAGCTGCGGCGAGGGATCCTCGCGTCACTCCTGCCCAGGGCAGGCCCGCCGAGTCCACGATCTCCGCCAGGACATCGGGTTGTTCATCTTCTCCACGTCGTCGCGGTAACGCGGTCCCAGTGGCCCTGCAGACGATCGTCTCACTGCATGGGCGACACGCTCGGCGAGGCCTCGCGGAGGCGGTGAGGGACTCGGTCAGCCGCCAGCGCAGTCATCGGCGCCACGTGCGCGCCACGTAGGCTGGCGCAGGGGGCCTGCGCCTCCCTCGCGGTAGTAGGACTCGTCCGGCAGGCCCAGCCCCGACGCTGGCCGATCCAGCTCGTGTAGCGCTGCGGGTCATGATGTCGCGACCTCGATGTCCGCGCCGACGACGCCCATGCGAACCCCAGCGGCGTCATCTCCGAGTGCCTCGCGCCAGCTCCTCCTGAGGAGGCGGCCGCACCGGTGTCAGCTCATCAGCCAGCTCGGCCCCGAGCTCTCCCAGGTGCTTCTGGATCCGACGAAGGCCGTCGCGGAGAGCACCGACCGGCCCCGGTTTCGTGCGCAGGACCTCGGAGGACTTCGCGAGAAGTCCTCGGCGAGCTCCTCCACGATCTGGCGGCAGGCGGCCTCGGCTCCCGTCGCGCGCAGGGGTGAAGCACCACTGCTAGGGACGATTCACGTCGGGATCTCGCGGTGGCGAGCCACCCGGCCGTTGACGAAGCGGGAACAGGTCGTCCTGGGGGTCGGATCGAGGAATCGCTCGTGGCCGTCTCCAGGACACCGGCGAGAAACCGGGGAGCGGTCTCGCAGCGGCGCCCAGCCGGCGCGGAGGGCCGCGATGGTGAGTCCGAGGAAGGTCCAGTGAAGTCGTCGCGAGGCGTCAGTCATGACGGACACGCTAACCCGGTCTCGGTGCTCGTTGGCGTCCCCGACGACGCCTTCTGCGTCTGGTGCGAAGCGCTGTTCGCGTGAGGCACAATCCTGCCCATGCGCATCCACTATCGGCCTCCGAGCCGCCGGGTCGAGCTCAAGAGCGCCGTGATCGAGCACTCGTGGAAGGAGGGGTACGACGTCATCGACCACTGGAGCCCACTCCTACGACCGATGACGACTATCCCGCTTCTGCCTGGCCTGTGGAGAGCCGCGGTGGCCGCCGGAAGCCCGGCATCGTTCTCGGAGCGGGAGCGGCAACGGGAGCAGATCGCCGCCACACAAGGTTGACGGGGTACGCGCAGCCCTGGCCTGGGTCAGATCGAGACCGCCGCGGCTGGCTCGCCAGCACAACAACGCCAACATCGTCGCCTCTCGCTGGGCGGTCGCATGCACGACCTGGGAGCGGCCTCGGCAATCATCGATGCCTTCCTCTCGCGGAGCCCTTCAGCGGGAGACGAGCGTCACGTGCGCCGCATCGCCCAGCTCACCGACTCACGAGATGCGCATCCACGACGGTATCGCCCCCTCACCGGAGGCCCGTCCGGCGCCCCTGCATCACCCCTGTCGGGATCTGACGGAGCCGCCACATGCCGGAGGGTCCACACCATCCACCGGCTCCGCCGCCGCCCTGGACGAGCTCTGACGGCGGACAGAACCTGCACGCCTCCTCCGCAGGGGCGCTTCGCCGAAGGAGCCGGACGCCTGGACGGCCAGGTGCTTCTGGGCAGCCAGGCCCACGGCAAGCACCTCTTCTTCCTTTCGGTCCCCCGTGCCGACATGTCCTCACGACGCACCCCGGCGTCACTGGCTACGGATCCACCTGGGCCTCTGCGGTTCGTGGACCTTCGACGGCGACCGCGAGTTCCTCGCGCCCCACACGCCATCGGCGCGCACCCCGCAGCGCGTGGGTGAGCGTGGCGAGGAGCGCGCCTCGGTGGCGGGGAGGCTCGGCCCCTGGCCGGGCTGAACGGCGGTGCTGCTGACATCAGACGACGCTCAGCGAGCGTGCCGAGGGGCGCAGGCACACTCACCATGGTCCGGCTCCCGACGAGTGGGAGCCACCGAGCCGCGTGGTGCGGTGCGGCTGCGGCTCTCGGCTGCACGGTGGTCGACCTGACAGGACCGGCGGCCTGCATGAGCTGCTGGATGCCGGGCGTGGCCGCCGTGCCGCACGTGGCTCGGACCGGACCCCCGCTGCGCGCTGACGCTGATCTGAGCGTCTCGTGGCCAAAGCGCCCGCTCGCGGCGCAAGAGCATCGGGGCTGCTCATGACCAGTCCGTCATCTCCGGGGCCGGCAACATCTACCGGGCCGAGACGCTTCCGTGTCGTTTCACCCTTCCGGCCGGCAACCGCATCAGCGAGATCGGGACTGCGGGCCAGTCTGGGAGGACCTGCGCCCCTCATGGAGTAGGGCGTGCCACCGGCTTCATCACCACCGTCGACCTCGACGACGTCCCAGACCCCCTGCCTCCCCTGACGACCCTGAGGCCGGGCCGGTGGTACGTGCTACCACCGCACCGGCCGGTCCCTGCCTGCGCTGCGGAACCCGGGTGGCGGAGCGGAGGCGGCTCGTCGCCTCTTCGGTCGCCCGACCTGCCAGGCCTCGCTGAATCCGGCTGGAGTCCCGCGGCGCCACTCAGGGTGCCATGTCGAACGCCTGCCCGCCCTGCACCCTCGAGCTGGTCCTCCTCGACCGCCGGCCTGCTGACCCGACCACCACCTGACCGTTCCCCTGACCGCAGCGGCCAGGGGACCGGCCCCGGACGGCACGGGCTCCATCACCGTCTACGCCTGTGAGATCTCAGCCGCGGGCATCGACCTGCCTCCCGGCCTTCACCGTCTTCCTCCAGGGCGGGCCGGGCTGTGAGGCGCCGCGCCCCAGCGCCGACGCCGGGCTCGGCTGGATCGGCGCGATCCTGGAGCACCACCGGCTCATCCTCCGACTGACCAGCGCGGTACCGGTGCCTCCAGCCCGGTGGATCGGCCCGATATCGCCGGCTGCCCCGCAGCCACCGCCCGGCTGCTCACCCACCTGCGCGCGACGAGACTCGTCGAGGACTGTGAGGACCTGCGCCGTGCCCTGGGCCTGGAGCGCTGGAGCCTGCTGGGCCAGTCCTTCGGAGGGTTCTGCGTCACCCGTTACCTCTCCGGAGCACGCCCAGAGCCTGGAGAGCGTCTACATCACCGGTGGCCTGCCCGCCATCGGGCACAGTATCGATGAGGTCACACCCTCAGCTACGAGGCGATGCGCCAAGAGCTGATGGAGTACTACGCCCGCTTCCCCAGGACCGCGACCGGATGGCGCGTCTGACTGAGAAGGCCGGTCGGGGTGAGCTGACGACGGTGGAGGGGATACGTCGGCCCCGAGCGCCTGCGCTCGCTCGGTGCCCTGCTGGGACGGGCCGGGGGAGCGGACACGATCCATCACCTCCTGGAGCGCGACCGCCTCCTGGGCCTTCCGCTACGACCTGGGGCAGTGCCTCGCCCTTCGGCGTAGGTTCCCGCCCCTACGCCGTCATCCACGAGTCCTGCTGGGCCGATGCCAGTGACGCACCGACTGGGCAGCCCAGCGCGTGCGTCCCGCCATCTTCGACGAGGATCCCACGCCGCTGACTGGCGAGCACGTGCGACGCAGAGTTCTCGCCGAAGCACGCCGGTCTGCGCTCCCTGGCTGGAGGCGGCGATATTCTGGCCGCGCACGAGTGGCCGGCCCTCTACGAGCCAGCCGCCTCCAGGTCCACGACGACCGGGCGGCCGCCGTGTATGCCCGTGACGTGTTCGTGCCGATGATCACCTCCCTGGAGACGGCTGCGCTCATTCCCGGCCTGCGCACCTGGATCACCAGCGAGTACGAGCATGACGGCTGTCGCGCGCCTCCGGCGGCCGGGTCTCGGACCGCCCGCGAGAGCTGGCTACCGGAGCGATCGCCTGCCGAGCGTGCCTGGTGCGTGCCCACCGGGCGCACCGGGACAGCCGGGTGCTTTGATGAGCACGCGAGGGACGGCGAGGCGGCCTGCCGGGTGCTGCTGGATGCTGTGAGGCGACTCAGATGTAGATGGTCGGGTCCATCATGAGCTCGGGGTGGTGCGGGGTCGCGGGCCCGGCTTGGCACGCCCACGGCGACATGACCCTGCGGGAGGTTCTTCACCAGGACCGCGTTGGCGACCTTGGCCCTGTCCGACGGTGACCGGTCCCAGGACCTGGCGCCCGGGCGCCGATCTGCACGTTGTTGCCGATGGTTGGATGACGCTGCCGGATCCCATGGACACCGCACCAAGAGTCACGCCGTGGAACAGCAGGACGTCGTCGCGCCGACCTCCGCCGTCTCGCCGATGACCACGCCCATGCCGTGGTCGATGAAGAAGCGCTCACCGATGACCGCGGCCGGTGGATCTCGATGCCGGTGCAGTTTCGGGCGGCCTGGACAGAGCGCGAGCGGCGAAGCGGTGCCTTTGTGCCACAGCCAGTGAGGCGCGGTGCTGCCCACAGGCGTGGACGCCTGATAGAGGAGTGCTAGTCTCCGTTGGAACGGGCAGCGGGATCGCGTTTACGCGCCGCAGCCAGGTCCCCGCGTGCCAGTTCCAGAAGGGACCGTTTTGAGTTGTGCATGGTGTGCTCCTCTGATGGGTGACGGTGCGGCCCAGGCGGATTCGTGAGCTCGTACCGCATCCGCTGCGCCGTTCACAACACCGACGGCGGCTCGCCTGTTCCCAGGTTCGCCGCCGTCGGGGCCGTCAGTCGAGATAGTCCTTGTCACAGAGGCGTGACAGGTAACGCTCACCGGTGTTGCAGAACGGCGACGATCGTCTTGCCCTCCAGCTCAGGACGCCTGGCCAGCTTTCGCTGGCGGCGGCGCGGCAGCGCCTGAGGAGATGCCTACGAGGAGGCCTCCAGGCGGCGCGGCGTGCGTAGGTGATGGGCGACGTCGGACTCGATGTGGAGCAGCTCGTCCCAGATTTCCTGGTCGAGGATATCGGGAACTACGTTGGGTCCGAGGCCCTGGATCTTGTGGGGAGCGGCCTTCCCTCGCTCAGCAGCGGGACCCGGAGGGCTCGACGCCGCAGATCCTCACTGGCTTCTCCTGACGCAGGACCTCGGCCCACGCCGGTCAGCGTGCCCCGGTGCCGATTCCGGCCACGAAGACGTCGATGTCGCCCCCGGTCTGCTCCAGGATCTCCGGCCGTGGTCTCGCGGACCTTTGGGGTTGGCGGGATTCGTGAACCGGGGAGGCCAGGATCGAGCTGGGGGTGGCCGCCTGATTTTCGGCGCGCTTGACCGCACCGGCCACGCCGCCCTCGGAGGTCAGCGGGCACCAGCTCGGCGCCGAAGGCCCGCATAATGGCCCGTCGCCCTTGGACATGGTCTCAGGCATGGTGATGATGACTTTGTAGCCCAGGGCCGCTCCCCACCATGGGCCAGGCCGACGCCGGTGTTCCCCGAGGTCGCCTCACGATGGTGCTACTGGCTTTGAGAGCGCCGACCTCCGCGGCGCGGACGATCGACAGGCGATGCGGTCCTGACGGAAGATGCCGGCTCGAAGGCTCTGACCTGTTGCCAGGACGGTGGCGGGTGCGCCATCGGTCACGCGGTTGATACGAACCAGCGGAGTGTTGCCGACCAGGCGGTTGCTGTCGAGTGCGTAGGTCATAGTGATGTCCTTTTGGGGGTTGCGTGGTTGAGTGGGCCCCACGGGCTCCGGTTCCGACCGGCAGCGGCCAGGGCGGCGCTGACGTGAGGGCCTGGACAACAGAGGAAAAAGGGAGACGGTCCGCGTCCGTCAGGAATTGCCAGGTGCAGCGTGGCTGAGAACAGCAGGGTGACCGCCTGCTCCGGAGCGCCGGGCATGCGCGCAGCGGTACGCGCACAGATGTCGGGCCCGGCGCACCGTCACACCGGCAGCAGCGACACATGGGGGCGGATCAGCGCAGGAGGCATGGCGCACATGACGGTCATGGCCATCACGGATCCTCCTGTCCTCAAGGCGACCGATCTGCGCTCTGTTCGCGTCCGGCGGTGTCAGAGCTGCTCGTGAGCCCTCCGCTGGTGCCCGCGCCGTTGCGGAAACCCTACCCCCGTGTCCGACGACGATTGCCACAATCGCCCATCGTCTCGTGTCACATCCTGGTCGCGTGCTGTCATGCGGGTGCTCGTGGCTCAGGAGTCTCAGTGCCCGTGACCGCCGGCAGCCTGACCAGACGGCTCCCCTCGCGGGCTGGCAGTCCCCTCGCCCCGGGTCAGAGCGGCCAGTGGTGCTTGCAGGGCTGGAGGGGTCGGCGTAGGACGGCCAGCACCAGGACGGCGTGGGTCGGCCCCCAGATCGTCTCCTCGACGTGGATGACCGGCTCGTCCTCGGAGGTTCCATCGGCGGTCGGTCCTGCCGACGACGGTTCGATCCCCGGGAGCGCAGCCCGCCTCGATCCTGCCGGCCTGGGCGACCGGCACCTGTAGGTCCCACAGGTGGAGCTCTGGCCAGCAGGACGCGCGAGGCCTGTTCCAACGCCTCGCCGTGGCCTCGGAGTATGCCCGCACCAGTCCGCCGGTTCCCAGAAGCGTCCCACCGAAGTAACGGGTGACGACAACAGTCGTGTTGGTCAGGCCTGTTCCACGCAGCACGTCGAGCATGGGCTGTCCCGCCGTACCCGAGGGCTCGCCGTCGTCATTGGAGCGCCCAGTGGGCTGGGAGTGCCGACAGGGCGTCGGGCTGAGAGAGGTCGGTGATCGTTGTCGCCGAGCAGTGGTGGCGGGCATCGGGGTAGGAGGAGCGCACGCGGGCGATGAACTCACGGGCCTCGTCCATGGAGTCGGTACGGCAGGCGCGCGCCAGAAAGTGCGACCTCTTGATCTCCAGGTCGGTCTCGGGCCGCCGCCGCGAGTCAGCGTGAGAAGTCCGGGGCACCCGGTCTCCGAGATGACTGGTCGGACGGTGTCTCGAGAAGCGCGCGAGGCCATGGGAAGATCCCTCGTATGTGGGAGCGCGGGACCGATGTCACACGCAATGGGCGGTCCTGACTGGAAGCAGTCGCGCGAATGTCGTTATGGTGTCCCTCGGTCCAGTTTCGAGGGGTCGCCTGATCCCCAGTGGTTTAGCTGAGAGAGGAGCGGGCCCATGGCAGTGCCGAAGCGGGAAGATGTCCCGCAGCAACACCCGCAACCGCCGCTCACAGTGGAAGGCGAAGCTCACTGAGCTCAACACCATCCGCGTCCAGGGCCGCGAGATCTCCCGTGCCCCCGCCGTCTGGCGCGGGCCTGACAGGGCGAGGGCCTCATCGAGCAGTGAGGCTGCCGGTGGAGGGCGATAGCCCTTCATCCACGCGGGTGTAGCTCAATGGTAGAGCCTCTGCCTTCCAAGCAGATTGCGCGGGTTCGATTTCCGCTCACCCTGCTCTCAGAGCCGAAAGGCCGCCTCGGTGGCCCTTTCATCACGTCACGGGCTGTGCGTGCAGTTTGCAGCGCACCTGCTTTGGGAGCAGGGGCCGCGGGTTCAAATCCCCGCCAGCCCGACTCTTCGCCCTGTGGGTACGATGTGCCGCGGACTCGTGCCGACATCGGACGGGTGAGCCGCGACCGTAGCGCGCCCCAGTGGCTCTACGCTGGGTGCATGCCCTCGTACCGATCTCATTCTCACGGTGACCGTGCCTCGGGCTGACATGCGCCGAAGGACGCTCGAGTCTGCCGCCCGTAACGCCGTGAGGCGTATGCGACCGTTCTGGAGTCGTTCCAGATCGGCACGTGCGCGGCCGGGCCCTGAGTGACAGTCCGTTTCACGAGTATCGACGATGCCGAGGCCCGCGAGGCGCACGCGATCGTCGTCGATGAGGTCAGGAAGGTCGCCCAGGTCGAGCAGGTGTGGCCGGCTCGCGTCCGCGCAGGCAGAAGCGTGCCGCCGAGCGGGCTCGGACTGACCGCGACTGAGCGTGACGGCCCTCGACCCCTGTGTCCAGAGTCATGCGCCAGGAGAGGATGCATCATCGATCCGACTGCCCGTTTGCCTAAGATGGCACGGATTTGACGCCAGACGACGCGTCCGCCGAACACTACCGAACGCTTCGGTGTTACCGCAGAACTCAGACCTTGGGAGCAAACCCCCGTGAAGACTCACTGTCGAGAATCTTGACCCCAGTCGCATCAAGCTGACCGTCGAGGTCCCCCAGTGAGGAGCTCTGCCGAGCCTTGATGCCGCCTACAAGCGAGATCGGCTCCCCAGATCCAGGTTCCGGCTTCGCCGCGGTCACGCCCCAACCGGGTCATCGACCAGCGGGTCAGGCCGTGGGACCGTCATCCAGGAGGCCGTCAACAAGCCTCGACTTCTACCGATCGCCATCACCGAGGCCGAGCGGGTCCCCATGCTCCAGCCCGAGGTCGACGTTGTCGAGCGCTCCAACGCCACCGGTGGAGAACGGTGGCCAGCCCGCCTTCTCCGCCGAGGTCACCGTTCGCCCCTGTCATCGAGCCGCCCTGACCTGAGCAAGACCGAGCTGACCGTGGACGCCGTCGAGGTCACCGACGAGGACGTCGACACCGAGATGGACAACCTGCGCGCCCGTTTCGGTTCGCTGAAGTCCGTGGGGCGCAAGGTTAAGACCGGTGACTTCGTCACCATTGACCCCAAGGCGGTCATCGACGGCGAGGAGGTCGACTCCATCTCCGGTGTCTCCTACGAGATCGGCAAGGCAACATGCTCAAGGGCCTGGACACCCGCGCTGCGTGGCCTCAAGACCGACGAGTCCGCGACCTTCACCACCGAGCTGGCCGGCGGTGAGCACGCAGGTGAAAAGGCTGAGGTCACCGTGACCGCCACGTGCCGTCAAGCAGCGCGAGCTGCCCATAGTCGATGACGAGTTCGCCCAGCTCTGCCTCCGAGTTCGACACCGTCGAGGAGCTGCGCGAGGACCCTCATCAAGCAGGTCACCGAGCGAAGGACCGGGGAGCAGCCGTCGCCGCCCGTGACGCCCTTGCCTCGAGCAGCTGCGCAGCGAGGTCTCCTTCGACGTCCCTGAGGCCGTTGTCGAGGCTGAGATCGCCCAGCACCTCCAGGCCGAGGCGCGAGAGAGCGATGAGGAGCACGCCAGGAGATCCGGGACGCATCGTCACCGGCGTGCGTGACCAGATCATCTCGACGTCCCTGGCCGAGGACCGCAAGGTCGGCGTGGCTCAGGACGAGCTCCTCGAGTTCCTCTTCCAGACCGCTCAGCAGTACGGTATGGAGCCCGCCCAGTTCCTTCAGGGGGCCCAGCAGGCCGGCCAGATCCCCGCCTTCGTCTCCCGAGGTCGCTCGCAACAAGTCGCTGGCCATGGCCCTGCGTCAGGCCAAGGTCGTGGACCCAAGGGCGAGGCTGTTGACCTGTCGGCCTACATCGGCTCCGACGAGGACGATGCCGCAGTGATGCAGAGGCTGCTGCCGTCGCAGCCGCCGAGACTTCCGAGGAGAGCACCGACCTGCCGAGAGTGACGATGAGTGAGCTGACAGCCGGCTGCGCAGTGAGCTGATACCGCCCGGAACAGGGATTTCGGCGGGCCCGCCTTCTCACGAGAAGGAGGGCCCGCTGATCTGATGCCGCCCAGATGCTGTTACCGGGCAGCTGCGGAATCGAGCTCAGCCTCGCGGGCACCAGCTCTTTGCGCTTGGGACGAATGACGCCGAAGTTACGCCCGAACTGCCATCTTGAAGTAGTAGGCCACTCCGATGGGAACCACGATGAGACTCACGAAGAGGCAGAAGGGCTGGAAAGATGAGCCACTTGTTCCCGTGGTCCCAGTGAAGCCAGACGATGGCTGCGTAGTAGATGAACAGTGCGAGCAGGAGCGTCCAACCCGGGTCGACGACGGCGATCCACCTGAGGACGAACATACTGATCACGACGATGCCGCTGTAGGAGCCACAGGAACGGGTGCTGGAAGACGAATCTGAAGTTGACGATGAAAAGTCTGAAGGAAACCGCCGCTCCACGCGATTCGCTGACGCCACCACGCATAGAGCGTGTCAGGGGCGTTGGTGTTGACGTGGGCAGAATATGCACGGCCTTGTACCCCAGAGCGTCCCCGATAATGCCGGACTCTGATGTCGTTTCCCCGGAAAGAACAGTGAGTGACGGCCATGATCTGGCGCATGACGTCGGTCTTGCCGATATGAAGGGCGCCGCTGAGCAGCCACGGCATGATCTCTACGGGCGCGCATGGAGACGACGTACTCATGGCGTTGCATCTGGACGATGAAGGGGCCCGTCTTCTGGGGCACGATGGTGACCGAGGCGAAGTCGGCCTTATTGGCCACCAGCGCGCCAATGATGTGGGTCAGCGGCTCCTGCGCCGTGGGTGTCCGCGTCAAGGCAGACGGTGGTAGGAGTTCAGCGGGGCGGCCAGCAGTGCGTCGCGGACGACCGTGTCCCGAGTGATCCCAGAGGTGTCGCTTGCGTCCGACCTTGCGGGGAACGTACTCGCTGCGGAAGATCCGGAATCCGTAGCGGATGGCAATGTCCTCGAGGTCGCGATAGAACTGCTCCGACTCGCCGGAGGTGGTGCACAGACTACTCGGTCACCGTAGGGGCGCAGGTAGTCTGCATTCTGGAGATACTCTGACGTTGCCATAGATCGGTACGAGGACGCTGGAAATCGTCCGAAGTAATGCTCGGGTCCAGCTCCACAGCCTTGTACCATTTTCGAGGTGACGCCGGGCCCATAGGGCTGTCAATTCCGATCCAGAATAGGATTCCACCAGCAGTGTAATGACGATCATGCACGGTCCTTTCTGGTGCATGGAATTGTGCGGGGCTTGTTGAGCATCGGGGACCCCTACTGCGGGTGTGGCAGGCGGGAGACGTTGGGTGAGAGAAGTTGCTGAAGAGTGAAATAATGTGGTAGGGTGGCTGCGGCGAGAACTCGGTCCCGGGAGTCATCGGACATGCGGACTTCAGATATTCTCTGGTGGGATAAAATCGATGGTGCCACGCCTGCGATGCCTGTGCCACGGAGTGGGAAGCGGGTCACGTCAAGATCCGGGCACCCGACAATCTAAACCTCACGGAAGGTTTAGTTTTCCCACTAAGGGGCGTGAGTTGCCTCACCGCGCCCCGCCGGTCGTCGAATCGGCGTGAGGCGCGACACTGGCGCGATGCTCGGTTGACCGCGGTTCCGCTGGCTTGAACGGGTGTCCCTGATGCGTCCGTGACTTTGGTGGAACTCATAGGAGGGGCGCGGAGAGTCTCACCCTGCGCGCCCCCACCCAGGTGCTGGATCGCGGTCCGCTCGGCCGGTGGGCTCGCCGTCGGTCGGCATCTCCGTTCTGGCTACTCGTGGTGGTCGTGCCCGCCTTGTCGACGTCGACCATCACCAGCTGCATGCGGCACGGTGACACGGCCGTCAGCGCGTGACGCCCACCGGGGCCAGGTAGATGACATCCCCGGCGCCCATCCGCTCGGTGCGTTCACCGATGGAGAAGTCCATCTCGCCCTCCAGTGAGCGTGACGATCACCGCGCGAGGGGAGGTGCCTCGGTCAGCAGCCGACCGGTGTCGAAGCGTGAAGATGACAGTGCGCAGAATCTCGCTGTTGACGACGACCCGTGAGGTCGTGGCCTCGTCGGAGATCGGCAGGGCATCGTTGAGGCCGAGCCGGAACAGAGACTCGGTGGACGGGGTGCTGGCTGCGGGGGACATGTGTGCTCCTTCGGTGTTGGGGTGATCGGTGTTGGAGGTGAGGGCTGGAGGCCGTCAACGCTAAGAGCGCTGGGGCGACCATGCCAGCGAGGCAGTGGCGCGGCGGGCAGCGCACAGCTCGAGCACCGGTGTCAGCGCGGCCATGATGATAGGAGGTCACACCACGATGGACCATCCCGATGGCGCGCAGGACCTTGCCCCACAGGTGGACTCTCTGGTGCGTGGCGTTTGCCTGTACTGGACTCCCTGGGTGCGTCTCATGCTGTGCCGGAAGCGCAGGGCGCCCAGACTCACCGTCCGCCGGTGCGGTGATCGTCGCGGCGCAGGGGTGTGGCAGTAGCCTCCTCGCTGCGATCCCTGAGCTGGTGGCCGGTATGGCTGCTGGGATCCAGCGTGGTCGGCCTGACGGTCGTGGCGCTCGGGCGGCTCCGGGCCGTGCCGTGAGCTGCAACGCGGTCGGGCCCGTCGACCCTGCGGGCGGGAAGCCCGCGCGCGTGGGCGAAAAGGCTGTCATGGCGGGCATCGCGGACGGGGCGCCGCGTTAGCGTTGGCGATACCGGAACATGAGAGGACTGACGTGAGCGAGCCCTATACACTGCTGTGGTCGCCCCGCCCCAGGCAGCCGACGCCAACGGTGCAGGTCTGGGGCTGACCGACTCCATCTACAACCGCCTCCCTCAGGAACGCATCATCTGGCTCGGTTCCGAGGTGCGTGACGACAACGCCAACGCCATCTGCGCGCAGATGCTGCTGCTGGCCGCCGAGGACCCCGAGCGGGACATCTACCTCTACATCAACAGCCCCGGTGGCTCGGTCACCGCCGGCATGGGCCATTTACGACACCATGCAGTACGTCCAGCCCGATGTCGCCACCGTGGCCACAGGGCTCGCCGCCTCCATGGGACAGCACCTGCTGTCTGCCGGCGCCAAGGGAAAGCGTCACCACGCCGCACGCCCGCGTGCTCATGCACCAGCCTCCGGCGGCGCCGGTGGCTCAGCCACGGACATCCGCATCAACGCCGACCTCATCATCAAGATGAAGCAGGAACCTGCGGAGATCACAGCGGCCAACACCGGTCACACGGTGGAGGGAGATCATCGCCGACCCGACCGAGACCACTGGTTCTCGGCCCAGGAGGCCCTCGAGTACGGCTTCGTCGACCACATCGTGCGCCCAGCTGGGAGATCGGGCAAGCAGAACGGAGACAACTGATATGTCCTCGACCTGTCCCTACTTCGAGGCCGTCGCCCGCCAGGCCGGTGCCATGCCGCAGGCCCGCCATGTGCTGCCCCAGTTCGAGGAGCGCACCGCCTACGGCTTCAAGCGTCAGGATCCTCTATGCCAAGCTCTTTCGAGGAACGTATCGTCTTCATGGGCGTTCAGGTCGACGACGCCTCGGCTGACGACATCATGGCCCAGCTCCTCGTCCTGGAGTCGCAGGACTCTGATGGCTTTGATCACCATGTACATCAACAGCCCCGGCGGTTCCTTCACCGCGCTCACGGCCATCTACGACACCATGCAGTACATCAGGCCGCAGGTGCAGACCGTCTGCCTGGGCAGGCTGCTTCCGCTGCAGCGGTCCTGCTGGCCGCCGGCAGCCCGGGCAAGCGTCTGGCCCTTCCCAACGCGCGCGTCCTCATCCACCAGCCCGCCATGGAGGGAATGCAGGGGCAGGCCAGCGACATCGAGATCGTGGCCAACGAGATCGACCTGCATGCGCTCCTGGCTGGAGGACACGCTGGCGTCGCACACCGGTCAGGACCAGGAGAAGATTCACGCCGACCTTGAGCGTGACAAGATCCCTGACCGCCGAGGCCGCTAAGGACCACGGGATCGTGGACCAGGTGCTCACCTCGCAAGACCTCGGCCTCCCCACCCTCCTGACCTCCTGTCGGGTGAGTGGTGGTAGGGCACGAGCACTGCCTGCGGCGCTCCTGCCGGTTGCCGGCAGGAGCGCCGGCCGTACAGCTCGGTGAAAAATGAAGCCCCCAAACGCTGGCAGCAAGGTGCCCAACATGGCATATTGCGGACTGGACACGCCGCCATGCCCTCGGTGCACCTGCCGGTTCAGCCTGTAGGCTGACGCAGTGGCGCCCGGGTGCGGGGACCGAAGACGAATCTGGAGGAAGCTGTGGCACGTAACGCTGAGAGTGTGGATCTGCTCAAGTGCTCCTTCTGTGGCAAGAGCCAGAAGCAGGTCAAGAAGCTCATCGCGGGACCCGGTGTCTCACATCTGTGACGAGTGCATCGAGCTGTGCAACGAGATCGTCGATGAGGAGCTGGGTGAGTCCGGTGCCGGTGTCCCTCTTGAGCTGCCCAAGCCCCAGGAGATCTTCGACTTCCCTCAACCAGTACGTCATCGGGCAGGAGGCCGCCAAGCGCGCCATGAGCGTGGCGGTCTACAACCACCAGCGCGCGTCCAGGTCAAGGAACGCTCCGTGGCTGAGGGTGACGGCCTGGAGCTGGGCAAGTCCAACATCCTCCCTGCTGGGACCCACCGGAACCGGAAAGACCCACCTGGCCCGAACCCCTGGCCCGCCTTCTCGACGTCCCCCTTCGCCATTGTCGACGCCACCGCGCTGACCGAGGCCGGTTACGTCGGCGAGGACGTGGAGAACATCCTCCTCAAGCTCATCCAGGCCGCCGACGGCGACGTCAAGCGCGCGGAGAAGGGCATCATCTACATCGACGAGATCGACAAGATCGGTCGTAAGGCGGAGAACCCCTCCATCACCCGGGACGTCTCAGGTGAGGGTGTGCAGCAGGCGCTGCTCAAGATCATTGAGGGCACCACGGCCTCCAGTGCCCCCGGGCGGGGGCGCAAGCACCCGCATCAGGAGTTCCCTGGAGATCGACACCACCAATATCCTCTTCATCGCCGCAGGAGCCTTCGCCGGATCGAGGAGATCGTGCGCCAGCGCCAGCGCAAGGAGTCCGGGGCTCAGATGGTGGGCTTCGGGGCACAGCTGACCAGCAGCGCGGGATCTCAGGACATCTTCACCTCACCGGTACGTCCGGAGGACCTTCACAAGTTCGGCCTCATCCCCGAAAGTTCATCGGCCGTCTGCCCGTCATCGCCACCGTCCAGGACCTGGGTGCGCGAGCTCGTGCGCGTCATGACCGAGCCCAAGAACGCCCCTGGTCTCCCAGTACCAGTACTCTTCAGCCTCGACGGCGTCGAGCTGGAGCTGACCGACGCCGCCATCGAGGCGGTGGCCTCCCTCGCACTGGAGCGCAAGACCGGGGCTCGCGGACTGACCTCCATCGTCGAGGAGGTCCTGGGCAGGCTCATGTTCGAGGTCCCCTCGCTACCCGAGGTGGGGCGCGTCGTCGTCGACGCCGACGCCGTGAGAGGCACCGGAAGCCCCGTTACCAGGCGGGCTCAGGCACACTCCGGTCAACCGCCAAGGCTGGCGAGCGGAGCCGGACCGCATGAGCGAGGGGCGGGTCGGCGTCCCTGCGCAGCTGGCCGTCTACCGAGCCACGATCGACAACCTCGATGCCGCTCTCGTCCACCTCCTGGCCGAGCGCTTCCGCTGCACCCAGCAAGTGGGACTGCTCTAGGCGCCTGCCTTGACCTGCCTCCGGCTGATCCTGGACGTGAGCGCCAGCAGGTCGCACGCCTGCGAGCGCTGGGCCGAGGAGTCTGGGCCTCGACCCGATCTTCGCTGAGAAGTTCTTCGCCTTCATCGTTGCCGCGAGGTCATTCAGCACCACGAGGAGATCCGCGACGGGCATGAGGCCGAGCTCGCCCGGTGAGCGGATCTGGCGGCGCTCACTGGCGCGACGTCGCAGGAGCGTACGCGAGACGCGGGGCAACCCGGAGAGCGGCTGAGCTCAACAGACTGTCTGCAACAGCCCCTAGTCCCTGCGACGGTGAGGCCGTGGTGCTGTGGGACGAGCGGGTACGCGTGTAGAGAGCATCGATCTCAGCCGCGAAGCGCTTCTCGCCTCGGCGCGACGCACCTTGAGCGACGGCGTGAGCAGGCCGTTGGCCACCGTGAAGTCTGTGGGCAGCACCTCGAAGGTGCGAATCGACTCGGCCCGGGAGACCGCCTCGTTGGTCCGCGCCACGGCACGTTCCAGGGCGGCGCGCACTCGGGGGTCCTGAGCGGCGTCGACGACGGTCATCTCCTCCAACCCGTGGGAGGACAGCCACAGCGGCAGCATCTCAGCGTCCAGGGTGACGAGCGCCCCGACACATGGCCGGTTCTCGCCCACGACGAGTACCTGACTGACCAGCGGGTGCCCCCGGAGCCGATCCTCCAGAGGCGCCGGGGCGACGTTCTGCCGCCGGCGGTGACGATGAGCTCCTTCTTGCGCCCGGTGATCCGCAAGAATCCCTCGGCGCCCTCGAAGGAGCCGATGTCACCGGTGCGCAGCCAGCCGTCATCGGTGAAGGCCTCGGCCGTGGCCTCGGGGTTGTTGTGGTAACCGGTGAAGGTGCCGATGCTCGAACCAGGATCTCCCCTGTCCCTCATCGAGGCGGACCGCGCAGCCGGGAAGCGGCGTGCCGACGGTTCCGATCCGGGTGGCTTCAGGCAGATTGACGCAGCAGGGCCCCATGGTCTCGGTCAGGCCGTAGCCCTCGAGGACGGTGACCCAGCGCCACGGTAGAAGTGTCCCAGGCGCTCGCCCAGTGGGCCGCCCCCGGAGACGACATGGGTGACCTCGCCCGCCCAGCACGGAGCGCAGGGTGGAGAAGACAAGACGGTCGAAGGCCGCGCGCTGGGCCTTCAACCTGCGGGACGGCCCTCGGGCGTGTCCAGGGCCCGCGAGTAGGCGATGGCGGTCTTGGCCGCCAGACGGAAAGACCTTCTGCTTGGCTCCGGTAGCCTTGGCATCGGCGGCGTTGTAGATCTTCTCGAAAGACACGAGGCACGGCCAGAACCGCGGTGGGCCTGAAGGAGCCCAGGTCCGCCACCAGGTTGCGCACGTCGGGCACGTGTCCCCAGCACGCCCGAGTGCGAGCACACGATCGCGATCTCCACGAACCGGCTGAGCACATGGGCCAGTGGCAGAACAGCAGGAAACGGACCTAGCCCCTCCCAGGACCTCGGGCACGTGCGGGCAGACGTTGACGCACAGGTGCACCAGGTTGCCGTGGCTGAGCTCAACCCCCTTGGGGCGGCCGGTGGTGCCCTGAGGTGAGACGATCGTGGCCAGGACTGCGAGCTCAGGGCCGCGGTGCGCCGATCGAGCCTCGCCGGCGTCCACGCCCTCGGCCGGCCTCGATGAGTCCCAGCACGTCCTCGCGCTCCACGCACAGGACCTGCAGGTCCGACAGCTCGGGGACTGCGGTCGTCAGCGCTCCGACCATGGAGGCCATGGCCCTCGTTCTCCACGACGATGAGCCTCACCCCGGCGTCGGTGAGAATCCACTGAGCCTGCTCGGCCGAGGAGGTCTCATGAGACGGGCACCACTCACCAGGCCCGCCTCCCAGGCGGCGAAGTCCAGCAGCGTCCACTCATACGAGGTGTGCGACATGATGCCGATGGCGTCGCCGGGCCTCAGCCCTTTGCCACGAGGGCCTGCGGCCACCCGCGCACTTCGGCGCGGAAGGCGCTGGCGCTCATCTCTCGCCAGCGTCGCCCCAGCGGGGACGTGCGGGCGATGAGTCCGCCGTCGGGGGTTGCGCCGCACGCGCTCGGCCAGTGCCCAGGGCGTCGTCATGCCGTCGTGAACCGGGATCCTCAGCTCGGTGGTGTGCTCCCTGCGACGAGGCGGAGAAGACGGTGTCGGCCGGGGAGGTGGAGGCGTCGGTCATGGTGGCAAGTATGCCCGCCCCGAACGCGCTCGACGAGGTCTACTCCTGCGGTCCCTTGCGCGTGGACGAGTAGATCTCCGCGATGACGTCGGCGTGAGCCTCCATCACCGGGCCGCGCTTGACCTTGAGGGACGGGGTGAGCAGGCCGTTGGCCTCGGTGAAGTCGGTGGTGAGTACCCGGAAGGTGCGGATCGACTCGGCCCGGGAGACCGCGCGGTTCGTGCGTGCCACGGCCCGGTCCAGGGCGGCGAGCACCTGCGGGTGGGTGGAGGCCTCGACGACATCCATCGCGGGCAGCCCGTGGTTGCGCAGCCACTGGGGGAGCATCTCCTTGTCCAGCGTGATGAGCGCGGCGATGAAGGGCTCCCCGTCCCCGACGACGAGCACCTGGCTGATGAGCGGGTGCCCACGCAGCCGGTCCTCGAGCTGGGTGGGGGCGACGTCTCTTGCCGCCGGCGGTGACGATGAGCTCCTTCTTGCGCCCGGTGATGCGCAGATAGCCGTCGTCGTCGAGTGTTCCGATGTCGCCGGTGCGGAACCATCCGTCGGCGGTGAAGGACTCGGCGGTGGCCTCGGGGTTGTTGTGATAGGTGGAGAACACGCCCAGGCCCCGCACCTGGATCTCATCGTCCTCGCCGATGCGGATCTCGTTGCCGCACACGGGCGGACCAACGGTGCCGATCTTGTTGAGCCAGTCGGTGTTGACGCTGACCGGGCCGATCGTCTCGGTCAGGCCGTAGCCCTCCAGGATGACCAGTCCCAGTCCTCGGTAGAAGTGGCCCAGTCGCTGCCCCAGCGGACCTCCTCCGGAGATGATGAAAGCGGGCGTTGGGGCCCAGGAGCGCACGGATCTTGCGGAAGACCAGGCGATCGGCCACCGTGTGGGCCTGCCGCAGGCGACGCGAGGGCCCGTCGGGGTGTCCAGGGCGCGTGAGTAGGAGATGGCGACCTTGGCGGCCCAGCGGAACAGCTTGAGCTCTGGCGCCGCCTCCGGCCTTGGCGTCGGCGGCGTTGTAGATCTTCTCCAGAACGCGGGGACGGCCAGCACGTAGGAGGGAGCGAAGGACTGCATGTCCGGCAGGAGCGTTCTTGACGTCGGGGTGTGCCCCTAGCACGCCCTCTCCAGCCAGGAGAGCAGCTGGAGGCAGCGCGCGTAGACGTGGGCCAGCGGCAGGAACAGCAGGAGACGCACGTGGTTGCCCCACAGCACCCCTGGGCAGGGTAACGCACCCCGTGGTAGGGGATGCCGACGGCGTTGCGGTGGGTGAGCTCGACGCCCTGGGGCGGCCGGTGGTGCCGGAGGTGTAGATGATGGAGTAGACGTCGTCGACCCTGAGGGCGTTGGAGCGCTGGTCCACCTGCGAGGGGCTGACGCCCGAGCCGGCCTGGACGATCGTGGTGATGGCGTCGGAGTCCAGGGCGATGACGTCGACCGTGCGCCCGACGTCGGCGACGGCGCCGCGCACGAGCTCGGCCAGGGTGGTGCTCTCGGTGATCACCAGGCGGACGTCGGAGTCGGTGACGATCCACTCGACCTGCTCGGCCGAGCTCGTCTCATAGATGGGGACGGAGACCAGGCCGGCACGGGCGATGGCCATGTCCAGCAGGAACCAGTCGTAGGAGGTGTGCGCCATGATGCCGACGGCGCTGCCCGCCTCGAAGCCCATGCCGATGAGGCCTGCGGCCACGTGCGTCACCTCCTCGCCGAAGGCACGGGCCGAGACCTCCCTGCCAGTCTCCTGACACGGAGGACTTGCGGGCCACGAGTGGTTTGTCGCCGCTGCGGGCGATGCGGTCGGCGAGCAGCCACGGAACCGACCAGTGCGCCTCGGGCTGGAAGGGGATCTCGGTGCCAGCGACACCGCCGGTCATGTGGTCGGGGTAGCGCGGCGGCCTGGTGCTGTTGCCGTGGGATGAGGAGGGGCGAGAGCTCACGGTTTCATTCTGTCAGGCCGTTCGGCGGGTGGCGCTCCGTTGAGGCGAGAGAACGGGAGGGTGGCTGTGGAGGTTTTCACAGCCCGTCTCAGGTGGGAAATCTCGTGGAGGTCACCTGAGAGGTGACCTCGGGTCCGCGGCGTCGGGGAAGGGGGCCTGTTCCGATCGGGCCGGAGAAAACGAGCATGAAACGGATTGACCGACCGGTCACAGATGTGTAACGTGAGTCTCATGCCCAAGTCGACGCGCGTCGACACTGTGGGTCCTTCCGGAACGGAGCAGGTGGGCTCCGAAACAGTTTCAAGGAGGAAACACGCATGACACCCCTACCCCGTCGTCAGTTCATCCAGGGCTCGGCCCTGGCGGCGGCGCTGGCCTCAATGGCGGCCTGCTCCACCTCCCGCGGGAACGACGACGGCCCCGTCACCTTTGAAGGCACCGGACCGATCACCTGGGTCCAGGGCAAGGACAACTCCGGCGGCAAGGTCCAGGCCAGGATCGATGAGTGGAACAAGGCCAACCCCGGCGAGAAGGTCACGCTCATCGAGCTCTCCGCGGAGGCCGACCAGCAGCGCACGGCATTGGTCAATGCCGCCAGGATCAACTCCAACGCCTACGACGTCGTCTCCCTGGACAACGTCTGGGTCTCCGAGTTCGCCGCCAACCGGTGGGTGGTCGAGCTGCCCGAGGACGAGCTCAAGAACGACGACATCCTTGAGCCCGTGTGGCAGACGGGCGTCTATAAGGACAAGCTCTTCGCCGTTCCGTTCCACACGGATGCCCCGGTGATGTTCTACCGCAAGGACTTCCTGAATCAGGCCGGCGTCGCGGTTCCCACGACGTGGGACGAGGTCAAGACCGCCATTGACAAGGTGCGGGCTCTGCCCGGTCACGAGAACATCGGCGGCTTCGGAGGTCAGTTCGCCAAGTACGAGGGCCTGACCTGCTGCGCCTCGGAGTTCATCCACACCGCCGGCGGGGGCTTCTACGACGCGGACAACCAAGTGATCGTCGACTCCGCCGAATCGGTCACCGGGTCTGCAGTGGCTCATCGACGGCTTCTCCCAGGGCTACATCCCCAAGGAGTCCCTGAGTGGAAGGAGGAGGACGGCCGCAACGCCTTCGAGGCGGGTGAGCTCCTCTTCTACCGTCAGTGGCCCTACCAGTACGCCAACAACAAGGAGTCCCTGGGGACGGAGAAGTTCGACGTCGCCGCCCTGCCGAGCATCGACGGCAAGCCCTTCGTCTCCGACGCTGGGCGGGCACAACTGCGCCATCACCAAGGGCTCGAAGAACAAGGCAACCGCTTTGAAGTTCGTCAGTGGTGGATCAGCGAGGACTCCCGAACGCTACCAACTGGAAACTCAGACACTCGCACCGATCCTACGGGTCCCTCTACGACGACCCTGAGCTTCTCAAGGACTTCCCCTACCTGCCGATCCTCAAGAAGAGCCTCGAGAACGCCAAGAGCCGTCCTCAGGCCGTCTACTACGGAGACGTCACCGCCAACATCCAGGACAGCATCTACCCCGCGATCCAGCAGCCGGGGAGTAGGGCGGCCAAGGACGTTATCGCCGGTCTGAGCAGCAGCCTGAAGAAGTTGGAGGGCTAGAGCCCCGATATGGTCACCGCCTTGCGGCGGAGCCCCTCGTGAACCCGGTCATGTCAGCGAGGACAGTCAAAAGACGGTCAAAGGACAGTCATGAGTACAACGACGCACTCCGAACAAGTCGTCAATCACCAGTCCAAGAGCTCCAAGGCCCAGGCCCGTCTGGCCTGGCTGCTCATCTCGCCCACGGTACTGGTACTGACGATCGTCATCCTCATCCCCATCGCGCAGTCCCTCTACCAGTCGCTCTTCGGGCGGCCCCGGCTGGAGGACAACGGCTTCTTCTCCACCACCGAGCCCTTCGTGGGCTTGAAGAACTACACCGACATCTTCTCCAGCGCCGGCGAACGGTTCTGGGTCGCCTTCTACAACACCACCCTCTTCGGCGTGGTCACCGTGGTCCTGGAGACCATCCTCGGGTGTGGCCATGGCGCTCATCATGCACAAGGCGATGAAGGGACGTGGCATCGTGCGCGCCTCCATCCTCGTGCCCTGGGCGATCCCCACCGCCGTCTCCGCCATCCTGTGGGGCTGGATCTTCAACCAGAACGGTGTCGCCAACGCGATCCTGGGCCAGCACGTCATGTGGGCCTCGGGGATCTGAGCGCCAAGATGGCCATCATCATCGCCGACGTGTGGAAGACGGCGCCCTACATCGGGCTGCTCACCCTGGCAGGGCTCCAGCTCATTCCCCGACGAGGTCTACTGAGGCCGCCAAGATCGACGGTGCGACCGCCTGGAAGCGCTTCACCTCCATCACCCTGCCGCTGGTCAAGCCCGCGCTCGTCGTGGCCGTGGTCTTCCGGGCCCTGGACGCCCTGCGCATGTTCGACCTGCCCTACATCCTCATCGGCCCCAGGAAGAGCAGCGTGGAGACCCTTTCCATGCTGGTCCAGGACGAGAGCTCCAACTCCCGCTACGGCAGTGCCGCGGCCTACGCCCTCATCCTGTTCCTCTATGTCTTCGTCTTCGCCATCGCCTTCCTGAAGATCACCAACACCGACCTCAGCGGTAACGACGAGGCTCGGCGCAAGCGCAATGAGCGCAAGCTGCCGGTCAGCGCCTTCTTCAAGCGCTCCGGCTCCTCCTCCCCGGCCTCCCAGACGGCTACTGAAAGGAGCCAGCAGGCATGAGCACCTCCACCGCTGCACCGGTTCGCAAGACCAAGAGGGACTGGGGAAGCCTCTTCTCCACCGTCGGTATCGTCCTCATCGTCATCTATTGCCTGGCGCCCTTCTACTGGATGCTGGTCTCCCTCTGCGCCCCGACAGCGAGATCTTCGAGAACAGCTGGTGGCCCCGCCACCCCTCCTTCGAGAACTACAAGGGCGGTCTTCTCCTCGAAGAACGACTTCGCCGACGGCCCTCATCAACTCCCGTCATCGTCTCCGTCGTTGTAACGCTCGTGGCGCTGGCCGTGGCGACCTTCACCGCCTACGCCCTGGCGCGCCTCGACTTCCGGGCAAGGGCGTGCTCATGCTCCCTCATCATCGCCACCTCGATGTTCCCGCTCGTGGCCATCATCGTGCCCCTGCTGAAGAACTTCGCCGCCTGGGGCTGGACGGACACCTACCAGGCGATGATCATCCCGGACCTGTCCTTCTCCCTGCCGCTGGCGGTGTGGAACCCTGACGAGCTTTCTTCAGGCAGATGCCCCAGGAGCTCGAGCAGTCCGCCATGGTTGACGGATGCACCCCCGGCCAGGCATTCCGCAAGGTCATCCTCCCTCTGGCCGCGCCGGGCATCTTCACCACCGCCATCATCATCTTCATCGGCGCCTGGAACGAGTTCCTCGTGGCCGTCACGATGATCATCAAACCCCTCGATGCAGCCGGCCACGGTGCTGCTGTCGAAGTTCACCGGGGACTCCCAGTTCAACACGCCCTTCGGCTCCCCAGATGGCGGCCGGCGTCATCATGACGCTGCCGCTGGTGCTCATGGTGCTCTTCTTCCAGCGCCGCGATCGTGGCGGGTCTGGCCGCCGGTGGACTCAAGCAGTAGTGCCGAGCGCGCCCTAGAACCCGGATCACTGTAGGGTTCGTCCGCCACAGGTCTCTCTGCGGGGCGGCGGCACCGCGCCGCCGTCCCCGCAGAGGACGTCTGCGACTCCCGCCGGCTCTTAGGCATCTTTCTCTGCTGTCTCTGCTCTCTCTTCCTCCTTCTCTCTCACCTCGCCGCAACGCTGCGGCCCGACCAGGATCCGCCCATGACCTCGACCGAGCTCCTCGCTCTCAGGGCCTCGCGCCGCGCACAGACACCGATGCCTGGTGGCGCGACGCCGTTATCTCACCAGATCTACCCCGCTCCTTCGCCGACGCCAACGGTGACGGGATCGGCGACATCCAGGGGCATCCGCGAGCACGTCGACCACCTGGCCGCGCTCGGCGTCGACGCCGTGTGGCTCTCGCCCTTCTACCCCTCACCGCAGGTCGACGCCGGATACGACGTCTCCGACTACTTCGACCCTGGCTCCCGAGTACGGCACGCTGGCGGAGCTCGACGCCCCTCATCGCCGACCTGCACGAGGTCGGCATCCGCGTGGTCATCGACCTGGTCCCCAACCACTCCTCCGACCAGCACGAGTGGTTCCGGGCCGCCCTGGAGGCCGGGCCCGGTTCCCCCGAGCGCGACCGCTACATCTTCCGCCACAGCGCCGACGGCGCCCCGAACAACTGGGGCTCGCTCTTCGGCGGCCCCGCCTGGCAGCCGGTCGAGCCGCTCACCGGCCGCAGCGAGGACCGAGACTGGTACTACCTCCACCTGTTCGCAGCCGAGCAGCCCGACTTCAACTGGTCCAACGAGGACGTCCACGAGCACTTCCGCACCTTCCTGCGCTTCTGGGTGGAACGCGGCATCGACGGGTTCCGCGTCGACGTCGCCCACGGACTGGTCAAGGCCGAGGGGCTGCCCGACGACGATCTCGGTCCCGGACCGGTGGAACGTCGTCGCCGCGCAAAAGCGAGGACGCTGCCGCCGCCCGTGACAAGCTGCCCGATGTCGGCCCCGCCTTCAACCAGCCCGGGGTCCACGACATCTACCGCGAGTGGCGCAGCGTCCTGGACGAGGTCGGCACGGACATCCTCTGGTCGCCGAGGCCTGGGTGCCCACCGAGGCGGATGCCGCCCTGTACGTGCGTGCCGACGAGATGAGCCAGGCCTTCAACTTCCCCTTCCTGGGCGCCGGGTGGGACGCTGCTGAGCTGCGCCGCGTCATCGATGTCTCCCTGAGCGAGTACGGGGCCGTCGGGGCCCCGGCCACCTGGGTGCTGTCCAACCACGACGTCGTGCGCCACGCCTCCCGCCTGGCCTACCCCGCCGAGATGGACACCGATCCCGGGATCGGGCCGAAGGACCCCCAGCCCGACGCCGAGCTCGGCCTGGCCCGGGCTCGCGCCGTCACCCTGTTCATGCTGGGCCTGCCCGGCAGCGCCTACCTCTACCAGGGTGAGGAGCTGGGACTGCCCGAGCACACCACCATGGAGGACGAGGCCCGCCAGGACCCCCTGTGGGAGCGCACCAACCACCTCGTGACGGGGCGTGACGGCTGCCGGGTTCCCCTGCCCTGGACACGGGACGGGGTCTCCTACGGTTACAGCACCACCGGCCGCACCTGGCTGCCCCAGCCCGAGGGGTGGGGCAGCTACTCGCCCGAGGCCCAGGAGGGACACGAGGACTCCACCCTCAGCCTGTACCGGAGGGCCATCGCCCTGCGCCGAGAGCGCCGGCTCGGGCGTGGTTCAGTGGAGTGGCTTCCGGCCGAGTCCCGGGGTCCTGCACCTGCGCAACGGCAGCACCGGCGTCGCCCTCAACACCACCGAGCAGCCGGTGACTCTCAAGGGCTCCGGTAGCCTGCTGCTCACCTCCTGGCAGCCAGGATGACAGGGGTGATGCGGGCGCCGTCGTCCTGCCGCCCAACGGCGCCTGTTGGCTGGATCTTCCGCAAGGAGGACCTGATGGCGGCGACCCGCGCTGACGTAGCCCGAGCGGCGGGTGTGTCGCCCTCGACCGTCACCTACGTCCTGTCCGGCCAGCGCTCGACGCGCTCGAGCACACGCGAACGGGTCATGCGGGCTGTGCGTGAGCTCGACTATCACCCCAATATCGCCGCCCGTTCACTGGCCTCGCCGGGGCTGCGCACCGCAGGGGTGCTGTTCCGACGGCAACGCTCAACCATTGACGCCAATGACCTCGACTATGTCGACGGAGTGCGCCGGGCCCTGGAACCCAGCGGGATCCAGGTCGTCATCCCGGTCATGACCTCCTCGGCACCGCTGATCGAGCTGCGCTCGCTCGTGCGCTCGGGCTCCCTGGGCGGCGTTGTCCTCATGGACGTGGCTCAGGGTGATGAGCGGGAGGCGATGCTCCTGGATGAGGAGATCCCCACCGTCCTCATCGGATCCTCTGGTCGTGCCGTCGGGGCTCCGGGTGTTGATACCGACTTCGTCCAGATGGCGCACGCGTCCGTGGAGCATCTGGCCGGGCTCGGGCACCGGCGCATCGTCGCGCTCATGCGGGAGACCGCCTACGACGACGCCCACGCGCGTCAGGACCAGGCCCATGAGCTTCTGCTCGCCGCGGGTGATCTGGGGGTGGATGTCCTGGTGCGCCAGGTGCCGGAGCTGGCGCTGGCCGGCGGTGACATCGTGGGAGCCGATGGTCTGGTGGAGGGGTGCAGCGCCGTCATCTCCAACAACCCGGCTGCCGTGGTGGGGCTCGTCTGTGCGGCGCAGGCCCACGGGCTCTCCATTCCCGCCGACCTGTCCGTGCTCACCCTCGGGGTCACGGAGTGCCGCGGACGGCAGGGGGAGTCCTTCAGTGAGCTCAGCGTGGACCGTGAGGCGATGGGTACCGCGGCGGGCTCTCTGCTGCTGTCGCGTCTGAGGGGAGAACCGGATCCGGTTGAGCGTCGGAGGCTCATGCCCGCCTTCCTCAGGGATCGCGGATCCACGGCGCACCACCGGGGCTGAGGAGCAGATGCGAAACCACCCGAATCATCGCACGATCTGCCAGACTCGACGGTGAGCGTGCTGCGTTGAAGGAGAAGGGATGATGCTGAGGAGGACCCGCGTGGTCAACACTCTGATCGTCCTTCTGACCGTGGCCGTGGTCGGTCTGAGCCATTCTCCCGTGGCTGATCCCCAGGAGTCCAGGAGTCGATGCAGGAGCAAACCCGACTCCGGCCGCGTCCTGGCGGCGATGAAGGCGCATCAGGCGGTGATCGACGCCGAGCGGACCGATGCGGAGGTCTCCACGGGGCTTCTCCGCCGATGCGAGCCGAGACGACCATCCGGGGCGAGCTGCATCAGCGGCTGGCTCAGATGGGGATTCGGTGACCGCTGTCAACGAGCAGGTCAGAGCTCGTCAGGGGCGCGTACTGACGACAGCGTCCATGCGATGGGCGAGTCTCGTGCAAGACCTACGCAGACGGTTCACGACGAGCATGATCTACGGAGACGACCTCCGCACTGTCGTGACTACAGGATGATCCCGACGGTCTACCTGCTGGTTCGTGACGAGATCGTCGATGCGGCGCTGTCCATCGAGCCCGAGCCCGATGAGTCCTCCAGCACCGTCGACATATCGCGCAGGCGGTGACCGCGTCGTGTTCGCCGCGATCGCCGTCATCGCGGCGATGGCTCTGTCCTGGTGAAGCGCGACCGATACCCGTATGCCCCTGCTCCCCGTACGTTCTCCTGGTTCAGGTTCGGTGGCGAGTTCGCGCTGATGACCGGGGTCGCCTGGCGGTTCACGGTCGACAACGCCCGAGTCGAGGACGACTTCGGGCGCCGGATCGGCGCTGTGCATGCGGGAGCGTTTCGCTCGCACGCTCCCGACCGTTCCCGTTTCCTCAGCCGCACTGCGTCGTGCAGAGTCGGATCGACGTCGTTGCAGCATTGCTGACCGCCATCGCCATTGTCCTCATCGAGTACCGGATCCTGCTGAGCCTCGAGGCGAGAACCGATCGCGTGAGCCTACCTGGTGCCGTCCTAGAACGATGACGGTGGCGCCGCCCCGCCCTGGGATGGCGCCACCGTTCGTCAGGAAAGACCGACTGCTGGCGGCTCACTTCTTCTTGGCCGGGGCCTCGCCGAGCTCGGCGGCGGTCACCGTCACCGGGCGAGGCGCCGTCGGCTGACTCGGAGTCCGCGTCCCGGGCGGCCTGTTCGACGGTGAAGGGGCCGGTGATCTTAGCGGCCTCGGTCAGATCCGCATGCACCGCCTCGATGGTCTCGGCGTACTCGGGATGGTCGGCGGCAACGGCCAGCGTCACCGAGAGGATCGGCGTCTTCTGGCTCGTCTTGGCCTCCGACTTCACCTTGCGCAGCGCCGCCAGGGCGGCCCCGGCGCGGGCGACCAGCTCGGCGTCGGCCCCGGCGGAGGCCTCCGCAGGCCTGCGGACTGCGGCCAGGCGGCCCGGTGCACCGAGCCGCTGCGGTACCAGCTCCACACCTCCTCGGTGGCAAACGGCAGGAAGGGGCCAGCAGGCGTACGAAGGCGTCCACCGCGATCGCCAGCGTCGCCCGCGCCGAGCGGACGGCCGCGGGCTCGTGAGAGCCGTCGAAGTCATTGGCCCGGTCCTTGACCAGCTCGATGTAGTCATCGCAGAAGGTCCAGAAGAAGGACTCGGTGACCTCCAGGGCACGGGCGTGCCCGAACTCCTCGAAGGCGGCCGTGGCGGTGTCGACGACGTCGGCCAGCGCGGCCAGGACCGCTCGGTCGATCGGCTCGCTCACCACCGAGGCGTCCAGGCAGGGGGCGGGCGCCGCGGCCACGGTGGCCTCGTCCGCGTCCCACGGGATCCCCATGGACAGAGCGAACTTGGAGGCGTTGAGGACCTTGATGGCCAGGCGCCGGCCGATCTTGATCTGGGTCTCCTCGAAGGCCGCGTCCAGGCCCAGGCGCGCCGAGCTGGCCCAGTAGCGCACGGCGTCGGAGCCGTACTGCTCCAGCAGGCCCATGGGAGTGACGACATTGCCCTTCGACTTGGACATCTTCTTGTGGTCGGAGTCCAGGATCCAGCCGGACAGGCCGGCGTTCCGCCACGGCAGGGCCGCGAACTCCAGGTCCGCGCGCACCACCGTCGTGAACAGCCAGGTGCGGATGATGTCCTGGCCCTGCGGACGCAGGTCCATCGGGTAGACCCGGCCGAAGAGGTCCTCATCGGTCAGCCAGCCCGAGGCCAGCTGGGGCGACAGGGAGGAGGTGGCCCAGGTGTCCATGATGTCGAGCTCGCCGACGAAGCCGCCGGGCCTGCCGCGCTGGTCCTCGGTGTAGCCGGCCGGGACGTCGGAGGAGGGGTCCACCGGCAGCTCGGACTCGTCCGGGGTCAGGACCGCGTCGTAGTCGACCTCGCCGTTGGAGCCCACCTTGTACCACAGCGGGAAGGGGACGCCGAAGAAGCGCTGGCGCGAGACCAGCCAGTCGTTGTTGAGGCCCCGCACCCAGTTCTCGTAGCGCACGCGCATGAAGTCGGGGTGGAACTCCAGCTCGCGGCCGCGCTCGAGCAGCTCGTCGCGCAGGTCGGTGCCGGAGGCCGGGTTCGTCCACTCCTTGCCGCCGTTGCGGATGTACCACTGGCGGGAGGTGACGATCTCCAGGGGCTTGTCGCCCTTCTCGAAGAAGTTCGTCTGACGCACCGTCTTGATGGGCTCGCCGTGCATCTCACCGGTCTGCGCGAGACGGGCCACGAGGGCCTCGCGGGCGGAGAAGGTGGTCTTGCCGGCCATGGCCTCGTACATCTCGCGGCCCGCCTCGGAGGTGATCCACTCGGGTGTCTCGGTCTCGATGCGGCCGTCCTTGCGCAGGATGGCGCGCAGCGGCAGCTGCAGGTCGCGCCACCAGTCGATGTCCGTGGTGTCACCGAAGGTGCAGCACATGGCGATCCCGGCGCCCTTGTCCTTCTCCGCGGCCGGGTGCGGCAGGACCGGCACCTCGACGCCGGAACACGGGGAGGAGACCTTGGTACCGAACAGGGGCTGGTAGCGCTCGTCGTCGGGGTGGGCCACGAGGGCCACGCAGGCGGGCAGCAGCTCGGGGCGGGTGGTCTCGATGCACACGTCGACGCCGTTCTCCACCGGGGCGCCGGCGGCCTCGGCCTTTGGCGGCGGCCTCCTCGTCCACGATGTGGAAGGCCAGACGGTGGTAGAAGCCGGGGTACTCGCGAGACTCCAGCTCGGCCTGGGCCACCGCCGTCTGGAAGGTGACGTCCCACAGGCCGGGTGCCGCCGCCTGGTAGGCCTCACCGCGCTCAAGGTTGTGCAGGAAGGCGGTCTGGGCGACCTTGCGGGCCCGCTCGCCAATGGTCTGGTAGGTGTGGGACCAGTCCACGCTCAGTCCGAGCCGGCGCCACAGGGCCTCGAACTGCTTCTCGTCCTCAACCGTGAGTCGCTCGCACAGCTCGACGAAGTTGCGACGCGAGACCGGCACCTGGTCGCGGGCCTTGATCGACTTGCCCTCGCCGCCGGTGTGCGGCGGGGTGAAGTCCGGGTCGTAGGGCAGGGAGGGGTCGCAGCGCACCCCGAAGTAGTTCTGCACACGGCGCTCGGTGGGCAGGCCGTTGTCGTCCCAGCCCATGGGGTAGAACACCGCCTTGCCACGCATGCGCTGGAAGCGGGCCACCGTGTCGGTGTGGGTGTAGGAGAAGACGTGTCCCACGTGCAGGGAGCCGGAGACCGTCGGCGGCGGGGTGTCGATGGAGAAGACCTCCGCGCGCTCGGCGCTGCGGTCGAAGGCGTAGGTTCCCTCGGACTCCCAGCGCTCGCCCCAGGTGGTCTCCAGGCCGTCGGTCGACACCTGGCCGGCACCCGCGGGCTGTGAGGCTCGGAGGGCAGCAGACGGCTGGACGATGACGGGGGAGCGGCGTGGCTCGGGGAGGTCTCAGACATGGGGCCGATTCTGTCACGGCGCGGCCGGAGGCCTCGACACGGCCCGGTGTGAGGTCGGCAGACGTCGGCGGGGCTCGACCACGGTGCAAGTCTGAATCCAGGGTTACGAAATGAGCTTGGATTGGTACGCTTGTACCACTACGGGTTGAGGAGGACCCGACCGATGCCGGGCCGGAGGCAGACCGGAGTCAAGGAGGACGCGCATGGACGAGGGGCCGGAGGAAGCGGTGGAGCAGAGGGGCTCGGGCGCGGCGACGTCGTCGGACGCCACCGACCGCCTGCGCGAACTGGTCGAGCAGACCGGCGTGCTCAGCCGTAAGAACACCCACCTGGCCAACGCCCTGCGGAGCGGCACGCCAGGAGCTGGCGGCCCCTGCACGAGGATCGTCAAGGCCCTTCAGCTCCCACCCCCGGCGCACGCCACGGTCCTGGCCGTGGACGCCACCGCACGCACCGCCGACGTCTCCATCGCCGGGCGGCGCCACCGGGTGGGCGTCGGGCCCGCCGTCGTGTCCTCCTCCCTGCACCCGGGCGACGACGTCGTCCTCAACGAGCACCTCGTCATCACCGCCACCTGCCCCTCGCCGCGCTTCGGGGAGGTCGTCACCGTCAAGGAGACCTACGACGACGGCACCGTCCTGGTCCTGGCCCGCCACGACGAGGAGCAGGTCCTTAGCCTCTCGGCGACCCCTGACCGACCACCGACCCCGGGTCGGCGACGCCCTCGTGGCCGACCTGGCTGCGCGCATGGCGCTGCGCCCCTGTGGTGCGCTCCGAGGTCGAGGAGCTCGTCCTGAGGAGGTGCCCGACGTCGGGATACGGCGACATCGGGGGACTGGGCGAGCAGATCGAGCTCATCCGCGACGCCATCGAGCTGCCCTTCCTGCACCCCGACCTCTACCGCGAGCACGGCTCACCCCGCCGCGCGGGTGCTGCTCACGGTCCGCCCGGCTGCGGCAAGACCCTCATCGCCAAGGCGGTCGCCGCCTCCCTGAGCGCGGGGTGGGCGCGGCGAGGCCTACTCCTCAGCATCAAGGGACCCCAGCTGCTGGACAAGTACGTGGGGAGACCGAGCGGCGCATCCGCGTCATCTTCGCCCGTGCCTGGGAGAAGGCCGCCACCGGGGTGCCCGTCGTCGTCTTCTTCGATGAGATGGACTCCCTGTTCCGCACCCGCGGGTCCGGGCGGTCCTCGGACGTGGAGACCACCGTGGTCCCGCAGATGCTCGCCGAGATCGACGGCGTCGACGAGCTCGACAACGTCGTGGTCATCGGCGCCACCAACCGCGAGGACATGATCGACCCTGCGATCCTGCGACCGGGCCGCCTGGACGTCAAGATCCGTATCGGCAGACCGGACCGGGACGGCGCCGCCGAGATCCTGGCGACCTACCTGACGCCCGACCTCCCGATCAGCGAGGGAGCTCCTGGCCGCCCACGGCGGCGCTGAAGGGCGGTGGACGCTCTTATCGAGCAGGTGGTCGAGGCCCTCTACACCCGCCGCCGCGCCACCGAGATGGTTGAGCTCACCCGCTCCGACGGGCAGGTCGAGATCCTCCACGTCGCCGACCTCGTCAGCGGCGCCATGCTCGCCAACATCGTCGACCGGGCCAAGAAGGCGGCGGTCAAGGACCTGGTCACCAGCGGGAGGCGTGGTCTGACGCAGGAGCACCTGCACGCGCCGTCATCGAGGAGATCATGGAGAACGAGGGGCTGCCCGCCACCGTCCACCCCGACGACTGGGCCCGCGTCAGCGGGCGGCGCGGCGCCCCGGTGACCCTCCATGACCGTGCTCCAGCGCCTCCGGGAGGAGTGAGGACAGTGGCATCGACGAGCTCCCGGAGGACTCCCGGCCGCGAGGTGACGGTCATGGGGATGGAGACCGAGTACGGCATCCTCGGTGCTGAGCCCGAGGACGTCGTGGCGGCCTGCCTGGAGACCGAGAGCGAGCAGGGGCGCTGCCCGGGCGTGCGCTGGGACTACTCGGGGAGTACCCCTGCGTGACGCCCGCGGCTTTCGAGGTGGACCGCTCAGCGGTCGATCCATCCATGCTCACCGACATCCCTGGGAGCCGCGTCCACCGAGGGGCCCGTCCCCGGGCGCCTGCGCACCACCGTCGTCGCGCCTGACCGCCCAGGAGGAGGCCTGGCAGCGCGGCACCGCCACCTGCCTGTCCAGCGGTGGGCGCCTCTACGTGGACCACGGCCACCCCGAGTACGCCACCCCCGAGTGCACCGGGGCCCGCGCAGGCCACCCTGGCCGACCGGGCCGGGGACCTCCTGGTGGCCCGGGAAGCTGAGCTGCTGCGCTGTCGTGGGTGGCGGCCCGCCTGTTCAAGAACAACGTCGACGGCAAAGGCGCCACCTACGGCACCCACGAGAACTACCCGTGCCCCGCGCGATCGACTTCGACGACCTCGTTCAAGCCCTCGTGCCGCTGCTCGTCGTCCGCCCGCTCCTGGTGGGCTCCGGCCGGGTCGGCATTGGGGCCGTGGCCCGGGGTGCTGATTTCCAGATCAGCCAGAGGGCCGACTACCTGGAGAAGGTCGTGGGCCTGGGCACGACGGTGAACCGACCTCTGGTCAACACCCGCGACGAGCCCCACGCCGATCCCTGAGCGCTGGCGGCGCCTCCACCCTGGTGGCCCGGGGACGCCAACTGCTTCGATACCATGAACTGGCTCAAGCTCGGCATGACCTCCCTGGTGCTCCAGGTCCTGGCCGACGGCGTTCCCCGCCTCCTGGCGCCGTCTGCGCCTGGCCGACCCCGTGGCCCAGGCCCGGGACGTCTCCCGCGACATCCCGCCTGAGCGGCGCGCTCGAGCTCGCCGACGGTCGGCGCCTGAGCGCCCTGGAGATCCTGGAGCACTACCTCGAGACGGTGCGCAGCCACCTGGAGGGCCATGGGCGCCCCGCGCCGGCGCCGGCGGGCGATCCCCCTGCGCCCGAACCTGGCCGCGCTGGCCGACGGCACGGACACCGACGGGGCTGAGACCGGCGCATCCTGGCCTTCTGGGGAGGCCTCATTGAGCGAGCTCGAGGCCCCTGCGCACTAGCGGCGGCGAGCCGGGAGAGTCGCGAGGCCCCTGCCGGCCACCTGGAGTGGGTTGCCAAGCAGCAGCTTCTGGAGGCCACCGCGCGCCGACACCCCGGCGCGCGCGGACGCGACGTCCTCCACGCCGTCGACCTGGCCTGGTCCGAGCTGTCCCCGGCCGGGCGGGGCCTGTCCGAGCAGGTACCGGCCGGCGTCGTCTCCAGGAGCGGGCTCGGCGACCAGATGCTGGAGGCCGCCCTGAGCGAGCCGCCCGCCACTACCCGGGCCTGGCTGCGCGGTAGCTCGTGAACGCCTATCCCCGGACAGGGTGGTCGCCGCCGGCTGGCAACTCCATGGTCCTGGAGACCGGTGAGAAGGACCAGCGCCGTCTGCCCCTGACCGACCCGTTGTCCTTCACCCGTACCACCGCGTCACCGGCCGTCGAGGGCGCCGCCGACATCGTCGAGGTCCTCACGCGCCTCACGGGTGAGTGCCTGGACCGCCCGGCGCCGACCACCGAAGCCGCGACCGTACCCGCCACCCCGTCAGGAGAGCAGACATGAGTGAGTTCGCCCAGCCGTCCCGCAGCCGCCAGGACGACCCCGCCCCGGACGACGACCCGACCCCCGCGCCGGCCGGACCCCGCCCGGGCTCAGGGACTGGACTCGGTTCTGGACATGATCGACGACGTCCTGGCTGTCGAGGCCCAGGAGTTCGTGCGCGGCTTCGTCCAGAAGGGCGGCCAGTGAGCGCCAGCGCCCCGGGGACCGCGCGTCACCGGCCTGGAGACCGAGTTCGGCGTCCTGTGCGCCCCTCGCCGGGTCGCCGGAGCGGCGAAGGAGGACCTGCCGGACGTCGAGCAGGGCGGCGGCCTCATCTTCCGCCACCGGCCCGTCGGATATCGCAGCACCAACCTCTTCCTGCCCAACGGCGGGCGCCTCTACCTCGACATCGGCGCCCACCCCGAGTACGCCACCGCCGAGTGCGTGCGCGTGCGCGACCTCGTGGCCCAGGACCAGGCCGGGCGCGAGATCCTGGCCGACATGGCGGAGGCCGCCGCCGCGGGCCTCGCCCAGAAGGGGACCTCCGCCCGCTTCCACCTCCCTGGCCAACAACACCGACTCCGCCGGCCACACCTACGGCTGCCACGAGAGCTACTCCGTGCCCCGCCGCCTGCTCGACGACGCGTCCGGGACTCAGGGCGTCGATGCTGGGCGAGGTGAAACCACCATGGCGGTGCTCACCTCCTTCCTGGCCACCCGCCCCGTGCTGGTCGGCTCCGGGAGACCACTGGAGTCGGCTGCCGCCGGCAGTGACCCGGACGGTCTGAGATCAGAGGACGAGGGAGGCCTCCTGGGGCCTGTCGCCGCGGGCCCCGCACCTCAGGCCCTGGCCTCGGCCGATACCACCGGTCAGCGAGCCCTGGTCAACACCCGCGACGAGCCCCACGCCGATGCCGCCCGCCTGCGCCGCCTGCACGTCACCTGCGCCGACACCACCATGGCTGAGCCGACGACGGGACTGCGCAGCGCCGTGACCCTTCTGCTCCTGGACGCCCTCGAGTGCCGGGTGGGACTTCACCGACCTCGTCCTGGCCGACCCGCTGGCCACGCTGTCCGCGCTGGGGGAGAGCCCCTGGGGCGATGTCCCGGCCGTCACCGACGACGGACGCCGTCTGAGCGCCGTCGACCTTCAGGAGGCCTTCCTGGAACGCCTCACCTCCTACCTGGGCGACGTCGGGAGCGGACTTCCTCCGTGGCGCTGAGCACCTGCTGACCGACCTGGCCCCCGCGTCATCTCCTCGCTGCGCCACCATGACGACAGCTCCATCGCCACCGAGATCGACTGGGCCATCAAGCGCCGCCTCATGCGCGCCCAGCGCGAGCGCCACCCCGAGCTCACGGGAGGTGCTGGACGCACTGCGCTCGCGGGTCGACCTGGCCTACCACGACCTCAACTCCGAGACCGGGCTGGCCCCACGCCTGGTTGCCCAGGGGGCCATGGTGCGCCTGTGCGAGCCTGCAGAGATCGAGCGCGCCCGTCACACGCCCCCGGCAACGCGCGCAGCCCTGCGCGGAGAATTCGTGGCGGCCTGCCTGGAGGTGGGCGCCGACTCCTCTGTGACCTGGGAGAGCCTGCGCCTGGACTCGCCGCCCTCCGCGCCGATCGACCTGCCCGACCCCCTGGCGACAGTGAACGACGCCGCCCAGTCCCTGACCGAACAGGGTGCGGCGCCTGCGCCCTGAGGGAGATGCACCGCATCAACCTCGTGGGACGCGAGGCCTGGGGGCCCTGGGCTGAGTCTCCTCGGGCCTCGCCCTCGGCATCCTTCGGCGTCAGCTCATCACCCGGTTTTCCGTTTTTTCAACGGATAGTTCCCATAGCCTTGCATGCTGTTTCGTGCCCTGTTCGGCCCTTGCGGAAGCTCCGAGAAGGAGTAGAAACTTAGGTGTGCCCTCACCAAAGAAGATGAGGTGAGTGAGGGTCTTAGAGTCATCGTCCTGGCTGGCGGCTGTTCTCCGTGTCGGTTGCGTGATCGGGGGTCGAGAAGGTTCTCAGCATAAGTCAATAATGATAATGATTTGCAAAAAAACTGTGGTGTCGGGTAGATGTACGGTCATCGCGCTGGCGCGCCTGATGCGGAGCGTCCTCGGTGCTCCGGCACGACGTCGGATCATTCACCGTGACCTGTGAGCACGCAAGGAGAAACCATGAGCACCACCAGCCGCTCGCCAGAGGCGACTGAGCAGGAAGGACCCGTCATTCGCACCTCGTCGCGCTCGGGCCTGGCCGACTCCGCCCTGGGAACCCGCAACCTCATGACGATCGCCGCTCTGGCCGTCGTCTCGATGATCCTCCTGGTGCCCCTAAACTATCTGGCTCCTGCGGCGGAGCCTCCCGAGATGCTGGTGCTCCTGGGCTGCGCGATCATGGGGCTGTGGCTCGTTTCCCTTCCTGCTGCCCGCCACCGTCGTGCGCCGCCCCGGCGCCGTGATGATCGCGGCCCTTCTCATGGGGATCATGAGTGTCTTCACCACTCCGACCGGTCCCGCCGCCATCGTCGGCACCCTCATCGGCGGAGTCTTCGTCGAGGTACCCTCGCCCTCATGCTCTACCGGAAGTGGACCTGGTGGTCCTTCCTGATCTCGGCGGCGACCTTCGGGCTGCTCAACGGCATCATGTACGTCTCCGTCATGAGCGCCTCGGCGGGCATCGCTTCCGCGGGCACCGGCGTCATCATCGCCGTGGTCTCGGCGCTTGTCGGTGGCGTCATCACCATCGTCCTGACCCGGTTGCTCAACCGCGCCGGCGTCGGCATCGACCACCGCGCGACCGGCCGTGCCTGAGCCAGCGCTCGCCGTGTCTGACGCGCCTGCGGTGGAACGGCCTTCGAGCGAGCCGGCGGAACCGGTGCTGGTGAAGATCGAGAGCCTCAGCGTCCACTACCTCGGACGCGAGAACTGGGTCCTGGACTCCGTCGACCTGACCCATCTGAACGGCCAGGGTCACCGCTGTCATCGGCCCCGTCGGGCTGTGGCAAGACCACGCTGGTGCGTGCGCTGTGCGGTCTCATCCCGCACTGCCTGCCCTCGGAGTACTCCGGTAGCCTGAACCTCGCCGGCACGGAGATCGCCGACGCCTCTGTCCAATCCTGGCTGAGACCGTCGCCTATGTCGGTCAGAGCCCCGATGCCGCGGTCGTCACCCGCGCCGTCCCACGACGACGTCGCCTTCCCCTGCAGAACCTGTGCCTGCCGGACCGAGATCACGGCACGGGTCGAGGCGCCCTGCGTGCGGTGGGGCTGATCGAGGCGCATCTGGGACGACCCCTGGACGCTCTCAGGCGGACAGCGCCAACGGCTCTCGGTCGCCGTCGCTCTGGCCATGCGCCCACAGCTCCTCGTCCTCGATGAGCCGACCAGCACCATCGATGCCACTGGCCGTGAGGAGTTCTACGCACTCATCTCCTCGCTGACGGCCTCCGGGACGGCGGTCGTCGTCATCGACCACGACCTCGACCCGGTGCTGCCCATCGTGGACCAGGTCCTGGCTCTCGATACCGTCGGAGGCGTCATCGCCGTCGGCTCGCCGCGCGAGGTCTTCACGGGGCACCGCAGCGAGCTGACCGGTGCCGGCGTGTGGATGCCTCGGGCGCTGCGCGACGTCGAGGATGACCTCCCCGCGAGCTCTTCCGCACCTGACGTACCACTAACCTGCGCCGAAGCCGGAATCCTATGTGCCACGGCTCGCCGATCTGTGCGCGGACGTCGAGGTGCGCTACCTGGAGAAGCAGACGCGGGACTCCGCTGAGAGATGGCAGCAGGTCGAAGCCATCGATACCCGCGACGCGCTCGCCGGCCGCGCCCGGTCTGAGCCCAGGACCAGTGTCGAGCTGGTCGACCTCGAGGTTCCGGGGCGCTCACCTCGGGTGTCCATGCGGCTGGGAGGCGGTGAGCTCGTGGCGCTGGTCGGCCCCAACAGCGCGGGTAAGTCCTCGATCCTGTCCGCCTGGCCGGCCTCGTTGGCTCCACCGCCCGCAAAGCGGTGGTCGGCAGCCGGGACATCGGTGAGGGCAGGCACCTGGTCGGCTACGTCTTCCAGAACCCCGAGCACCAGTTCGTGGCCGCCACCGTCGGAGCCGAGCTCGCCGTCGGAGGGACCTCACAGGCGAGGGCCGACCAGCTCCTTCAGCAGTTCCACCTCGTTGCCCACCGGGACCACCACCCCCTGACCCTCTCGGGCGGTCAGGCCCGCAGGCTCTCCGTGGCCACCATGGTCAGCGAGGAACGCGACGTCGTCGTCCTGGACGAGCCACCCTACGGGCAGGGACTGGGACAACACCTGCGAGCTCATGGACTTCATCGACCAGCTGCGCGACCAGGGGGCGTACGGTCATCATGGCCACCCACGACCTCGAGCTCGCCCTGGAGCACTGCACCCACATCATCGCCCTGCCGCGGCCGACGGTGCGAACCAGAACGGGCCCGGACCCAACGCAAAGGGTCGCCGCGGCCGAGGACGCCGGTGAGACGGCCAGGACAGTCGACGTCGAGGCGGATGCCTCGCCTTCCGGACCGCCCTGCCTTCCCCCGATCCCGCCCAGGCCCCAGCCGCGGCGAGGCCTGTTCTCTCCCTCAACCCCTCACCCCCTTCCTGGCGGTCCTGCCCGTCATGGTGATGATCTTCGCCCTGCGCAACCACCATCTCAACCTGGGCGTCCTGCTGACCTCCTCGCTCCCTCGTCGTCGCCGCGCGCTGCTCCCTGCGGCGCACTATCGCCTCGGTGGTCGCCCCTTGGACGGTCACTGCGCTCATGATCTGGATCTTCAGTAGCGGAAGCCACCACCAGGAGACTGCTGCGCGCCTCTACGACCTGGGTGACGCGGTGACGGGAGGTACCGGCATCGGTGCGCTTGTCCACTCATCCTCGTCTCCGGCGTCTCCACCGACCCTGAGGCTCTCATCCGGACCCTGACCACCACCTTCCATATGCCCTACCGTCTGGGGGCGGCGGGCACCGCGGCCATCGCCTTCATCACCCGCTTCCATGACGACTTCGTCCTCCTGCGCACCGCCAGGGCATTGCGTGGAATCGGACGGCGCTGGGGGCTGCTGGCCCCTGTGGTCCGCTGGGTCGGATCAATCCTGCCGCTGATGATCCTGGCCATCCAGCACGCCGAGCGCGTCGCCCTGTCCATGGACTCGCGCGCCTTCGGTGCCCACCGACGACGCACCGAGATGACCGACGAGCCCTGGAGAGCGCGCGACTGGGGAGTCGTCGTGCTCGCCTGGACGCTGGTGGCTATCGCCTGGCTCGCCGTTGCCTGACGGCGGTACCTCTGGACACGAGATGAATCCCTATTTTTACGGCATCGTGTAATCAAAGTAGCGGCGAGTTGCACACTCGACGGCTGTAGGCAAAGAGGTTGGCTGTCGCGACCAAGAGCGCGCGTTAGCTCTTCTAGAGTCCAGTGATTGCAGCGAATATTGCAGTGTATCTGACAGCTGTGCGGATCGGCCTTGCGGGCGGAGTGGAGGTTTTCCGTGGTCCGGAGTACTCGATCCCTGCGTTCCCTAGTCGGGTTGGGGTGGCATTGACACGGAACATTAACTAAGGCAAAGTATGCCTAACCAAAGAAACAGTATATTTTGCGGAGCGCGCCACCGGAGATGACGTCAGCGTCGTGCGCCTCCGTTGCTCGGTAACCGATCTGTGGGAGGCGTCTTGTCGCAAACTGCTAGTGGGCACCGCATCGGGGTCATCGGCTCCCGCGGTGCTGTTGGGCGGGTGCTGGTCGCGCTCCTGCGCAGTGCGGGGTACGAGGTGGTCTGTGGCAACCGGACCAGGGAGGGCTCCGACGAGGACTCCGTCGTCGTTGACGCTCATGAACCGAACAGCGTGCGGAGGTTCGCCCGTGGGTGCCGTGCCTTGGTGAACTGCGCTGGCCCGTCCTACCTCATCGCAGACAGGGTCGCCGCAGCCCCTGCCGGCGAGTGTGGTCTATATCGATCCTTTCGGTGCCAACCTCTTTGATGGATATCGCGGGCAGGGGCCTGAGAATCATCAACGCGGGCTGCACCCCTGGTCTCCAGCAGGGCTGCTGGTGCGCCATCTGGCTTCGCGATTGGACGTCTGCAGCGCGGTGACCGTCTGCAGCGGCGGGAGGGAGCAGGGCGGCGTCGCGGGATTCGCCGACGTCATTCTCAGTACGCGTGAAGGATACGGCTATCCCAACCAGATGGTGCTGGACGGCCGTCCCCGCCCCTACGCTGAGAGGGCGGAGGAGGCGGAAGATACTGATGCCTTCCCAGTGGACGATGACAGTGTTCGCTCTCCTTTTTGTGACGGACGAGCTGCGCCGGGTGGCGATTGACTTCGGCGTCCCCGCCTTGACGGGAATCCTGGTGATTCCGGATCGAGACTCGTTGCACCTCCTTCTCAAGGCGATGACGTGCAGTCAGGAGGACGATACGGATGATCTCATCGGCGTGCTCTCTCAGATCGACGACGCCAAATCAAAGGTTGGATGCGGGCAAGAAGAACTGGTTCGTCATCCAGGTGACAGCGCGCGGATATCTTCGAGGCAAGCTCTACCGGAGCACGATGACCGTCCGCTCTCGGGACAGCAGTGAGCTGACAGCGGCCTTTCTGGCACAGTCGGTGGTTCGCGCGCTCGAAGCGGACGGCCTGGAGGGTCGTGTGGGTATGAGCTCATGAAAGCGGACCCGCTCTGGATGCCTTGCCTCATGGGCGTCAGCGTTGAGGCGGAGGAGGCGACGACGGCTGTGGGTCCCAGTGCCCATGAGTCTGAGCTGATCGAGATCCGGTTTCCTGCTGATCAGTTTTCTTGACCGGACCGTGACTGGCTGTTCTATGGAATGAGTGGTTCTGGAAAGTGTGTTCTGAGGGCTTCAGGGGGAGTGAGGGATGAGTAGGCTGCGGGCAGTGGTGTGCGGCACCACCTTCGGGCGTCTCTATGCTGCGGGTATTCGTCTTCGCTCCTCTCGTTACGAGCTAGCCGGCATACTCTCGCGGGGCAGTGAGCAGTCTCGTCAGTTCTCGCAGGACCAGGGGGTGCCCTGTGCACTGAGATCGATGACCTCCCTGAGCATGACATGGCGTTGGTCGTGGTCAGGGTCCGGAGTCGTCGGAGGTGACGAGCGCGCGCTTGGCTCAACGCTTCCTGTCGTCGGGCAAGCATGTGGCCGTGGAGCATCCCATCGACAAGCGTGATGCGGTGGCGTGCTACCGCGAAGCGTCAATGGCCGGCTGCGGCTTTCTCGTCAACACCTTCTACCGCCACAGCTCCACGATCAGGACTTACCTGAGGGATGGTGGAGGTCCTGCGCGCTCGTTTCGGGATCATCCAGGTCGAGGCGGGTGTAGCATCCATTTTCTTTACTCCATGCTGGACATCATTGGGAGAATCGCTGACGGGTTCACCCCTGGAGGTCGAGGAGCAGGGGCGCGTTCTGACGTCTTCACGTGCTTGTCCGCTTCATTCAGGGGAATCCCTGTGTCTCTTCGTGTGGTCAACAAGATGGACCCGTTCAATCCGGACGACTTTGTGCATGTTGGCCACCGAGTCACCGTCTTCACGGCGGCAGGAAGCCTTGTGCTTCCTGAGACCGACGGAAAGATCAGTGTGGCATCCCAATGTCTCGAGTCCTCTCGCGGTCCCGAAGGCGTCCTGGAGATTAATGCCGATGAACGGTTGAGCCTGACGGTTCTTCACGAGGAGCTGACTGTCGAGGCGGATGTCATGCGTCGATCACTGTTCGAGGTGGTATGGCCGAATGCGGTAGCGGAGTTCCTCGACGAGGCTCATCATCAGCTGACTCATCCCGAGGGCCGCGCCCGTGAGGCCAGTACACTGACTCTGCTCCCGTGTGGGCAGAGGCGGAAACTCCTGGGGCCCACACAGGAGCTGCGGTCGCACATGTCCGCCCATCCCCTCTCGTTGGCGCAGATCGCTGGTGAGGCGGCGGTTGATCTGACGTAGGAAGCAGATATGGCAGGGTATGTCGTGTGCGGTGATTGAGGTCAGGGAGAACTATTGTGAGTGTTGAGAATCTGATTGAGGGGCTCAGGCGTCGAGGTGTCGTCCTCTGGGACAACGGCAACAGGTTGGGCTACCGGTGTCCTCAGGGAGTCCTGACGCAGGAGGACATGGCGGCCATCAAAGAGCATAAGACGGAGATCCTGTCCTACCTGAAAACGGTCAACAGGATTGAGCATGACGCCGAGTCCCGGTACGAACCGTTCCCCATGACGGACATTCAGCGCGCCTACAACACCGGGCGGTACGTCGGATACGAGCTCGGGGGACTGGGTGCCACAGCTATGTCGAACTGCGGGCACCCGCCTGGACCGTGCACGTCTCGAGGGCCGCCTGGCACGACCTGATCCGACGGCACGACCTGCTATCGGCGGTCGTCATGCGCCGGACATGATCCGGGTCGTTCCCTTTGGGGAAGGACCTGTTCCGCCCGTTCTCAAGGGCATGATCTGCGCGGGCACGACCCGCAGGTGCCGGACGAGGACTATCTCCAGATGTCGCCGTGAGATGGAGGACAGGGCATACTCCCCAGGTGAGTGTCCGCTCCACGAGTTCCGCCTGCTCCAGTTCGACGACTACAGCATCATCCAGTTCTCCGTCGACATGACGATCGCCGACTTCGTCAGCGTTCAGGTGATGGTGGATGAGCTCATGGCTCTTTATGACGGAAAGCCGCTCGATCCTCTGCCCGAGACAACCTTCAGGGATATCGTCATCTCGCGCGCCTCCCGCCGCGGTTCCGAAGCCGGAAAAGCCGAGTACGACAGCTCCAGGCAGTACTGGCAGGGACGCCGTCGGCTCTCTGCTGGGAAGGCCGTTCCTCCCGGTGGAGAACGGTGTTGGAGAGGTCGATGGGCCTGTTCGCTTCACCCGCCGTACTTGGACGTGCCCGCCGAGGTCATGGGCGTCGTTGGTGAGCTGGGCGAGGAAGCACGCGGTGACGCCGTCGAGCATTCTCCTGGCCGTTTACACCGATGTTCTTCGACGGTGGTCGAGCTCGCCGGACTTCTGCGTCAACGTGACGTCAATGAGCCGTGACAGCAGCATCACCGGGATCGAGCGCATCGTCGGAGACTTCTGGATGTCACCGTCCACGCCAGCCGTGCGCACCCCGGACCATTCATCGACCGAGTCAGGGCTGCCAGCAGCAGCTGGCCGAGGAGCTGTCTCACGCCGCCTTCCCCGGAACGGAGGTTCTGCGCGAGATGGGGAGGGCCAGGGTGAGAGCATCGTGATCCCTGTGGTCTTCACCGGTGCCCTGGGAAGCAGCCCACGGCGCCAGGCCGACGGGACGCTTGAGCTCGTGTACGGCGTCAGCCGCACCCCGCAGGTGTGGATCGACTGCCAGGCCCTGGAGGACGACGGGACATGCCGTATCAACTGGGATGTGCGAGAGGCACCATTCGACATCGATCGCTTCAGGACATGTGGGAGAGCTTTCACTCGGGCGCTCGACCGACTGATTGATGACGAGTCCGTCTGGCAGTCCGACGACGTCGTTCGCCTCACGAGCCGGATGCAGGGACGTGCGCGCCCGGATACGAGCCGACGGATACCGAGCATCCCGCTACGACGCTGCACGCAGCATTCTGGGAGCAGGTCCGTAACCGTCCTGGCGACATCGCCCTGGTGCACGACGGTAGACGCTACTCGTACGGACAGGTGGCGGAGTACGTCCAGGCCCTGGAACCGCGGCTGTCCGACGTCGGCGTGGGGGACAGGGTCGCCATTGTCCTGAGGAGGAGCGTGTGGCAGGTGGCCGCGGTCCTCGCCGTCCTGTCGGCAGGAGCCGCCTACGTACCGATCGACCACGACCAGCCGGCCGCTCGTCAGGGGAACGGATGATGTCGGTCGCCGCCCGCGGCTGGTCATCGCCGACGCAGGCCACCGCGCACCGAACGACCGGGTCGCGGTCATCGACGTCGAGGGTCTGCGCCCGAGCCCCATGGACCGGACCGCTACTGCGCCCGTGCCGGTCGACTCACCCGCTCATCATCTTCACCTCCGGCAGCACCGGCACCCCCAAAAGGCGTTGTGATGACTCATGCCGCCGCCATGAACACGATCTCCGACGTCAACGAGCGTTTTGGCCGCTCACGGCCCAGGACGGTGCTCGGAGTGTCCCGGCTCTCCTTCGACCTGTCCGTCTACGACATCTTCGGGACCTTCGCGAGCGCAGGTGCGCTGGTCCTGCCGACGGAGACGGAGGCCAGAGACCCGAGCGCGTGGATCGACCTGATGCATGCCGCCGGCGTCGACACGTGGAACTCGGTGCCGGCCCTGTTCGAGATGCTCCTCCAGGAGCGTCAGGCCGAGAGTCTCCCTCCGGACCGCGATCTGGAGCTCGTCCTTCTCTCGGGTGATCTCATCCCCCGCACGCTGCCGGCACAGGCACGCCCCGCCTTTCCCCACGCCGAGCTCGTCAGCCTGGGAGGCGCCACCGAAGCGGGGATCTGGTCGATCTACCACGTGATGACCCACCACACCGGCAAGGAGAACATCCCCTACGGGGTGCCCCTGTCACGTCAGAGGGTGCAGGTGCTGGACGAGTTCCTCAATGAGTGCCCCGATGGTGTCACTGGCCTCATCCACATCTCCGGTGACAGCCTGGCCACGGAGTACTGCGGGGACCCGGAGACGACGGCGCAGAAGTTCTGCTTCTCCGCCAGGCAGAATCGTCGCCTCTACAACACCGGAGACATCGGCAGCTACCGCTCCGACGGCGTCATCGACTTCCACGGGCGGGCTGACAGCCAGGTCAAGATCAATGGCTACCGGGTTGAGACCGGGGAGATCGCATCCGTTCTGCACCGGCACGAGGCTGTGGGGCAAGCGGCTGTCATCACCGAGGACGTCAACGGGCACAAAGCGGCTGAGGGCGCTTTGTGACGCCGGCGGACAAGGGGATCTCCGCGGTCGACGCCGCTCCTGGCGGCTCCGGAGACCCCGACGGCGCTGGCGGACAACCCTCACGAGGCGGTGGTCCACGAGTGCCGCCGACGGCTTGGACGCCACGACCTACGCGGCATGGATGCGTGCCGGCAACGAGGCCTCACTGGCGGCGCTGCTGGAGGCCTTCACGTGTGCAGGACTCTTCGGTGAGCCGGGGACCTACTACCACGACGGCGACGACGGAGATATCGTCGCCCGTCTCAAGCCCGCCCCTGAGTTCAGAAAGCTGGTGGACCGCTGGCTGGACATCCTCGTCTCCGAAGGAGTCCTGCTGCGTGACGACCGCGGTTTCAGTATCACGAGGGAGAGCCTTGACTACTACCGCGTCGAAGAGAGATGGAACCGGTTCGCACAGCTCGAGGACGAGATGCGCAACGGCCCTGAGCTGTTCGAGTACCAGCGTTATGCGGCGAGCACCCTGCTGAGGCAGATGCGCGGCGAGGTGAATCCGGTGGACCTCTTCTTCCCCGGAGGCAGGACGGACAACGCCCCGCGCGATCTACGGGAGCAACCGTGTGAGCACTGCGATGAATGAGGCCGTGGCGGATGCCGTGGCCGGCATCGTTGAATCGCGCGGGGGCCGTACTGTCAGGATCCTCGAGGTCGGCGCCGGCGTGGGAGCGACGACGGACTACATACTGCCTCGTCTTCCCGACTCTGTTGCGGAGTACCGGTTCACTGATATCTCCACCTTCTTCCTGCGTCACGCCAAGGAGGAGTACGGCCAGTACGATTTCATGAGCTACGGGCTCCTCGACATCAACTCCGAGTGCGCCGGCCAGGATATTGAGGTGGGTGCGTACGACGTCATCGTCTGCGCCAACGTGCTGCACAACTCGGTGAACATCGATGAGGTCTTCACCAGATTGAACCAGCTGCGAAGCCACGACGGGGTCATCGTGCTGGTAGAGCCCGTGACCGAGCTGTATGCCGCTCTCATATCGATATCCATCAAGATGAGCCTGGTGGACTTCACGGACGTGCGCGGCGGCACTCACAAGGTGTTCATCACGGATGAGCAGTGGGAGGACGTGATCGCTCGGGCGGGCCTGGAGCGGATCGCCGAGTACCCCGCCGAAGGAGACCCTCTTCGCGAATGCGGTCAACGGCTGCTCGTGGTTGGGTCGAGTGCCGTTCGCCTGGAGGCTGAGGCCGACCTGCTGGCTTTCCTCGCCGAGAACCTTCCCGGATACATGGTTGCCCGCCTCTGTCACGATCGTGGATGCGTTGCCGTTGAGCGCGAACGGAAAAATCGACGGAGAGGCGCTGATCCGGGGCGCTCCAACGTCCTCGTGGCCCCGGGCGCCTCAGCAGCATCGCCCACTGAAGGGCGACCTCGAGGAAGAGATCGCGGCGGTGTGGGTGACGTGCTCGATATTGAACGAATCGGGCGCGACGACGACTTCTACGCTTGGGCGGGGACTCTCTCCTCATGGCCCAGACCGTCACGAGAATGCGTCGGGAAGTAACCGCCTTGAGCCGACTGACCTGGGACTTCATCATGCGCGAGATGCTGAGGCGCCCCACGGTGGCGGGGATCGCAGCGGCGACCAGCGCTGTTGCCGTGGCCGATGACGACCCTGCCCGCGGATCCCTCCCAGAGCAAGCGCATGCACGTCTATGCGGCCCCTGAAGGCAGTAGGAGATTGCCGGGCGGTGTTTCATGCCGGAACCGGCCGCCTCAAGGACTACGAGCACCTCGTACCGGCACTTATGGACCAGGACCCCCAGATCGCTCACGTCGGGTTCACAGCCGCGAGACGCGGATGAGTACCTGGACAGCCCTGTCGACTCGCTGATGACCGAGCGAGCACGTCTGTATGCCCAGGACCTCTTGGACCTGGACATGGACAACTATGAGCTGGTCGGGTACTGCATCGGAGGCTTTCTCGCCATCGAGACGGCGAAGATCCTCACCGAGCTGGGCAGAACCGTCAGCAGAGTCGTTGTTATCAGCACGCACCTGTGCCCGCACCGCATCGCCAATGAGATGCTGTGCGAGCTAGACCCTGGATGCGTTCTCGAGGCGGATCCGGGCGACATCGGTGCTCCATTCGGTCTGGACCAGCTCAGTAGTGCTCTCAACCAGATTCTTGATGGCGTCAACCGTGATATCACGGATGAGGAGCTCTGCGCTCTTGACGGTCAGAACGCTTCTATGGGCGCATTCTTCACCGAGGTTGTCGCGGTTGTCGCCGAGAAGCCGGAGGCGGCGAGTCTACAAGGCCATTGAGGGAATCGAGGCCGACTCAGACAGCGCGCACACGATGCTGGAGATCCTCTGACGACGTCTTCAGGCACTCTCCTGCAGGGAACGATCGGCTACGTTCCGGACGTCTATCTGGGCAGGGTTCTCGTCCTGCAGCCGGAGCACGGTGTCGAGGGCTTCTACCCCTCGTTCGGCGGAGACGTCGATTGGCCCGGCACTGTTCTGGGAGAGCTGGAGACGGCGACCGTGAGCGGCTCACGCAACCTGCCTGCTCGAGGACCACTATCGCTCCATCCTTCGTCACTTCGACGAGAGGCGGTGACGGACCATGGCTCAGGTCGGACACGTCATCTATAAGGCTGATGACCTCGAACAGGCGGTCTCGCGCTTTCGCGATCAGGGTTTCGATGTCGAGTACGGAAAGGCGAAGAATCCGGGAACGCCGTGATCTACTTCTCCACGGGCTACCTCGAGATCATCTCCGGGGTCTTCATGCCCCCGCTTTGTGCGCCTACCTCGCCATGCGCGGACGGGGCAGGCTTGTGGCCGCCTCGGATTCCGTCGCGGGGTCTCGGGAGGGGTACAGCAGGGTCGTCTTCGAGGTACCACAGCAGGAGTTCACGAGGCTGGCCCGTATCTACCGCGATCATGGTCTTAGAACCCTCTCGCCTCGCATCTCTCGGCGGGACCCGCACGGCCGGAAGCTGTCGTGCCGCTGCCTCGTTCCTGACGCCTGGCACGTGCCGATGTTCGTGACTCCCTTCGCCATTGACACGCACCGCAGCTCTCCCCATCCCCAACGGCATGACCCGGATCGAGGGGATCGTCTATGAGGGGAGCGCAACCGCTGTGGACATCTGTCGCAGAGCCGGTGCCGAGGAGCTGCTTACCTACCGGCTCGGCGCCGGAGACATCTCAGTGAGGTTCGCGTGATGGGAGGGCGGATGAGACACGATCGGGTCCTCGCCGAGTACGAGTCACGCGGCTACCTCTCCAGGAGGACGCTTCACGAGGAGCTGCGCGAGGTGTGTCTGCGACAGCCGGGCTCACGGGCCGTTGTCGCTGCGGATGCCACGCTCACCCTACGCCCAGCTCGATCGGGCCATCACCGGGTACGCACGGACTTCCTGGCCAGGGGCTCTCGAGAGGTGACCAGGTGCTGCTCCAGCTTCCCAACAGCGCCGCCTACGTGGTGACCTTGTTCGCACTCATGCGCATCGGCGTCGTGCCCACGCTGTTACTGCCGTCGCACCGTCGCAGCGAGGTGACCCTCACTGGCCCACGAGCTTCATCCGTGGCCCTACATCGGTGGACGTGACCAGCTCGGTTTCGACTGCGTCGAGATGGTGGAGCAGCTGGATCCCTGGGACCCTGGGGACCCGGTTCATATACGCCGACTCCGGGGCCGAACGCGACGGCGACGTACCTCGTCACCGTTTACCCGGCCTGCAGGTCGGCGAGGCCTCTGACTGTCTCAACGCCGTCGACGCCGCAGCCGCCTCGTTGGACTCGTCGCACCACCGCGACGTGGCACTCAACCTGCTCTCCGGCGGAACGACGAGCAACCCCAAGATCATCCCGCGAGTGCACGAGGCGTACGCCTACAACGCGCGGGCCGCTGCGCGACGCTGCGGTGTCGGCGCCCACAGCGTCTACATGGCGGTGCTCTCCACCTCACACGACTTTCCGCTGGCCAACCCCGGCATCCTGGGAACCCTTCTCCACGGTGGAACAGTCGTCATGTGCCACACCGCGGCCTTCGACGAGGCCTTCGCCGCGATCGAGGCCAACGCAGTGACCATGACGGCCATCGTCCCGGCGATCGCCGAGGTGTGGAACGAGGCGTGGGACTGGTACCCGGCCGACACCTCCTCTCTGCGACAGATCCTTGTGGGTGCGGCCAGGTTCGATGAGGCGCTGGGGCGGGAGATCATCTCCAAGACCGGGGTGACGATCCAACAGGGGGTACAGGGCTGGGCGGGGATCACGACCTTCACTCGCTCGATGACCCCTGCCGGTGGCGCTGAACGCAGGGGACACCGATCTCCTCCGGGGACGAGCTGCGAGTCGTCGACCCGCAGGGACAAGACCTCCCGCAGGGGACTCCCGGCGAGATCATCGAGAGGGCCCCTACACCTTCCTCGGCTACCAGGGATCGCACACTTCGGACGAGGTGCTTCACCGAGGACGGCTTCTTCAGGACCGGTGACCGGGGGTACCTCGACGAGCAGGGCAACCTCGTGGTCTGCGGGCGTGTCGTCGAGCAGATCAACAGGCTGGGGAGAACGTCTCGCCCCAGGAGATCGAGCAGCTGCTGGGGCAACTCGAGGAGATTCGGGAGGTCGCCGTCTTCGGTGTCCCGGATGCGGAGCTGGGGGAGAGGACGGTGGCGGCTGTCGTCACCGAGTCGTCAGAGCTCGATCGCCGAGCCGTCCTCGACATCTTCGTCAAGCGGGGATCGCCCGCTACAAGGTGCCCGATGAGGGTGGTCGTCGTCGAGGCGATTCCCCTGACCAACATCGGCAAGACCGACAAGAGATCGCTTCGAGCGCTGGTATCGGAGCGACATGCCGATCAGGCGGACTGAGGAAGGACAACGCGTGCTGACCAAAGACGAGATCCGTGAGCGGCTCCGCAGCTCTCTGTCCACGTTGATCGGTGACGGGGTTGCGCTGGAGGACGCGGACAACCTTCTTCAGCTGGGGCTGGGTCCCTCCCCACTATGCGACTGCTCGCCGAGTGGATCAAACAGGGGTACCGCGTGTCCTTCGGCTCCTTCATGCGCAGTCCTACCATCGCCCAGTGGGCCGACATGTTGCACGAAGCCGCTCCCGGAGAGCCGGCCGACGACTCGGCTGATGACCAGGCTGACGTCCCTGATGGAGGCACTTCGGCGGATAGCAACCCTCGTCTCTCTGACGCTGCAGACTTCGAGCCCTTCGACCTCACAGACGTCAGTACGCCTATTGGATCGGCCGCGGCCGGGAGCAGCAGCTGGGCGGTGTCGGTTGCCACGGGTACGTCGAGATCGAGGCTGGAGCTGTCGACGCATCACGGTTGGAGGCCAGCTGGAACGCCGTGCTGCGAGCACACCCCATGCTCAGGGCCTGCTACACCCGAGACGGTCAGCAGCGTGTGCTGCCCGAGCCACCGGATGCCAGCGTCGTCGTGCACGATCTGACCGACCTGGATGAGCAGGGACAGCAGGCGGCGCTCCTGGAGATGCGCGACTCACTGTCCCACCGGCTGCTGGACATTGAGAACGGCCAGGTGTGCTGCCTACAGGTCAGCCGCCTGGGTCAGGGCCGCGCCATCGTCCACTTCGATATCGACCTTCTCGTGTGCGACGTGCGCAGCTTCCAGATCATCCTGCGCGACCTGGCCCGCCACTACCTCACCGGACAGCCGCCCAGGGTGGACCCGTCCTGGAGCTTCGCGACCTATCTGAAGGAGAAGACGCGCCGGGACGCGGCGAACCGTGAAGCAGGACAGGAGTACTGGCGCTCGCGCCTCCCCGAGCTGGCCGGAGGCCTCGGCTCCCTGTGCGTCAGGGGGCGGAGCTGACAACGATCCCACGTTTCACCCGCCGTTCGCACACCTTCAACCAGAAGTCCTGGCAGGGACCTGCGGGCACTGTGCGAGGACCACGGGACGACCCCGGCCATGGTCCTGCTGACCGCGTACGCGCGCACCATCGCCCGCTGGAGCGAGGACAAGCGGTTCCTCATCAGCATCCACTGTTCAACCGGGACTCCGATCCTGCGATCGAGGACGTCGTCGCCGACTTCACCACCCTCACCCCTCACCCAGGTCGATCAGTCGCGTCACCGCCGTTTCGTCGATGACCTCACGCCATCCAGGACTCCTTCTACGAGGACGTCTCCCACTCCGGCGTACTCCGCGGTCAAGGTGCTGCGCGACCTGCGCTCCCCAGCGGGGCGAGCAGGTCCTCGCCCCGGTGGTGTTCTCCTGCAACCTCAGCAGCCCCTGGTGGACGAGGAGTTCGTCGAGGCACTCGGCGAGATCGGGATACATGATCTCGCAGACTCCTCAGGTGTGGATCGATCTGCGGGTCTTCAACACCATCGACGGGTTCACCCTCATCTGGGACGCCGTCGAGCAGATCTTCCCCACCGGACTCCTGGATGAGATGTTCGACTGCCTTGTCCGTGAGATCAGAACGGGTCGTCTCCGGCGGGCTGGATCGCACCGACGTCGTCGAGAGTCGCGGCGTGGCTCAGCGCCGTCAAGCGCTCGCGGACCTGCCCCGGTGGCGGCTGCCCGGCTCAACGCTCATCGACCGCTTCCTCGACACCGCGGCACGTTACCCGCAGGCCGCAGCCATCAGTACCGGCGACGGCCGGGTGATGACGTACCACGAGCTGGCCGCTTGCGCCCGAGCAGTGGCCCAGTCCCTGGTGGCAGCCGGAGCGGGCGTAGGAGATCTGGCGGCCGTGATGCTTCCCCGGGGACCGGAGCAGATCGTCGCGGCACTCGGAGTCATGGTTGCCGGCATGGCCTGCGTACCGATCAGTCAGAGTCAGCCTCAGCAACGGGTCACCGCCATCATCTCCTCTCCTCGACTGCGCTTCCTTCTGACTGACGACCCCTCGCCGGATCACTGGGCGCAAGCCGGCGTTGCCGCCATCTCCCTCGACGAGGCCCTTGCCGGTGACCAGGACGTCAGTCTTCCCGTCGTGGGGCCAGAGGATTCCGCCTACGTCATCTACACGTCGGGAACGACAGGGGACGCCCAGGGCGTGGAGATGAGCCACGGCGCTGTGTGGAACACGATCGAGGCGGTGAGCAGAAGAATCGGGCTGGGCCCCAGGATGCGGTCCTGGGCGTCTCGGCTCTGACTTCGACCTCTCGGTCTACGACGCCTTCGGCACCCTCTGCGCCGGGGGAACGCTGGTGACGATTCCCGAGTCGGCTCGTCGTGACGCCGACTACTGGCTCAGGGCGCTTCAGTCTCACCGCATCACCGTGTGGAACTCGGTTCCCGTGCTGTTCGAGATGCTTCTGACCAGCGCCGAGCAGGACCCGCTGGCGTTGGCGAGCCTGCGTCACGTCCTGCTGTCCGGCGACTGGATCGACGTGAGCCTGCCGTCACGGATGAGGATGCTCGCGCCACGCTGCCGTCTGCTCGCGATGGGAGGGGCCACCGAGGCCGCGATCTGGTCGAATGCCCTCGACGTCGATGAGGTTCCCGAGGAGTGGGTATCCATCCCCTACGGGCGCGCGCTGGATCGCCAGGCCTACCGCGTGGTCGACGCCACCGGACGGGACTGCCCGGACTACGTCGTCGGAGAACTATGGATCGGCGGGCTCGGTGTGGCCAAGGGATACGTTGACGACCCCCGACTCACACAGGACAAGTTCGTCATCCACGAAGGAAGCCGCTGGTACCGCACCGGCGATCTGGGACGGTTCTGGCACGACGGTACCCTGGAGTTCCTCGGCCGGTCCGACACCCAGATCAAGTTGCGCGGTCATCGCATCGAGCTCGGTGAGATCGAGGCCGCCTGTGAGGCGCTGCTCGCCGCGAAACGGGCCGTGTGCGTGCTGCACCCGGGGCAGAGCGCCCAGTCGCTGGTGGCATTCATCCAGCCGGAGACCGCCTCGGTCCCCGATCCCGTGCCGTCCGCGGCAGCGAGCCTGGAAGCCGCCGATGTGCTCGCTCCTCTCCTCACCGACGACGCGATGCTCGAGGCCATCGCGCACGACGAGGAGGTACAGGACGCATACGCCCGCCAGACCATGCGGCGGTGGATGCAGCACCTCGCAGATCACGATGCCGGTCGCAGCGCCGATGGCGCACCTGTCCGGCTCGATCGACTGTGGCGGCGGTGGGCGCAGTGGCTCGCCCAGGACACGGGGACGACTCCTGTGACGGCAGCGGAGCGAGTGGAGCTCGACGGCTTCATCGCCCCCTTCGGCAAGGCGTTCATCGACAACGAGGCGCCGATGAACGCGGCCGACCTCGTCCAGTCACCCGACTTCCCTGCCCATCGAGGCGTTTGTCGCCGATCGGCCTCTGGGCCGGTTCACGCATCGTGCGATCCGAGCGCTCCTGGACGAGATCCACCGACAGTTCGGCAGCGGGCTGAGGGTGCTCGAGGTCGGTGCCAGACGGATGAACGAGACCGAGGTACCTCCGTATCACCCAGGCCTCCCAATACGTCGTCGCGGACTACTCCCGCTACTACCTGGACCAGGTGGAACGGCTCGCAGACGGACGGCTCGAGCCGATGCTGCTCACGCCCGGGCTCGGGCCTCGGCCACCGAGAAGAGGACATTCGCCGACCAAGGGATCGACCTGGCGATCTGCAACCAGACGCTCCATCGGTCCGTCGACATCGACGCGACTCTTCGCAGAATCCGCAACCTGCTCAAGCCCGCGAGGGAACGCTGATCCTCCTCGAGGCCGACGGCGTCGTCCCCACTGGCCGATATCAGCGCGGCATTCTTCAGTCCCGACTATCGAGACGCCCGCCGTCATACCGGAGACATGCTTCTCACCGCGGAGGAATGGGCCGAGGCGCTGAGACGCACGGGCTACACCCGAATCTCGCGTGCCAACCTGACGGACTCCCTGATCCTCATGATCGCCTCCAGGACCGGAGCGGAGACTCCCACCCTCCTGTCGCAGCAGCACTACGAAGAGGCCATCGAGCTGCTGTCGACGCGATTGCCCGACTACATGCTGCCCCACAGGATCATGCGCGTATCGGACTTTCCCGTGACGACCAACGGCAAGGTGGACCGCAAAGCGCTCGCGGCCCTGGTACCGCTGGAGCAGTCTGAAGACGGCCAGGGGCACTCGCGCAGAGCCTGTGACGCAGACCGAGGCCAGGCTGATCGAGATCTGGAACGCTCTGCTGGGGACGGATGCGAGTCCAGACAGCGATTACTTCCGACTCGGTGGTGACTCGTTGATGGCCACCAGGCTCAGGCGGCAGATCGAGGAGTGCTTCGAGATCGAGTTCAGCCTGGAGGTCGTCTTCGAGGCTCCGGTACTCGCTGATATGGCGGCGCGAATCGAGGCCAGTGCGAGCCAGGTCCCCTTCAAGGCCGAGCTGCCACCGATGGAGCACGGTGAGGACCAGTACGCACCCTTCCCCTGACCGATGTGCAGCAGTCCTACCTTATCGGGAGCTCAGGAGCCATCGAGCTGGGGGACGTATCGAGCCACTGCTACGTCGAGATGGACGTGCCCGTGCTCGATCTGGATCGGTTGGAGGACTCCTTCAACGCTCTCATCAGCCGTCACCCCATGCTCCGCGCCGTTGTCTGCGACGACGGTCTGACTCAGCGCTTCCTGCCAGAAGCGCCTCACTACATGATCGTCAACGTCCCGGACGACGAGACACCTGAGGACAGACGGATCGCCGAGGTGAGGCGGGAGATGTCGTGTCAAAGGTTCGATCCCCGCCGCTGGCCGTGCTTCGACGTGCGATACACGGCCTTCGGGGACCGCGGCGCACGGCTCTTCCTCAGCTTCGACAACACCTTCGTCGACGGTTGGAGCATGTTCCAGGTGTTCCGCGAGTGGAAGGAGCTGTATGAGGCAGGCCCCCTGTCCATCGACGCGGAGGCGACCGCCTACTCCTTCAAGGACTACGTGGAGGCCACAGTCCGTCTGAAGGCCGGCGACGCGTATCACCGGGACCTGCAGTACTGGGAGGATCGCCTGGGCCAGATCCACCCGGCGCCGCAGCTGCCCGTGTCGCCCGTCGACGCCTCCTCGGAGTTCGTGAGGCAGCAGGCGCGTATCGACGCCCCCGTCTGGGGCGCTGCCAAGGAGCGGATACGAGCCGAGGGCCTGACCGAGGCCGCCTTCCCTGGCGGAGGTCTACGCGGAGGTACTGGCTGCCTACGGCGAGGCCCGAGGCTCAGCATCAACCTGACGCAGTTCGACCGGATCCGGTTCGCTCCCGAGGTCGACTCCATCGTGGGTGACTTCACGAGCCTGTCGATCCTGAGCGTGGACACTCACAGCGGCTCCTCCTTCGGTGAGCGCGCTCGTGCGCTTCAACGGCGGATGTGGAGCAACCTCGCTCCAGCCACGTCTCCGGAGTCGCGGTGGAGCGCATGCTCAACCGGCAGCGCAGGTCCCAGGTCACCATGCCGGTGGTGTTCACCTGCGGGCTGGGCGTCGTCGAGCAGGGCCCAGATACTGCTCATCCGTATCTGGGGAGTATCGACCATGGTCTGTCTCAGACACCTCAGGTGTGGATGGACCTGCAGGTGTACGACGACGCCGGAAGCCTTGTCCTCAACCTCGACTCCGTTGAAGGCATCTTCCCCGACGGGATGGTGGCCGAGATGTTCCAAGCACTCACTCAGGCCGTACGGCTACTGGCGACGACCTCAACCTTCTGCGATGAGACGCTCACGGTCTGCCCGGGTTCAACACGGAGGTGATCGCCGAGCTCAACGCCACCGAGACATCGGATGTCGGAGCCTCGGACGCGAGAACCACCGAACCGACGCTGCTCGGACTGTTCCACGAGCCGTCACCGTTACGCCGAGCGGGCAGCGGTGATCGATCAGTCACGCGAGCTGACCTATGCCGAGCTGGATGCCGAGTCGGATCAATGGGCCCGGCTCATCGCCGCCCATGTGCTTGCACCGGGCAGCGTCGTGGCGATACTCATGGAGAAGTCGGCCTACCAGGTCAGTGCGGCTCTCGGCGTGCTCAAGGCGGGCTGCGCGTACCTGCCGCTCAATGCCACCCACCCTCAGCCCGCAACAGCGGGATCATCACCGACGCCGGAGCCCGCATGATCCTGACCGACAGCCACGACCACGTGGTGAGCCGATGATGCGGCAGTGCGTCGTCGTGTCAGCGCTGGACGTGCAGGGACAGTACTGTCGTCACAGCCGATGCTGTCCGTCCTACTCGTGCACCGGGTGAGCAGGGAAGACGGTGATGGGTGGCAGAGGTCGGCGAGGGCCTCCGTGGAGCCTTCGCCGCATCTCGCGGAGCTCCCGCGCGGATGAACCGGCTTACATCATCTACACCTCGGGGACCACTGGAAGACCCAAGGGGTGGCGATCACCAACCGGTCCGCAGTCAGCACCATCCGTGACGTCAACCGCCGACTCGGCGCCGGGCCCGACGACCGGATTCTGGCCCTGTCTCAGATGAACTTCGACCTGTCCGTCTATGACGTCTTCGGAATGCTCGCCTGTGGTGGGGCAGTGGTCATGCCCTCACCGGCTGCAGAGCTCAGAGCCGTCGTACTGGTGGGATCTGGTGCGGGTCGCACGGCGTCACGCTGTGGAACTCCGTACCCGCGCTCTTCTCGATGTATGCCGGCCATCTCAAGGACAAGGCACTTGTCGACGAAACCACTCGAGCGGTGCTCCTGAGCGGTGACTGGATCCCGGTCGACGTCGCGTTGCGCGTCGCCGAGAGCTTCAGGACTGTCGAGCATATGGGCTGGGCGGGGCGACGGAGGCATCCATCTGGTCCAACTGGTACGAGATCAGCGCCGCGGACGCCGAACGGGCGAGCATACCGTACGGCCGGCCACTGGCGAATCAAAAGATGTACATCCTCGACTCGGCGCTGGAGCACCGTCCGAGTCTCGTCCCTGGAGATCTGTATATCGGAGGTCAAGGGCTGGCACTGGGCTATTGGAACGATCCTGAAAAAACAGCGGAGTCGTTCATCCACCATCCGAGATCGGGTGAGCGGCTCTATCGCACGGGTGACCGGGCCATGTATGGTCACGATGGCAACATCGTGTTCCTCGAGCGGAGCGACACTCAGGTCAAGGTCGGGGGCTACCGGATCGAGCTGGGGGAGATCGAGTCCGTCGCCCTTGAGCTACCCGGTGTGCGCGACTGTGTCGCTACCGTTACCGATGGCGTGATCCTTCTGCACGCAGTCGTCACCGACAAGTCTCAGGAGACGCAGATCAGAAAACACATGGCAGAGTTCCTGCCGGACTATATGCGTCCTCGTCGAGTTGTCCTGCGTGATGAACTTCCCCGCACCTGGAACGGAAAAATTGACAGGAGTGGTTTAGGCTCGGAGGCACTCGACCAGTATGCTGCTCCGACTGCGCCTCGCAATGAAAGAGAACCGGATTCACTCGATGTGGTCGAGGGTGCTGGATGTGGAGGATCTTGGCATCGACGATGACTTCTTCCGTCTTGGAGGAAACTCGCTCGCCGCTGTTCGCCTTGTCAACTCGATCAAGCAAGAGATGTCAGTCGACGTCTCCATTCGAGACGTGTTCACGTTCCCGACGGTTCGTCGTCTCTGTGAGTGCATTGACGCTCGTTTGAGGGGTGACGTCGATGAGGGGAGATTTAAGTAGCGGGGCGAGGTAGATAACGAAAACCATCCGTAGCCGTAGACCTGGAGGAATTATGGTGAAAAGGCCGAAGGTCAGTCGCCGAGGCGCGAGAAGCTGAATGTCACCGACTTCATGACGATTGGGGTATTCTTCGTCATCATCACGCTCGTGGGGACGGTGGTTGCTTTCGTAGGTATTACGCCGGTGACCTTTGTGATGATCAGTCCTATCCAGGGGATCGTTCTTGGTATTCCGACCATGCTGTTCTACTCCAAGGTGAAAAAACCTGGAATGCTGCTCATTATGGCGGTGATTTCGAGGGCCTTCAGTCTTCTCATGGCCCTCGGTCCATATCACCTGATAATAGGGATCCCTGCTGGCACTGATCGCAGAAGGGATTCTGTGGTCCGGAAAATATGGGAGCGTCAGGGCTGCCGTCCTGGCTTACGCTGTTACGGCTCTGGCTACAACTGCCAACTATATTCCCCTCTTCTTCGCCACTCAGCGATACATTGCAGACAGTGATATAGCGGGTAAGTACAGTGAAGGAATGGCTAAAGGTATGACTGCGATCGGGGAGCATGGTCTTGTCCTGTTCGCCGTCATCGTTGGAGTGACGTTCGTGACGGCTCTGCTGGGCGGACTCCTGGGACAAAAGGTCTTCAACAAGCACTTCAGCGTGCAGGGGATCGTATGGTGATCACATGGTTATCAGGCGGCGGGGCGGCGTGCCGGTTCGCTGGCACTGGACCCACGCACCAAGATCCTCGTCATCATCGTTGTGTCATGGGTTGTCCTGTCGACGTCAGGAAATGAGTCCGGGACTGTCGCGGCCATCAGGTGGGCACTTATATCACTGCCTTTTATCCTTCTTGTTTCGGCGCAACTCTACGGGGAAGCCATACGATATGCCGTGACATTCGCCGTTCTTTCCGTCTTGCCTTTGCTGGCGTGGCGGTTCGCGCCATCAGGAAATGTGGCGCTTGATGTCTTCCTCATGTGGCTCGGGGCATTTTCGCTCATTCTTCCGGGGCGACATGCGGGGGTTTATGCTTGCGTACGACAACCGCCAGCGAGTTCCTTGTATCCATGCAGAAGATCCGTTGCCCTGACATCCATTAACATCCCCTACCGCCATTGTTTTTCGTTTCTTTCCGACTGTGGTGGAAGAGTATCGCGACATTAAGAGTGCGATGAGAATGCGCGGAATCGGAGGTCTTCGCCAGCCCCTAAGGATGCTGGAGTACAGGCTTGTTCCCCTGCTGGTGTCGGTGGTCAGTATCGGAAACGAGTTGTCAAAATCGGCAGTGACGCGCGCTCTGGGATCGAAGCGAAAAAGGACCAGCATCTGCGAAGTGAAATTCAGGGCTATTGACGGTGTGGCGATGCTATTGCTCATGGCCTGTCTCTGTGTCGTGCTCGCAGGAAAGGTCTGGTGACAGTATGCTCGAGCTTCGCAATGTGACGATGTCATACGAACATGATGGAACCTCCTCCCGGGTTCTCGACGACGTCAGCCTTCAGCTCCAGCAGGGCGAGGTCGTCCTGCTCTGCGGTGAGTCCGGCTGCGGCAAGACAAGTGTGCTGTCGCTCATCAACGGGGTGGCCCGATACTTCTTCCAGGCTCACGTCTCGGGTGACGTCCTCCTAGATGGTGAGGTCATCACGCATGATGAGGCCTATGACATCGCTCAGAGGATCGGGTCTGTGTTCCAGAACCCGAAGTCGCAGTTCTTCACGCTGGATGTGCAAAGCGAGCTCGCGTTCGGATGTGAGAATCTGGGACTTGAGCCGACAGAGATCGAGAAACGTCTTGTGGCAGTTGAGCGTGAGTTCAACATGAAGAACCTGGGGGAGCGCAGTCTCGTCCAGCTGTCCGGGGGAGAGAAGCAAAAGATAGCATGCGCCGCCGTTGCAGCGATGGAGCCACAAGTTCTTCTGCTGGATGAGCCATCATCCAACCTAGATGTTGGAGCAATTGAAGAGCTGCGGCGGACGGTTCAGAGGTGGAAAAAGCAAGGTAAGACCATTCTCATAGCCGAGCACCGGCTCTACTATCTTGCGGACGTGATCGATCGGGCGATCTATATGAAGGTCGCATCAGCTCTGAGCTCATAGGAGATGAGTTCTGCGCTCTTGGAATGAGGATCTCCATCTGATGGGACTGAGGTCAGCTCGCTCCGCTCCGGAGGCGAACGATGCGGGTAGGGACAACGATGCGGGTAGAGACGGAGAAGATGAGCTGGTCATGGAGTCCTTCAGCTTCCGCTATCGGGCATGTCAGGCCTGCGTTGAATATTGATCGTCTTGCCGTGCCCAAGGGGCGGGTTATCGGGATGTGTGGGAAAGAATGGTGCAGGAAAAGACGACCCTTGTCCGTTCTCTCGCCGGCCTGGAACACAGGGCGAAAGGTGTTCTGCGCTGCGGGGAGAAGGTCTATGACAAAGCCGAAAGAAGCTTCTAGGGCACTCCTACCTCGTCATGCAGGACGTCAACCATCAGCTTTTTGGTGAGAGCGTCGACAGTGATATCTTCATCGGTTCTAAAAGGCTTTCGCGTCATCGCGTCGGCGATATTACGGAGGTGCTCACCACATTAAATCTGATGGATAAGCGAGAACGGCACCCGATGTCGTTGTCCGGAGCGAGCGACAACGTGTAGCTATTGCGAGCGCGTTGGTGTCCGGAAGGGATATTCTTGTCTTCGATGAGCCGACGAGCGGACTTGACTACAGACACATGGAGCGGGTTGCGAGGCAGTTGGAGGGTCTTGCGGATCAAGGAATAACGGTATTTGTTGTCACTCATGACGTCGAGCTCCTTGCGCAGTGCTGCGACTTTCTTCTGCTCATCGAAGAGAGTCGGAATGGCGAGGCGTTGCGATACTGGTGTTCTGGGTGAAACGATGGAGCTGCTGAAGGGTAGGTGGCAGGGAAGCTGGACAGCCACATTAGCTGTTGTGATGAAGGGAGAGCGCTTATGACCGATCTACTCGAGACAGAGCATCAGGAAGCGGCACTGCGTGTGTGTGATCTCTGCAAGACCTTCGGAAGGGAGACAATGCCACCAACGTTCTTAGAGGGCTGTCGTTCGAGGTGCCGAGAGGGCATGTCGTGTCGTTGCTCGGCGCCAACGGTGCGGGTAAAGACGACTCTAGTGAACATCGCCTCTACCCTGATGCTTCCGACCTCGGGCGAGATCTGCGTATGTGGAACAGACGTCGTCGCCAACCCTTCGGAGGTGAGGCGCCGAATCTCTCTGACCGGCCAGTTCGCCGCCGTTGACGGTGAACTGAGCGGGCAGGGAAGAACGCTGTGTTCTTCGCTCGCCTGCACGGAATGAAATCGGCTGACGCTCGTGACCGTGCCGACGAGCTCCTCCAGGCATTTCGGCTTGCGGACGCCGGAGGTCGGCGTGCTGGAACCTATTCCGGCGGAATGCGGCGGCGCCTCGACATTGCTGCCTCACTGATCGTTGAGCCATCTCTGCTTTTTCCTCGATGAGCCCACGACCGGGCTGGATCCGCTCTCCCGTCATGAGCTGTGGGACGTGATTGACGAGCTGCGGGAGCGCGGCGTGTCGGTGCTTCTCACCACGCAGTACCTTGATGAGGCTGAGAGGTTGTCTGACGACATCGTGGTGCTGCGTGATGGTCGGGTGGTTGCTCAGGGCACCGCCGGTATGCTCCGTCGCCGTTTCGGGGCGCCGGCATGTCGCCTTGGTCTCGACGACGTCGACACCGCCCGGCATTGCGCGGAGAAGCTTCTTCAGAGGTTCTCGACCGCCCCGCCGATGACTTTCAGGTTGATGCCTTAGAGGTCCTGTTCACCTCACATGACGGAATCCATGATCTCTATCGAGGCGCGGAGGGACTGACGGCCTCCGGTATCGATGTTGTCTCAGCCTCGCTCAGTCCGCCATCGCTTGATGAGGTCTTCCTAGGAACAGCGTTTGAACCTGTGGCGGAGGACTGAGATACATGGAACGTTCCTCACTACCGGAGGCGGACAAGCCGCCGAGCAACGTCACGGCACTGTGGGGGCCACCTGGCGCAACTCGTTGCGTCTGGCACGGAACTCGGCTTCGCTGGTGTCCGCGCTGGTGATCCCAGGCATGTTCATGCTGGCATTCTGGGGGCGTCTTTGGTCACGCCGCCGGACGCTCCGGCTTCGACTACGCCTTGTATCTCATGGCCGCCTCCATGTTTCAGGCAGTGATGTTCGCAGCCGGAGGCTCGGCGATGGCACTGGCGGTTGACGTGGAATCGGTCTTCTGGGACGCATGCGCGCCATGCCTATTCACGCCATGGTGACGATTGGCGGACGCATGCTGACTGACCTGCTGCGGTCAGTCGCCTCGCTATGCGCTGTGATTATGCTGGGACTTCTGTGCGGAGCTCAACCGGCGAACTGGATGCGACTTGCAGGGAGCATTTCTTGTGAGCGTTGGTGATGGGTGAAGCGCTGGTACTGCGCTATTCCTGGGAACCTGCCTGCGCTCTCGGCACCCAGTTCAAACGGCCGGCTTGATTCAGGCGTTGGAGATGCCGCTGCTCATGCTCTCGACAGCATTCATCCATTGAGTACTCTGCCTGACTGGCTGGAACCCGTAGTTGCTCATCTGCCTTTTTCTCCGATGATTGACACCAACCGTGCGCTGTTGACCGGGGCGCCTCTTGGCACCTCAGTATGGGGAGACGGCTGCCTGGCTGACATCCGGGCTGGTCCTGGGCTCTTGGTGGGTATCACAAGAGTTTTGGAGGCGGAAATGACGGACGTTGAGATCCCGCGCATTAGGTGGCCACAGGCTGTTGAGGTGCACGCGAGTAGAATTCTCATCCGTTGGATGCGATCTTCTGCCGCGGTCTCCCTATTCGGTCGGCGTTCCTATGGCGATGGTCATCATCATTAAGCTGATGTTCTCCGGAATGGTCGCTCCAGTTCAGTGGAGCCCCAATGAATATGGTTGACGTCGCCATCATGGTTGCCGTGTCTCAGGCTTTCACTGGTGGACTGTTCGGGGCCGGAGCGATTGTCCAGAACGTCATGAAGGGTTGCTGGACCGTCTGGCAACCTTCCCGGGCCCCCGTCACGCTGCGATCATAGGGCGCATCCTTGCGAGTCGGTGCGTGCTTTCATGTCGATGCTGGTTGCACTGACGGTCGGATTCCTGTGCGAGGGCGTCCTTCGGTGGAGTGATGCACGTCGGTGCGATACTTGTCGCACTGGCGGTCGTGGCCGTTCAGCTGGTGCCTTCGGGTCGTGCTCGGCTACATGGTAGGGACGCCGCAGGGTGCCTTCAGTTTTACGCCCTTGATCATGGCATTCACTGTTTTCAATACGGCTATGATGCCGCGGGACATGTACGCGCCTGCTCTGCGTCCCGCTGTTGATGTTTTCGCCGGTTACCGTGGTCTCACAACATTGTTGACACAATACTTTTTGATCAGATTTCAGTGAGTCATGTGGCAGTGTTCCTGTGCTGGTTCGGGGGATTGCGGCCCTGAGTGTGCTCGTGCTGATTCGCAGAGTGAAAGGTGCTCGACGATAGGGACGAGAAAGTAGAGGTCTGAGTGAGATGGAAAACGTGAGATCCTTTCCGTTCCTCGATGAGCTCTCGGGGTGGAAGGATGATGTTCTGTTTCCACCATGCCGGCGGAAGCGCATCAGTCTATCGCGGGTGGGTGGCGCGTGATCCTCGTTTCGCTGTGGTCCCGGTTGAGCTCCCGGGGAAGGCAACCCGGATGAGTGAGCAGTGGGTTAGTGATTTCTCTCAGTTGGCGCAGAGCTTGGCGCAAGATATTCACCGCCTCGCGGGTGATGCGCATGTCGTGCTATACGGTCACAGTATGGGTGCAGCTCTTGCGTACCAGTGTGCGTGCCTTCTGCAAGACGGATACCAGCGTGATCCTTCTGCTCTCATCGTGGCGGCGCGGCAGGCACCGGGGGAAACCGTTGAAGGTGAGTACCACAGCTCTATGGGGCTGGCTGCGCTACGCGAAGAGCTTGCCATGACGGGAGGGACACCGCCTGACATTCTTTCTGATGACGACATCATGGAGCTGCTGCTTCCCACGGTGCATAGAGATTATGTGCGCGCGGTCCTTCTCCCATACGTCAACAGCTCTTTCTTGTCCCATACTTGCTGTCGCAGGTCGCGACGATCAAAATGCCACTCCGGAAAGCATGCGTAAGTGGTCTCAGTTCACGATGTCATCCTTTCATCTTGAGGTGGTCCCCGGTGGGCACTTCTTTCCCCTGGAACAAGATGGTCGTTTTTTGAGAAGCTGATGGATGATCTCGAACGGATCATCTCTGGCGCTGAGTGATCGTTTTTCGCCTCCCCGTCTTCTCATGGCGCTCAGAGACGGTGTTGAGGATGGTGCTTGCGTGCAGAAAGTGAAGGGAGAAGTGTGGGAGAGTTCGTCATTTTCTCGGGAAGAGAAGTCATGAGGTGGCGGTCTTATGACGGCAGCGCTGAGGCCCGATGGTGGGTGGCTGAGCCGGGTGATGCCGGAACACCTCTTGAGGCCTGGTTCTCCGATCCGGAGATCGATCGCATTCTACGATTGCGAAGGGAGAGTGATCGGTGCGTCCACTTCCTGGCTCACGGACTGGCTAAAGTGATGCTGTGTGAGCATGCTGAAGGGCCGGATGATACTTCTTCTGCGGTCGTCAGTCATGATTTGTCTGGGAGACCTTCGAGTGGCTGCCGCATCGAGCTGAGCATCTCTCATTCTGTGGATAGTGCTGCCGCTGCAGTAGCACTCCCCGGAATGGTGGGGGTAGATATCGAACCTCTCACGAGGTCGACAGAAGTTATGTCCGTGCGAAACCTTTTGTGTAGTAGTGAAGAAGAAGATGTTTTTCGCGGCAAACAGCTTGGAGAGAATGATTTATTGCGGCTGTGGGTCGCTAAAGAGGCCTTGCAGTGAAGGTGGGGAGTGGTGACCATCGATAGCTTCAGTCGCGTGGATCTCTCAGCATTGTTGCTGAAGGGTGAGTCGGGTTGTTTGAATGAGCAGGATGCGGGTCGTGCTGGTGGGATACTTGCTATCGAGAATGTCGGCTGCTGGTTTGGCAGGATGATGAACATGTGAGGGGCCGTCGCTTATCGGGGCCTGGATTGCAGGGGTCGGTGAGACGGCTGCGTTCAGGATGTTTTGAATCCTTGTCAGTGGCTGTCGTGGAGGGCTTGACTGCTGAGGTTTGAGGGGCAGTGCTGACGTGGGTGGCTCTTCACGATCTGACACCTAGGCATATCGACCGTGGAAAATCTCACTGAACACCCCGATCCTGCCGTGATTCTGCTATTTTTTGTACGTGCTTATTCGGCTGATTCGTCGGTGTCTGCGTCCGTATGCGGGGGGTGCTTCTGTGTGTGCTGGTGCTTTCAGTTTGCTCAGGTGATGGCGTCTCTGTACCTTCCTACTCTTAACGCCGACATCATCGATGAGGGTGTGGCCACCAGGGGACACCGGTTATATCTGGCGAATGGGCGCGTTCATGCTGGTGGTGAGCGTCGGTCCAGGGGCGTGTGTTCGGTGGCGGCGACGTATCTCGCGGCGCGGGCCGCCATGAGCATGGGCCGCGACCTGCGCTGGGAGGTCTTCGAGCGGGTCAGCGGCTTCTCCGAGCGGGAGATCACCGCCTTCGGGGCGGGGTCACTCATCACCCGCAACACCAATGACGTCCAGCAGGTCCAGATGCTCGTAATGATGGGTGCCACGATGCTGGTGACGGCGCCGGTCATGGCAGTGGGCGGCATCATCATGGCGGTCACGCGCGCCCCGAGCCTGTCGTGGCTGATCGGGGTGTCGGTGCCGGTTCTGCTGGTGGCGGTGGGCCTCATCGTGGGCCGGATGCTGCCCCTGTTCCGCTCCTACCAGGACAAGCTCGACGCCATCAACCGGGTCATGCGCGAGCAGCTCACCGGCATTCGGGTGATCCGCGCCTTCGTGCGCGAGCAGGCCGAGAGGCAGCGCTTCGAGGACGCCAACACCGACATCGCCCGGGTCGGCGAGCGCGTGGGCCAGCTCTTCGTCCTGCTGTTCCCACTGGTGATGCTCGTGCTGGACGTGACGATCGTCGGCGTCATCTGGTTCGGCGGGCACCAGGTCGGCGACGGCGACGTGGAGGTAGGCACCCTCATCGCCTTCATGTCCTACCTCATGCAGATCCTCATGGGCATCGTCATGGCGAGCTTCATGACGATCATGATTCCGCGCGCGGCCGTGTGCGCCGAGCGCATCAGCGCGGTGCTGGCCACCGCGCCTGCTATCGTCTCGGCGCCGGGGCCGTGACCAGCTTTCCGGCTCCGGGGCGGGTTGAGATGCGGGATGTCACCTTCGTCTACGAGGGCGCCGACGCCCGCGTCCTGGCGGAGGTGAGCTTCACCGTTCAGCCCGGTACGACGACGGCGATCGTCGGCTCGACGGCGTCGGGCAAGTCCACGGTGGTGCGGCTGCTGGCCCGGCTGCTTGAGGCCAGCAGCGGGCAGGGTCCTCGTCGGTGGGGTGGATGTGCGCGAGGCCGACCCCGAGGCGTTGTGGGCGCAGATGGGGCTCGTGCCCCAGGCGCCTTCCTGTTCGCCGGGACCGTGGCCTCCAACCCGCGTCTGGGGCGTGAGGAGCCACCGACGACGAGCTGTGGAGGCCCTTCAGGTCGCCCAGGCCAGGACTTCGTCTGCGCGATGGACGAGGTCTGAGGCCGCCATCGCCCAGGGGCGGCACGAACGTCTCGGGCGGTCAGCGTCGGCGCCTGGCCATCGCCCGGGCCCTGGTGCGCCGCCCCAGCATCCTGATCTTCGACGACTCCTTCAGTGCGCTGGACGTGTCCACTGACGCGCGGCTGCGCGAGGCCATGGGGCCGGCCACGGCCGGCATCACCAAGATGATCGTGGCTCAGCGCGTCTCCACGATCACCGGCGCCGACCAGATCCTCGTCCTGGACGGCGGCCACCTGGTGAGCAGCAGCACCACGAGAGCCTGTTGGCCACCTGCCCCGTCTACCGCGAGATCGTCACCTCCCAGCTCGGAGAAAAGGCACAGACACGAGCACCGCCCCACGTCCTCAGCGACAGCTCCGTGGCGGGCCGAGGCATGCGCGGGCAGCGCCTGCCGGCTGCCTGTCCTATCTGCTGCGAAGCCGTTACTCCTCGGACCGGAGCACGCACCGCGCCGTGGACACTCCGAACGGCCCTTCCAGTCAGAATGGGGACTTGACTGCTGGCCCTGATGATTTTCCAGAGGCGACGAGGTCGGCATGTCGCCCGGAGCGCAGAGCCTCTCTGAGACCTGGCTTCTGGGCCGCCTCCGGGTAAGGCTGAGGTCCTTCTGGCCCTCCTTCAAGCGGATGGTCGGGCTGCTGGGCGTCTACCGGGTCTCGCTGGTGGTTGTGGCCCTGGCCGCCGTGGGTACGGTGGTGCTGGCGGTGGCGGCTCCCTAGGTGCTGGGCCGGGCCACCAATGTCATCTTCGAGGGCGTGGTCTCTACGATGCTGCCGGCCGGCTCCACCAAGGCTCAGAGCCGTTGAGATGCTGCAGGCGAGGGATGGACTGACTTCGCCTCCATGCTCTCGGCGATGGACGTCGTTCCCGGCGCCGGTATCGACTACACCCGTCTGGGGTGGATCCTGTCGGTGGTGCTGGCCTCTGTACGTGGGCTCGGCGGTCCTGAACTGGCTGTCAGGGCTGGCTCCTCAACCGTGTCACGGTCAGGGTCCTGTTCCGTCTGCGTGCCCAGGTGGAGGACAAGGTCCACCGTCTGCCGCTGAGCTACTTCGACGCGGTCGCGCGCGGTGAGCTGCTCAGCCGGGTGACCAATGACGTCGACAACGTGGCCAACACTCTTCAGCAGTCCCTGTCCAGCGCGCTGACGGCGATCCTCACGGTGGTGGGCGTGCTGGGGATGATGTTCTCCATCTCCTGGCGCCTGGCGCTGGTGGCGCTGGTCATCTTCCCGCTCATGGGTGTGGTCTTCGCCGGTATCGGGCCGCGCTCGCAGAAGGCCTTCACCAGTCAGTGGGCGTGCACCGGGCGGATCAACACCCGGGTGGAGGGTCCTTCTCCGGGACACGCCCTGGTCCAGGTCTACGGGCGCACCGAGGCGGTGCGTGAGGTCTTCGCCGCCGAGAACGAGGAGCTCTACGCCGCCTCGCTGCGAGGCGCAGTTCCTCTCCGGGATCATGATGCCGGTCATGCTGCGTCATCGGGAACCTCAACTACGTGGCCATTGCGGTGGTCGGCGGCGCCATGGTCGCCTCCGGGTCACTGCGCCTGGGCGACGTGCAGGCGCTCATCCAGTACTCCCAGCAGCTCACGAGGGCCCACTCAGTCAGATTGGCGGCATGGCCACGGCTGCGGTCCGAGTACCGCCAGCGCCGAGCGGATCTTCGAGCTGCTCGACGCCGACGAGAGCGATCCGACGACGCCACCGACGGTGCGAGGCCTCCGACACTACCGTCATGCCCGGCAGGACGAGAGCCGCCAGCACCGCCATGATTGCGACTGGTGTCGCAGCAACCGGTCAGGGCGCAAGAGGTGGACCCGGAGGTCTCGGTACTGCCGCGGTTCAGAAGGCGGCGGCCGGCCCCGGTGGGCAGGCGGGTCCGGGGGCAGGTGTTATCGAGATGGAGCACGTGCGCTTCTCCGCAGCCCGGAGGTCGAGCTCATCGGTGACCTGTCGCTGCAGGGTCGAGCCGGGCACACGGTCGCGATCGTGGGTCCCACGGGAGCGGGCAAGACCACCCTGGTCAACCTGCTCATGCGCTTCTACGAGCTCGACGGCGGGCGCATCCTGCTCGACGGGCGCGACATCGCCACCATGACACGCCACGACGTGCGCCGTCGAACCGGCATGGTTCTGCAGGACCCGTGGCTGTTCGCCGGCACGATCCGCGAGAACATCCGCTACGGGCGCCCCGGGGCCACCGATGCCGAGGTCGAGGCCGCCGCCAGGGCGTGCTTCGTCGACCACATCATCAAGGCCCTGCCACGGGGCTACGACACTCTTCTGGAGGAGGACGCCGCCAACATCTCCGCCGGCGAGCGCCAGCTGCTCACGATCGCGCGCGCCTTCGTGGCCAACCCGGCCGTGCTCATCCTCGATCGAGGCCACCAGCAGCGTGGACACCCGCACCGAGCTGCTGGTCCGGCAGAGCCATGAGCGCGCTGCGCCAGGGCCGCACTGAGCTTCATCATCGCCCACCGCCTGTCCACCATCCGCGACGCCGACACCATCCTGGTCATGGAGCACGGTGACATCGTCGAGCAGGGCAGCCACGACGAGCTCATCACGGCCGACGGCGCCTACGCACTGACCACACGCAGCCCAGTACGCCAACGACGCCACCGGGTCGAGGACTTCGATGAGCAGAACTTCCTCGATGACTTCCTCGATGGTCAGGCCGGCGGTTGTTCTGGCACCGTTGGCTGCGGCTCCGCTGTCTGAGGCGGCGTGTTGGGCCATGGCACAGGGGCTGCCTCGAGTGGCGAATGAGGACATGATGACCACGGTAGAAATTCCTGCGTTGACGTGGTGAAGACGCGGTGAGTCGATAGCGTCGAGCGCTCGGTCGGATCCGGTCCTCACCACGGAGGAGACATCGGTATCCCCCTTATTTCATCAGTATCTTTTCCACAAATATGCAGAGATATTTTTGTTGTATGCTCTCAATGGCGAGAGACATATTCGACTAGCTGGCCGGGAATGAGGATTCTGCTTGCCGATCTCGGTCAGGCGCTCCCGGTGGTCAACCGTGGACGCTGCTGCCTCATGCTGAAGGAGAGCTCCTGGTGCACTCCTTGGCAACGTCTCGCGTGAATGCCCGGTCCAGATTCCTCGGGGTCTCAGGAACCTGAGGAGAAAGGAAAGCCTATGACAGTCACCGTCAGTGACCTTGTGAGCCCTGCTCGTCCCAGCCATGATCGTCTCCGGCCTGCTGACCACCGTCGGTGCGCTGATGTCCATCGTCCCCTTCGAGGCCCTGCGCAACATGGCGGCCATCTGGTTGGGTGAGATCTCGTCGGAGGGCTGGCGGGGCAGCCCAGTGGGTGTGGGCGGCGATCGCCGTCGTGGCCCTCTTCTCCTCTCAGGCCCTGTACCTGGCCGGCCTCGGGGTCACCCACTTGGCCGAGGCCAGGCTGCGTCATCACCTGCGTCAGCGGATCGTTGACGCCATCAGCCCGGCTGCCCCTGGGGCAGGTGGCGCAGATCCCACACGGCACGATCCGCAAGATGGTCTGCGACGACACCACCTCCATCCACACCCTCGTGGCCCACGTCCCCGGGGACGTCACCAACGCCGTCGTCATGGCGGGCGCCGGGACGGCCTACCTGCTGTGGACCGACTGGCGACTGGCATGCGCGCTGGTGGGACTGTGGCTACTTGCGCTGGGGGTCATGTCTCCGACCTTGTCCGGCGTCTCCGGCATCACCGAGCGCTTCGGGGCCGCCCAGACGGCGCTGTCCTCCGCAACCGTTGAGATGCTCGAAGGCATCAAGGAGATCAAGGGGTTCCAGGCCACAGACGCCTCCGCACCCGCTCCAACCGGGCGCGCACCGAGTTCTCCCAGCTGTGTCATACGCGTGGGTGAGCAGGTCCGGCAAGACCAGCAGCGCGATGGGGGCTCTCCTGCGTCCCTCCACGGTCTTCGTGACCGTCGCGGTGCTGGCCGTCCTGTTCACCGCCCAGGGGTGGACGCCGCTATCGGCGACACTGCCCTTCTTCCTGGTGGCCCTCGGGCTGCCGGAGGGGCTCCTGATCCTCATCGGTCTGCTGCAGCACATCTACGAGTCCAGGATGGCCGCTCAGGCCACCGCCGACATGCTCTCCCAGCCGCTGATGCCCGAGGGGACCTACGACGACGGCGAGGGCCGGCCCCAGGCGCGTCGAGATCGAAGACGTCACCTTCTCCTACGAGACCGGATTCCCGGTTCTGCACGGTCTGTCCTTCACGGCAGAGCCAGGAAGCGTGACGGCGCTTGTCGGACCCTCCGGAGGCGGCAAGTCGACTCTGGCCCGCCTCATCGCCCGCTTCTACGACGTCGACGACGGCGCCGTACGCGTCAGCGGCGTCGACGTGCGTGAGGCGACCTTCCCCTGGCTGCTCTCGCGCGTGGCGATCGTGCTGCAGGACGTGGCCCTGGCTCACGAGTCCGTCCACGACAACATCGCCCTGGGACGTCCCAGGAGCCACTCGTCAGCAGGTCGAGGCGGCCGCCCAGGCAGCCTGCGTCCACGAGCGCATCATGCGCCTTCCCCGCGGCTACGACACGGTCCTGGGCGATGAGGGTGGATACCTCTCCGGCGGTGAGCGTCAGCGCGTCACCCTGGCGCGCGCCTACCTCCAGGACGCCCCCGTCCTCGTTCTGGACGAGGCCACTGCTCAGGCCGATCCCGCCTCCGAGCGAGACATCCACCGGGCCCTGTCCCAGCTGGCGGCCGGACGGACCGTCATCATCATCGCCCACCGCCTGTCCACCATCCGTGATGCCGACCAGATCCTCGTCGTCGTGCCGGACGCATCACCGAGCGTGGTACGCACGAGGAGCTGCTGGCCGCCGACGGCCGCTATGCCGGCATGGCGCAGCCAGGACCTGAGCGAGGAGGCCGACGCCGTGACGCTGGTCGGTGCGCCCGACCGAGCCCTCGCCGGGGCGGTGGCTCGGGGCACTGAAAGGTCTGTCGGATCCGTTGAGCCGGCTGGCAGTGAGGGGAGGTAGTCATGTGGAAGCTGCTGACACGAGTCGTCAACGCCGTCGAGATCCGGGTCATTACCGCCTGGTTCGTGGCCTCCGCCGTCCTTCGAGGGCCTCACCCTCGCTCTCATGATCCCCTTCCTGCGTGCCCTCTTCTCGCGCTCGGAGTCGTTGACCGGCTGGCTGATCGCCGTCGTCATTCTGGGGGTGAGCGTCCTCATCGTTGACACCACTGCCATGTACCGGTCCTACCGGGTCAGCGTCTTCGAGATCTGCGACACCATGATCGACCGTATTGCCGAGCACGTCCTGACCCTGCCACTGGGGTGGTTCAGCGCGGAGCGGGAGGCCGCCGTCGTCAATGCCACATCCAAGGAGGTCAACACCCTGTCCCATCTGACCTCCATGGTGATCGCCAACCTGTGCAACGCCTTCATCGTGCCGCTGGTGATGCTGGGGGCCACCGCCTTCGTCGAGTGGCCTCTGGCTCTTATCATGGCCGCTACCATCATCCCTCTGGTCCTCGTGCTGCGCCTCATGGGGGCCGCCACCACCCGTGCCAACGGATGGAGGACCGCACCTCGAGCGCTGCCGCCGACCGGCTCGTGGAGTTCGCCCGCCTCCAGCCGGTGCTGCGCGCCACCGGCGTCACCAGGACTGGCTGGGCTCCGGTGCGCTCCGCCCTTGAGGACGACGCAGAGTCCACGCTTGACGGTCTGCGCGTCAAAGGCCGGCCCGGCCAGTACTTCAACCTCATCGTCAACGTCGCCTTCGCACTGGTCATGGCGGTCGGTCTGTCGCGCGTGAGCGGTCACCGGCTCGACGTCGTCGCCTACCTCGCGATCATGGCCGTCACCGCGCGCACGCTCCTGCCGCTGACCAAGGCCGCCATGTACGCCTCCGAGGCGGACAACACGAAGGTCGCTCTGCGGGCTGTGGGGGACATCCTCGACGCGCGCCGCCTGCCGATCCTGAGCCCGGGCAGGAGATCGCCCCTCAGGGAACCACGGTCGCATTGAGTGATGTCTCCTTCTCCTATGACGAGGGGCGCCCCGTTCTGGCGGGCGTGTCATGACCGCGCCCCAGGGAGGGTGACCGCGCTGGTGAGCCCGTCAGGGTGCGGGCAAGTCCACGATTCGCGTCTGGCCGCCCCGGTTCTGGGACGTCGACGACGGAACTGTCACGATCGGCGGGGTGCCGGTGCGATCCATACGAGCCGCAACGATCATGAGCATGACCTCCATGGTCTTCCAGGACGTCTACCTGTTCGACACCACCATCAGGGAGAACCTGCGCATCGCCCGGCCCGAGGCCACCGACGCCGAGCTGGCCGAGGCCGTCCGCCGAGCCCGCCTGGACCGCGTCGTCGAGGCACTCCCGCGCGGGTGGGACACGCAGGTCGGTCCCGGCGGGCTGAGCCTGTCGGGTGGGGAGCGTCAGCGCGTCGCCATCGCCCGTGCCTTCGTCAAGGACGCCCCGATCCCTCCTGCTCGACGAGATCACCTCGGCCCTAGACGGGGAGAACGAGTCAGCCATCACCGAGGTCGTGCGCGAGCTCTCCGAAGGCCGCACCGTCATCATGGTGGCCCATCGTCTGTCCACCGTCCGTCAGGCCGATGAGGTCGTCTTCCTCGAACCGACTGGGGCCGGTGCCCGTGTGGCCCAGTGCGGTACGCCGCAGGAGCTGGCCGCCGTCCCCGGTCCCTTCCGTGACTTCATCGAGGCCTCCACGGCCTCCTCGCGCTGGCACATCCGTCAGGGGTGATGCAGGCCGCTTCGGGCAAGACAGAATGGCGGGTAGACGCTGTCCCGTACCGATCGGTACGGGACAGCGTTTCTGCTGTTGCTATGAGAGCCCTTAAAATCCCATGAAATCTCTTGGCAATACTGAGTGGTATGGTTGATACCAACCGGTACGGATCGTCTGATGGTCGATCGGGTGCTCGGTCCAGGTAGTTGAACGAAAGGAGGAGGTTTCATGGCCGACGTTCTAGCCATTGAGGACCTTCACAAGCACTTCGGAAGCGGATCGCACACGGTGAGAGCCAACGCCGGCGTCACCATGCGGGTGGGTGCCGGCGAGGTGGTCGGGCTCCTCGGGCACAACGGCGCGAGCAAGACCACGCTGGTCAACCAGGTGGTGGGGCTGCTGCGTCCAACCTCCGGAAGCATTCGGCTCGACGGCGTCGACGCCGTCGCCGACCCCGCTCTCGCCCGCCGCCTCACCAACGTCCAGGCACAGGCCAATGTCCCCATCACGGGGCTCACTCCTCTGACGGCCATCGACCTGGTAGGGGCGCATGCGAGGGAGGGCGTCCGCGCGCAGACGCGCAGACGCGCCGAGGAGCTCATCGAGGCCCTCGACCTGCGGGGAGTGGGCCACGACTCCCACGCAGAAAGTCTCGGTGGTATCGCCCGCCTGACGGCCTTCGCCATGTGCGCCGTCGTCCCCGGGCGCCTGGTCATCCTCGACGAGCCCACCAACGACGTCGACCCGGTGCGCCGCCGTCTGTTGTGGGACCAGATCCGCCTCCTGGCCGATGCCGGATCCGCAGTCCTCCTCGTGACCCACAACGTGCGGGAGGCCGAACGAGCGGTCGACCGCCTCACCATCCTGGACCACGGCCACGTCCTCGCTGAGGGAACTCCCGCAGCGCTCGTCGCCGGTCGCGAGATCGCTTCGTCCTGGAGAGTCAGCCGGACTCCCGGCCGGCGGATCGAGCCTCGCAAGGCCATGACAGCGGCAGCGATGCCGTGCGCGCATCCGTAGCAGTGCCCTCTGACCGTACGACGCAGGCCGTGGAGTGGGCCGCTCACGCCCTCAAGGACGGAGCGATCGAGCGCTACGAGCTGGCGCCGATCTCACTGGAGGACGTCTACGTAGACCTTACCGGGGGCGCGGGTGAGGAGGCGCGCCGTCGTGCCGCGTGAAGCGGAACAAGCCCCGGTCCAATCCGAAGCCACGTCGTGCTCACCGGCTCCTCGCTGTTGCGCGGGCATGACCTCCGTCCCCACAGAATCAGGAAATGAAGGAGAACCCGATGTCTCTCCAACCAGTACGACTGCTGATCCGGACCAGGCCGGTGGTACCGGCCTCAGGGCGGTGTCCCGGACGACTCCGCTCTGGCGCCAGCTCGGCCTGCTTGTTCAGTGGCAGTTCCGCCGCAGCCTGCCCATGCTTCCTCTCTTCATCATCGTCCAGACGCTGCTGTCCGTCTCGATGGTCCTGGGATACGGGCTCATAGTGGGCCACCCCGGCCGCGAGGCGAGCCTCTACCTGGCCGGCGGCGGCCTGGCGATCGCGCTCATCTCGTTGGGCCTCATCATGACGCCCCAGTGGGTCTCCCAGTCACGCACCGAGGGCAGCCTGGACTGGATGCGCACACTGCCCGTCCCCAGAGTCGCCTTCCTCCTGGCTGACCTCGCGATCTGGACTGCTCTCGCGCTACCCGGCCTGGTCGTGGGCGTCATCGTCGCCAATGCCCGCTTCGACGTCGACCTCGCCCCGCAGTGGTGGCTGGTACCCGGCGCCGTGCTGGTCGCCCTGACAGCAGCCTGCATCGGCTACGCCATCGCCACCCTCCTGGCTCCGGCCCTGGCTCAGATCCTCTCCCAGGTGCTCGCCGCCTTCGGCATCATGCTGTTCTCACCCGTCCAGCTTCCCCGCCGACAGGCTCCCGACTGGGCCCAGGAGATCCACCGCTGGCTGCCCTTCGAGCCCATGTGGCTCAGGTGGTGCGTGCCGGTACTGTTCTCACGACGCCACCATGCCCATCCGTTCCTGGATTCTGCTGGGCGGATGGTGCCTGGTGGCCGTCGCCGGAGCGTCATGGGCCCTGGGAAGGCGGCCCTGAGCCGGCCGGGATGCCCGCATGGTCGGGGCCCGGTGGAGGAAGTGGCGGATGCGGTGGAGGGAGCGCGCTGTAGCCCCTCTTGAGGACGCTCCCACAGTGGGGACATGACCGCCAGGAGCTCCGACCACGGGCAGAACAGCGACAGCGACTCCGGGGCCTCCGCCTCCGATAACATCAGGGAGGCGACGCGCGCCCTCAACGAGGCGATCAGCGCCTTCTCCCAAGCAGTGGGGACGGCCGGTCAGGGAGCGCTCCGGAGCAGCGAGAGTGCTGCAGCAGCGCTCACTGGACCTCGCTTCCGGAAGCTGGCCTCCGCCTCCACCGCGGTCGGTGGTACCGCCCCGGGGCGGGTGGTGGACGCCGTCGGAGCGGGAGACCCGGGCGCGGTCCCTGACCGCCGCCCGGGAGGTCTTCGCCGCCAAGGGCTACGAGGGGGCAGCGGTCAGCGACATCGCCTCGGCCGCTGGATTCACCAAGGGCGCCTTCTACTCCTCTTTCCCCTCCAAGGAGGCTCTGTTCCTGGAGGTCGTCACCTGTGGTGAGGAGAGCTCGATGAGGCCGCCCAGGAGCCGGCGACCCCGAGCAGTGGAGTGAGCAGCTCCAGGAGCTTCCATGGAGGATGTTGTCCTGCACTCTGGAGACCTGGCTCTGCGCGATTCGTCTTGAGGACTCCCGGCGACAGGCTGGCCGGCACCTGGCGCCGCTGGCTGAGAGACCCTCCCACCTGCGGCCCATTCCGTAGCGCGGAGCCGAACCAGCAGGACCAGGAGACGGCCTTCGGCTCCTGGCGGTGAGCATCGCTTTCGGCCGCGTGAGTGCCGCAGCCACCACCTCGCAGGAGATCGAGCCCATCATCAGCGCCTGTCTGAGCGGCTCCTTGATACGGCAGACGACTGACGCCGCCACCGCCGAGAGCGACATGTTTCGCGCAGGGGTGTGGAAAAACGGTCGCCTTCCGCGAAAGAACGCCCGGCTGCGAGGGTGCGCTGCGGTCAGGGCGATCTGCTCCCCGGTAGCGGCGGGCCACACGCTCGGCGATCGCCGGGTGGTCGCCGATCGGGAGGCTACGACGTCCGCGCCGGTGGAGTGCAGCGCGTTGTGAAACGCCCCTCCGCCAGCAGGTGGTGACCGCACCACCCGCTTGGCACGGGCGGGCCGTGCTCAGCGCGTCGCAGACGCTGGGATGCGCAGCCGAGGTGAGGCGGGCGTCACCCTTCGACCCAGGTGCGCCTCGAGGCCCGCGCGTGACGGCCTCGATCTCCTCCAGCGCCGCCGCCTGACGTGAGCCGGCCGCGCCCAGGACGATGTGATCGAGCGCCGCGAGCCCGCCCCTGGGGTACGGCCGCCTCATGCAGGCGCTGGGCGAGGGCCTCCACCAGGTGGTCCTCAACCCCAAGGTGCCCGACAACGGTCCCGGAGCCATGGCGCTCCACGGCCTCAGGGCACGTCATGGAGCGTGGTGGCCCCGGGCCAGAAAGAAGGGCAGGACCACCGGATCCACCAGCCCCTTCAGCGCCGTGGCCGGGTCCGGTGGCTGGAGCTCGATGTAACCGGTGCGCACCTCCACCTCCGGCAGGATCGTGCGGACGCGCTCGGCGGTGCGCGACAGCAGACAGGACTGCCCCTGGCCGGCGCGAGCCGTGGGCGAGGAGAACCAGAGGACGTGCACTCATACCGGCTCCACCACCAGATCCGCACGCGTGCGAGAACGGGCCAGCTCGACCGATGTCGGCTTGCCGGGGGCACTCGGAGAGCCGGCAGGGGTGAGCTCCTCATCTGAGGAGACCACCGTCTCCACGGCCTCCTGACGCTGTTGACCGGACCGGAACCTCTGCGATCACCCCTGCCCCGTCTCCTCACGCGTGGCTCGGGCGACCGCACTGGCCCTGCGAACCGACAGCAGCATGAGAGACTGACCACACTGCCGCCAGTGCCACGTAGACCGCGACCCCGGTCGCGGTGGGGTCCCCGGACCAGGACAGCAGAACGCGCAGGTTCGTGGCCAGGATCAGCCCGCCGACGGCGGTGCCCAGAACCGGCCCGGGAAGTCGTGAGACCAGCCAGGCGGCGATCGGCGCGACCACCAGCCCGCCGGCCAGCAGGGACCAGGACGATCCTGAGACTGATGCCCGCCGTGCCCAGTCCGGTGAGGAACCCGGCCGAGCCGCCGCCGTCGCCAGGAACTCCGAGGCCCCCACCGAGCCGACAACGGTGCGTGGCGCCGTGCGACCGCCCGTGAGCAGCGTCGTCGTCACCACCGGTCCCCCAGCGCGACCGCCGGTGGCGTCAGAACAACCGCCCACCATCCCCAGAGGAACCAGGGAGCCGTCTGCCGTGCGGGGAGCGCCGGCTACCAGAGCTCGGGGCGGGCGTATGGCGAAACGCCCCCAGAACGCAGGCCCCAGCAGGGATCAGCAGGCTCGCCGTCACCGGGGTCGCTGCGCGGGTCGACAGGTGCGACAGGACCGTGGCGCGCTGAGAGCCCCCACCCGCACCAGGCAGCCCCAGCCGGACCACCAGGCGGGGTCGGTGTTGCCAGTCGCCAGTGGGAGGCCCCCGAGGCCAGGGTCGTGCCGATCTCTGAAGAGTGCACCGAGGCCGAGGCCAGTGCCGGGCTCAGTCCGGCCAGAAGTAGCAGGGAGGACTGGTCATGCGCGTACCCCATCCGAGGAGCCGTCGACCAGTTGAGCGGCCAGGCCGACGGGGCGAGAGGACGAGCTACGCATCAGTGACTCGAGGAGGTTCGGTCTTCGTGCGCCGAGGTGGACTCAAGCGGCGGGGCTTGCTGGCCCGGTCCTCCTCGACGACTCGGTCGGCCCAGTACGGGCTCAGGGTGACGACGTCGCCGATGACGATGACCGCGGGGCGGTCACGCCGTACCGCGTGGCGACGTCGGCCAGACACTCGCAGCTCGGTGGTGGTCACGCGCTGGTCGCGGGTGGTAGCCGCGCTCGATGATCGCCGCCGAGTGGCCGGATCGCTGCCGGCCTCCAGCAGGGAGGTGACCGAGTTCCGCAGTCCGGGAGACCCCCGCGAGCAGGATGAGGTGTGATCGCGGCGCTGGGGGGTACCCCGAGATCCGAATGAGCCGTGATGACCGAGAAGCCGCGCGACAGGCCCCGGTGCGTGACGGGATCCCGCCGCCGCGGGCATGCGATGGCGCTGAGTGATCCCCGGACGACCTCGACGGCGACACCTGCCCCACGGCAGGCGGCGGCTCCCTCTCCGCCACGCCCGAGCACGTGAGGGTCTCCGCCATAAGACGGACCACCCCTGCGCGGCGGGCCAGGTCGACCGGAGCGCATCGATCTCCTCCTGACTCGCATGACGTGCAGGCCGCGCCGCTGGAGCGTCGATGACCTCGGTGCCGGGGTCGGAGTTCCTCCAGGAGGTCTCGGGGCGCCAGCGCGTCGACGACGACCGTGTCCGCCTGGCCCAGCAGCTCCAGACCACGGGCGGTGATGAGACCGCTGCTGCCCGGGCCACCGCCGCACCAGCGCCACCCAGCCCGGTGGGCTGCCCGGGGCCGGAACCCGGTGCAGACGGCGAGGCCGACGGTGATGGCACGGACGGGGCTGCTGAGGACTCCGAGGCCGCAGGCGAATCAGGTGAGATCTCGCGGGCCATGCCTCAGCCCCTGCCGGAGACGACGCAGCCGGTCTCGCTGCCGCCTGTGCCGCCAGCTGCACCATGCCCGCCCCTGAGTGTGCCGCCCTCGTGGGCGTCGATGAGGAGAAGGCGCCGTCGGACCGGAGACCGAGTAGTCATGGCACCGGGAGGCCAGGCGCAACTGCACCAGGCCGATGTCGTTGAAACTCAGGGCGTCCGCCGGCACTGTGGTCAGGTCGTCCAGGTCGAGGCGGCCCTCGATGGTGCGCACGATCGCCTGGACCGTCTGGGCGCCGATGCTTGAGCAGCACCCGCGCCCGGGGCGCAGGGGCTCCTCGCTCAGCCAGGACACGCGGGCCTCGACCTCGGTGAGCCACCTGGGGCGCGTCGCCCGCCGCGGCCAGGGTGTCGCCGCGGGCGACGTCGACGTCGTCGTCCAGACGAACCGTGACGGACTGGCCCTCAACGGCCTCCTTCAGGTTGCGCTCGCCCAGGTCGATGCCGGCCACGCGTGAGCGCCCTGCCCGAGGGCAGAACCACGATGGGGTCGCCGACGCGCACCGTGCCCGAGGCGATCTGCCCGGCGTAACGCCGGTAGTCGCGCAGCTCCGGAGTCGGAGCGGCGCCCTGGGGACGGATGACCAGCTGGACCGGCAGGCGGAAGGCGCCCTCGTCGCGGGCGGTGGGCAGGGACTCCAGGAGCCCCAGCAGGGTCGGCCCCTCGTAGAAGGGCGTGCTGGCCGAGGCCTCGACGATGTTGTCGCCCAGGAGCGCGGAGGTCGGCAGAACGTGGATCGCGGCCACGCCCAGCTCTGCGGCCACGGCGCGGATGTCGGCCTCGATGCCTGCGTAGACCTCGGCGGAGAAGTCCACCAGGTCGATCTTGTTGACCGCGATGACGACGTGCGGGACCCGTAGGAGCGCGGCGACCGCCAGGTGACGGCGCGTCTGCTCCAGGACCCTCGTTGCGGGCGTCCACCAGCAGCACGACGACGTCGGCCGTGGAGCAGCCGGTGACTGTGTTGCGGGTGTACTGCACGTGCCCGGGGCAGTCGGCCAGGATGAAGGAGCGCCTCGGGGTGGCGAAGTAGCGGTAGGCGACGTCGATCGTGATGCCCTGCTCGCGCTCGGCCCGCAGCCCGTCGGTCAGCAGCGCGAGGTCCGCGCTGGTCGAGGCCTCGGTCCAGGCTGACCCTGCTCGACGGCGGCCAGCTGGTCGCGCAGCACGGACTTGAGTCGAACAGCAGGCGACCCACGAGCGTGGGCTGCCGTCGTCGACGCTGCCGGCCGTGGCCAGGCGCAGCAGCGAACCGGTGGCGGCGGCGCGCCTCCGCCTCGGCGGGATATCGGTGAGGTGGGGTGCTCATCAGAGTAGCCTCCTTCTTGCGGTCCTCCATGGCGCCTCGCTGAGACGGTCATCGGCGCGGGTGGCTCCCCCGCTCGGTCAGGGTGGAGGCGGCGACCTCCAGGACGATGTCGTGGTTGGTGGCGGCCCCGGACTCGACGGCGCCCGTGCAGGACATGTCGCCCACGGTGCGGTAGCGCACGGTGCGGGTGATCACCTCTCGCCGTCGCGCAGCCGGTTGACGCCGCCGGCGCTGCCCACATGCCGTCGCGCAGGGAACACCTCGCGCTCGTGGGCGTAGTAGAGGCCGGGCAGCTCGATGTCTCGCGCGTCGATGTGGCGCCACGTCCAGCTCGGTCCAGTTGCTTTAACGGGAAGACCCGCACGTGCTCGCCGGGGCGGTGGCGGGGGTTGAGAAGGTTCCACAGCTCGGGGCGCTGGTTGCGCGGGTCCCACTGGCCGAACTCGTGCGCGCAAGGAGACGATGCGCTCCTTTGGCGCGGGCCTTCTCCTCGTCGCGGCGCCCGCCGCCGAAGACGCCGTCGAAGCCGCCCTCCTCGATGGCGTCGAGGCGGGATCGTCTGGAGCGGGTTGCGGGTGCCGTCGGTGCGCTCGCGCAGACGACCGTCGTCGATGTAGTCCTGGACGCGGGCCACCACCAGCCGCAGTCCGAGGTCCTCGACCGTCCGGTCGCGGTAGGCCAGCACCTCGGGGAAGCTGTGACCGGTGTCCACGTGCAGGACCGGGAAGGGGATCGGAGCGGGCCAGAAGGCCTTGCGCGCCAGGTGCAGCATGACCGCGGAGTCCTTGCCCCGGAGAACAGCAGGACAGGGCGGCGGCACTCGGCGGCGATCTCCCTGATGATGAGGATGGCCTCGGCCTCCAGGACGTCAAGGATGTCCAGGGTCTCGGCGGCCGTGGCGGCCCAGGAAAGGTCAGCGAGACCGACCGGTTCGCGGCCCGGCGCCTGAGCAGGGTCAGGGGAGGGATCAGGGCCGATGGGTGAGGGTCAGGGTGATGCTCATAGGTGGATTCCGCATTCTGTCTTGGTGAATCCGGCCCAGCTGGGCCGGAGACGGGAGTCGTCTCGGGCTTTGACTCGCCGTGCACTGGGCGCAGCTCGATCGAGGATAGCCGTCGTGCAGGAGGGTTGATGAGCACCCCTGTGCTGTTCGGCGTAGTCGGTCAGTTCTCCATGGTCCAGGCGGCCCAGGGGTTGATCTTGACGATCTCGTGGGTGGCGTCCCAGCTGATCAGGGGCGTGCGGGTGCGGGTGGGGCGTCCTCGCGCGCACCGCCGGTGGCCCACGCCTCGTAGCCGCTCAGGGCCCGGGCCAGCGGCTCGACCTTTGCGCAGACGGCAGCATGCGGCCGGGTCTCGTGACCACAGGTCCGGTCCGTAGCGTGCGTCCTGCTCGGCCACGGTCAGCTCAGGGAGCCACGTCGACGACGGTGACGTCCATGGTGGCGGCCACCGCGCTCGCGGTACGCCATGGTCTCCGCGAAGTGGTACCCGGTGTCCAGGAAGAGGACGTCGACGCCGGGCAGGACCCGGAGACCACGTGCGGCAGGACGGCGTCGGCCATGGAGCAGGCCACGGCGAGAGTGTGCTGGGAAGTTCTGGGCCGCCCACTGGAGCGACGTCGAGGGCCTCGGCGTCGTCACCGAGCTCGCGAGCCCCGGCCTCGGCCAGGTGCGCGCAGCTCCTCCGTGGGCAGCGCAGTCAGGGGGTCGTCTCCGTCCGGTGCGGGACGCCGGACGACGCGGCAGTCTGCTGCCAGCGCTCACTGCGAGGTCCTCCTCCTCGGCTCGGTGCGCCCACTGGGCGAAGCTCTCCTCGGGGAGGCGCTGGTCCAGGTAGCGGCGCACCAGGCGCTCGACGTAGTCGGTCAGGCCGGAGGCGGGGACCTTGAGCCCGCGCACCGTGCGGCCCAGGCCGGCCTCGGCGCGTCCGTCGGCGGCCAGGCCACCGCCCAGGTGCACCTGGAAGCCGGGCATCTGCTCACCGTCGACCGTGATGATCTGGCCCTTGAGGCCGATGTCCGCGATCTGGATGCGGGCGCAGGAGTTCGGGCAGCCGTTGACGGTCAGGGTGATGCGCCGCTCGAGGTCGGTGTCAGCCAGACGCGCGTCGAGCTCGGCCGAGACGCGTGCCGCCAGCTTCTTGGTCTCCACGATCGCGAACTTGCAGAACTCCAGCCCGGTGCAGGCCAGGGTCGAGCGGGTGAGCGCCCGGGTCGGGATCGAGCCCCAGCTCTTGCAGGCCGGCGACGGCGTCGTCGACCCTGTCAGCCGGCACGTCCAGGAGCAGCAGGTTCTGCAGCGGGGTGGTGCGCACCCGGTCCGAGCCGACCCTGCTCGGCCAGGTCTGCCAGGCCCAGCAGGACGTCCCCGCTCAACCGGCCGACCGGCGGCTTGGCCCCCACCCAGAAGCGGCCGTCCTTCTGCTCGTGGACGCCGATGTGGTCGGAGTCCCCGCTCGGCTCCCTCAGGGGGCCGGCCCGTCGGGCAGGGCGCGCCCCAGGTAGTCGTCCTGGAGGACCTGGCGGAACTTCTCCGGCCCCCACTCGGCCATGAGGAACTTCAGCCGGGCCTTGTTGCGCAGGCGACGGTAGCCGTAGTCGCGGAAGATGCGGATGACGCCGTACCAGACGTCCAGGGCGTCCTCAGGCGTGACGAAGGCCCCCAGCCGCTGGCCCAGACGTGGGGCGGTGGACAGGGGCGCCGGCCACCCACAGGTCATAGCCGGGACCGAGCTCCGGGGTGGTTGACGCCGACGAAGGAGATGTCGTTGATCTCGTGGAGGATGTCGAGGCTGGGGGAGCCGGTGATGGCCGTCTTGAACTTGCGGGGCAGGTTGGCCAGCTCGGGGTCGCCCAGGTAGGTGTCCTTGATGGCCCGGGCCAGTGGGGTCGGATCGATGACCTCGTCCTTGGCGATGCCGGCCACCGGGGAGACCAGGAACCCCCGGGGTGTGTCCCCGCAGCCCTCGATCGTGGTCAGACCCACCGACTCAGGCAGCGCCACAGCTCGGGCACGTTGCCAATCTCGACCCAGTGGAGCTGGATGTTCTGGCTGATCGGTGATGTCCGCGTGCCGCGGGCGAAGTCGTTGAGACCGAGCCCAGCACACGCAGCTGCTCACGGCTCAGGCTCCGCCGTCCAGACGCACCCGCTGCAGGAAGTAGCGGTCGGACAGCTCGGAGGCGTCCAGCTGTGCCGTGCGGCCCCCGTCGATACCCTGCTTGCGCTGGGTGTACAGACCCCACCAGCGGAAACGGCCGTTGAGGTCGTCGGGTGCGATGGTCTCGTAGCCGCCGGGGCCGTAGATGTTCACGATCCGTTCGCGTACCGCCAGCGGGGACCCGTCCTGCTTGAAGGCCTCGTTGTCATTGAGCGGATTGCGCCCGTCGAGGGCCCACTGGCCGTTCGACCGGGCCTTGCGCGGCGGGCGCACGGTGCGGGCAGGTGGCGTGACGGTGGTGGTCATTGCTCCTCCATGACGGTGACGTGTCATTGGCACATGAGGAGCGTCCGGGGCCGGCCTGGGTGCTGCTGCGTACAGAGCCTGTAGAGCCGTTCGGTTGGCGTCAGCCGTCTCAACGGGGCCTTCCGGACGCTTCGTTGCGCCGGATACCTCGTTGCGGGGGTTGAAGTCCCCGTGGTGTCAGGCGCTGGTCAGGCCCGACAACACATGACCGCGTGAGCACGCAGAATGTCAGCGGGATAAGCACCGCTGAAAAGAGCTGCGTGAGAGAAGGTCATGGCCGAAAACCATAGCGACGGGTTTATCTGACAGCAAAGCAGTGAACGATATGTGCTGCCGCTCACGCCGTCGTTGCCAGGGTGATCTTTTTCGCTTGTAGAGACAATGAAAAGGTTGTCCCTACGGGACGTGTACACGCACGCGCGGGCGGTGGCGAGTGGGTGACCTGCCAGCGCGCTCGCGGCTATGCGCCCAGCTCGCGGTCCCGTTCGACGATGGCCTCGAAGGCGCGCATGACGGCGTCGGAGAAACCGGCGCGCTCAGGGCCACCATGCCGGCCACCGACGTGCCGCCGGGGAGCAGACCGCGTCGATGAGGTCGGCCGGGGTGCGGCCGTGCCCGCCCTCGGCGGTGCGCTGGGCCTCGGTCTGCACGGTGCGGGCGGTCCCCAGGACCGCCTGGGCCACGATCTGGACGGCCAGGGCCTTGGGATGCCGCCCATGACGCCGGCGCGCGCCAAAGGCGTCGACGAGCGACACCAGGGCGGGGAGGATCCCGCCAGGCCGATGAAGGCGGAGAAGTCCTTCTCCTCCAGGATGACGGTGCGTCCGATCGTCTCCATGAGGGTGCGTACCGTCTCCAGGTCGTGAGCGCTGGCGTTGCGTCCCGGGGCCAGCGCCGTCATCGACTCGCCCACGGCCGCCGCCATGTTCGGCATGGTGCGCACCACCCGGGTGCCTGCCGGCAGCATCGACTCAGGCGCTCGAGCGTCGAGGCCGGCTGCGATGGAGACCCACCAGGGGCTGCTGCGGCCGATGGCCTCGGACAGGCCCGGTCAGGACGCTGGGGATGACGTAGGGCTTGAGCCCCCAGGATGAGGATGTCACTGCGCGAGACCAGGTCGGCGGCGTCGGGCACGTGGACGGCCCCCGACCTGGGCCGCCAGGCGCTCGGCGGAGCCGTGCTTGCTGGTGAGCAGGAGGTGCCCGGCCGGCGTTCCCGCGGCCACCGCCCCTCGCACGATCGCGCTGACCATGTTGCCGGCACCGATGAACCCGATACGCATGAAGGCCTCCTGCTCGTCTGCGATGTGAGGCCAACACGGTACCGCGCCGGTGCACGGGCGGAAACGACTTCCGGGGAGTCGGTTGGTTCGTGGCGCGCGACTGCCGCCGGCGGCCTCAGAGCACCATGGCGGCGATCCACCCGGCGATGAGCAGGGGGATGTTGAAGTGTAGGAAGGTCAGGGATGACCGAGTCGCGCATGTGGTCGTGCTGATCCGTCCGCGTTGAGACCCGGCCGTGGGGCCCAGTGTGGAGTCCGACGCCGGTGAGCCGGCGTCCCCCAGCGCTCCGCGGTCCCGATGAGGGAGACCGTGGCCACCGGTGAGAAACCCAGTGACAGGCACAGTGGCACGTAGATCGCCGAGATGATCGGCAGGGGTGGAGAAGGACGAGCCGATTCCCATCGTCACGATGAGGCCCACGAGCAGCATGACGAAGGCTGCGGCGGGCTTGGACCCGGCGAACAGGAGGTCGCCGACTTCACTAGCGGCTCGATCTGCTTGGTCTCCTTGAGGGACGTCGGCGAAGCCCTGCGCCGTGATCATGATGAGCCCGATGAGAGCCATCATCCGCATGCCGCCGGTGAAGACGTCGTCGGCCTCGGCGATGGTGACGACCCGTGTGGCCATGAACAACAGGAGGCCCAGGAGCGCCCCCGACCAGGAGCGGATCGGCCTTGGACTCCGTCCAGGTCAGGGAAGGTCTGCACCCGCGAAGCAGGCGACGACGGCGACCAGTGCGATCGCCACCTTGCGGCGGTCCACCTCGACCGGGCCGGAGATCTCCTCGCCCGGAGTCGCTGCCGGTGTCGATCCGGTAGGTGCGGGGCTTGCGGTGGGTGACGAATACGGCGATGAGCAGGCCCACGATCATGCCCAGCGCCGGGATCCCCATGGCCTGGGTGGCTGAGACGTGGGAGACGTCCAGGCCGGCGTCCTTGATGTTGGCGTAGAGGATGTCGTGGAGGAAGACCCGCCGAAGCCCAGCGGCAGGAAACATGTGGGTGGTCACCAGGCCGAAGGTGATGGCGCAGGCCACCGCGCGGCGGTCCAGCTGCAGGCGACTCATGACGATGAGCAGCGGCGGGACCACTAGCGGGATGAAGGCGATGTGGACCGGGATGAGGGTTCTGGCTCATGATCGCCATGGCGGTCAGACCGCCCAGCGCAGCATGGTCGTCATGCGAATGGCCTTGCGGGAGGCGGAACTCGTCCTCGGTCTCGATCCTGGCGATGAGCCAGTTCGCCAGCAGCTGGGCAGGCCAGAGTGCGCGACCGCCATGGCGAAGGCCCCCAGCAGGGCGTGGGACAGGGCGATCTTGGCGCCGTCAGCCAGACCGTCCTGGAAGGCCACCATGGTCTCGCTGATGCCCAGGCCGGCGGTCAGGCCGCCCACGAGTGCGCCAACAGAACAGTGAGAGCACCACTGGGACGCGCAGCATCGCCAGGGACGAGCATGACCAGGACGGCGAGGATGACGGCGTTCACTGAGGGGCCTTCCGATGGGGTACCGGGTTGTGCAGTTCGGCCGGAGCTGGGCGGGCCCCACCGAACCAGGGGCCGATTAGTGCCAGGCTGGCGTGACGGGGACGTATCGTGGAGCAATGAGCGAGAACCACCACGACCCTCACCAACAGCCTCCCGTCTTCCCGCCGTGCCCTGGTGACCGGGGCCTCCACCGGCATCGGCGCCGCCACCGTCCGGCTGCTGCGCAGCCCACGGCTGGGAGGTTATCGCCACCGCACGGCGGGTGGAGCGGCTCGAGGCCTGGCCGCCGAGACCGGCTGCACCTGGGTGCCGCAGACCTCCAGGAGCCGGGACGACGTCGAGCGATCTGGCCGACGAGGCGCTTGCGAGGCTGGCCGTGCGACGCCGTCGTCAACAACGCCGGCGGCGCCCTGGGGAGTCGACCCGGTCGCCGAGGGGAAGGCCCAGGAGTGGGCCACGATGCACGAGCGCAACGTGCCTCGCGGCCTGCGCGTGAGCCAGGCCTTCCTCCCCGGCATGCGCGAGCGGGGCGGGGACCTGGTATTCCTCACCTCCACGGCCGCCCAGGACACCTACCCGGTGGCGGCGGCTACGTGGCGGCCAAGCACGCCGAGCGGATCATCGCGAACACGCTGCGCCTGGAGCTGGTGGGTGAGCCGGTGCGCGTCATCGAGATCGCGCCCGGCATGGTGGCCACTGAGGAGTTCTCCTCAACCGTCTCCACGGGGACGCGGAGGCGGCCGCGAGTGCTACGCCGGCGTCGCCGAGCCGCTCGAGCGCCGACGACGTCGCCGCCTGCATCGCCTGGACGCTGGAGCTGCCGCCCACGCCAACATCGACTCCATGGTGGTGCGGCCGCGCGGGCCCAGGCCTCCAACACACCCGTTGCCCGTGTGAAGCAGTGAGGGACGGGCGCCCGGTGCGTCGAGCGGTCTCGGTCGGACGCTCGCCGGATGCCACAGGTGGCTCACAGGTCTGACCCGTCGCGAGCACAGTGTCTAGCGTCGTGCCCGCCCCGGTCGGGCCGGAACCAGACCGAAAGGATATCCAGTGAGCAAGGCCCCTCCTCCGTTGGTGACGACACGAGGGCGATCCAGTCGCGACGCGTAGCCAGGAGTCTCCCCAGTCGGCGGCAGCGATCGCTGCTGCGACCCGCGATCGCGCGCGACTGCCCCTGTGGATCACGTGTCCGCGTGACAGCCGAGCGCTGACGCCTGCGCAACGGCGCCGCTCGGACAGCGAGCTGCCCGGCAGCGCACTGCTGCCAGACGCTGAGCTGGGAGGGGCGTGCGGTGTCACCGCGATGCTCAGAACGCCGCGACCATCGGTGCGTCGCAGTCTTCGTCGTACGGCCGCCAAGAAGGTCGGGCCAAGTGCGCAAGCCCTGCGTACCGCCGCGCGCCGTCGTCGGCGTCGCAGCCGGGGTGGCGCTGCTGGCGGGACTCGTTCGCGTGCCGGTGGGACCACTGAGCTGCCAGCAGTGACAGCCGTGACGGTACCGTGCAGCCGCGCTCGGGCAGGACCCGGCAACGGGCAGGGGCGTGCTCGCGGCGGGCCCGGGCGGCCGGCGGCAGGGAGTCCCGGAGGCCCAGGGGTGGTCCCGGTGGGCGGATGCCCAGGCGGCCCTGGCGGTCAGAACGGCCAGGGCGGTCCGGGAGGAGGCTCCAGGGTGCCCGGACCACACTTAACGGCGACGCGCCCGGTGGCTCCGGCTCAGGCAGGGCACCAGCAGTAGCTCGGGAGCTCCTCCGGGTGTCCTCCAGCAGCAGGACGCCACCGAGCTCGGAGGGCTGAGGCGCCGCTGTCCGGAGCGACGATATTCTCTAGGGGCAACGGCGTGTCCGCGTCGTCCTCGACGATTCTTGTTGAGAGTACTGCGGGCTCGGCTACGGTCGCTGGTTACGTCTCGCACCGCTCACCCGTGATGAGCACGGAAGGGAGTACCTCGATGAGCTGACGCACACCGCATGGCGCTGGGCACCATGCACTTCGGACCCGCCTGCCCACGGCGCCCGGTCCGAGGGATCCTCGACGCCTACCCGGATCTCGGGCATGGCGTGGATCGAGCTACCGCGAACTGCTACGCGTTCTGGGGTCCGAGACCGGTCTCGGTGGCCAGACGAGACCGTCATCGGCCAGTGGCTCGCTCGACTCGCGGTGCGCGTGACCAGGTGACGACTCAGTACCGAGGCGGGTGCGGAGCCGACCCGTCCCCACGCTTCGGACGCCGTGGAAGGCCTCGGCAAGACACCGTCAACCGGGCCATCCGGGACAGCCTGCAGCGGCTGCAGACGGAGCAGCGTCGATCTGTACTGGGCCCATATGGAGGACCGAGAGCAGCCGGTCTCGGATGTCGCCGAGACCTTCGGTGAGCTGGTGGATCAAAGGGCTGGCGCCACGGATCGGCTTGTCAACCAGCCCGGCCTGGTACGCCCGCAGCGGCTAACGTCCGCCCAGCAGCGGGCGCGGCCCGTTCAGCGCTCCAGCTGCGGGGAGTCCCATCTTCACCCCAGGCCCGACGTCCCGGTGGAGGCGAGACCACCCCACGGATGATGACCATCGAGAGCAAGGACCTCGCCGAACGCTGCGGGCTGGACCTGTGGGCCTACACGCCGCTGCTCACCGGCGCCTACAGAGCACCCGGAGCGTCCCGCTCCCGAGGCCTACGAGCACCCGGGGACCCACGGCCGGCTGACGGCGCTGCGCAGTGGTCGGACAGGCTGGCCATGAAGCCGAGCCAGATCGTCCTGGCCCTCCTCAACGCTCAGCAGCCGGCCATCACCCCCGATCGTGGGCGTCAGCAGCGCCGCCCAGCTCGACTGAGGCGGTCGAGGCCACCCGCTTTCACCCTCCTGCGGAGGCCCTCGAGGAGCTCAACACAGTCGGCTAGATCGGGTGAGGACCGAGCGGATCACTTCGCCCGCCACGGGCGTCTATTCCCACCGCCGGGTGTGGGGAGGACGACGCCAGTCTGAGGCCTGGCGCGAACGGCCCCGGTGGTGCACCGCCCACTACACTCCCCCGGAGCAAAGCGTCGACCCGGCCATCACCGGTGAGCCTCCGGAAGAACCGGACCAGCCGCGCACCTGCGCCGTCGCCGGCCCTCAGTAGAACCGGACGGGACAGCCCGTCACAGCTGGAAACGAAGGCGGTCGTGCAGGCCGTCCCGGTCGGGGCGCCTGCACGGCAAGCGGTGGTACCGCGGTGCGGCGCCAGCCGGACGCCAGTCGGCCGGGAGCCGTCGTCGATCCTCGTCAGGTCCCGGCACCCGCCGAGGCGGCAGGAACGAGTGAGACGAGCACACCGCGATGGTTGAGAAGATGGCTGACAGCACCTACCGCCGGCGGCAGCGAGCCGACCAGCGCCGCCTTCTACCCTGCACCGGCCGGGGAGCGGATCGACCCTCGTCCTCCTTCCCCGCCATCGAGGAGGAGGTCCTGGCCCATACTGGAAGGCCGACGGCACCTTCCAGGCCTCCATCGACAACCGCAGCGAGCCCTGCGACGAGTTCGTCTTCACGACGGCCCGCCCTTCGCCAACGGCCCGCCCCACTACGGCCACCTGCTGACCGGATACGTCAAGGACGCCGTCGGGCGCTACAGACCCAGCGCGGGCAAGCGCGTCGAGCGCCGCTTCGGCTGGGACACCCACGGCCTGCCCGCCGAGCTCGAAAGGGCCCAGCGCCTGCTCGGCATCGACGACGTCACCGAGATCACCGGCCCCGGCGGCATCGGCATCGAGAAGTTCAACGAGGAGTGCCGCACCTCCGTCCTGCCGCTACACCAAGGAGTGGGAGGACTCACGTCACCCGCCAGGCCCGCTGGGTCGACTTCGACAACGACTACAAGACCCTCGACCCCCGACTACATGGAGTCGGTGCTGTGGGCCTTTCAAGCGCTGTGGGACAGGGACTGGCCTGCCAGGGCTACCGCGTCCTGCCCTCGCTGGCACGACCGCACGCCCTTGAGCAACCACGAGCTCAAGATGGACGACGACGTCTACCTAGGACCGCCAGGACAACACGGTCACGGTGGGCCTGCGCCTGGAGGAGCCGCTGCGCCAGGGCGCCGAGCGCCCCTGAGCTGGTCCTCATCTGGACCACCACGCCCTGGACCTCGCCCTCCAACGTGGCCATCGCCGTGGGCCCCGACGTCGAGTACGCGACCGTCCACGTCGATGAGGACCTCGACTCGCCGGTCGCGCCGGCAGGACGTCGTCATGGCGCGTGACCTCCTGGGCTCCGCCCGCGAGCTCGGCGAGGCCGCAAGGCCAGCCACTGCACCGGGGCCGATCCTGGTGGGGCGGCGCTACCACCCGATCTTCGACTACTTCGACGACGCCGCCCACCGGGCCGAGGGCGCCGCCCGGGCCGAAACGCCTGGACGATCATCGCCGCCGACTTCGTCACCACCTCCGACGGAACCGGACTGGTCCACATGGCCTCGGCCTTCGGTGAGGACGACATGATCGCCGTGCACCGGGGCCGGCATCGAACCGTCGTCCCCGTCGACGACGGCGGCTGCCCTGACCGAGGAGGTGCGCGACTACGCCGGGCTGCAGGGTCTTCGAGGCCAACAAGCCCATCGTCGCCGACCTGCGCGCGACGGCACCGGTCCCGCTGGCCGCCGCGACGAGAGCCAGCGCGCCGTCCTGGTGCGCCAGGCCTCCTACGTGCACTCTTACCCGCACTGCTGGCGCTGCCGCAGCCGCTCATCTACAAGGCGGTCTCCTCCTGGTTCGTGCGCGTCTCGGCGATCCGCGACCGCATGGTCGAGCTCAACCAGGACATCGACTGGTACCCCGGTCACATCAGGACGGCATCTTCGGCAAGTGGCTGGCGCACCTGCGACTGGTCGATCTCCCGCAACCGCTTCTGGGGCGCTCATCCCCGGTGTGGGTCAGCGACAACCCCGACTACCCGCGCACCGACGTCTACGGCTCCTACGCCGAGCTCGAGCGCGACTTCGGCGTGGGTCGCGCGACCTGCACCGCCCCTTCATCGACATTCCCTCGTGCGGCCCCAGCGACGACCCCACGGGCAAGTCCATGATGCGCGCATCCCCGACGTCCTGGACTGCTGGTTCGAGTCCGCTCGATGCCCTTCGCCCAGGTGCACACTCCCTTCGAGAACGTCCGAGTGGTCTCGAGTCACTCACCCGGGCGACTTCATTGTGGAGTACATCGGCCAGACCCGCGGCTGGTTCTACACCCTCCACGTCCTGGCCACGCCCTGTTCGACCGGCCCGCCTTCACCTCCTGCGTCTCCACGGCATCCTCCTGGGCAACGACGGGGCGAAGATGAGCAAGTCGCTGCGCAACTACCCGGACGTCTCCATGGTCTTCGACCGCGACGGGGCCGACGCCATGCGCTGGTTCCTGCGTCTCGGCGCCGGTCATGCGCGGCGGCAACCTCGTGGTCACCGACAAGGCCATCCGCGACACCGTGCGCCAGGGTGGTGCTGCCGCTGTGGAACACCTGGTGCTTCTTCGCTCTACGCGGGGCAGGGTCGGGAGAGTCCGGCTACGTCACCGACGGCGTCGACCCGACGACGCGAGCCTGTTCGCCAGCAGGGCGGCCTGCACGTCTGGACCGCTACGTCCCTGGCCCGCACCAAGGACCTGACCGAGACGGTGGCCGCACAGATGGACGGCTACGACATCACCGGGGCCTGCGCCACGATCCGCGACTTCCTCGACGTGCTCACCAACTGGTACCTGCGCACCTCGCGCCAGCGCGCCACCGACGGCAGGCCGCCTTCGACACCCTGGCCACGGTGCTGCGCGTGCTCACCGAGGTCATGGCCCCGCTGGCGCCGCTGGTGAGCGAGGAGATCTGGCGCGAGCCTGACCGGCGGCGCTCCGTGCACCTGACCGACTGGCCCGGTGCTGCCCGACCACGTCGCCAACGCCGAGCTCGTGACCGCCATGGACGAGGCCCGTGCGGCGGTCTCGGCGCCTGAGCCTGCGCAAGGCCGAGAAGCTGCGCGTGCGCCAGCCGCTTCGCAGCCTGACCGTCGCCACCGCCGACCCGGCCGGGCTGGCCCCCTTCCGCGAGCTCGTGGCCGAGGAGGTCAACGTCAAGGAGGTGCGGGTCCTGACGCCGAGTCCGCCGGCTACGAGGCCGGACGGACCTGAGCCTCAACCCGCGCGCTTCAGCCCCGAGGTCCGCAAGCTCACCTCACGCTCTTCGCCGCCGTCAAGGCGGTAGTGAGCTCACCGGGACGAGGGACGTGCGCTTCGACGACGTCCTGCCGACGGCGCCCCGTGGTCCTGGAGGCGGAGGACAGCGCCTTCACGCTGACCACCCGCATCGAGGTCGACGACGACTCCTGGCCGCCACCATGCTGCCCTCGGGAGCGCGTGGTCCTGGACACCGCCCTCGACGACGCCCTGGAGGCCGAGGTGGGCCCGCGACCCGTGGTGCGCCTGGTCCAGGACGAGCGCAAGGCCGCCGGCCTGCACGTGGGCGACCGCATCCGTCTGAGCCGACCGTCCCCGAGGACAAGGGCGCCCGGACCGGCGCCCACCTGGACCTCGTCAGGCGAGGTCGGCTGTGTGACGCCTCTCGTGCGGCCCCGGTGCGAGGATCCACTGCCACGGTCGAGAAGGTCATCGAGAAGGCGCGGAGACGGGCCGAGGCGATCGGGCGCGACGCTGATTATCCTGTGGGGCGGCAGATCCAGATCATCGGGTCTGCCAGCCCCATATCATATCAGTCACCGTAGGATTCTCGACTTGCATCGAGATGGATCGCCAGAGACAGTGCGGTGAAAATTAACCGTACCGGTTAAAAATCGCTTCATCGATCGTCCCACTGATGGGTCTGGAGTGTCAGGTGTTCTCTTGCGTTCGCAGGTCTCATGACGAGTGGTGCATGCTGCTATCATCCGGTGAAACTCGGCCCCGATGCTCCTTTTGGTTGAATGATCCGAGTGTCTCAGGGGTGAGCTGTCATGCTAGTGCGGCACAGCGGCTTCCGCTGAGAAACGACTCAAATTTCCCCTGCGGGACGGAGCCTCGAGGATTAGTCGAGTGTCCATTCGGCTCCACCCTCCAACGAAGGAGATCCCTGTGACGCTCTCGGCACAAGCCCGATCCGTATGGGCCAGTTCGGCTACGACCCCTGAGGTCATCACTGGCTCCTCTCTGGCTGCATCTGCTCTGACGCCGCGCGGTGCGCCGAGCACCTCGCCAGACACTGGCTGCCCACCATCTCGGAGCTCATCGAGCGCAGTTCGAGGACTCCGACTCAGGGAGCTGACCCACGGTGGAGGGTTCTGCCTGCTCGACCTCGTGGATCGCCGGTCGTCCACGACATCGGCGTGCACCCCGGCCTTCTCGGGTCCAGGCCCCGGGCCCGACGACCGCATGAAGGAGGTGGGCTGATTCATGAGCCGGTTGATCCACTCGAGCGGCGCAAAGGTTCCGCACGCCCTGGCGGGGACGTGATCCTGGAGAGCTGGCTTATGGACGAGCACGGTTGGGACTATGAACCCCGCCGTGGCCCTGGCCTCGGTCTGTCGGAGCCCACCACGGCATCCCGCCCACGACGGCGGCTCTCAGCGACTACTACGGGCATGAGCACCTGCTCGGCGAGGATGAGCCTGGCGCGACCCGTCCTGAGCTCCTCGAACCTCGTCACACGATGCACCGCGCCGCGGCTCTTCTCCCTCGCACTGGGCACGTGCACCGATGGTCTCAGCCCTTCCTCGTGGAGCTCTCGGGCTGCTCACTCGTCTCGGACTGGATCGCCTCGACCGAGCCTCTCTTCCCGCTGCTGTCCCTCGAGGACGATGGTGCGCGCCTGCTCGCGCCCGATGCCCATGCCCTTCGTGCGGCCACCGGCCTGTCGCGTCTGAGATCCCTCGCGCCATGGCGTCCCCGCGACGATGGCGCCGCTCCGACTGTCTGCTCACCAGCCGCTTCAAACCTGCCCGACGGTGCCGCGCCACCGACGTCCAGGTAGTGCACGCTGCAGGCTGCCCGCACCATGGACCTGCCGGGACATGCTCATCGTCCAGGAGTCCACGGAGGAGGGAGACCGAGGCGGCCCTGGCGCGCCGAGGTGCCGCTGCCCGCACTCGCTCGCTCCGGAATCTCTCTTCGCCCTACCCACCCAGGCGACGACGGACGCCATGTTCTCCCGCGAGCTCGACTGGCTGGAGAACATTGAGGGAAGGCCTACGCCGACGAGGGGCGCCGTCGGAGTTCGCCGCTCAGCTCCTGCACGGACGGTCTCGACTCAACAAGGAGGCAGCTTCTCGACGCCGCGGTTACGAGATCCGCGACCGGCTCGCTGGATCGCTCTGACGACTCGACCGGCGAGACCCCACGCCCTATCGGGATCGGATGGGACGAGGAAGAGGCTCTGAACAGGCCGTGACGCAGACTCCGAGGACGGCCGCAGAGCCGACCCTGAGCGATCCTGGCCTGGTTCAGCGGGCGCAGAAGTCGATGCTGTCTGGACTTCGTCGTCACCACCGTGGACCACCTGCTGTTCGGGGCAATGCGTTCCCCGCACCTGGCCATGCGACACCTGGGACTGTCCCACAAGGTCGTCATCGTCGACGAGGTGCACTCCTACCCACGTACACGAACGTCTACCTGGACCGGGTCCTGACCTGGCTCGCAGCCTACGGGGTGCCGGTGGTGCTCCTGTCAGCCACACTGTCCGAGGCCCGATGCTCCGCCATGGTCGAAGCCTACCGACGGGGCCTGCGCCTGGCGGCGGGTAAGCGCGTCCGCCGGCGTCCCGCCCCGGAGAACGTACACACTCCCTTCCCCTGCCTGGTCCTGCTGGTGAGATGCGCACTGAGGTCGTCCCGACCGCGTCGGGACGACGCAGCACAGTCCGGATCAGACGGCTTTACGAAGGATGCTCTGACCCCGCTCTTGAGGAGGCCCTCGTCGACGGCGGCTGCGCGCTGGTGGTCCGCAATACGGTGCGGCGCGCCCAGGAAAACCCTATGAGCGGCTGCGTGAGCACTTCGGCGAGGACGTCAGTCTCAACCATGCCCGGTTCACGATCGGCGACCGGCTCGCCAAGGACAGAGGATCTTCTCAACCGCTTCGGTCCTCCGCGCAAGGCTGGAAAGCGCCCGCTGCAGAGCCATCGTCGTCGCCACCCAGGTCGTCGAGCAGTCCCTCGACGTAGACTTCGACCTGCTCGTCACCGACCTCGCTCCCATCGACCTGGTCCTCCAGCGCATGGGACGCCTGCACCGTCACCAGCGGCGACGGCCGCCCCGACTTGCCGAGCCCGCTGCTACATCGACTGGCTGCCGTCGACGTCGTCCCCGGAGCCCTCGTTGGAACCGGGGGCCAAGGCGATCTACGGCGAGCAGGACATGCTCATGAGCGCGGCCGCACTGAACCGGGTGCTCGACGGCTCCGGCGATCGTCACGGTTCCCGACGATGTCCACGACCTCATCGAGGCCGTCTACGGTCCCGATGCCCCAGTACCGCCGTCGTGGAGGGAAGCCGTCGACCGAGCTCGAGAGAAATACGCGACGAGCAACCGTGAGAAGCATGAGGCCGCTCAGGGATTCCTTCTGAATGAGCCCGAGCGAGAGGGAAGAGGCCTCCCTGATCGACTGGCTGCACGTGACGGCCTCCGACAACGAGGAGAGGGGACGCGCCCAGGTCCGCGACGGCGAGGACTCCCTGGAGGTCATCCTCCTGGACCTGCGCCGGGCAGGCGGCCAGGAGGAGCTGCGCACCCCGCCATCCGCACCGGAGGCTCCAGGAGCCATGATCCCCACAGACCGTGCCCCGGACAAGAAGATCGCCCGCGCCATGGCCCTGTCCGCCGTGAGGTTGCCTCGCGCCTGAGCAATCCGCGCCGGATCGACCAGGTCATCGATGAGCTGGAAATGCGTCGTACCCGCTTGGCAGGATGATCCGCAGTCCGAGGACAGTTGTTCCTTCTTCTGGAGGAGGGCCGGGACGCAGCTGGCCGACACCGTACTCGAGTACTCCCCATCCACCGGACTCAAGGAGGTCCAATCAGAATGACGCAGCGTTTCAATCTTCTCGACGAGTCCTGGATCCGGGTAACCAGGCTCGACGGCACGCCCGACGAGGTCTCCCTCCTCACCCTGTTCCGGGAGGCGACGGACATCACCGGGATCCACGGCGAGATCGCCAGCCAGGACGTGGCCATCCCGCGCCCTGCTGCTGGCCATCTGCCACCGCGCCATGGATGGGCCGGAGGACCTGGATACCTGGAGGGAGTACTGAGGAGTCCGAGCGCCTGGGGCGGGACGCCAGTGCCTACCTGGAGCGTTACCGGGAGCGCTTCGACCTGCGCGATCCGGACCGTCCCTTCTTCCAGGTAGCAGGAATCCACGCGGCATCAGGCAAGACCTCGGGGCTGGGAGTCCTCATCGTGGACGTCCCCAAACGGCAATCCTTCTTTCACGACTCGTCATGGCTCAAGGATTGGAGTCCATCAGCTGGGCGGAGGCAGCCAGATGGCTGGTGCACGTTCATGCCTTTCGACCCGTCCGGTATCCGCACCGGAGCCGTCGGCGATCCGCAGGTCAAGGAGGGAAGGGTATCCGATCGGACCCCGGGTGGACAGGGCAGATCGGCACCGTGACCGTCGACGGGCGAAAGCCTGGAGCGGACGCTGCTCCTCAACACTGCTGTCGCGAGGAACCTCCCTGATCTGGTAGACGTCGATCCAGAGCAGGATCTTGCTCCGTGGGGAACACGAGAATGACGGCCCGGCAGGTTCCCCGACGCCTGGAACCTACGGGACCTGTTTCCTGCCACACGTGGCAGACGCGCCGCGTGTGCTGCTGCACGGTGACGATGCGGGAGTCTACCCGGTCTTTTCCTCGGGCAATGGAGACAGGCAACGCCTCAGAACCGGTATCTGGTCGAACCGATGACCGCATGGCGCTACTCTGAACCTCAGACCAAGAAGTTCATAAACGCCCGTCTACATGCCGCGCAAGTTGCCGACGGACCGCATTCTGGCGGGGCTGTCAACCGTTGTGGCTCGCTGAGCCTGAGGTTACGTGTAAAGGCTGCAGGGGACAGTGACCGATACCGTCTCCCAGGTGTCGTTCTCCTTCTATCAGGAGCTCATGCGCCGCAGAATCGTGCCTACGGGTGGCTCTCATTTCGCTTACGTGCCGTCGGCATCGGTACGCGGAAACGGAGTCGACCGTCGCCGAGCTCGTCGACGATCCTCGCTGCCGGCGGGTCTACTCGATCCCAAAGGCGCGCGCTCGCCGTTGTGCACGACGCCATGGGGGCAGGCATGCGCTACCGGCTGGAACCTGGATCGTGTTCGCGGTGGGAGCGATGCGGCGTAGGCTGCGCTTTGAGCATTCCAGTGAATCCTTCTACCGGGTGCATTGATGACGCAGGATGGCTCGCATCCTCGACGAAGCTGGGACCGGATCAGGGTCGCGATGGCGCAGGCTGCTGCGCGCCGAGGCATGGGGAGCAGCGGAGGGCGCTGTCCGCCGCTGATACCGCTCGCCGGCGTGGAGAGGAAAAACAATACGTAACCC